>OHLL01000778.1_pt1 | contig 9338 bp, 5 predicted proteins | sample 1569031 | NCBI WGS metagenome assembly OHLL01 (sample SAMEA3879606, study PRJEB24766) | human gut metagenome | biome: human-associated habitat; feature: feces | place: USA | collected 1985/1987 | reverse complement strand
CCTGTCCCGCCAATTTAAAACTTTAAAGAACGTCTCTCCCTATGAATACAGGAAAGAACACCGGATGATGTCCAATGATAACTATTGAAAGAATCGCTCTCTTAATTCGGTAAGAACAGCATTTCATCCTGCAGAGGAACTTCCGGAAAATCCAGTCCGGAGAATCCTACTTCCAATTCCTGCCCCATGTAATCCTCAAAATACAATAAATGCAACTCATGAAAACCTTTTTCAAGAGCAATTTTTCCTTCGGCGCGGCGGGCACTATGTCCACCGTCGTTATCAACAACCAATTTACCGTCAATATAAAGCATTGAACCGTCATCCGAGAATGTATAGAAACGGTATATTCCTTTTTCGGGAATCTGTATCAACGTATGGAAATCATAGGCAAAGTGATCTGCAACGGCAGCCTCTTTGATCGAAATATTCTTCATAACCCCTTCTTTTACTTTAAGACAAGAAGCGATGCCGGCAACCCGCTTGCACTTTCCTTCATAATAGGTATATGCCACCCCTTGTTTGGGTGAAGATACATTCTTTACTGCCGGCAGGTAGTCCGCGGTCCGTTCTTCCTCTGAATTCAAGCCGGAAGGATAATAATAGGTCGCTTCACGTCCCGAAGGTGTAGTGATCCATGTATCAAACCTGAATTTGCCTTCGTACAGTTCGATGATGCGTGCTCCCCTCGTCAGTTCACCATAAGCATCCGCACCGGTTACACGTCCGTACCCAAGTACAATGCCTTTGTTAATTCCAAGGTAATCATTATCATGATCGTGACCCGCAAATACACCCATCACATCCTTCATATCAATAAATGAAGCGAACATGCCGGAATTGATATTCGCAGAAGCGACTTCACCTTCCCTGTTATTACCGAAAGTCTTTCCATCACCTGCTATCTCGTTGTATTCAAGCAAAGGGATATGGAAGAAAGCCAATGCGGGCATAGGGTTTCCATTGTTTTCTTTGGTAAAACGGGCACTTTGCTTGCGAAACCATGCTATCTGGTCAAAGTGAATCCAGTCGTAAGGACCGTAAAGCTTGTCCGGCTGATAGTCATTAGAGTCCATACAATACAGCAATGCTTCTACTTTCTCTCTGTTTCTCGAGCCATAAACCGGTATCACACAATTGCCACATCCCATGATGCCTTCCGGTCCTTTTGCTCCCGCATAATAAGGAGACTCCAGAAGAAGATCATAGATATCGTCCTTTGCCATGTGTTCCGCATCGTGGTTTCCCATAGTAACGACAAAAGGAACCTTAGCTTCATCGAAGATACGAATCACAGACTTCCAACCATCAATGGCAGGATCTTCAGTTACTACATCTCCACTCAATATGGCAATATCAGGATGTTCCGCTTTCAAGACGGCGCAGATGGTCGCTTCTGTTTCAGTACACGCCAGAGATCGGGGTGTCCAATGCAAATCCGTAAATTGGGCAATTTTAAACTTCCCATCTTTAAAAGAGAATTGTTGCTGCGCAAAAACCACAGCCGGGACACAACCCGACAACACGAATAAAAAAATAATTAATTTTTTCATGATTCTTTGATATTAGTATATTTCTACTTCATCTCCATACTGAAAAAGGGCAAATGATACAGTAAGCAACCAATAAGCCATTTTCATAATGCTTGGGATAAAAGGCCGGGATACTCCCGGATTATCTTAAGGATAAGTTCACCGAACAATGTATTCGTCCAGGCAAACCAAGAGCGCGTGAAATCAGCGGCATTCTCCGAGTTGAAGGATTCGTGCATAAAACCTGTTCCGCCATCCGTATCACGCAATTGTTTCAGGCAACTGCGTATTTCCTCAGGGACATCCGTCGTAAAAGCTTTCATAATGATACTCATCGGCCAAATGTAGTTCAACCCCACATGGGGGCCTCCCACACCTTCACCAGCTTTGCCTTTAAAAAAATAAGGATTGTTTTCACTCCATATCATTTTACGGGTATTCCGGTAGACGGCATCCTTAAACGAACAGTAGCCCAAATAAGGAGCCGCCAGTAAACAAGGAACATTGGCATCGTCCATACAAAGGGCATTACCGAAACCATCCACTTCGAAAGCATATATCCGCCCGCATACAGGATGATTGAATGTTCCATATCTACGGATAGCGGCATCCACTTCATCCGCCAATGCAGTACATTCTTCCGCAAAGGGAAGATTATCATAAACCTCACGTTCTATCTCTGCCAACTGCCGTAATGACACCACTGCAAACATATTGGAAGGAATAAGGAAGCCGTATTGAGTAGCATCGTCCGAAGGGCGGAAAGAGGAAACGATCAAACCCACCGGTTTTACCGGCGCACCCCATCCGTTATTAATTTGTGAATCAGTCGGGCGGTCACAATCACGCGTAAAACTGTATGGCCCCAAACCTTGTTTGCGTTGTTGCTCTTTAAAGGTCTGCACTACCAGCTTCATAGTCTCGTGCCAATCTGCATCAAATGCGGAAATATCTTTCGTCAACAACCAGTAGTGATAAGCCAGACGTATGGGGTAACATAAAGAATCTATTTCCCATTTGCGCTCATGCAGTTCTTTCACCATATGCTGTGTATGGTCAGTCCCCCAATAACTGCCCAACGGACCGTCATTGAATGCATTGGCATAAGGATCAATCCGAATACATTCCGCCTGCCTGTTAATAAGCCCCGCTATTAAAAGTTGCAGTTCCTTATCATCTTTCATCAATGGCAAATAAGGCCATACCTGCGCAGATGAATCACGGAGCCACATAGCGTCAATATCACCTGTTATGACGAATGTATCCGGCCGGCCGGCCTTCATTTTATACCTGACGGTGGTATCGAGCGTATTAGGGAAACAGTTCTCAAACATCCAACGCAACTTCTCATCTTTTATTTTTGGCCTGGTCTGCTCAATAGTTGCCTCTACCGCCTTCGATACAAAATGTCTTTTGCCCACAGGAGGACGCAGAGAAATGTACTTCTGCACCGGCATTTCGGAGGAGGCAAACGACAAAGGTGGGCACATAGCCATAGCAGCCAAAGCGAGTCCTCCTGTTTTCAAGAAATGACGCCGCGACATATTTCTTTTCATAGACAATCTTTTTTAATAGGTATGCTTACCGGGAGTTACATTCACCTTCTTTTCCTTACCACCATAAAGCACCAGCAACTCAAAACCGATATTCGTATCAACAGCGATACGTGGTTCATCATTTGCAGAACGACGTGCCTCAGCTTTCAGGTTTATGATTCCTTCCGAACCGAAAGGATAACGCTCTATTCCATTAGTTTCAGTCAAATTCATATCCCAGATTATCTGTTGATTGACATAATCTCCCCTAATGCCGATAATAAACTCTATCAGTTCGGCAATAGGAGGAAGCCCAGTCCAGCCCACAAATTCTTTTCTCGCCATAAATCCAGGCTCCGCTTTCTCCGGAGAATAGTATTCCCAAAATGTCCCTGTATTTTTATATACCTCCAGAACCTCGGCATAATGATTCAAAGCAATCTCCCGGGCCAATTTATGATATCCCTTCTTTACAAGTCCCTGCATCACCATATAGTTGGTACCCGGCCATATGCCACCTTGCCAATAACGCCCGTTCTCTTTATACTTAGGATGATCTGCCGACAAAGAGGGAATACGAAATTTCCGGTTAAACGTTGCCGGATTATCTAATTCTTTCACCATACGGTCAAGCTGTTTATCATCCAACACATCAGTGAGCAATGTCCAATAGGCACCTATTCCTTTTGTTTTGCAGAGTGTACCATCAGCATATTGGTCATACAGAAAACCGGTCTTTTCATCCCAAAGATTATCATGGATATACTTCCCTAACATCTTAGCCTCATCTTCGAATTCCTCTATTTCCTGCCAACGTTCGAGATAGAATCCCATCTCAAGTAACAAGTTGGCCGTAAACAGTTGTTGGAGATTGGTGTCCAGCCAAATCATATGTCCATGACTGTAAATAGGACTATAACCTTCGGGCACACGGGGCATATTATCCATACCGGTTCCCCATCCGCTTGACCAATAAATTCCGTTACGCCACGTACGGTTGAGTTTCAACCACTTGTAATACGCACAAAGTACCGGGAATATCTTATGCAGGCGTTCCGTATCACCGAACTGGTAATAATAAACCATTTCACACCAAGGCATCAAGTTAGGACCAGTGCTGACCGGATCGTAACGCTCGAAGCAATCGGCTCCGTCGGCCTTTATTTCACGACAGATAAAACCATCGGGATGCTGCTTGGCATAGAAATTGTCCAATGTACGCTGGAAAGGGAAGAAGCGTGTACCATATCGTGCAAACATTAGGATGAAAGAAGAATCCCACATAAAGATATTACCGTTGTAAGCCGTATCCAGATAACTTGATACGAAACCTGACCCCTGTTGAGGAGCACGGATATTGCCAACAGCTATTTCCCATGCTCTCCAATACATTTCAAGTTCCTTTTCGTGTCCGGCCCAAATAGGATTAGGAAGAATCTGCCGGGCTTCTTCGAAACTCTTCGGTTCAACGGTTTCGGGTTTGGCTATGCGGTACTCGTTCTCGGCTACCAAAGGTTCTTTTACATACGTGTTTTTATAAGGCAAATGATATTTTTCATCATTGCCACAGCCCTGAGCTTTCAGCAACGGAATTGCCGTAAAGAAAAAGAAGCATGTAAACAAAATGTGTTTCAGCATGGGAAATATTGTTTTAGTTTAAAGATCGAGTAATTTCTTTATCTTGTCAAAGATAGCAGTATTCTCATAAATTCCGGTAAATTCCTGTGCTCCGGGACCAAAAGCATATACCGGCACCATCACACCACTATGCCCGCCTGTAGAGAATTTACATACGATTTTACCCTCCTTTAAATCACCATCTACTAATGTAAGGCCACCAGTTTCATGGTCTGCAGTAACAACAACCAGTGTTTCACCATCCTTGGCTGCCCACTCATAAATAGCGCCAATAGTGCGGTCAAAGTCATGTGTCTCCTGCATCAGCAGATCAAGATCATTAAAATGCCCGTAATCATCCAATTGAGAACCTTCAATCATCATAAAGAAACCATTTTTGTTCTGATTCAGCAAATCAATTCCTTTCAATGAAGCACGTGCAAGGAGGTCACCACGTTCAGCAGGAAGCGGGGTGTCTACCGGATAAGGAACTGCGAATACTTTACCGCTCTTTATACCTGCCAGTTCATCCCAACTACGGGGAGTCCGGAAACCTTTTTCACGTAACTCCTTGAACAGATCACGTCCATCCTCGCGATTTTCAAAGAGTTTGGCACCCCCACCAAATACATAGTCCGCATTACAATTCACATAATCTGTCACAATCTCACTCTCAGCATCGCGGTCTTTATTATGGCAACAGAAATCAGCAGGAGTAGCATCCCAAAGACGGCAGGTTACTGCAATTCCCGTAGATTTGCCTTTGGCAGCAGCAAAATCAACCAATGATTTCAAAGGATGTCCCAAAGTATCTACACCTACATAGTGATAGTTTGTTTTCTGTCCGCTAGCAATAGCTGTCCCCCCCGCTCCTGAATCAGTAATCAGTTTATCTGCACAGTAAGTTTTCGACAAACCTACAGCCTGACAGTTGTCTAAGAAGAGTTTACCACGGTTGGCTGTCCATGCAGAATATACATGCATAAGACTCATGCCGTCTCCGATCATCAGAATGACATTTTTTATCTTCTTTCCTTGAGAAGGAGTTATCTTGGTTACTTCATACGGTTGTTCCAATACATACGTTTGCTCCTTGTCTCTACGATTTTGCGCCGACACATTGACGGGCAATAATGCAACTGCCCAAACTATGAATACGAAGTTTCTCAATATATTTTTCATTGTTATCATTACTTTAACTAAGTTGTCTCTTTCTTAAGTTTATACACTATTCAACCGTTACCAGTACAGGCGTATGGTCTGACAAAAAACCGTTGTTTTCCGTTTCAGCCAAAATACCATATCTCAAGACTTTAAGACCGTTGCGTACGAATACATAGTCAATCAACGGACGTTTGTTATAGGGAATCTTTCCGAAATCATGAAAGCTCCAGGAAGGCCCATAAACAATGGAAGATGCCTGGCGAGCATCCGTCAGATGTTCCGGATTGGCAGAATCTGTGACGTGTTTGATCACATCTGATTCCGGTTCTGAATTGAAATCTCCGGTCACAATTACCGGTAATCCATCACTTAACTCATTCACTCTATCCAGCATAAGGCTTATACCTTCACGACGTGCCATCCCCCCCACATGATCCAGATGGGTATTCAAGGCAAAATATTCTTTATCGGAAACCTTATCTTGCAGTTTGACCCATGAAGCGATACGCTCACAAGCACCGTCCCAACCTTTTGAACCGGCTACTTCGGGTGTTTCGCTCAACCAGAAATATCCTGAATCAAGCACGTTGAAACGATCCTTCTTATACCAAAGTGCACTGTATTCTCCTTTCTCTTTACCGTCTTCACGGCCTACTCCAACCACGCCGTATTCCGGCAAACGCAGCTTCAAGTCTTCCAACTGGTTATGAAGCACTTCTTGTGTACCCAATATATCCACGTCGTAGAAATGAATAGCATTTGCCACACGATCCTTTCTGTATCTCCAATTGTCCAGACTGTCTTCCGGATTATCATAGCGAATATTGAAAGACATGACGTTGACAGGCTCCGGTGCAGATGCCTGTTGTTTCACTAGGCCGCATGATGCAGCGAAAAATGGCAAAACTAATAAAATTATTTTTTCCATGGCATTATGTCATTAATTATTTTACAAACAAGGCTGAAGTAGGAATCGGTGCTAATTCCTTTGCAGAAGGAAGTTTCCAGAACCAGCTTAAATGCTCCCCTTCATAATCCTCAAAATAATAAAGTATATACGGATGGAATCCCTTTTCCAACGCAATATATCCTGTAGCAGGAATAGCGGCATGTGACCCATCGTTGTTCACCACCAATTCATTGCCTATATACAAAACGCTACCATCATCCGAACGAGTCTGGAAAATATAAACTCCATCTTCGGGAACATTAATCAGACCAGAGAATATATAACCGAAATGATCTTTCTGTTTTGCTTCCTTTATAGAGGGTTCCGGCAATACACCTACCTCTAACAATGGAGTTTTTTCAATATCAGCCACTTTTTGATAAGTTCCTTCAAAATATTTATAGGATGTACCGTTCCGTGAAGGATGTACCGGAAGCGACGCTTTCAATTCAGCTTTAGTAGCTGTAATAGACAAAGTTCTACTCGGGCGGAACCCCTCTTTAAATCCTTTTGCTTTAATCTGTGTAGTCATATCTACTTTAAATGGTTTATCGTAGAGCAAAGACTTTTCTGTAGGTTCGGTCCCATCCAGAGTGTATCTAAGCTCCGCGCCCTCGGTCGTTGTGGCAAGAGCTACTGTCACCTTATCCATAAACAAGTTCAGATCTCTATCTACATAAGGAATGGAAACCACTTTTTCTTTGGTATAAGAATAAGGAGAAGCCTCTTCCGAAATACCTCTGCTTTTGTCCGGCTTGTCTGATAGAGTAAAGCGAAGCTCTCCTCCTTCCATCAATTGAGCGTAAGTAATAAAGTTAGTATCTATCTGTTTTCCATTCAACTCTACTTTATGGATATAGATATTCTTCTTCGGATCATTGGCAAGCAAAGTCAGTCTCTTTCCATTTGCCAACTTAAGCACCGCTTTCTCGAACAGAGGGGTGGTCAATGCAAATTCATTGCTTCCCGGACAAACGGAATAAATGCCCAGACCGGACAAGATATACCATGCGGACATCTGTCCACAATCTTCATTGCCGCTGATACCTCCCGGAGTAGGTTGGTACATCTCATCAAGTAAGTGGCGTGTCATTTCCTGTGTCTTCCAGGGCTGCCCTACATAATCATACAAATAGGCGATATGATGACTGGGTTCATTACCATGAGCATACTGTCCTATCAACCCTGTAATATCCGCAAGATCACCATGCCCATTTGGGTCTGCGATAAATATAGAATCGAGTGCAGTGATAAATTTTTCCTTGCCCCCAAACAATTGCACCATTCCGTTCACATCATAGGGTACGGAAAAGCGATACTGCCAGGCAGTAGCTTCCGTATAGGAACGTCCTACCTCGAATGGATTGAAAGAAGTCTCCCAATTGCCATCCATCCGCTTTCCACGGAAGAATTTGGTAGAACCGTCAAACACATTGATATAGTTCTGGGAACGTTCAATATATTTCCGATAAACATCTTCTTTTCCCATTTCTTGAGCCATACGCGCTATGCACCAATCATCATAAGCAAATTCCAGCAAGCAAGATATAGATTCTTTCTTTATGTTCGAAGGGATAAATCCATATTTTATATAGTAATCCGCTCCTTTTTTATTCTTTTCAGAGGAAACCTTCATTGCATCCAATGCCTTTTCCGCATCAAATCCTCTAATCCCCTTCAAATAAGCGTCAGCAATAACAGACACCGAATGGTATCCTATCATTGTTCCCGTCTCTGCGGCAGAAAGCGGCCAAATAGGAAGTTCTCCGGAAGCATCGTAAATATCCAGATAAGAGTTCACCATATTATTGACTAATGCAGTATCAATCAACGTCATCAAAGGATTCCATGCACGGAAAGTGTCCCAAAGAGAGAAAGTGGAGTATTGCATTTTCCCTTTTGGCAATTGTCCTATCTGCATATTATGCCGCCGATATTCACCGTTGACATCACTCACTACATTAGGAACAACCATAGCATGATAAATGGCAGTATAGAAATTTTTCAAATCGTCTGTACCGCCTCCCTCGACAGTAATAGATGAAAGCGCTTGTTCCCAGTCATTCCGGGCGGCAGCACACACAGCATCAAAATTGAAGTCTTTCACTTCCTCCGCCAAATTTTTACGCGCATTGTCCACGCTTACCAATGACAATCCTACTTTGGCGATTATAGGTTCTCCATCTTTGTCAGCGAATGTCAGAATCGCTTGCAAGTCAGTACCCACCTGTTTGGTTTCGGCGGAAACTATCTTCTTATCCTGTACAAACTCAACAGTTTGAAAAGGTTCTGAGAACTGGGCTGCAAAATAAACATATTGATTATCTGTCCAACCTCTGGTTCTACGCATTCCCACAATCTCATTAGATGTTGTCCGTTCCAATTCCGCTTCATAGATATATTCATTGTCAAGTAAATGAGCCAAATCGACAATAATAGTAACGGGTTTTCCGGAAGGGAATGTATAACGGTGCATGCCGGTATAAGTTGTTGCGGTCAATTCCGCTTTTATCCCTTCATCTTTCAATATCACCGAATAAT
>OHLL01000773.1_pt1 | contig 9386 bp, 8 predicted proteins | sample 1569031 | NCBI WGS metagenome assembly OHLL01 (sample SAMEA3879606, study PRJEB24766) | human gut metagenome | biome: human-associated habitat; feature: feces | place: USA | collected 1985/1987 | reverse complement strand
ATTACGCCACTTTTCCTAAAACTTTCTATCTCTTTTTCATTAAATACAACTAATTTCATAATATTTCCTCCTACAACGTAAGCACTTAATTTTCAGGTATCATAGAAAAATATCCGACTGCCTTCTGGTAGTCGGAATTTTCTTATAATCCCCCAATACTTACTTCTTTAAATTTGCTGCCCGGCGCTTGATTTCTGCTTTTACCTCTTCATTCCATGGTGCAAGCTGTTCGAATTCCTTATCACTCATTCTATCATTCGGACGTTTTTCCAGCAGATAGGTTAGATAGTGATAGACGTTTACTCTATCCGGGCTGTCGCAGAACAGCCAGTTTTTTCGCTTATGTGCTTAAAAACATAAGCGAAATTATGTGTTCTGACAGCATCGAAGGTGGTATGTTTTGCTTTGATGTCTTCCTCTAAACGGAAAAGTTCTATATATAGGATTCCCTGTACGGCTGGCTGGTTGTAATCCAGTTTCTTCCCTTGGGGAACTGCATCGGTTAGATACCTGCGGATATGCGCCCAGCAGGCTGTGCGTTTCGCATCCGGCACTTTGTTATACCCGCTGTATCCGTCACACATCAGGTATCCTTTAAAACCGCGGAGGAAATCCACAGCATTTTCCCCGGCTCGGGTTTCTGAGTATTTATAGAGGATGATCGGCGGTAAACCATCTTCCCCGCTGCGGAACAGCCACATGTAAGACTGTGTCTGGGCACGGCGTCCTGGTTCATGCAGCACCTGAAGCGGTGTTTCGTCTGCCATTGCAAATTCCCTTTCCAAAAGCTTCCGTTGGAAATATTCATACATTGGAAGGAAAAATGCTTCCGAGTTCTGGATCACCCAGTTTGCCATTGTCTTCCGGGTAATGGATGCCCCATACTGTTTCCAGTCTTTTTCCTGACGGAAATAAGGCAGCGCATTACAGAACTTCTGGTACATCACCCATGCAACGGTGCCTGCACAAGCCATTCCGTAAAGCATATGTGACCTGCCATCTTTTCCCTTTTTAATAACAGGGATCCCATGCTGACTGCACTGCGGGCATTCATAATTCCTGCTGTAATACTCACGCACTTTCAGTCTTGCCGGAATAAAAACCAGTTCACGGCGGACAAACTCTTCACCGATCTGTTTCAGAGCCGTACCGCAGACAGGACAGTTTTTCTCTTTCTCAGAAAGATCCAGATATTCTTTTTCCACCGGGATCCCTTTGAAACGTTCTGCATCAGCTGCCCTGGCTTTGCGTCTCTTTGGAGTTTTTTCAGAAGAAGATGCTTCCAGTTCTTCCACCTGCGCCAATGCAGGATCCTGTTCCAGTTCTGCTTCATTAAAAAAGTTCAGCTGCCCAGGAATGTCAAGGACACGCTTTTCACTGGAGGTGCCAAAAAGCTTTTTCCGGAGAAGATCGACTTCTTCTTTCAGGTTGTCTCTTTCCTGCGTAAGGGCTTCTTCCCGTTTGTTGGCAGCATCGACAATTGCCTGAAGCGTTTTTATCATTTTTTGAAGATCATGGATCATGTCCTTCAGCTCTCGCAGCTGGATATCTTTAGAACTGTCTGCCACTGCTTTTTCCTCCTGTTCCTGATACTCTTATTATACCAGAAAACAGGTTTTTTTCCCAGCAAAACAGCGGTTTTTCAGTACCTGAAAATGCCGAAAATACCGGGAATATAAGGCCTTTTTTATGCATCTTTTTCCGCGAAAATCATGTGGTCTTTATGGCTTTAGGCTGTTCAATATCAATGCCTGACATCAGCCAGTCGAACTCACGCCATGTAAGATTGCGGACCTCTGATCTGTCTCTTGGCCACCGGTAGGAACCCTGGGCAGTCAGCCGTTTGTAGATCATGACAATGCCATCCGGTTCTTTCAGGATAGCTTTGATCCGGTCACATTTACGACCGCAGAAAAGGAAAAGTGCATGGTCAATTTCCATGGAAAACTGGTCATGGATAATGGCACACAATCCATCAATGGATTTGCGCATGTCTGTCCTGCCGCATTATCTTTATGTGTAGATAATGCGGATTATAAACATGAAATTTTTATCCTCATCTTTTGTAAAAAACATTGATTTTACAGTATTTTTTTGAAAAAGATGAGGATAAAAAAATTAGTTTATGAAACAATGAAATCATCAAAAACAGGAGGTGGTTTCATGAACCAATACAACATCATAGTGCAACAATTATTAGCGTATCTGACCAAACGTAAACAATGCAGTTCAAGCAGGCTGTCCCACAAACACTGTTATGAGGAATTCGGCCAATATCTGAAAGAGAATAATCTTTATCTTTCTCAAGAAGCAGCAGACCAATGGATTGCAAGCATTCAGTGGAAGTATAATCGGCAAAAATGTTATTTCTGGCGGCAGTATATCAGTCAATTAATTGTTTTTCAAACTACTGGCTCCATACCAGATGCCCTTTTTTATCAGATCCACTCATCCTATGATAAAGTTCCGGATTCTTTGAAGTATTACCTGAATCTGTATCTTGAAAACTGTCGTTCCAGATATACAGACAGATCGTTTGAGATTGCAAAAGTTCACTGTTCAAGGATCATGTATTATCTTTCAGAGCAGGGAATAACTGAGATACAGGAGATTTCCTTTTCTGCGATTGATATGCTGATCCATACAGACTTTCATTGTTCCAAAGATACAAGGGAAATGTATCTGTTCCATGCAAGATTCATGCTGGAATTTTTTGCTTCTCTTAATATAATACCAGCGGAACTGAGTGTAATGCTTGATGACAGGATCTATTTTCAGATCGGCCGTATGGAGTTGTTTTCATCAGAGCATCAGACACTTCTTGAACAATTCCGTAATAAAAGCAGTCTTTTTTCTGCCTGCGAGTTTCATGAACATATCTCTGCTTTTGAAATAGCCCTTCGAAATCTTGGATACAGTACTACCCAGTTAAAAAGCTCGTCACATATCCTCAAGGCTTTATACCTTTTTCTTTACAGGTATGGATTCGGTTATCATCCTGAAATAGCCTGGATCTGGTTGGAAGAAATCAGGAAAACCCTGGGGAATTCCTGGAAAAACTGGAGACGTATCCTGCGGCTTTTTAAACAGTATACGGAGGAAGGTATTGTGCTTAAAGGAACACGATATACATACAGGATAGATATCCTTGATACCTTCCCGGAATGGTGCCGTATTCCTGTAAAAAGCTTTATGGACAGGTTGATCCGCGAATTCCGGACTCATTCCACAGCAAGAAACTATAAGTTTAGCTGTCTTCGTTTCTGCCGTTTCCTGATAACAAATGGGATAAAAGGTTTTGACGAAGTGAACATAGAACATATCCGTCTGTTCCGTCTTACCGATGAACATATCACCCCATATGGACGTGCTACAAGCTTCGCAGTGGTCAGGAAGTTTCTTTATTATCTTGAAGAACAGAAACTTTTACAGACCGGACTTCATCAGGCACTCTTTTCAGAGAGTGTACGTTCCGTCGATATTACAGACATTCTGGATAACGACCAGATACAACGGATACACGAGTACCGTCTTGCGGCTTCCGCCCCGATGGAACTAAGAACAGCAGCGATTGTCACAATCGGGCTGGAACTCGGCCTGCGGGCTTCAGACGTTGTCCGTGTAAAAATGGAAGATATTGACTGGAAAAACAGAAAAATATCGGTCATCCAGTATAAAACAAGGAATGCTTTGTCGCTTCCACTAACTACGGCTGCTGGGAATGCAGTTTACCGGTATCTTGTAAAAGGGAGACCGAAAACCGCCAACCCATATGTATTCGTCCATCATCACGCACCTTATGACAGGATGAGTACCAAGATATGTAACAACTCTCTTTACCGTATTCTTCCTGAAAGGTATGATGTCGAAAACAAAGGCTTTCATGTACTCCGCAGGACTTTCGCAACTACCCTTTTACGAAATAATGCAGGGATCCAGAGGGTAATGGATTCCCTTGGACATACGGATAATACCAGTGTTATGAAATATCTTTCTTTCGATGGAGAACGGATGCGTCTGTGTCCGCTGTCCCTCACACAGTACGGTCTTCTTCTGGAAGGAGGAGATGAATGATGTCAAGATGCTATCCCTTCACCAGCTGTTTTGCACCATTTATCGAAAACCTGATCACCGAAAAAAGAAACGCAGGTTTCCAGTATGAGCATGCAGAATGGCGGCTTCACAAATTTGATGAATTCTGCAATCAGGAACTGATCAAAACTCCTGTGATAACCAAAGAACTGGCTGAAAAATGGGGGACTCTGCGTAAAACAGAAACAAAAGTTACTCTTGCAGGAAGAATCTCTATTCTCCGACAGCTAAGCCTATATATGCAGGCATATGGGATCCAGTGCTATGTCCCGAGAAACTACAGCCATAAAAGCGGCCATATCGCATATGTTTTAAGCATTGAAGAAATACAGTCTTTATTTCGGGAGATTGATAGTTACCAGCCTGCCGTAAATGCAGAAACTTTTCACAGGCTTGCCCTGGAATACAGGATTCTGTTCCGTATGCTGTTCTGCTGTGGACTTAGAGCATCAGAAGCCAGAAAACTGCGGCTGGACATGGCCAATCTGGAAAACGGTGTGCTAAGGATCTATCAGTCAAAAGGACACAATGACCGTTTGGTCTATCTGCCGGATGATCTGCGGCAGCTATGCTGTGACTATCTAAAGATCATGACAGTCAAATATAAAATAAGGTCAGAATGGTTTTTTCCTGCCTCCGATCCGGCAAAAGTACTGCAGGTTGCTTCCATCGGGAAGCGTTTCCGCCTGGCGTGGGGCCAGACACCTTATGCAAGAAAAGGGGGGTTCCAGCCAACCGTGCATTCTCTGCGTCATACGTTTGTGGTGCTGAGAATGAACGAATGGATGAAAACTGGTGTGAAACTGGATAACATGATGCCTTATCTAAGTAAATATCTTGGGCATTCCAGTCCGGATGATACTTTTTATTATTATCACCAGGTGGAAGAAGCCTTTTCCATCATCAGGCAAAAAGACCAGTCTGCGGCCTTCGTAATACCAGAGGTGACCGATGAAAAATAGGACTTTGAACTGCCAGCTTTTTTTCTCGAAAACAAATGATTTTTTTAGCCATTACCTTCCCTGTCAGGCTGTAAGGAGTATACATACAATAGAAACCTATCGTGATGGACTCACGGTATTCCGGAGATATATTACAAATGTACGGAAAATATCCATAAAAAAGTTTCTGTTTACTGATTGTACCAGTGAACTTATGCTGGATTATCTGGGGTATCTGAACAACCAGGGATGCGAAGCTTCTACCTGCAACAACCGGCTTGCAGCACTACGGGCTTATTTGTGGTATGCGGCTGATATGGATATTTCTCTTCAGTCGATAGCGTTATCTGCATCTCATGTACCCTTTATAAAGGAAACTAAAAAAGAAAAACAGATCATTCAGGATAAGGATATAAAAGCCCTGCTTGCAGCTCCCCCAGATACGCAAAAAGGAAACCGTGACAGAATGATCATGATTCTCCTGTATGATACAGCGATTCGCATAGCAGAGCTTCTGGAACTTAAGATATCATCCCTGAAACTTACATCCGTTCCAAGCATTCATATACATGGAAAAGGTGATAAGGAACGTTCCGTATCCATCACAGATGCAACAGTATCTCATTTAAAAAAGTATTTAAGACAGTTTCATCCGGAAATGCTTCCGGACCAGCCCTTATTCTATACGAAAATCAAAGGATGTATTGCTCCAATGTCCCCTGGAAATATCTCGAGAATCATCAATAAGTATGCAGATATGATCAGGTCAGAACACCCAGATCTCCCGAAACATCTGCATTGCCATATGTTCCGGCGTACCAGGGCAACTGGTTTATACCGAAACGGTGTTGAACTGGAGATGATATCTGTAATTCTTGGACATTCATCTACTGAAACAACCAGGATTTATGCGACTCCATCCATTGAAATGCTTGGAGAAGCAATGAATACTGTTAATTCTACAATTCCAGGCGAGACTCCGGAATGGGAAGAAAATGAGGATGAACTTGCTCGCATCTGTGGGCTGAGATAACTTTTTTATCCTCATCTTTTGTTATAAGAATGCCTAAAATAAAGCTTTTAGTAAAAAGATGAGGATAAAAATTTCATGTTTATAAGCCGCAGACGATATAGATTGCATCAACACTGGAAATATCCGCTAACATAACGGCTCCTTCAATGCATCCAGCAGAAGCTTCAAAAGAACAGGCTGCACATCGTTGCTCATGCGTATCAGCAGACCTTTTGCTTCGATTTCAATCGTATGTGAATTGTCAAGGTACATGGAACTGTTTTCTGCATGCGGAAGCAGTTCTGCCGGAGAATCCTCCGGCTCTATGGTGATCTGGACCACATCCTGTTTGTGGGATGTAAGGTCCAGAGTGCTGGCTTTTCCAGCTGGCTCAGGTATCTGGCAGGCCTTTTTACGAAGACGGGTAACCGCATTGTAAAAACAGCTGGGAGAAATCCCATGTTCATTGCACCATGCAGCATCCGTCAGACCGCTTTGTCTGCATTCAGTTACCAGATCCATCCATTCATCCAGGGAACGTCCTGAGGCACGTTTGTCAGCCATAATGAAACCTCCATGTGTAGTGAATTTCTATCTCCTATCAACGGAGTGGAGTAAAAATCTATTTACTATCATCATTATGGACTACAAAACGGCAGATGAAAAGTTACCCAGAAATTATGCGCTTACGCTCTTTCACCCATGAGCCGAAAGTAATCAAGTTTTGATAATATTGCCGTGTGTGAGAGCACACGGCAATTTATGGATATGGTGGTGTGATGAGTTCGTTTTACTCTTCTGCCGTTTTTATCTGTATCCCGCCTTGTTTCTTCCCCTTTTTCGTATTCAAATTTTTACACCAGTCTCCTATCCAAATTCCTGTTTTAGGATCTAAGTTCATTTCATAGATAGCAGGAATAGAAATATGCTTACTTTTTAAAAGTCTGACTAAGTCGTTATTTTTAGTGCGACCGCCTTTGCTAAATTTATGACTGTTTTCTCCATCTGGAATGAGCGCGATCCTTTTTCCGGTATTATCGATTCTAATTTCAATTATCTTACTTTTTATCTCATTATTCAATGCACTATTCAGCCTGATGCTACCGTCCTCGTGAATATAAACAGATTTGGGAGTGGTTTTTTCTTCCGGCATTACGGTTGTAAAGCCTTTTAAAAGAGGCACTTTTTCCTTCTTCTTAAGTTGATAAACTCCTCGTTCTCTTGATTCAATCTCTATTCCGCTTTTGCGTAACAGGTATATGACGCTTCGATTATTATTTTGATTAGCTTCTATTCCTCTTTCATTTATGCGTTGTACCATCTCTGTTGAGGTATGTTCTTTTCCATCAGCCAGTATTTCCAGGATGTATTCCTTCATTTTTGCTGTTTTGGATGTCATTTTTACAACACTCCTTTTTTCAGAAGTTACAATACAAAATCTGCAACGTAAATATTATATCGTTTTTATGGTTTATCATATTGTTTTTTGAAAGTCAAGTGCATTTTTTTTCTGTAGTCCATTCAATGTTGCATGCAATGTCAATTTTTCTTCTTGCACATCACCATCTTCTGTGATAGATTATAGCTAAGTAATCATCATTTTATATGAATATCTATTATCTTGAGAGAAGGGTTGCATATGTCATTAGACAGTCTTATTTCCAGTTGTCACAAGGAGATTGCAGGTTCACGCACGAAAAACCGACTAACTGTGCAGATAAGCTATGCTATCCAACTGGTCATGGATTTTTATTCTACTGATTTTCTTATATTAATGGATTACATAGAGGACGTTTCCGTTATTATCAATCCGAATGCCCCGTCCGTTCTTCATTTGTATCAGATAAAAACGAAATTTTCTGACAAGCAGTATCTTTTATCAACTGTGATCAAAGATAAGTGGTTTCAGAAGTTATACGAAAACGCAGCTAAGTATGCCCCATATGTAGGCAGTGCATCTCTGGTATGTAATACGGATATCGTAGTTTCTGGTTCGGAGATATTTCCAAATGAGAAAAACAAATTAGACGATGAAGCAATTAAAAAGAATGTCTGTAAGATCCGTAAAGCAATTGCTGCCGATCAGAAAATAAAGGAATCTGAAGTAGATTTGTCGAATTTTTTGTTTGTCCGTTCAAGGCTTTCTACGAAAGGACATAAGGACGAAATCGAGCATCAATTTCAAAGTTTTCTGTTAGAACAGGATGATGAACTTCAGGTTGCAACAGCTAAATCTCTTTTTTCTCTTATATACGATGAATTGGATAAACGATTTAATGAAGAAATAAATGAAGATTGTTCAGATGTTCAGGAAATCTTCTCTAAAAAGGGATTTAGCGGAAAGAATATCAAAGAAATCATTAACTGTGGTCTGGCAATTCAACTTCCAACGTTGGAAAAATTGTTTGCGGACTTTCATATTACCTCTATATTGCAGCGCAGGCGGTATATTTCCCAGTACAAACAGATAAAAATGGATATGTATTCTCGTATAGCTCTTTTTGTTTCACTTAAAAATACATTGCTGGAATTTATTGAACAGGAAAACGAAGGTGGGATTGATGACATGCCCGGCCTGTTTAATGCGGTTTTTTTCAGAGCTAGCGCCTGTGAAACGATTCCTGTCAGTTATCAGGATGAATATTATCTTAAGATGCTCATTATGATCCTCATTTATAAGTATTGTTACGGAGGTGAAAGTGCTTGAACCTAATAGTATCTGCAATCACAATGGTTGACCTAACAAATAGAGAGGCTAAAAAAATACCCTTTTTACCGGGAAAGAACCTTCTTACAAGTGAACACAATCATCTGGGCAAGTCTGTAATCATGAAATCTATCTACTATACGCTTGGGGCAGAGGTTTATTATCCGACTCCAATTAAAAAGTTAAATTTCCTGACATATGTTGATTTTTTATTAAACGATCATCAGTATCGTGTGGCACGATTAAAGAATACGTTCGTCATATATTGTGACAATATCTTTGACAAATGTTATGCATCCGTTACTGATTTTGAAAACAGGCTCAGTGAACTGTTTGAGTTGGAAATAAATCTTGTAGGCAAAGATCCGGCAGGAACGATCACGAAATGTCCTCCGGCATTCTATTACTTGCCCTACTATGTGGATCAGGAAAATGGTTGGGGAGCAACTTCTGCTTCCTTTGACCGGGTAGCACAGTTTGATCTGCGCCAGAGAAAAAACAGCTATTTCTTTCATCTGGGAGCATTTGACAGCAGTTATGTAGAAATCTCCAGACGAAATAAAGCTAATACCCGGCAGATTGAGGCACTTGTAAAAGAAACGGAGAAATATCATACAGTCATAGAAACACTTGA
>OHLL01000748.1_pt1 | contig 9743 bp, 9 predicted proteins | sample 1569031 | NCBI WGS metagenome assembly OHLL01 (sample SAMEA3879606, study PRJEB24766) | human gut metagenome | biome: human-associated habitat; feature: feces | place: USA | collected 1985/1987 | reverse complement strand
ATATACAAAGACCATTTTGCGTAGCAAAATACTTGTTGGGAAATCCCAAACCCTTTTTGATCTGCACCGTTTCGGTGCAGGCTGCGCAATTGCATTGCTGAAAATTACGGTTTCTGTTCAGAAAATAAAATCATTAGAAGTGCGATCATAATTTGATGCCAGTGTACATTTTGCAAATCATAATAGAAAAGACGACTCTTATATGATGACCTGAAACGATCGACTCGGCGAGAGCGGATATGCCTTTTGTACCGCTATGACCAACCTGTGACTGGAGATGCCGGGATGGTTTAGATAAAATGAAACTGTCTTTTGGGCAGAATGAACGAATTTGCAAGAAGATGATTGGCAAAAAGTACATATTGAAATATACTAAATTTTGTATTATCATAAGAGCAGATGAATGAGAGGAATCGTGGAGAGATAAACTTGAAAGAGGAGATTCTTTCCTAGAGCAGATGAGATGAGGAAAAAATAGCGTTAAAAAGGAAAGAAAGTTATGCTGAACAAAAGTCTGCTGCAAAAATCGGGGCTTGCGACCTTGCAGGTTGCGCAGATCCTCGCAGGCTTGGAGCCGGGAGAACGCATACCTACGGTTACAGAGCTGAGTGAGCAATGTGATATGGCACGCGGGAACATTCAGATCGCGCTGAACAATCTGAAACAGAATGGAATTATCCAGTTGGAGTCTCACGGGCAGAACGGAACGATCGCTACCGACATTGATTATCTGGCGATGGCGCAGTATTGCAGTAACACAAATCTGACCTGCGTGATGCCGATGCCGTATGGCCTTCGTTATGAAGGTCTGGCAAGCGGCTTGTATGAAGAGTTGAACCAGAAAAGCGTTACCGGAGCGATCGCATTTATGCGCGGTTCAGGATACCGCTTGGCTTGTGTAGAAGAGGGGCGCTTTCACCTCTGCGTGATGAGCCAGCTGGCGTTTGAATATTATGAACAACAGGGCAAAGACATTCAGATGGTGGCGGCGTTTGGAGCACGTAGTTATGTTGAACAGCACCGAATCTTTGTGCGTCCGGATTTTGATGGGAACTGGCAGGGATGTAAAGTTGGTTTGGATACCTCTTCGGTAGACCAGGAGCTGCTGACCCGGTTCTGCTTCGCTGATAAACCGGTACAATATGTTCCCATTATTTACAGTCAGCTCGTACCGTTTTTGCACAACGGTATGATTGATGCAGGTGTATGGAGCGCGGATATGCTGCCGGAGGGCTTGAGTTACTATCCGATGCCCTGCTTAGATGAGCAGGAAAAAGATACGGTTGCGGTGCTGGTCTGCCGGAAGAGCGACAATGTGACGGCACAGTTGGTACGCAAGGTCTTGTCTGTGCAGAATGTTACGGACATTCAGAGACGGGTTATGAACAGAGAAATCATTCCGCGTTATTAAGTGGAGTGCGAAAAAGAAAAGAGCATCTGCATGAGTATGTGCAGATGTTTCTTCTGGAACAAAAATACAAAATATTGTATAAAATATTTTTGTCTCCGGAAATGATAAAGCCGTTTTAATTTTTTGGACGAAAAGGAGAGTTTCCCATGAAAAAGATCTCGCGCCGCAGCTTTATGATCGCATCCGGAAAGGCCATGGGGGCCATGACCGTCGCCGCTGCATTTGCAGGCTGCGCAAGCCCTGAACAGGCCGAAAACTGCTTCAAGCCCTCTGGAATGCCCGTCAAGGAGGATGCGCGACTGACCGCCATCGATGCCATTGTGGAAAACTACATGGGGCAGGGCTACTTCCCTGGTGCGACCATCGTTGTGGCGCGCGGTGGTAGGATCGTCTATGAAAAATCCTATGGATATGCAATGCTGAACGACATGGGCGTTCGTCTGGATGATCCCCGTCCCATGGAGATGAACACCATGTTCGATATGGCATCCTGCACGAAGATCATGGCCACGACCCAGTCCATCATGAAGCTGTACAGCGAAGGAAAGATCGACCTCGATGCGACCGTAGCAAGCTACATCCCTGAATTTGCGAAGAATGGCAAAGAGAATGTCACCGTTCATCAGCTTCTGACTCATACTTCGGGTCTTCCGCAGTGGAAAGCTATGTTCCTGTACATTGATAAGGACAAATCCAAGGTGCTGGATTATATCTGCAACTGTGAATTGATGTTCGCACCCGGTGAGGAAAAGTACAGCGACCTCGGTTTCCAGATGCTGGGCTTCCTCGTGGAGCGTATCACGGGCCGCGATATGGACGAGTACGTTCAGAACGAAATCTACAAGCCGCTGAACCTCAAGCGTACGACCTATCTGCCGCTGAAAAACGGCTTTACCACCGATGATCTTGCAGCAACTTCTTTCGGCAACCCGTATGAGTATGCTATGGTCGATGAGATCGGTCATCCGGGCTTCGGCTACGATTGCACCGCCGATCTGGATGCCTTCAGCAAATTCGATGGCTGGCGCAATTATACGCTGGTCGGTGAGTGCAACGATGGCAACGCATGGATGGCAAACGGCGGTGTTGCAGGTCATGCAGGTCTGTATTCTGACGCAGAGGATCTCGCGGTGCTCTGTCAGGCAATGCTGAACGGCGGCATTTACAAGGGCGTCCGCCTGTATCGTCAGGATGTCATTGATCTGTTCACCAGCGAGCAGAACGGCAAGCCTTCCCGTGGTCTGGGCTTTGAGCGTGGCTCGTCCTTTATGGGACGCGGCGACCGTCACTATGACGCATTCGGCCACGCGGGCTTCACGGGTACGCATGTCGTGATGAACAAGACCAACAAAACGGCGGTCATTTTCCTCACGAACAAGCAGAATGTCGGGTTTAAGCCCAACTCTACCTCGTATTACAGCCCCTATAGCTGCTGCGGCGAGATCTGCGAGCTGGTGTGGAACACCTTTGGCGCAGAAGCTCCGGCCGAGACGCTGGCAGATAAGATCGGCGCGTGGCTGTAAGCACTGGAATAAAAAGCTAGGAGATGTCAGAAATGGATTTTGAACCGAGATTATCGATCCTGCGTCAGGCGGGAATGCTGTCAGATGAAGATTACCAGAAGGTGCAGGATGTGATCCGGTATTTTCAGGAAAAATACGATCTGACATTGACCGAAGAGAATGCTTCGTCTATGATCACGCATCTGTGTGCCGCTCTTGGCCGCATCCAGCGTGGTGAGCCGGTAGAACCTCTGGACGAGGAAGTCTATGAGGAGACAAAAGGAGAGCCTACTTTCCCCAAGGCTCTGGAAGCAACGCAGGAAATTGTCCGGGACACCCTGCCCGGTCTGCCGGAGAACGAGCAGAAGTTCCTTACGATGCACATTGGGGTTCTGCTGGCACAGGTGTGACAGCATTTGAAATATGACCCGCAGTAGAAAGGAGAGTTTGTATGAAAATCGTAGTTGGCGGTCAGATCGACAAGCAGAAAGTCTATGATGCTGTCAAAGGTGTTGTGGGCGATCGCGCCACGGTTGAGGTCAAAGATGACATTGCGGCGGCAATGGCAGTCAAGACCGGGCAGGCTGATTATTACTTTGGCGCGTGCAAGACGGGCGGCGGCGGTGCGCTGGCAATGGCGATCGCACTGCTTGGAATGAATCAGTGTGCCACCGTATCGATGCCGGGTAAGATGCTGAGCGAGGAGGAGATCCTGGCTCAGGTCAAGGCGGGCAAGAAAGCCTTCGGCTTTACGGATCAGCACATCGAAAAGGTCGTTCCGATCATTCTGAAGGGTCTGGGCTTCTGAATCTGCTCTGAAATATAAGGAGGATTACACATGGAAAACATTTTACGATACATCATCATCGCGGCAATTGGCGCGGTGGCGTCGATCTTGGCAAACCAGAGCATTGCTGTTTTCAACGATGGTCTGCGTCCGGTCATTCCTGAGTATCTGGAAAAGCGCATGGACCGTAAAGCACTGGCTGCGACCAGCTTCGCCATCGGTTTTGGTCTGGTCATCGGCTACGGCCTGCCGACTTCCATTGCAGCAAGCATTATTCTGATCCACTGCATCCTGCTGACCACCGATATCATCGGTACCTGGTGCCCGGATACCAAGAAGGGCTTGATCCTTTCCGGTGTGATCGGTGCAGTATACGGTGTGGCACTGCTGTTTGGCCTGCAGGTCATCATTGATCTGTTCAATATGCTCCCGGTCAACTTCCTCGGCAGTCTGGGACAGGTCTCCGCCGGCATCACGCTGGCCTTTGCCATTTTCCCGGCGGTTACGGTCGCATTGCAGTTCGGTGCGGTCAAGGGTGGCATCACCGCTGTCATCACACTGCTGGTTCGTCAGATCGTTGAGACCTACGGCAAGATCGCTCTGGATGCAGAGCACACCATCGCTCTGAACAAGGACGGTATGGCACTTCTGGCTGGCATGATCATCATGCTGGTGTTCGCCGCAATGGATAAAGAGGGCAACAATCAGAATTCCAACGAGATGCTGACCCAGATCTTCGCAGACAAGGTTGCCCGCATCCGCAAGTATATGCCGTACCTCGCCATCATGGGCGGCCTGATCGCTGCAGGCACCAGCATGGGCATCATGGCAGGCGACCCCATCAGCCTGGGTCTGCTGGCTGAGGGCGACCGCGTGAATGCTGGCCTGACCGCTCTGGCCCGTGCCATCGGCTTTATCCCTCTGGTTGCTACCACCGCCATCACCACCGGTGTTTATGCCCCGGCTGGTATGACCTTCGTCTTTGTCCTTGGTCTGCTCATCCCCAACCCCATCATTGCTCTGATTGCTGGCGCAGCCTGCATCTGTGTTGAGATCCTGCTGCTCAACGTGATTGCAAAGGGTCTGGATAAGTTCCCCGGCATCAAGCGCTGCGGCGACAACATCCGTACCGCTATGAGCTATGTCATCGATATCGCTCTGCTGATCGGCGGCGTTCTGGCTGCACAGGCCATCATGCCGACCACAGGTCTGTTCATCATCGTGGCATTCTGGTGCATCAATAAGTGCAGCAAGAAGCCTCTGGTCTCCATGGCTGTCGGCCCGCTGGGTGCAATTCTGGTCGGCCTGATCGCAAACGTCCTGTTCCTGCTGTCTCTGTATACTCCGGCCGCCTGATGAAGCCGTGAAAACAGAAGAGTGTCTTCCGACGGGTGTCGGAAGATAACTCTTGTGAAACCGCAATAGGAGGCGAGTCTTTTTGAAAATCCCTGAAAAGATTTTATACGCACATGAACATACCACCATCGACCTTTCCGGCCCGAAGAACAATATCGACTGCCGCTTGGATGATTTTGACGCAACGGTGGCGGAATACCGTCATCTTGTAGAGCTTGGTGTGGTCAGCATCATTGACCAGACCAATCGCGGCATGGGGCGCAATGTGGCATATACCGAGAAGGTCGCGGCGGCGGCAGGCGTGAAGATCACCCATGCTACAGGCTACTACAAAGAGCCGTTTCTCCCTCCGGAATGCTACGCCCTGACGGAGCAGCAGCTGAGCGATATCATGGTCCGGGAACTGACCGTCGGTATCGAGGATACGGGCATCCGTGCAGAACTGATCGGTGAGATCGGAACATCCAAGGAGATCACCGAGCCGGAAGCAAAGATCTTCCGTGCGGCATCCCGTGCTCATGCAGAAACGGGTGCGCCTATCTGCACCCATACCACGCTGGGAACGCGCGGCATGGAGCAGCTGGAAATTTTCAAGAGCTTCGGCGTTGACCTGAGCCGTGTGGTGCTGAGTCATATCGACCTGTCAGCCGATCTGGATTACATGAAGCGTCTGCTGGATCAGGGAGTGAACATCGCCTTTGATACCATCGGTAAGTGCAATTATCAGCCGGATGGATCCCGTGCAATGTGGCTCAGCCAGCTCTGTCGTGAAGGTTATGAAAACCAGATCGTGATGAGCATGGACATCACCCGCCGCAGCAACTTTGCAGACCGTGGCGGTGTGGGTTACAGCTATCTGCTGGACACCTTTGCACCGATGGCCTGCGAAGCCGGTGTACCGGAGCAGACCTTTGAAAAGCTGCTGTACCGCAACGCACTGCGTATTTACAAAGGGCAGAGCGAAGCATCTGTCTAAGGAGAGCAACTATGAAAACCTATCCCTTGCATTCCATCTCATTGGAACAGGCAAAAAAACTCCAATTCAAGGCCATTGATGCAGTGACCCGTAATTTCAGCGGGGAAGAAGTTCTTTCACTGGGCGATCTCGGCGTTGTCAAGGGGTTGAACAAGCCGCGCTGCACCCTGCGGGCAGAACACGTTTTTGCAGATACTTTTGATGCCGAAGCTGCGCTGTTCGTGCGCGGTGCGGGCACGGGTGCGATCCGCTGGGCACTGACAGCCTGCATGAAGGCAGGCGAGAGCATTCTGGTACACACCTCGCCCATCTATCCAACTACGCAGGTCACGATCGATTCAATGGGCCTCAAGCCCATCCGGGCAGATTTCAACGATCTGGAACAGCTCAAAGCAGTCTGTGCCGCCCATAAGGATGAGCTCCGGGGCGCACTGGTGCAGCTGACCCGCCAGAAGCCGGATGACAGCTATGATTACAAGGCTGTTATTGCCACCATCAAGCAAGCGCTGCCGGAGGTTCCGGTCGTGACCGATGACAACTATGCCGCTCTCAAGGTGGATGCCATCGGCTGCCAGGCAGGCGCAGACCTTTCGACCTTCTCCTGCTTCAAGATTCTTGGCCCGGAGGGCGTTGGTGTTGTGGTCGGCAAAAAGGAACTGGTTGAACGCATTTATAAGATGCAGTATTCCGGCGGCAGTCAGGTGCAGGGCCATGAAGCCATGGATGCACTGCGTGGTCTTATCTATGCGCCGGTGTCGCTGGCGATCCAGAGCGAGGTCAACGAAGAGCTGGTGCGCCGCCTGAACGCCGGTGAGATCCCGGGCGTCAAGGAAGCATTTCTGGCAAACGCACAGAGCAAGGTGCTGCTGGTGGAGTTTGAAAAGGACATCGCCGAAAAGGTCTTGGCGGCAGCTCCGCAGTTTGGTGCGGCACCCCACCCGGTGGGCAGTGAGAGCAAGTATGAATTTGCCCCCATGATCTATCGTGTCAGTGGAACCTTCCGCGCACAGGATCCCACCATCGAACACCGAATGATCCGCATCAATCCCATGCGCAGCGGCCCGGATACCATCATCCGCATTCTGCGTCAGTGTATGGAACGGGTACAGAACGACTGAGTCCTTTTTATAGAAACTAGAAGAAAAGGAGAGATGCCCTGTGTTTTTAAAGTCCGTCATGGAGCGCAACCAGCCTTTGGTGCGTCTGGGCATTGAATGGCAGCAGGCAGGTGTGATTCTGCCGGACACTTATCTGCTGGATTATGACACGATTGTGGAAAACGCACGCAGGATCAAGCAGGCGGGCGATGCAAACGGCGTACAGAACTTTTTTATGCTCAAGCAGATCGGCCGCAACCCGATGATCGCCCAAGCACTGGCAGAGATGGGATATGTCGGCGCAGTGTGTGTGGATTTCCGCGAGGCACTGACGATGGTAGAAAACAATGTCCCCATCGGAAATGTGGGCCATCTGGTGCAGATCCCTCGTGCAGCCCTGAAAAAGATCCTGTCGGCAAAACCGAAGATCGTCACCGTCTACTCGCTGGAAAAAGCGCAGGAGATCAGCAGGGTCTGCACGGAACTGGGCCTGCATCAGAAGTTGATGCTCCGGGTCTTGGGAGAAAACGATATGCTGTATTCCGGCCAGTACGGCGGATTTACGCTGGCAGAGCTGGAACAGACTGTTCACGCCATTGAGAATATGCCCGGCGTTGAAGTAGGCGGCGTGTGCAGCTTCCCCTGCTTTTTGTACGACGAAGCGGCGGGGGATATCCTGCCTACGCCCAACCTCAGTACGGTGCAGACCGCTGCCCGGATGCTGACCGCATGGGGATACAAAGATCTGATGCGTAATACTCCGAGCGCGACCTGTGTCCACAGCATCCCCAAAATTGCAGCGGCAGGCGGTACGCACGGTGAGCCGGGACACGGCCTGACGGGCACGACCCCCTACCATGCCGCCCACCCGGATGCCGAGGAGCGGCCGGGCTACCTGTATGTTTCCGAGGTCAGTCATGATCTGGGAACAAAATCGTATTGCTACGGCGGCGGCCACTATCGGCGTGGACACATGAAGAATGCGCTGGTTGGCACAACGCTGGAAGATGCAAAGATCGTCCCGGTGCTTCCGCCGGACGATTCCAGTATCGACTACCATTTTGAACTGCAGCAGAACTGTCCGGTGTCGGCTGCGGCGGTCATGGCGTTCCGGACACAGTTTTTTGTGACCCGCAGCCGGGTGGCGGTGGTAAAGGGACTGTCTGAGGGGAAACCCGAGCTGGCAGGGATTTACTCCGCACTGGGAGACCCGGCTCGGGAATAATGGGAAAGGATGTTTTCTTCATATGGGAAAGTTTGTTGTGATCGTGCTGGATGGCTTTGGTGTGGGCGCAATGCCTGATGTGCCTCAGGTACGCCCGGCGGACTGTGGTGCAAATACCTGCATCCATATCTTTGAGCGCACACCGGATCTGAAACTGCCGAATCTGGCAAGCCTGGGTCTGGCAAACATCGTGGGGCGGGAGTTCCCCGGCCTGCCGTTTGCACCCAACGCCACCTTTGGCCGCGCAATGCTGATGCACGATGGTGCCGACACCTTCTTTGGCCATCAGGAGATCATGGGCACGCATCCCGCTAAGCCCTTTGGCGAGCCGATCTGCAACAAGATCGAGAAGATCAAGCAGACGCTGGAAGAGGCGGGCTATCATGTCCGCTACTACACCGGAACCTCCGGCAAGCGCCTGCTTATCGTCAACGAGGCGTGCACCGTGGCGGACAATGTGGAGTGTGACCCGGGGCAGGCGTTCAATGTGACCGCTGCCATTGATGATCTGGATTTTGAGGAAGAACTCAAGATCGGCCATCTGGTGCGCAGTGTGTCGGTCGTGCCGCGCGTCATCACCTTTGGCGGACGGGGCGTGCATCTGCAGAACCTGCTGGACGCCATCGAAGAGCACGGCGACTACATCGGCGTCAATGCCCCGGCCAGCGGCGTTTACAACAACGATTATCATTGCATCCACATGGGCTACGGCGTTGACCCGGAGGTGCAGATGCCAACCATTCTGGGCAAGAGCGGCCTGCCGGTGTTCCTGCTGGGAAAGGTGGCGGATGTTGTTACCAACAACTACGGAACCAGCATCCCGATGGTGGATACCGCCAGTGTGCTGAAACGTACTCTGGAGATCGTGCAGGAGCAGGAGACCGCCTTCATCTGCACCAATGTACAGGAGACCGACCTTTGCGGCCATCGTGAGAATGTTGCGGCCTATGCCGACCGTCTGCGTGTAGCGGACGAGTGGATCGGCAAGATCCGGGAAGCCCTCGGTGAGGATGATATCCTCATCGTTCAGGCCGACCACGGCAATGACCCGACCATCGGCCATCCGCACCATACCCGCGAGATGGTGCCTCTGATGATCTACAGCAAGCATTCTACGCCTAAGGATATCGGCACCCGTAAGACCCTCAGCGATGTGGGTGCGACTGCAGCCGAGTATTTCCACAGCAAAGCACCGCAGAATGGCACAAGCTTTCTGCCGCTGCTGCTAAAGTGAGCAGAAGGAGCGTTTTTCCATGAAGATCATTTGTGCAAAGGATTATAAGGATATGTCCCGCAAGGCTGCCAACATCATCTCCGCGCAGGTCATCATGAAGCCGAACTGTGTGCTGGGTCTGGCGACCGGCGGCACCCCGGTGGGCGCGTATGCGC
>OHLL01000742.1_pt1 | contig 9858 bp, 9 predicted proteins | sample 1569031 | NCBI WGS metagenome assembly OHLL01 (sample SAMEA3879606, study PRJEB24766) | human gut metagenome | biome: human-associated habitat; feature: feces | place: USA | collected 1985/1987 | reverse complement strand
TGGACAAGACGTTGGGTTCTATCGCTGACCTGACTCGTCTGCCGTCTGCTTTGTTCGTTATCGATGTAATGAAAGAAAATATCGCTGTTCGCGAAGCTAACCGTTTGGGTATTCCTGTATTTGGTATCGTTGATACTAACTCGGATCCTACAAACATTGACTTCGTAATTCCGGCAAATGATGACGCTACTAAATCAGTAGAAGTTATCCTCGATGCTTGCTGTGCTGCAATGATCGAAGGTCTGGAAGAAAGAAAAGCTGAAAAGATCGATATGGAAGCTGCCGGTGAAGCTCCTGCTAACAAGGGCAAAAAGAAATCAGCTAAGGCTAGACTCGATAAATCTGACGAAGAAGCAATCAACGCAGCTAAAGCTGCTGCTTTCCTGAAAGAAGACGAAGAGGCTTAATATAATAATGTGCCAATTTGCTAATGTGCCGATGCATCTGTAAGGGTGTGGGCATTTTGATTGGCAGATTGGCACATTTTGTTTATTCAAAACGATTATTCATTTTAAAATATAAAAGATATTATGGCTGTAACAATGGCTGATATAACCAAGCTCCGCAAAATGACCGGTGCTGGTATGATGGACTGCAAAAATGCGTTGACTGATGCTGAAGGCGATTTCGACAAAGCAATGAAGATCATCCGCGAAAAAGGACAGGCAGTTGCTGCAAAACGTTCTGACCGTGAGGCTTCTGAAGGTTGTGTTTTGGTAAAAGTAGAAGAAGGTTTCGGTGCTATCATCGCTTTGAAGTGCGAAACTGACTTTGTTGCTCAGAATGCTGACTTCGTGAAACTGACTCAGGATATTCTGGACGCTGCTGTAGCTAACAAGTGCAAGACTCTGGAAGAAGTTTTGGCTCTTCCGATGGGTGATGCTACTGTAGCTCAGGCTGTAACAGACAGAACCGGTATCACTGGTGAAAAGATGGAGTTGGATGGTTACATGGTTTTGGAAGGCGCTACAATTGCTGCTTACAACCATATGAACAGAAACGGTCTTTGCACCATGGTTGCTTTCAACAAGAAAGTTGACGAACAGCTGGCTAAGCAAGTAGCTATGCAGATTGCTGCTATGAATCCGATCGCAGTTGATGAAGATGGCGTTTCTGAAGAAGTGAAGCAGAAAGAAATCGAAGTGGCTGTTGAAAAGACTAAAGTAGAACAGGTGCAGAAAGCTGTAGAAGCTGCTTTGAAGAAAGCTAATATCAATCCGGCTCATGTGGACAGTGAAGACCACATGGAAAGCAACATGGCTAAAGGCTGGATTACAGCTGAAGATGTTGCAAAGGCAAAAGAAATCATTGCTACTGTTTCAGCTGAGAAGGCTGCAAATATGCCTGAACAAATGATTCAGAACATTGCTAAAGGACGTTTGGCTAAGTTCTTGAAAGAAGTTTGCTTGCTGAATCAGGAAGACATCATGGATGCCAAGAAGACAGTGAGAGAAGTGTTGAAAGAAGCTGATCCTGAATTGAAGGTTGTTGATTTCAAACGTTTCACTTTGAGAGCCGAATAATCTCAAGGAATCAAGAATATAGAAACGGCCGCACAGAAAGTCTGTAGCGGCCGTTTTTTTTGTGGCTGTCCGTAAGTTACGGTTATCTGTTTACGCAGAATCCGGAACAAGAACTTTTGCGTATAAAGTGAATGGATCCGGAACTTGTTTAAATTTTGCCGGACCTGTTTCAAGTGGGATTTGTTTCCCCTTATCCTCCTACTGTTTTTGTTTTCGTATATCCTTCTTTCTTCAGCAGTTCTACTATTTTTTGTTTGAAGTCTCCCTGAACGATAATCTCTCCGTCTTTAGCCGATCCGCCTACTCCACATTTCGTCTTGAGGAGTTTTCCCAAATCTTTCAGGTCGTTCTCGGTGCCGACAAAGCCGGTAATTAGGGTTACGACTTTGCCGCCCCGGTTTTTCCGATCCAATTGCACCCGTAAGTTCTGTTGTGACGGTTCCAGGGTTACTTGCTCTTCGTCATCATCCATCTCATAATTATAATCCGGGTTGGTGGAGTAAACCACGTTCAGCCGGTCTTTCCAATCGCTGTTCTTCATTATTCCAGTCTATTAATTAAGTTCAAAAATAATATATTGTTCCGAACCTTGCAAACTATTAAGTGTCCCCGGGCGTTTTTGTATGTAGAAATTATGTTAAGCTTCTATGACATCCTTATGGCATTTCGGAAAAAATAGTGTAATTTTGTCAATCGCTAATGTAAAAGCAGAATGAAGTGACTATGAACAATCAGATACAGCATAAAGACAGTACAAAGGTTCCGGAGCCTACTTTGCGTCGGCTGCCTTGGTATCTTTCGAATGTAAAGTTGCTGAAGCAGAAAGGTGAACGTTACGTCTCTTCTACCCAGATCTCCAAAGAAATAAACATCGATGCTTCGCAGATTGCGAAAGATTTGTCGTATGTTAATATTTCCGGTCGTACGCGGGTGGGGTATGAAGTGGATGCGCTGATTGCCGTTCTGGAAGATTTTCTTGGCTTTACAAATATGCACAAGGCTTTCCTGTTCGGTGTAGGAAGTCTGGGAGGAGCTTTATTGCGTGATTCCGGACTTAGCCATTTCGGCTTGGAGATTGTAGCTGCTTTTGATGTAAACCCGTCGCTGGTAGGCACTACGCTCAATGGGATTCCCATTTTCCACTCTGACGATTTTCAGAAGAAGATGCAGGAGTACGGTGTGCACATCGGTGTACTGACCGTGCCCATCGAGATTGCCCAATGCATTACAGATACGATGGTGGCCGGTGGTATTAAAGCCGTCTGGAATTTTACCCCTTTCCGTATTCGTGTTCCGGAAGATATCGTGGTGCAGAACACATCACTTTACGCTCACCTCGCTGTTATGTTTAATCGTTTGAATTTTAATGAAATAGAATAGAGCATGAAGATTATAGCTGTTGGAATGAATTATGCCCGGCACAACGAGGAACTGGGACATACGTTGGAGAATAAAGAGCCGGTAATTTTCATGAAACCCGATTCGGCCATCCTTAAAGATGGCAAACCTTTCTTTATTCCCGATTTTTCGAATGAAGTGCATTATGAAACAGAACTGGTAGTGCGCATCAATCGCTTGGGAAAGAATATAGCTTCACGCTTTGCTCATCGTTATTATGATGCGGTGACAGTCGGTATCGACTTCACTGCACGTGATTTACAGCGCAGGTTTCGTGAGGTCGGCAATCCTTGGGAATTATGTAAAGGTTTCGATAGTTCTGCTGCCATTGGCACATTTGTACCGGTGGAGCAACTGGCCGATGTACAGAATCTTCATTTCCACCTGGATATAGACGGGAAAACGGTACAGCAGGGGCATACTGCCGATATGCTGTTCCGGATAGACGATATCATTGCTTATGTCAGCCGCTTTGTGACTCTGAAAATCGGTGACCTTCTTTTCACCGGTACGCCTGTAGGGGTCGGTCCGGTCAGTATCGGCCAGCATTTGGAGGGATACCTTGAAACCGAGAAGTTGCTTGATTTCTATATCCGGTAAGTCCGGATACTCCTTTATTCATTTATAAAATAACTCTTATGAAAATAAAAGTAGGTTTTGGTTTCGACGTCCACCAATTGGTCGAAGGACGTGAACTTTGGTTAGGAGGCATTCTTTTGGAACATGAAAAAGGATTGTTGGGACATTCGGATGCCGATGTATTGGTGCATGCTATTTGTGATGCCTTGCTGGGTGCTGCCAACATGCGTGATATCGGTTATCACTTCCCTGACAATGCCGGTGAATATAAGAATATAGACAGCAAGATTTTATTAAAGAAAACAGTGGAGCTGATTGCTGCCAAAGGCTATCAGATCGGTAATATCGACGCCACTATCTGTGCAGAGCGCCCTAAACTGAAAGCCCATATCCCTTCGATGCAGCAAGTGCTTGCCGAAGTGATGGGGATCGATGCAGATGATATTTCCATTAAAGCCACTACCACCGAGAAACTTGGTTTTACCGGGCGGGAAGAAGGTATTTCCGCCTATGCAACCGTGCTGATCAATCGCGTGTGATTGAATTCATCTCCTAAACATACATAGTATGAAAAAGATTCTTGGGACCTTATTGGCCGTTTTGTTTTCTTTCATGGCAATAAATGATAGTGCTGCCCAAAATACCGTTTTGCGATTTAATAAAGACGGTAAGTTCAAAATTGTCCAGTTCACCGATGTACATTTCAAGTATGGTAATCCGGCTTCGGATGTAGCTCTTGAACGTATAGGGGAAGTATTGGATGCCGAACATCCCGATCTTGTGATTTTTACCGGTGATGTCGTTTATTCTTCTCCTGCTGATAAAGGTATGCTTCAGGTGCTTGGGCAAGTGGAACGTCGGCACCTTCCGTTCGTTGTTACTTTTGGGAATCATGATAATGAACAGGGAAAGACCCGTGCCGAACTTTATGATTTGATTCGTGGAGTAGCCGGAAATCTGTTGCCCGACCGTGGTACTTCTCCTTCGCCGGACTATATACTGACAGTGAAATCCTCTGCCGACGCTTCAAAGGATGCTGCACTGCTTTATTGTATGGATTCACACTCCTACTCTTCGCTTAAAGATGTAGATGGATATGCGTGGCTGACTTTCGGTCAAGTCTCATGGTATCGTGCTCAAAGTGCCGCCTATACTGCCCGGAATGGTATGTTTGCTGCCATGAAAGAGGCAGGAGATGTGATGGGCGTTTTTGTAGGACACGATCATGATAATGATTACGCTGTGATGTGGAAGAATATTCTTTTAGCTTACGGCCGTTTTACCGGTGGGAATACGGAGTACAATCATTTACCCAATGGTGCTCGTGTTATTGTACTTAATGAGGGTACCCGGACGTTTGAGACCTGGATTCGTCAGAAAGGTGGAGTCGTGGATTCTACTTCTTATCCGTCTGACTATGTAAAGGATGACTGGAGAAAGCGTTAATCCGCCGGATGAAACTTCACATGGCTCAAACGTGTATACTTTGAGCCATAACTTTCGTACGTGCGCGCTATCCGTGCCGAGGCGATGTGGACTATCTCGCCGGGGCGGAACTCATGTTCCAGTGCCGGAAGTTGGCAGGATACGGGGCTGGGTGTTTTCGAAGAAATCCTTAGGACCACCAGATTTCCGGACGGATCGGTTAACGTTACTATCTGTCGTACAAAGAACTGAACGGAAGTACCCATGACCCTTGTTTTATACGGATCGTCTTCAAGCCGCACTCTTACCACTTTTAGATTCAGGCCCTCCAACTTTTCACCCTCGTTGCCCAGAAAACGGCCGGCTTCGCGTTTCTGCCGTGCCTTTCGTTGCATGATGTCCAGATGTACAGAGTGATATATTTGCGCTATGGCTACAAAACGCTCCTGCTTGGGGATTTTGGGTGTGTATTTGTAGGCTATCCAGCTCAGGTAGGCCGGATCGACTTTCAGGATTTCGTGCAGATAGTGTCCGCGATATCTTCCGAACGATATGATATCGTCTCCGTTGCTTTGCATCCTCTTCTCATTGTATTCCACAATCAGCAGGCAACGCCTGGAAAAGAAAAACAGCGTGCTTGCCATCCGCAGTGATTCGTTGATGTCTGCTGAGAGTTCATGAATAAACAGAAGTCTGTTCTTCTCGAGTGTAGGCGAATAAATCCAGACCGAGTAAGTGGGATGTCCCGGTCTTGGCAGAACCACAAAATAGGCTCCTGCCTCTTTGTAAGACATGCGGCCCCGGTTGTATTCATTCAGTTTGGCATACAACAGAGCTTGTTCAGCTTCGGGTATTCCCGGTAATTTGGGGTTTGCCATATCTGAGTCTTCTTATACTTCAAATATACTGATTCTTTTTGAAGAAGGCAAATGCTTTTAGCTATTTTTTTTATTTCTCTTTTCTGCTCTATCCCTTTTGTGGTTGAGTTAAAGGATAGGACTATGTAATAACATTTTAGATATATACTTGTGTGCCCCGGCGGAAATGCCGGGAGGAGTTCGGCGACTGCATTCATAGGTTTCCTATTGTTCTTTTGCTACTTGTGACGGCTTTTCGTGCGCAGAAAGTAATTAAAGTCGGTGTTTGGGTGACAGCCCCTTTTCTCCGGATCGGCAAACCGGATGTAATGGATCGGGAAAACAGTGCTTTTAAGGACGGAAAGCCGGGGTCGGGAGGGGGAAGAGCCGGGCTTTTGGGAAAGTGAACGGTTGTTTCCGGGAAAAAGAAGGAAGCGTTTGCTCCAAAAGACGGTTACATTTTCCGAAAATGCTTATATGTTTTCAAAATATCTCCTAATGTTTTCACTCATATCTCCTGTTGTTCCGGAATCTTACTTCTAAAGTGCCCGATTCCTCTCCGGTTGTTAGTCGCCAAGAGAGCTTTGGGAGGTGATAAAAAGCTCCTCCTTTTACGATTCGCCTTCTCTACTGGTCTCCTTCTGTGTCTTTCCGCTTCTTATTGTATGGTTGTTGTCCGATCGGCTGCTAAAAGGACAATCGGCTGATTGCGTGTAGGCCGTTTTTTCTTACGAAGCTTTCCGTCGGCCCGAAAAACCGAAATGTAGGGAGGTTCTGATATCAAATTGACAGAAAGACAAAAGCATCGTTCTACAAGTGTTCTGTTCATGGATATGTAGGAGACATTGCCATGACATGAGGTCTGTTATGCCCCCTGTAGTTTTAAAGTTTGTATACTAACTTGTCCAATTGATTGTATTCTGCCGGGAATCTTGTACATTTGCATTCTTCGTAAAAAGAGAATGAATATGAAAGAATCCAAGAAGCGTGTTCTTGTCGGTATGAGTGGGGGGATAGACAGCACCGCCACCTGCCTGATGCTGCAAGAGCAGGGATATGAGATAGTGGGTGTCACCATGCGTGTCTGGGGCGACGAGCCGCAGGATGCCAGGGAGTTGGCGGCACGTATGGGGATAGAGCATTATGTGGCCGATGAACGCGTTCCTTTTAAAAATACCATTGTCAAAAACTTTATAGACGAGTACCGTCAGGGGCGTACGCCGAACCCTTGCGTGATGTGCAATCCGTTATTTAAGTTCCGGATGTTGATAGAATGGGCTGACAAGCTGGGGTGCGACTGGATAGCCACCGGTCATTACTCCCGGTTGGAAGAGCGGAACGGGCATATCTATATCGTTGCCGGTGATGATGACAAGAAAGACCAGTCCTATTTCCTCTGGCGACTGGGACAGGACGTGCTGCGGCGTTGCATTTTTCCTTTGGGTAACTATACCAAGCAGACCGTCCGTGACTATCTGCATGAGAAAGGTTATGAAGCCAAATCGAAGGAAGGGGAGAGTATGGAGGTATGCTTTATTAAAGGAGACTATCGCGATTTTCTTCGCGAACAGTGTCCGGAGCTGGATGCTGAGGTAGGTCCGGGATGGTTTGTCAGTTCAGAAGGTGTAAAGCTGGGGCAGCACAAAGGCTTCCCTTATTATACCATCGGACAGCGTAAAGGACTGGAGATCGCACTGGGAAAACCGGCCTATGTCTTGAAAATCAATCCGCAGAAGAACACCGTCATGCTGGGTGATGCCGGGCAGTTGAAAGCCGAATACATGGTGGCGGAGCAAGACAACATTGTAGATGAGGATGAATTGTTTACGTGTCCGGACCTGGCGGTGCGCATCCGTTACAGAAGCCGTCCGATTCCTTGCCGGGTGAAGAGGCTTGAAGACGGGCGTCTGCTGGTTCGTTTCTCGGCGGAGGCGTCGGCGATTGCTCCGGGGCAGTCGGCCGTGTTTTATGAAGGCCGGCGGGTGTTGGGCGGTGCGTTTATCGCTTCGCAACGCGGTATCGGGTTAGTGATTGAACAGAACAAAGACTGGAAATAGAAACAAAAACAAAAATAAAAATACGAGATGAAAAAATTAGCACTTATTGCCTTGGTCTTCGTTGCTTTGGGAGCGTCGGCACAACAGGATACGTTAAAGTATCGCATCAGCCTGAAAGATAAGGCTGCGACCACTTATTCATTGGATCATCCCGAGAAATTCTTGTCGGAAAAAGCCATCGCCCGCCGCCAGCGTCAGCAGTTGCCTGTCGACTCTACCGATCTGCCGGTCTGCCGTCGGTATGTGGATGCCATCCGCGACAAGGGAGTGAAGATTGTGGCTATGGGGAAATGGGATAATTTCGTCACCGTGTCATGTAACGACAGTGCCGTGATAGGCGAAATTGCCGCACTGCCTTTTGTGCGTGCTACCGAGAAGGTATGGGTTGCCCCGTCGAAACCTGCAGCGGAAGATAAACGGGACTCCCTGGCGAACAGTCCGCTCAAGAGTGAGAACTACTACGGTCCTGCCCTCCGGCAGATAGAAATCAGTAACGGCGAAAAATTGCATGAGGCCGGATTTAAGGGACAAGGTATGACCATTGCCGTGATTGATGCCGGATATCATAACGTGGACAAGATAGAGGCTATGAAAAACATCCGCATCCTGGGTACGAAAGATTTCGTGGAACCGGGAAGCGATATCTACGCCAAAGGATCGCACGGAATGGCCGTTCTCTCCTGCATGGCGATGAATGATCCTTATGTAATGGTGGGTACGGCTCCCGAAGCCTCTTATTGGTTGCTCCGCAGTGAAGATGAAGCGTCCGAGCATTTGGTGGAGCAGGACTACTGGGCGGCGGCTGTCGAGTTTGCCGATAGTGTCGGAGTAGATGTGGTGAATACTTCATTGGGATATTTCACCTTTGATGATTCTACCAAGAACTATAAGTATCGTGACTTGGACGGACACCACGCACTGATGTCCCGCCAGGCGTCGAAAATGGCGGATAAAGGAATCGTACTGGTGTGCAGTGCCGGTAATTCGGGTGCCTCTTCATGGAAGAAAATCACGACACCGGGGGATGCGGAGAATGTGCTGACGGTAGGTGCTATCGACCGGAGAGGCGTGTTGGCTTCGTTTTCTTCTATCGGCAACACAGCCGATAATCGCGTGAAACCCGATGTCGTTGCCGTGGGGCTGAACTCGGATGTGATGGGGACAAACGGTAATCTGCGTAAAGCGAGTGGAACCTCGTTTGCCTCACCGATCCTGTGTGGCATGGTGACTTGCCTGTGGCAAGCTTGTCCGCAACTGACTGCAAAGGAAATCATCGAACTGGTGCGTCAATCCGGCGATCGGGTCGATTTCCCCGACAATATCTACGGATACGGAGTGCCCGATCTGTGGAAAGCTTATCAATCTGTTTCGAAGAAAAAATAAGATATGCAAGACACGCTTTCTCTTTATGAACTGAATGCCTTGGTCCGGCGGAGTCTGGAGCAGTGCCTGCCCGATGAATACTGGGTACAGGCGGAGTTGAGCGATGTCCGTACAAACAGTACCGGGCATTGCTATCTGGAGTTTGTCCAGAAAGATCCCCGCAGCAATAATCTGATAGCCAAGGCAAGAGGAACGATCTGGGCTAACATCTACCGGCTGCTGAAACCTTATTTTGAGGAGTCCACCGGACAGTTGTTTACTTCCGGCATAAAGGTGCTGGTCAAGGTGACGGTTGCTTTCCATGAATTGTATGGTTACAGCCTGACCGTGCAGGATATCGACCCTACCTATACATTGGGCGATATGGCACGCCGCCGCCGGGAGATACTCAGGCAGCTTGAAGAAGAAGGGGTGTTGACGCTGAACAAAGAGTTGGAGATGCCGTTATTGCCACAACGCATTGCGGTCATCTCTTCGGCTACGGCAGCCGGTTATGGCGATTTCTGCCATCAGTTGCAGCACAATCCGCGCGGGTTCTACTTCCGTACGGAACTTTTTCCCGCCCTGATGCAGGGCAACCAGGTGGAGGAGTCTGTATTGGCTGCCCTCGATGCAGTGAATGCTCGGGTGGACGAG
>OHLL01000726.1_pt1 | contig 10020 bp, 9 predicted proteins | sample 1569031 | NCBI WGS metagenome assembly OHLL01 (sample SAMEA3879606, study PRJEB24766) | human gut metagenome | biome: human-associated habitat; feature: feces | place: USA | collected 1985/1987 | reverse complement strand
GGATTCCCCAACTGAAGGATGTTCTGGATACACATAAATCCTGCAAGCCCGGAAGTAAGAAGTTGTTCATCATCTCGTTCTTACGGGATACCGGCTGGATAAACTCAGGATGTGTGTTAATGTAATCGATCAGACGGTCTGCGTATTTGCTCATTTTGAAGAAATAAGCTTCCTCTTTTGCCGGTTTTACTTCACGTCCGCAGTCCGGACATTTGCCGTCTACAAGCTGAGACTCTGTCCAGAAGGATTCACATGGTGTACAGTAAAGTCCCTCGTAAGCTCCTTTGTAGATATCTCCCTGATCGTATAATTTTTTGAAGATTTTCTTTACGCATTTCTCGTGATCGGCATCTGTAGTACGAACAAAGTTATCATAGGATGTGTTCATCAGATCCCAGATTGCTTTTACTTCTCCTGCAACGTTATCTACATATTCCTTCGGAGTGATTCCTGCTGCTTCCGCTTTTTCCTGAATCTTCTGACCATGCTCATCCGTTCCTGTCTGGAAGTATACGTCATAGCCTTCTGCTCTCTTGTATCTTGCGATCGCATCTGCAAGTACGATCTCATAAGTGTTTCCGATATGCGGTTTGCCCGATGTATAGGCAATCGCAGTTGTTATATAGTAAGGTTTCTTACAGTTCTGACACATTTATCATGCCCTCCTTATTAAAATTGCGCTTTAAATTGTGTTCTTCACAAAAAAAGCCTCTAACCGCCCATGATTTTCCATCTGCGATTAAAGGCAAGCCACCTTCTTTTCTCTGCCTTTTCTTCATATATAAATATATAGATTAAGTCTATCTGTTTTGCATCCCTTTGTCAAGTATGGTATACTTGCAGACATATATATTTGTTTTGGAGGTATTATATTATGCAGAAACGCTTTTCCTTCCCGCCCCTGCCGCGCACAGCGCTCGCGATCGCTGCAGCTGCTGCCCTGGCGCTCTCCGGATGCGCTGGTTCTTCCGGCTCAGGAACCCCCGCCGAATCCTACGCCGCTTCCGGGCAGACTGGTTCTCCTTCCAATGCATCGTCCGATGCTGCCAGCGAACAGGCGCGTTTTGATGCGTTTCTGGCACACCAGTTTCAAGAAAGCGTGCAGGACGATCCGCTCTCCCTTCATTTTCTTGTCCGGAATCCGGAAAATTACGGTATCACCGAACCGGAGATGAAATTTCCAGAATATTCCCTGGAACAGCTTCAAAAGGATTCCGAGGAAAACGCGGCCGTTCTTGAGGAACTTTCTTCCTTCGATACCTCTCTCTTGACCTCCGACCAGCTCTTCACCTACCGGATGATGAAGGACACACTGGAGACGGAAGCCGGCTCGAAGGGACTGGAACTCTACAATCAGCCGTTAAGCGCCCTGATCGGCACGCAGGCGGAACTTCCGACCTTATTAGCCGAATATACATTTTACAACCGTGCCGACATCGACCATTACCTGGCACTGCTTTCGCAGATCGACACATATTACAAGCAGCTCGCAGCGTATGAACAGGCGCAGGCAGACGCCGGTCTCGCACCGTCCGACGACACCATCGACCGGATTTTAAAATCCTGTAAAAGCTACCTCATCCGCCCGGAAAACAGCCTGCTGACGGAAACATTTGCCTCCCGCTTAAATGCGGTTGAGGGCTTAAGCGATGCAGAAAAGGCGTCCTACAAAGCAAAACATCTGACCATTTTAAAGGAACACTTTATCCCGGCATATACAAACCTCTCTAAAGCACTGGAATCGCTCAAGGGCTCCCATCCGGAGACAGGAGGACTTAGCACCTACGAACACGGCAGGGAGTATTATGCCTATCTTGCGGCGGCGCTGACCGGCACAGATTCCTCGGTCGATGCGCTCAAAACGCGGATTGAGAAGCAGATGCAGGCAGATTTATCCGAAATCCGCGTCCGCTTAAAGGAACATCCGGAACTCGTCCGGCAGATGACCGACTCTGCCATCACACTCTCCGATCCGGATGAGATCCTTCAGAATTTACAGGTGCAGATTCAGGATGATTTCCCGGCGCTTACAGATACCTCCTACACGCTCAAATACGTCCCGGAAGCGCTGGAATCTTCCCTGTCCCCGGCGTTTTTCCTCGTACCACCGATCGATTCCGACGGTTCCAACACCATTTACATCAACGAAAAAGCAAGCACTGAGCAGAACCTCTACACCATGCTGGCGCACGAGGGCTATCCGGGGCATCTCTACCAGTCGGCTTATTTCAATGACCGGGAGCCGGTTCCGGTACGGCGTCTTCTTGCCTGCGGCGGCTACAACGAAGGCTGGGGACTCTACAGCGAACTGTACGCCTACTCCTTCGACAACGGACTGCCGGAAGCGGTCAAACCGCTGATGCGCTGCAGCGAAGCCAGCAGCTACGGGCTGTACGCGCTTCTCGACATCTGCATCCACTATGATGGCTGGGATCTCGCCACAACCACCAGTTATCTGGAAAATTCCTACGGATTTACGGATCCGGAATCCGCGCGCGAGATATACCTGGCAATCATTGATAATCCGGGCAATTACCTGAAATACTATACCGGCTATCTGGAAATCCTGACCATGCGCCAGGAAGCCGAGGAGGTACTTGGAAACAAATTCAACGCCAAGAGCTTCCACCAGTTCATCCTGAACATGGACGGCGCTTCCTTCCGGGTCATCAAACCGTATTTTCAAACATGGCTGATGACGGAGAAATTGCACGTATAATGGAAAAAGAGCGGAGTCTCCCTGTATGCATCCGCATACTTCAGAGATCCCGCTCTTTTCGCATTTTCATGCTTTAGTTTACTTTCTTGTAATTCTTCTCAAAGCTCATCGGACCGTCGCCGATCTTCTCGCCTGCTACGCTCAACTCCAGCGTCTTTGCCTCGTAGTTCTGGATAAATGTATTGGCAATCGCCATGACAACCAGCTTGTCAGAGGACTCCTTTAAGGAGGAGAGATCCAGCGTCAGGGCGCCGTCCTTCTGCTCAAATTTATCCACGGTGATTCCCTCTTCAATGACGCCCATCTCTGCCATCTTATCAAGCAGTTCCTGTGCATCCAGCTCATCGCCGTCAATGCCATCCATATTCTGTTTTAAGCCGCTCTTATCAGATTTTACAGAATATACGCAAACCGTTACCGTCGGATCTGCATCCGTTACCACCATGCTTTCTTTCTCAGCCACGCCATCTACAGTCTCCTGCTGCGCCGCACCTGCCGGGGCAGTTCCATGTTCGCTGGTTTCTCCTGTATTTCTTGCCGTCGGCGCACATGCGCCCAGAACAGCTGCCATCATAAGACCAGCTGCCATTACCATAAATTTCTTCATAATGTACCTCCTTGTATTCTCCTCGCAGCAGTTGCTTCACGGTTTTCGCAACCGTTTTTGTCTTTCACACCTGTTTCCATCCAGTGCAGACTACATCCATTCTTTTTACCGCTGCCCATCCTTACTCCTAAACCACTGATTTAGCTTCATCAGCGCCTTTACCAACGTCTGCATCTCATCTTCCGACAGATCGCTTGTCAGGCTCTCGATCATCTCCCGGTGGAACCGGGCGTGATGCCCATACGCTTTTCTGCCCCGCTCTGAAAGAGAAATATATACGACCCGCCGATCCTCGAGTCCCCGGCTTCGTTCCACATAGCCTTTTTTGACCAGGCTGTTCATGGCAATCGTGAGCGTTCCCACCGTAACGGACAGTTCTCTGGCAATCGATGACATATTTTTCGGTTCACCAATCCCGATCGCTTCGATCACATGCATATCGTTATTCGTGATGTCTTTAAACTCCGGCGTAATGATTACCTTCTGTTCTATGTCCATCACATCGCGGAACAGCGTCACCAGAAGCTCATTCAGCGTCTCATAATTTCCCACAGTTTTCCCTCTCATCCTTGGTTTCAGCGCGCAAAACGGCAATTTACCCTACCGATTATACAATATTCTGTGCGGCAAGACAACTAGCAAATTTCTTACATCTTCATACCATGGCACTACATAAGATACTCGCCACAAGCCCCGCGAACGTTGCAATCAGCGCCCCCGCAAGCGTCCATCGCGTCTTTGAGATCCGCACGGTCAGATAGTAGACACTCATCGTATAAAAAACCGTCTCCGTGCAGCTCTCAAGAACCGACACCATCATGCCGAGCCGCGAATCGGGTCCATACGTTTTAAAAATATCTAAGAGCAGCCCCGTCGCCGCCGAACTGGACACCAGACGCACCAGAAGCAGCGGAACCACCTGTGCCGGTATATGCAGAAATGCCGCCGGTCCCGCCAGCACCCCGGAGAGGAAATCGAGAAAACCGGAGGTCCGAAGCACGCCGACCGCCGCCATCAGTCCCACCAGCGTCGGCAGGATTCCAGCCACCGTTTTAAGCCCCGCAAGCGCCCCTTCGATAAAATCATCAAAAACCGGGCGTTTCTGAAGCACCGCAAACCCAACGATATAAAACAAAACAACCGGAACCAGGTATTCAGAGAGGTAATTGATGCAGCGCATTTGACGGCTCCCGTGTCTATACTTGTTTTATATGTATGGTTTGGATCCGCGTTCTATGATAACGGATCTGTTTCCAGAGCCCCTTATTTTAACAAGGGCATTATAGGGGATAAATTTGTTTTTTGTGTGAAATTTTCCCCCTACATGACGCCAAATTACGTTTTCTATTTCCAGCCATCCTTTTTTATTGATTTATATTGCTTTCTCCTGCACATCACGCGGCACACCGCCACTCCTGCCAGCGTGCTGACGCAGGTCGCCAGGAACGCCGGACCGGCCACTGCCAGCGGGTGTGCCGATCCGTACTGGCTCCGGTAGGCGATCATATTGATAGGAATGAGCTGCAGCGATGAAATATTTACGACCAGAAACGTACACATTTCATTGCTGGCAGTGCCTTTGGGAGCTGCCCGAACTGTGCTTTTCTCTTTTCTGCGCATCTCTTCTATTTTTTCCAGTTCTTTCATGGCCTTAAGTCCCGCAGGGGTTGCGGCCCAGCCAAGCCCTAAAATATTTGCAATGAAATTTACTGAAATCTGTCTGGCGGCTTCACAGTCCGTTGGCAGATCCGGAAACAGAAACTTTAATATGGGCCTCATTTTCCCTGAAAGCTGTTCTACCAGCCCGGCCCTGCTTCCAATCTCCAGGATCCCGTTCCAGAAAGCTACGATCCCCACCATGGTAAGGCTTAATGTTACTGCTTCCCCGGCTGCGCTTAAAGCTCCTTCTGTTACCTGAGACAGTCTTCCATGAAATGCTCCCCATATGATCCCCAGAAAAAGCATTCCGCTCCAGATATAATTTAACATATGACTTTTTCTGCATTCCTTACACACCCATTTATACACATTTTATGATCTGGTGCACGGGAAAATACACCTTCCTGTAGTGCAAAAGTTATCCACAATCTAAATCTTGTATTTCCCCTTTTTTTTACCACATATCTTGTGTTTGTCGGTGGATAATGTGGATAACTTTGGGGATAACTCTGTTTATAGTGTGTGTAAACCATGGGGAAACTGTGGGGAAATATGTATTTTTATGTGGAAATAGAAAATTTTGTGGATTTTTTATCCACATTTTCATAGATTTTGGAAATCTGCTTTTGAATTTTCCCGGCTTATCCTGTTTTACTGCTCTCTTTTCACCGGCATATATAGCTCCATAAAGTGAATATTTTTTTCCTCTCCCAAAAATGTTGTCATATTATTGGCATAAAAAACCTGTTCCGGCTCTACACCCTGGGATTTTCCCCAGTTATGCATTTTCCAGGCAACCTCTTCATCCAGATAAATGCTTTCTGATTTCACAATGGTATAAATACAGGGAACCGGTTCTGTCAATTTATACTGCTCCGGCTGAAATCCTTTTCCGATCCACTGCTCTACTCCTTTATAAAGAAGCAGATTGGTTTCCTTCTCCTGCAGACCGTCTTTTTCCATTGAAAATAATGTATAAAAATATGTCATGTCCAGACCTTCGATCGTTGAAGACATGGCAAACCACTGTTTCAGCCCCTCAAGAAGACTTTCGCAGATCCCTAATTTATAAGCTGTGGGGAAATTTTTAAAAGTATATTTTCCCTCATATTTCTCGGCCTGGTCCATATCCCGTTCAGCAAGCTGCATACGTGCGATCGCCTGCTGGTGATACTGTATGCTGGCTTCCTCCTGTTTTATACGCATTGCTAAATGGTCTTTCATACATTCTAAGGAATTCTCTTCCTTTATATATCTTTCAATTTCTTCCAGACTCTGGTTCATCTTCCGTCTGTATACAATAAACATAAGCCGAAGGATATCTTCTTCCAGATAATAACGATATCCATTTTCCTTTTTTCTTGATTTTATGATCCCTTTTTTCTCATAAAAACGGAGAGTATCCCGGCTTATGCCCACGATCTCGGACATATCGCCTATAAGATACTCTCGACGTTTCATTTCTGTTCTGTTTTCCGTCATACCTTTCTTTTCTCCTGTTTTCCATTTTCTCACGATCGATATTTCTTCCAGATGTGCCCTTAAAGAATATCTTATATGGCTTTTGTGATTTGGTCAATGGTGACCAGGAAAATAGAAAGGGAACCGGTACATCATTTACGAAATGATGTACCGGTTACAGTTTATCTTACACCGAACTTAGCTCCACGTTTAATGGTGCCGTTGCTGTTCCATTCATTGTAAACGTATGGACCGCCGTCTGTGGTTCCATTTTCTGTAAACTCATGGTTTCCGCCATTATAGTTATAGTTGCCAGTTACCATCTTGCAGCTGCTGGTGTCGAAATAATAAACATTTCCATTGATCTTCATAATACCGCCCTGAAGTTCGCCGGTATCAGCTGCATAGTACCAGGTGCCATCTCTCTGGATCCATCCGGTTCTCATTAACTGGTCATCACCAAAATAGAACCAGTGATTTCTGTACTGTACCCAGTTGTTGGTACAGTAAGATCCGTCACCCCACTGATACTTTACTCCCTTTCCTGTACCTGTAAAACCTGCTGCAAAAGATGTCATCGCACTACCTGCAGTCAAAGCCAGTGCCAGCGCTGTAATAGCAAAACGTTTCTTCATACTTATCAATGCCTCCTGCATTTTTATATCTGTTTTATGCAGAAAGCATACACCTTGGAGTTGCTCCAAGGTCAAGGCATGTAAGAGTTTTGTAATGTTTTGCAGCAGTTTGTAAGATTTAATGTTCTCTGCCCGGTAGTATTTTACAGTACCATCGCCAGCTTCGTTGCCTCATATATTCCCTTTTTGGCATCTCCTGCTGTCAGACAGTCTCCTACACTGTGAATACGGTGATCACCTTCGTACTCTGTTTCCAGTGCCTTGTCTGAACGGGAACCGAAAGCAAGGACAATACTGTCAAATCCGGTCATCTCTTTTGTTTCTCCGTTCTGATCATACCTGATGCCATCCGGACGTATCTCACATACACGGCTGTTTAAACAAAATCCCACACCAGCTTTATCCAAACGGCTTAAAAGGTTCTCTCTTGGTCTGAGAGGCGCTAATGGTGCTGCTTTATCCAGCATATCTACAACAGTGACTTTATTGCCGTAGGTACTTAAGACCTCTGCTGCTTCTGCGCCTACTAATCCTGCTCCCAGTACCAGGATCTTCTGACCGCTTAAGCGCACATCAAAAGAAAGCACCTGATTTGCCAGATATACATTTTCACCGTCAATTCCCGGAATACGAGGAACTAAAGGTTGTGCACCACAGGCAAGAATGATCTCATCAAAGCCTTCCTGTTCTAACATTTCTTTTGTGGCTTTTACCCCGTAAATAACCTCTGCCCCATATTTCTTACAGAAAGTAAGGTAAGTACTGATAGTCTTGGCCAGCTCCTGTTTCATAGCCGGAACTGCTGCCAGGCGGTACTGCCCCCCTGCTGTAATTTCTTTTTCATATACCTTTACTTCATGACCCCGTTTTGCCAGGATCCATGCTGCCTGCAGCCCCACAGGACCTGCTCCTACAACGGCGATCTTCTTTTTCTTTTCTGCCGGTGTGATCTCCCATATATGCTCTTTTCCACTAAATGGATTGATCATACAGGAAATGCCAAAGCCCTCTTCAAAGGAATTCGGATACAGACATCTCTGCATACATCCGGTACAGGTAAGAATCTCATCCAGCCTTCCTTCTTTGATCTTTTCCGGTAAATGAGGATCGCAGACAGATTCTCTGCCTAAAGCCACAAAATCCATTGCACCTGTCCTGAGAGCAGATAACATCAGCGCCGGATCATTCATTCTTCCTACTCCGATCACGGGAACAGAAACTACATCTTTTACTATTTTCACGTTCTGGATGTTAAATCCACTTTCTGAGTAATAAGAATGGATGGCAATCCCATGTGAAATATGAATAGCATCTGCACCGGCTGCCTCAAAAAGAATAGCCTGTGCCGCTGCATCTTCAATGCGGTTTCCACCGTCATATCCTTCATCACCGCTGGTTCTTACACAGACCGGGAATGCCTTTCCACAGGCTTCTTTGATCCCTTCTACGATCTCACAGACGATCCTCGCCCGGTTGGAAACACTTCCGCCGTACCGGTCCACCCGTTTATTTACACCCCGGGATAAAAACTGGGCCAGCAGATAACCATGGGCACCATGAACCTCTACGCCATCAAAGCCGGCTTTCTGCGCCCTTACAGCTGCAGCCACAAATTTTTTTACCACTTCCTTTACTTCTGCTTCTGTCAGCTCATGTACCGGGATCAGATTGGCTTTATCCGGGATATTGCTGGCTCCCACTGCCATTTTATCTGTACTTCCTTTTCCCTGCATTCTTCCAGAATGCTGCAGCTGGGCGAAAATACGGCCTCCATTTTCATGTACCCGTCCTGTTAATCTGGAAAATGAAGGAATAAATTCATCATCATAAATAGCTGCCTGCATGGGATAAGCCAGACCTTCTTCACTGACACATAAAAATTCTGTGATCAGCAGCCCAAATCCCCCCAGTGCCCGCTCGCCATAATAATTGCAGGCCTGTTCCGTCATATGATGCTTTGCATCTGCATAATGGCTGTTCATAGCCGGCATCACAAACCGGTTTTTTATTTCCAGTTCTCCTATTTTCATAGGCTGAAATAATGCTTCGTACATAATGTCCTCCTTTATTTTACCAGGCAATAGCATACGCTGTTATCTCTTACATAACAGCTTACATCCCCCTGTTCCAGCAGATATTCCAACATAGAACGGACGATCCGTTCATATAATTTGGCTTTTTCCAGACGTTTTACCGGATGTCCCATATCATTGATCACTTTTGCAGTCAGCTGTTCCAGAGTAATGTCCTCAGAGATCAGTGGCTTCATATCTCTCAGGATTTCCTTAAAACGCTGTATATTCTCCTCTGCCAGTTCCCTTACTTCATCAAAAACCCCGTAATGGGCAAGAATATATTTTTTATACCCAAGGTTTTTGATTTTTTCCAGTGTTTTCAGTGTCTGTGACCAGCAGAGCATATAAAACAGCCGTCCTTTTTTCAGGCTTTCCCGGTCAAACATGCTGTCTGCCAGATAAGCCACCCCATCCGGCGTAACAAAGCCCATATGACTGGCTGCATGCCCAGGAAGGGAAAGGATCCGGAACTGTACGCCGCAGACCTGAACCTGTTCCTGGCCTGGCAGGATTATCTGGTCTGCTTTACACAGCATATCACTACATTCTCTTTCATTATCCTGTAACGTATTCGAATAGAAAACAGTTTTTAAAGACAATGTATCCTGCAATATGCCTGCATCCAAACAGGACATGACCAGTTCTGCCCCATATTCCTCCTGAAGAAAGCGGTTATTTTCTGTATGGTCATAATGCCCGTGACTGCATAGTACCGCTCTTACACTGATCTTGTTTTTACCGAGATATTCTGCCAGTTGTGTTCTTGCCAGACGGGAACCACAATCCATTAATATCCATTCTCTTTCTCTTATCTCATAATAAGGAATACAGTTTCCCATCAAATAAAGACAACCTGTATTTCCT
>OHLL01000722.1_pt1 | contig 10034 bp, 10 predicted proteins | sample 1569031 | NCBI WGS metagenome assembly OHLL01 (sample SAMEA3879606, study PRJEB24766) | human gut metagenome | biome: human-associated habitat; feature: feces | place: USA | collected 1985/1987 | reverse complement strand
TTGTCAAGGACTTTGCGGCCAAAAGCGGCGCTATCGTCGCCGTCACCGGTGCCATCGACATCGTGGCCGACGGAGAGCGGGCCTTCTGCATCCGCAACGGCCACCCCATGATGAGCGCCGTCACCGGCACCGGCTGTCAGCTTTCGGCCCTGACGGCGGCATTCTGTGCGGCCAACCCGGACAAGCCTCTGGAAGCCGCTGCCGCGGCGGTCTGCGCCATGGGCCTTGCGGGCGAGGCAGCTCACAGCCGCCTGTCCAGGCTGGACGGCAACGCCACCTACCGCAATTACATCATCGACGCGATCTACAACATGACCCCCGAACAGCTCGAGGAAGGAGCACGCTATGAAATGCGATAAACACACCATGCTTCTCTACGCCGTCACCGACCGGGCGTGGACGGGCCGCGAGACCCTCCGCCAGCAGGTGGAAGATGCGCTGAAAGGCGGCGTCACCTGCGTCCAGCTGCGGGAAAAGGAGCTGGACGACGCGGCATTTTTGCAGGAAGCCATGGAGCTTTCCGCCCTCTGCCGCAGCTATGGCGTCCCCTTCATCATCAACGATAACGTCGAGATCGCTATAAAATGCCATGCCGACGGCATCCATGTCGGGCAGGAAGATATGGCCGCCGCAGACGTCCGCGCCAAGGTCGGCCCTGACATGATCATCGGTGTGTCGGCCCATTCCGTCGAGGAAGCACAGCTGGCCGTGGCCCACGGCGCCGACTATCTGGGCGTCGGCGCGGCATTTTCCACCCACACCAAAACCGATGTGGATGTCCTGCCGGAGGGCAGACTGAAAGAGATCTGCGACTCCGTGGATGTGCCGGTCGTGGCCATCGGCGGCATCTATAAAGACAATATCCTCAAGCTCAAAGGCTCCGGCGCGGACGGCGTGGCTCTCGTGAGCGCGATCTTCAGCGCCGAGGACATTGAGGCTGAGTGCAAAGAGCTGAAGGCACTGGCAGAACAAATCATCTATAGCAATTCAACTTTTTAATGCAGCAGCAACAGCGTTGAATTGCATATCGCAAATATGCTGTTTGAATGTTGCACGAATTTCTTGACTTGCGATAAAGGAGCAACCCCATGAAAACTGCACTTACCATCGCGGGCAGCGATTCCAGCGGCGGCGCCGGCATTCAGGCCGACCTCAAAGCCATGACCATGAACGGCGTCTTCGCCATGAGTGCTATCACCGCCCTGACGGCCCAGAACACCACCGATGTATCCGGCATCTTCGAGGTCAGCCCCGAATTTCTGGCCCAGCAGATAGACGCCGTCTTCACCGACATCCGCCCCTGCGCCGTCAAGATCGGCATGGTGTCCTCTGCCCCGCTCATTGAGACGATCGCCGAGCGTCTCCGCTTTTACAAGGCGGAACACATCGTCGTGGACCCCGTGATGGCAGCCACCTCCGGCTCTGATTTGATTGCATCGGATGCCGTGCGCACCCTGCGCCGGGAGCTGTTCCCTCTGGCCGAGGTCATCACGCCCAACCGGCACGAGGCCGAAGTGCTGTCCGGCCTGCACATCTCGGGCCGTGCCGACATGAGCGCCGCCGCCCGGGCCATCGCCGCCGACTGCGGCTGTGCCGTCCTGCTCAAGGGCGGCCACAGTGACACCGACGCCGACGATCTGCTCACCTTCCCGGATGGCGCGGAGATCTGGTTTCCGGGTAAGCGTATCTCAAACCCCAACACCCACGGTACGGGCTGCACTCTGTCCAGTGCCATTGCGGCCAACCTTGCCAAAGGGTTTGCGCTGAAAGAAGCGATCGCCCGGGCCAAGGCTTACCTGACCGACGCGCTGAACGCGCAGCTCGATCTGGGCCGCGGCTCCGGCCCGCTGGACCACACTCTGGGCGGCGTCGGGGTCGAAAACTGGATGCACGGCGTCCCGGACGCTGTTCATAAATAAAGAGAGCGTATTTTCGGAGGATTTTCAAATGCAGACTTACACCACACAGATGGATGCCGCCCGCAAGGGCATCGTCACGCCCCAGATGGAAACGGTGGCCAAGAAGGAGTACCGCACCGTCGAAGAGATCCGTCAGCTGGTCGCTGAGGGCAAGGTCGCCATCCCGGCCAACAAGCACCACGAGTGCCTGAACCCCGAGGGCGTCGGCTCCATGCTCCGCACCAAGATCAACGTCAACCTCGGCGTCTCCCGCGACTGCAAGGACTACAGCATCGAGATGCAGAAGGTCATGAGCGCCGTCAACATGGGCGCAGAGGCCATCATGGACCTCTCGAGCCACGGCAATACCCAGCCCTTCCGTCAGAAGCTGACCCACGAATGCCCCGTCATGATCGGCACTGTGCCGGTGTACGACTCGGTCATCCACTACCAGCGCGACCTCGCCACCCTGACGGCACAGGACTTCATCGATGTGGTGCGTCTGCACGCAGAGGACGGCGTGGACTTCGTCACCCTCCACTGCGGCATCACCCGTAAGACCATCGAGCAGATCCGCAAGCATAAGCGGAAGATGAACATCGTCAGCCGCGGCGGCTCGCTGGTGTTTGCATGGATGTGCATGACCGGCAACGAGAACCCCTTCTATGAGCACTTCGACGAGATTCTGGACATCTGCGAAGAGCACGACGTCACCATCTCTCTGGGCGATGCCTGCCGCCCCGGCTGCCTCGCCGACGCCACCGACGTCTGCCAGATCGAAGAGCTGGTGCGTCTGGGTGAGCTGACCAAGCGGGCCTGGGCGCACAACGTCCAGGTCATGGTGGAAGGCCCGGGCCATGTGCCTCTGAACCAGGTCGCCGCCAACATGGAGATCCAGAAGACCATCTGCATGGGCGCACCTTTCTACGTCCTCGGCCCCCTCGTCACCGACATCGCCCCCGGCTATGACCACATCACTGCTGCCATCGGCGGCGCTGTCGCGGCCATGAGCGGCGCAGCCTTCCTGTGCTATGTCACCCCCGCCGAGCATCTGGCTCTGCCCAATGTGGACGACGTCAAGCAGGGCATCGTGGCTTCCAAGATCGCCGCCCACGCCGCCGACATCGCCAAGGGCATCCCCCATGCCCGCGACATCGACGACAAGATGGGCGACGCCCGCCGCGTCCTCGACTGGGATGCGCAGTTCGCCTGCGCCCTCGACCCCGAGACGGCAAAGGCCATCCGTGACGCCCGTCTGCCCGAGGACGACCACAGCGACACCTGCTCCATGTGCGGCAAGTTCTGCGCCGTCCGCAGCATGAACAAGGCTCTGGCCGGTGAGTACATCGACATCCTGTAAGCTGCTGTAAAACCGATATTTTCATCGCTTTTGCGATTTTTCTTCTCCATTGCCGCCCGGTACAAAAGCCGGGCGGCTTTTTTGCGTCTCAGCGAGATGGTTTTTATGTACAAAATGAATCCGGCATGATATACTGGATTCATCAAACAAGAATGGTATGGAAACAGACGTGAATTTTATATGTAATCTTGACCCCAATATCTATAAAGTTATCATCACTTCAATCGTGACCACTCAAGTCATTATCACAGACAGACAGCTTGAGCATATTCGAGAACGTCATCCTGACATTTCTGAATCGGTCATAGAGCAGCTCGAAAAAATCATCTCTTCCCCTGATTACATTATTGAAACTGATATGCCCAGCACTGCAAATATTCTGAAGCATTTAGAAATCAATGGAAAAGGATACCAACTCATTCTTAGAATCAAAACAGATAGTGACCCTGTTGAATTTCAAAATTCAATTATCACCCTCATGTCCGTAAATGAAAAGCGTTATCGCCAGTATTTGCGAAATCGGAAAATTCTTTACAAACGTGAATCTCTGTGATAGAATGAACATAGGATAAGAGAAGCATTTGAGGTGGTAAATTTCGTAGCGACCACACGCCGATGGTAACGACAAGGGCTTTTGCTCTGAGAGATGCAGGAGAATGCTACGCCTGCCAAATGCTTTTCGAGGGGGGACGGTTCCGATGCCGTCCCCCGTTCCTGTTTCTGCACACAAAAAGACCTGCACCGGGGGCTGAAGCTCAGCCTCGGTGCAGGTCTTTTTACACAGTTGCGCCAGCAGGAGTCGAACCTGCGATGGGGGAGTCAAAGTCCCCTGCCTTACCGCTTGGCGATGGCGCATCAGTAGAGAATAGTATAGCATATTTTTCAAACTTCCACAAGAGCCGCCGGGCGGTTCCACCCAAATTTTCTGAGCCGGGCAGGCAAATCCCGTCCTTGCCGGGGTCTCACCGATATGATATACTTGCACTGTAAAAGTTTTCCTGTTCAGCGCGTGACGCAGAAAGGAGCGCGGCTTATGGTACACCATCTTGTCATCGGCATCATCTTCCTTTTCTGGGGCGTTGCAGACGTCCTCCGCATCGAGCTGCCCGGCATACTGGGCAAGCGGCTGGAAGCGTCCAGCGAAGAGGCCCGCCGCCTCTGGCAGAGGCTTCTGGGTGTGCTGGAGCTCATCGTGGGCGGCGGGCAGCTGCTGTTCTACTTTTTCTCCGATAATCAGACCGTCACCAGCATCCTCCTCGCGGTGATGATACTCGCCGCCGTCTGCATCCTCGGGCCGTACTACCACTGGCGGAAGCAGGAAAAAGAGAACACACAGGAATGAATCACGGGAGGAAACAGTATGGGGCCTTGGTATTACGAAGTCGTGAGCTTTGACGGCGATTACGTCAATCTGCGCCGCACCGACATCGAGAGCGACGAGCTGAACCCGGTGGCACTGGCGCTCCTGCCGCCGGAAATCGACGTGGGCAGCAAGCTCAAGTGCGAATATTTCCAGTACGAGATCATCGGCTGACAAAACGAAGCGCCGCCCATTCGGGCGGCGTTTCTGCATCTTCTGATAAAGTTATACGCGCTCGGCCACCAGCTGGAAGCCTGCCTTGGTGAGCTCCTGCCGGATCTGCTCGATCTGGGCGTTGTCGCGGGTCTCGAGGGTCAGCTTGAGGAAGCAGCTGGAGATGGGCATATTGGGGTCGGAGCCGTCGTGGAGGACGGACACCACATTGCTGCCGCAGCGGGAGACGATGTCGGCCACCTGCTGCAGCTGGCCGGGCTTATCTTCCAGCGCGATGGTCAGGTTGGCCTTGCGGCCGCTCATGACGAGGCCGCGGGTGAGGATGTTCACGTCGATGTTGCCGCCGGAGACGAGGCAGACGACCTTCTTGCCCTCGATGGGCAGCTTGTGGAAGAGCGCCGCCGCCACAGGCACAGCGCCTGCACCCTCGGCCACCAGCTTCTGGTTCTCCATCAGGGAGAGGATGGCGGCTGCGGTCTCGTCCTCGGTGACAGTGACGATGTCGTCCACATACTCCTCGCAGAGCTTGTAGGTCAGCTCGCCGGGAGTCTTGACCTGAATGCCGTCTGCGAAGGTGGAGACGGCAGAGAGGGTCTGGTATTTGTGCTCATGGAGGGAGCGGTACATGCTGGGTGCTCCCTCGGCCTGCACGCCGTAGACCTTGACGTCGGGCTTCAGGCTCTTGATGGCGAAGGCCACGCCGGAGATGAGTCCGCCGCCGCCCACAGGCACGATGACGGCGTCCACATCGGGCAGCTGGTCGAGAATTTCGAGGCCGATGGTGCCCTGACCGGCGATGACCTGCTCGTCGTCGTAGGGGTGGATGAAGGTCATGCCCGTCTCTTCCTGCAGCTCCACGGCCTTGTCGTGGGCGTCGTCGTAGGTGCCGGGTACGAGGCAGACCTCCGCACCGAGGTTCTTGGTGTTCTCCACCTTCATGATGGGCGCGCCGTCCGGCATACAGACGATGCTCTTGATGCCGCGGCGGGTAGCGGCCAGCGCCACGCCCTGTGCGTGGTTGCCCGCCGAGCAGGCGATGACACCCTTGTCGCTCTCTTCCTTGGAGAGCTGGCTGATCTTATAATAAGCGCCGCGCACCTTGAAGCTGCCGGTCACCTGCAGGTTCTCGGTCTTGAGGTAGAGCTGGCAGTCCTTGGAGAGCCGGGGTGCCTCGATGAGGTCGGTCTTGCGGGCTACGTCCTTGAGGACAAAGGCGGCGTGGTAGATCTTATCCAGTGTCAGCATATCGTTTTTCCCATCCTATCTCTGTTTATCCATCCCGGCACACGGGCTATTTTTATTGTGAAAGACAGGGTCTAGTATAGTTTACATAAATTGATTTGTCAAATGAATCTATTTCACAGTTTAAGGCGGAAAGCGGAATTTGCTGACATTGTATTATAGAAAACCCGCCGCCATTCACCAAACAGCGAACAGCGGCGGGGTATTACCACTTTATCCTATTACGTTCCGGTAAACTCAAATCTCCGCGAGGATAGCGTCACCCATGGCGGTGCAGCCGAGGCAGGTGCAGCCCTCGCTCATGTTGTCGGCGGTGCGCAGGCCCTTGTCCAGCACCTTATTCACCGCGTTCTCAATGGCGTCGGCTTCCTCAGTCATACCGAAGGAGTACCGCAGCATCATGGCGGCGGAGAGGATGCAGGCGGTGGGGTTGACGATGTCCTTGCCTGCGATGTCGGGGGCAGAGCCGTGGATGGGCTCATACAGGCCCCGGGTGCCGTCGCCCAGACTGGACGAGGGGATCATGCCGATGGAGCCGGTGATCATGGAGGCCTCGTCGGAGATGATGTCGCCGAACATGTTCTCGGTGACGATGACGTCGAACTGGCTGGGGTCCTTGACGACCTGCATGGCACAGTTGTCCACGAACATCTCGCTGTACTCCACCTCGGGGTACTCAGCCTGCAGGCGGTGCATGACCGCACGCCAGAGGCGGCTGGTATCCAGCACGTTGGCCTTATCCACGCAGCAGAGCTTTTTGCGGCGCTTCATGGCCGTCTCAAAGCCGATGCGTCCAATGCGCTCGATCTCGTGCTCCGCGTAGGGCATGGAATCCACCGCCTGCTTCTCGCCGTTTTCCAGCGTGTAAGTCTCGTGCTTGCCGAAGTAGACGCCGCCGATGAGCTCACGCACGATGATGAAGTCGATGCCCTTTGCCACGATCTCGGGCTTGAGGGGGCTGGCCGGGGCCAGCTGGGGCCAGATCTTGGCCGGGCGGTTGTTGGAGTAGAGGCCCATCCCGGCGCGGAGACGGAGCAGACCCTTTTCGGGGCGCTGCTCACCGGGCAGACCCTCCCACTTGGGGCCGCCCACTGCGCCCAGAAGGACGCTGTCGGCCGCGAGGCACTTGTCCAGCTCATGCCGGGGCAGCGGGTCGCCGTACTTGTCGATGGCCTCGCCGCCCATTGCGGCGTCGGTGTAGTGGAAGGTGTGGCCGTACTTTTCGGCCACCTTATCGAGAACGCGGAGGGTCTGCTTCACGATCTCGGGGCTGGAGCAGTCGCCCCAGATGACAGCAATGTTCTTTTCCATTGGTTTCTCCTTACTTCTTTGCCTTGATCGACTTCATCAGGCCGCCGGCAGAGATGATCTCCTGGATGAACGGCGGGAACGGCTCGGCGTGGAACACCTTGCCGTTGGTCTCGTCGGTGATGACGCCGGTGTCAAAGTCCACGCTCACGGTGTCGCCTGCGCTGATGGCGTCCACGGCCTCGGGGCATTCCATGATGGGCAGGCCGATGTTGATGCTGTTGCGGTAGAAGATGCGCGCGAAGCTCTTGGCGATGACGACAGAGATCCCGGCGGTCTTGATGGCCAGCGGTGCGTGCTCACGGGAAGAGCCGCAGCCGAAGTTCCAGCCGCCCACCATGATGTCGCCGTCCTTGACGTTGTTGATGAAGTCCTTGTCAATGTCCTCCATGCAGTGGCTGGCCAGCTCCTTGGCATCCTGCGTGTTCAGGTGGCGGGCCGGGATGATGACGTCGGTATCCACATTATCCGGGTATTTGAAAACAGAACCGTTTGCGTTGTTCATGGGTGACTCTCCTTTTCTCAGACCGTGCGGGGGTCGGTGATGCAGCCGGTCAGTGCGCTGGCGGCAGCGGTAGCGGGCGAAGCCAGATACACCTCGCTCTTGACATGGCCCATGCGGCCCACGAAGTTGCGGTTGGTGGTGGAGACGCAGCGCTCACCCTCGGCGAGGATGCCCATGTAGCCGCCGAGGCAGGGGCCGCAGGTGGGGGTGGAGACGATGCAGCCCGCGTCGATGAAGGCCGTCGTCCAGCCGCGGAGGATGCACTCCTTGTACACGGCCATGGTGGCGGGGATGATGATGCCGCGCACGCCCTTTGCGATGTGTTTGCCCTTCAGGATGTTGTAAGCGGCTTCCATATCCTCGAGGCGGCCATTGGTGCAGCTGCCGATGACCACCTGGTCGATCTTGATGTCCTTGCCCTCGCTGGCGGGGTGGGTGTTCTCGGGCAGGTGGGGGTAGCTGACAGTGGGCTCGAGGGCAGAGAGGTCGATCTCAATGGTCTTCTCGTACTCGGCGTCTGGGTCGGCCTCATAGAACACCGGCTCGCGCTGGCTGCGGCCCTCGAGATAAGCCTTGGTCACGTCGTCCACGGGGAAGATGCCGTTCTTGGCACCGGCCTCGATGGCCATGTTGCAGATGCTCAGGCGGTCGTCCATGGAGAGGGAAGCGACGCCCGGGCCGGTGAACTCCATCGACTTATACAGCGCGCCATCCACGCCGATCATACCGATGATGTGGAGGATGAGGTCTTTGCCGGAAACCTTCGGCGGCAGCTTGCCGGTCAGCACGAACCTGATGGCGGCAGGTACCTTGAACCATGCCATGCCGGTAGCCATGCCGGCGGCCATATCGGTGGAGCCAACGCCGGTGGAGAATGCGCCCAGTGCGCCGTAAGTACAGGTGTGGCTGTCGGCGCCGATGACGCAGTCACCGGCTGTCACGATGCCTTTTTCGGGCAGCAGAGCGTGCTCGATGCCCATCTGGCCCACATCGTAGAAGTTGAGGATGTCGTACTTGTTGGCGAACTCGCGGCACTGCTTGGACTGGGTCGCGCTCTTGATGTCCTTGTTGGGAACGAAGTGGTCGAGGACGATGGCGATGTGCTCTTTGTCGAACACGCCGTTGAAGCCCGCCTTTTCGAACTCGTTGATGGCGACGGGGGTGGTGATGTCGTTGCCCAGCACGATGTCCAGCTTTGCGTTGATGAGCTGGCCTGCCTTGACCTCGGCGAGGCCTGCGTGTGCGGCCAGAATTTTCTGCGTCTGGGTCATTCCCATGATGGTACTCTCCTTTTTATCCTTTAGGCGGCTTGCCCTCTCCGTCATTGCTTCGCAATGCCACCTCTCCCAAAGGGAGAGGCTTTTGGCTCCCCCTTTGAGGAAAGACTTCCCCCGGTCGGGGAAGATGTCGCGCAAGCGACAAAAAGGGGAGTCTGACGCCGGAGGCGGCTGAGAGGGCAAGGACGCTGCCCTTTATTTACTCTCTTATTTATTATTGATCGCGCTGACCAGTGCATGGATACCGGCCACGATAATATCGGTATCGGTGCCTGCACCCCAGGTGACGACGCCGTCGCCCCACTCGAGGCCGACGTAGGAAGCGGCGCGGGAGGTGGAGCCCTCGTCCAGACTGTGCTCGGAGTAAGTTTCCAGGTGGAAGCCCATGCCGGTGGCGCTCTGGATGGCGTTTGCCACAGCATCCAGACGGCCATTGCCCACCGATGTGACCACCTTGCGCTGACCGTTCAGATCCAGCGTGACGGTGGCGGTGATGCCGTTGACCTGTGCAAAGTGGGCCTCGACGACAGACAGGGGCTTGGACTTGTTGAGGAAGGCATCCTCGAAGATATGGAGCACTTCGCCTGCGCTCAGCTCCTTGTGGCTGTGGTCGGACACGCTCTTGACCTTGTAGCCCAGCGCCTCGCGCATCTTGGCGGGCAGGTTGTAGCCGTAGTTCTGCTCCAGCACGAAGCCGATGCCGCCCTTGCCGCTCTGGCTGTTGATGCGGATGACGTCGGCGTCATAGGTGCGGCCGATGTCGTGGGGGTCCACCGGGATATAGGGGCAGGTCCAGCGGTGCTCGTTGTGCTCCTTGCGGTAGGCCATGCCCTTGGCAATGGCGTCCTGGTGGCTGCCGGAGAAGGCGGCAAACACCAGCTGACCGGCGTAGGGAGTGCGCTCATAGATG
>OHLL01000714.1_pt1 | contig 10100 bp, 9 predicted proteins | sample 1569031 | NCBI WGS metagenome assembly OHLL01 (sample SAMEA3879606, study PRJEB24766) | human gut metagenome | biome: human-associated habitat; feature: feces | place: USA | collected 1985/1987 | reverse complement strand
TGCCGGTACAGTATTTATCCTTACGCTTCCGATAGAGAAGAACTCCTGATAAAAAGCCGGCAAGCAGGCCTCCTATATGTGCCATATTATCAACACCACCACTGGTAAATCCATAATACAATGTCAGTACGATCATAAAGACCAGGCCTCTGCCGGATATGTCTCCAATCCGTCCTCTGTTACGGATTGCCACATACAGAAGTGCTCCAATGATCCCAAAGATAGCACCGGACGCTCCCGCCGATATAGCCATACTTCCGGTCTGTATATCCCACCATGCCGACAGAACATTCCCCGCCAGTCCACTTACGAAATACACAATGAGAAACTTTACTTTTCCTATGTCAAGTTCAAGATTCCATCCCATAGCTACAAGTACAATCATATTATTGACAAGATGATCATACCCAAAGTGAAGAAACATACTGGAAAATAGCCTGTAGTACTCTCCTCTTTGTATCAGATATGGAACATACATGGCTCCGTGCTTCAACATGAATTCACCATCTTCTGTCATCCCCAGAAAAGACAGGACCAGAAATACAATGATATTCACTGCTGCCAGTAATATCGTACATGGCGCTTTAATCGTATTCTTGTTCATTTATACGCTTCATTACCTTTCGCTTTGTTCATCTTCTGTCTCTTTTAGTATAACATAGATTACCTGAATTCTTAATCATTTTATTCTATATTTAACTGAATTTTATCACAGCTCTTCTTCCTCTATATGTAGTCCGTCCCAGTCACCCCATTTTGACTTCTTGTGTTTATTCAGGAAGCGCTTTACCGGCATCCATAGATTATCCGTCTCTCTCATGATCGAACTCCCCATCTCCTGCTCCGATATCCAGTCATGTTCTCTGGTATCATAATATGATGTCTTTTCCCTTCGTTCCTCCAGCAATTCATCGATCATCGTTTCTTTTCTTATATCTCTTATATCCGGAATCTTCGTTTCTTCTTTTTTCTTTTCTTCACATGCTGCAATTAGTTTTTCCAGACTGTAATTATCCTCCATTGTCTCTTTATGCAATAAAAATGCCAGACGGACACATTCTTCTTCCTGATAATCCGCAACTTTTACCATATACTCCGTCAATATATGAAACTTCTCCCATATATCCTGTTTTGCCAAAGGATAATAACAAAAGTAATATCTGCCCTCTTCATAGAAAATGTATTCCGGATCCATCAGGATACAATGAATATCCAGAAGATAACGTTCCGCTTCCTTAAGTACATTTCCTAACTGTTCCATAAAGTGCCTTATATCTTCTGCTTTTAATTTCGCTCTGGCATACATCGCCTGCATTGATACCTTACCACTTACATCATAATCATAATAACTGCTGCCATTAACACCTCTTCCTCCTACATGCAAAAAACCCTCCGGCGAATTTGCTTTTAACATTTTCATCTGGTAATCCTCTTTATATAATACGTGTTCTTCTATCGTTATCTTTCGTTCCATTATCTGATCCTTCTCATTTTTTAATCCTTCTGATATCCCGGATATATTTCTCCGGTTCCGTCACCGCTGCACGGCTTTCTACAGATATTGCCATTTTCTTTCGTCTTGCAGCTGCCTGTACTTTAATTTCATCTTTTCCCACACTGCTTTGTACTCTTATTCTTGAAAATAAGATACACTTCCTTCCCACCCTTTCTTTGAATAACGCATTTAATTCACTCTCGCTGATTCCATCCTTTTCTCTCACCTTTGTACTTCCCGTAACCGCCGTTTCATATGCGGCTCCTGCAATAATATTCTTGTCATGATAATAAAAAGATATCCTTATACATCCCATGATCAGGAATAATATCATTGGCATCAGAAAAGCCATCTCCACGGTAAAACTGCCCTTTAACCACCTTTGCTTTCTTTCCTCCATCTCAGATTCCTCCTATACATACCCCAAGCAGATATCCCACCGTCAGAAATGGATAAAAAGGAAAAGCAAGTCCTTTCTTTTTTCTTTTTATTACCACACAGATCAATCCGATAATTCCAAGGATGAAAAATGCCGTCATAAGCACTTCCAAAAGTCCCCAGATTCCCAGATATATCCCCAGGATCAGAATTGCCAGGCTGTCCCCATACCCAATCGCTTCATTGGTAATTTTACTAATCCATAAAAATAATATGCCGCTTAATCCACCGGCCACCGACAATTTCCAGTCTACATTTCCCGTCAGTACCTGATAGATGATCACCCCTGCCATACATAGCAGAAGTACATCTCGCGGAACTTTCCGTATTCTATAATCCATCACTGACAGTCCTGTTAATACAGCCATTGCCAGCACCTTGCTTATTGTCCACATCTGGAACAGGCCCCCTTTCCTGCCGCCTCCGATATCGGTATTGCATATATCGTCCGTTTTAAACCACTGCACGACAGCGAACTGTGATACCGGTCTCCCGAATTCGTAATATAAATGTTTCCCCCGTTTCCTTTTACACAGTGTTCACATGGATAGTATTTGCCTCCGTTTTCATTGCGAAGTCCCTCTACCAGTTCCAAATGAGTCATGCGGATCGACAGATCCAGATGCGAACAATGATAATCTTTATGATATACAAGTCCTGTTTCCGTTACATACACCGTATCATTTCCCGTATCCATCCACCCTTCCCGTTCATATCCGCTCCACGCCTTTATCTTCATTGTCTCACTGCATTTTACCGGAGCAATCCCAAATAGCGGCACCGGAATGACTACCTGATACTCTGCCGTTAATTTACCGATCCCGGTTCGGGCCGACATCTTCGACCGTGAACAGTCTATTCCACTGCTCCCGCCTCTTACAATACTTCTTCCAAACCGTTCTTCACCCACTGCATACACCAGATCATTCTCTATCCTTGACGGCATCAGCATCTGCGTCACACAACTTTCTTTAGCTGCTTTTTTTCCTGCATATTGAAGACCGCTTCTCACTGCCGTATGTACTGCCATCATCTCCAGAAGATACAACATCGTAACGACTGCCAGAAAGAACACCGGTACAGCAACCGCTGCCTCTGCCGTCACGCTTCCTTTCTGTCTGTCATCGGAAAATCTGCGCAATAGTTGTGAGACGGATAAAGATACCCTTTCAAGGCCTGAATAACAGATAGGTTGTGAGGGGAGTAAATTGTTACTCATAATGCGAATCCTGCTCCTTTCTTTGTTTTTTTATTATAATTTTGGGATATTTTTGATGCCTGAAAGGGCATCTTTATCCGCCTCATACTATTACATCTTGTTCTCTGATTCTTTCTACTGATAACCGTAATATGTCCGGTACTGATACTTTATTCCTCTTCTTAGATTACACACTGTACGGATCTCCATTCTTCCTGCACAGTAATCGATCCGGAACGCCGGCTGTCCGTAAATGCTCTGCATGTTTTTCTCAATGATGCCCATTGCCCGCATAGACATACGTTCCTTTCCTTCCAGAAATAAGAGCATCCTCATATAGTCTTTGTATCCCATACCATCCTGCACATCCATGCCGGTTCCTGTATCTTCATCTGTTCCAAGTTTCATAAGACCGGACAACGATAACTGCCAGTTCGTATCATCTTTGGTAATTGCGGCCTTTTGCCCGTCTAAAAGTGATCTGACATCCATAACAGATTCTCCATATGCCCAGGCAAGCAGGATTCCCTGCGCCGCTGCCTCTGTAACAGCCGGGACTGCCAGGAGTGTACATAAAGTTCCGGCTGCAGCCCTTGCTTCCGCCTGTTTTGTACTGCTCGTCTGAAGATAAATATAATTCGGCACAAATCTCAACATCACAAGCTTCTTTGCCACCGTTTCCAGATTCCCTTTGTCACTTTCCCGGCCCGCCAGAATATATTCCAGTTCATAATCAAGTTCTCCTCCTTTCGGTCCATCGGTAAAATCTGTAAAATGATCTATCACATATTCTCCGAGCAAAACGGACGTCAACGTTCCATCCTCCGGTTCCACATCTGAAAAAGTCCCATATCCGGTATGATTTTCTCTTTTTTCCGGCATCTCCTGTAATGATATCTGTTTCTCCGATATTGTCTTATCTTTCGGAAGCACAAGTTCTAAGATTGGTGAACGTTTCAATTCTGCTACATGCTGCATCGGATTTTCCTCTTCCGGAAGTTCTGCTTCCTGTTCTCCTAAAAGATCCTTAAGCTGATCATTTTGCTTTTCCTCTTCCTCAGTAAATTCATCCGCTTTCTCTTCCTGGTTCTTCCAGAGAGAGACATTTCCCAGATATTTATCCGCCCACGCGATCCCGTACTTATGTTTCATGTATTTTCCGACCTGATCACGAAATAACTCTCCGCTATTATCTGTAAACAACTGTATCCGCTCTATCTCATTTTCCATATCTGCACCGTAATAAGAAAGACGATCCAGAATATTCTGTTCCGTGTAAGTCCCGGTCTCATAACCGCATTCAACGGCAAATACGTCATAATTTTCCAGTAATTCTTTCTGATATTCTGCAAATACACATTCCAATGCCCGGTTCATATCTGCCCGCCTGTAATTCTTTGCCATCTGCACCGACGCACTTTCCACAAGAGCCAGTATCAAAGAAACGAACAGAACAAAAGTCAATGTCAAATAGACTGTAACTTCTCCATTCAAACAGTCCCTATCCGGCCGCTTTTCCTGCACTCTTCGGTATCTGCATAATCTGCAGCCGGCCGCTTCTTTCGAATGCATAATAACTTAAATTCCCGAACTTTCACTGGTGATTTTTTCAAAGATTGTCTGCACCAGACTGGTAAGCTGGGATTTGAAGATGATAACAAGCCCAATGAGAACCACCATAATTTTAACCCCCTGTCTTATACACCTTATAAACACTGGGGACATCGTCAGCGTCACTAAGACGCTTCTGTTTCCTTTCTGCAACTATCTCTTAAAAATTGTGTATATCATGTATTTGGTTGAATTTCTTAAATCCTGAATAATTATCTATATAAAACGAAACAGCCGATGTATGTTTTTCACATAATCTGCTGCATGCTATTTTTCCTATTAAATTTTAATTTTTTTCTGTTTCTTCAATTCTTTTATTAATTCTTCTACTTGTTTCTCTAACCTACTATTTTCTTTCTCTTTTACTCATCTGTTCCCCTCTAATGTATAGCTAAAATATTTTTCTAAAACCAAATTGTATTCTTAATATTCTGCAGCATATTTAAATTTATCTTTTTTATAAATATATGCAAAAACAGCAGACCTCTATTTTGTCTGCTGCTTTAATTATAATAATTTCTTATTTTAATTTTCTGCCACTAAACCAAATACAAAATCACTTCCCTCCAAATGTACTTCTGTCAAAATGATAAGAGCATCGGCATCTCCAAAATTCACCTTAAACGGAAAAGCACTTAACGTATTTCCACCAATTTTTCCTGTTGAAAATACCTCTTCATTATTTACCAATATACTAATTGTTCCAGTACTTTTTGTTCCATACATTGATTGATCAAGTACAAATGCCCCTTCAAATATTGTTTCACCATCATTTCCATCTAATGGTACCGTTATTCTCGATATTACATCTTTCCCCCCACTTGATCCAGTACTGATAAACCAATCAGAAATCGAAACCTTTATTCCTCCACCGTATCTTTTCCCATCAATTCCCATATCTTTATCGGCTATCCATTCGGGAAGCGATACCATTGTAGCCACATCATCTGGTTGATGACTTTCGGATACTTGAATCTTTTCTTTAATCGGTGTCAAAAATTGAATTTTTAAAGGATTTTCTATATCATTGACAGAATATTCTTCACAATACGTTTTCTTATTATAATATAAATTTACTTGAAATTTCAAATTATCCGGGAGTTTAAACGTATACGGCAATTTACCTTTTTCATCTGAAATGATATCCTTTATTATATAATCCGTATTCAACACTTGAAAATCACACTTTTGTTCTTTTAAAGCTTCCCCTTTACTATCGGTAATAAGAATTTGAAATTCTTTATAATCATTATCTGACTGCAGATTGATTGTTTTATGCCAAAAATTCTTTTTTAATTCACTTTTCCTTAATTTCATTGTTCCAGAATAAAGGGAGAAACCCTCCAACTGTATTCGTATATCATAAGTTCCTGCCGGAATATTTGAAAATATAAGATTTCCATCTTGCACTTTATATTTTTCCAACACAACATCATAATCTACACTTTTCAAACTAACACTATTACATATATTTTTATTGATATTTATATCTGACGTAATCTTATTCTTACCATTTGAATCGTTATATTCTACCATTATTTCTTCTGTATGTAATTCTAAAGTTCCCATTTTTGTGTCCTCTGCTATTTTATCTTCAAGTTCATTAGATGGTATTTTATGCACTTGCGCGATCATCAGTGCCATCAATATAACTGAAACACAACTTCCTGCTACTACTCCACATATACCAAATTCTTTAGCCAGCAATCTTATCAGAATAAGACATGTTATTATTCCAATTAACAATGCAATAACTTTGTATTGTGTAAGTATTGATCCAAATGTAGTCATTATTAATGCCAATACATCCATGTAAATTGCTACATAACTTTTTTGATTATTTTTCATAACATCTCCTCCTTTTTCTCTTTTGGTGCGTTTTTGATACACCGTTAAAACTTACCAGCTACCTTTTTTGATAAAAATATATTATAATAAAATAGCTACAAATTCTACATCATCAGATTAATATTTTGTCTTCATAAATGAATAAAATATGCACTGAATGAATATATAAAGGAGGCAAACAATTTATGAAAAACACTAGTCTAAATTCAGAAAAATTCAAGAAACGTATTGGAAATAATATTCGTATTATTCGTGAATTAAAAAACATTAGCCAAGCACCATTATGTGATCAAATCAATAAATCACAATCAACCTTATCTCATTACGAAAACGGACAATCTTCTATGACTATTGATATCTTCTTTGACATTTGCCAATATCTAGATGTACCTCCTGAACTTATGGTATCAAAAGATTTTGCACTTATTGATTGTTTATCTTTTCCAAACAATCAATCTAACTCTCATATTCCCCAACAATACAAATTCTCTTCTGACAAACACGATTTTGAAGACAAATCTTTCTACCTTTATTACTTTTCCACTTCACAAAATAATCAAATTGTTGAGTCAGATCTCATAACAACTTCATTACAAAAGAATAACTACATTCCTTTTCTTTTTGAAGTAAAGCATAACAGTCCAGATAAGCAACTATACGAAGGTAACTTAGTTTTTGAATCACAACATGCATATTTCTATTTTAGAAATAAAAAGCGTAACGAACGCGGTCTTATTGTAACTTACTTATATGAAAAAAACAAAAATACTCCGTATACTTTATTGGGATTAATGATCTCCATTTCGCATGGTTCTGAACAACGCCCTTGTTTTCAAAAATGTTTTATTACATCTCAAAAAATAGATTCCGAATTATTAAAACCATTTTTGAAAATAGATGCTTCTCATAATTCTCTTATCAATAATGATTTTCTGATTACTTTACCTAAATCTTCAGACAAAGAGATTTATAATTGGATAAATAAAAGTTTAAATTAACAACAATTTCTATAGCTTCAATTTTCCATTGAAGCTATAGTCTTTATTATCCTCTTAATCTTTTCTCTATAATGAATATCGTGTATTGGGTTAAATTTTTTAAATCCTGAATAATTATCTATATAAAGCTAAACAGCCGATGTATGTTTTTCACATAATCACTATTTCTTCAATTCTTTTGTTAATTCTTCTACTTGTTTCTCTAATCTACTATTTTCTTTTTCTAATTCTACAATTCTTTTCTTTAATCGTATAACTGCACTTTTTAAATTATTATTTGTTTCTTCCAATGCTCTGTCAAATATAACTTTTTTAGGATTATAGCATTCTCCTTGTTGAAGCAGCGCTTCATCTAAAACCTTCCTAACTTCTGGATTTCTGTAAAAAAAACTTTTTGCAAAGCCTGTATTTTTTGCTAAGGTAGTTACAGAAATACGCTCTTTTCTTAGAAACATTTTTTCAATCTCTTTTATAGCAATTTCTGCTTTTTCCTTACTCTTTTTCTTATTTATTGCGACGATTTTATCATACTTCATCCTTATCTTCTCCCATTTATAATCGCTTCAATAAAGAAATTTCCTTTTTCCCAATCTGCTTTCGAAGTTTATCCACCTGCTGACAAAGCTGTTCATTCTTCTGAGTCAACTCTTGATTTTGTTCTGATAATTTCTCATTCTCTGCTTTAACTCTTAACAATTCAATTTTCAAATCAAGCACTGAATTTTCAAGTTGTCTATTTACTGCAACCGGATGTTTATTTTTTAAAATTGCTTTCTGTCTGCATATTGCATCATCCATTTCTCTCCTGATAAGTTCATTTTTATAAAAAAATCCTCTAGAAAGTCCTGTTCTTTTTACCAACTCTGCTACAGTAATTCTTTCCATATTTTTTAGCATATTCGATATTGTATTTTTTGCAATATTCATCTTTTTCTGACTCTCTGCCTGGGTAATCGCTACCATCTTGTCATATTTCATAATCATCCCATCCTTCTACGATATCCAATAGGAGCATGTCCATTTTTTCTCTTGCAGCTCTCGTTTCATCTGCCATTAGTTTATTTCCAATTTTCCGATAATGGTGTACAGAATATATGGAGGTATGTCCCAGTAACTTAGCTATCATCCAGTCATCTACATGCATTTCTGTCAGTTTCTTTCCATAGCAATGTCGAAAAATATGCGTTCCGAACTTTAGGAACTCTCCATTATCATCCCGGATATTTTCCTGACGAATCATTTTCATAATCTGATTTTGAATCATACCATATTGATAAGGTCTTGTCGGATCGTCTTTTTTTACAAAAATATAGGTTGTTTCTCCATACCGTTCTTTCGTATAATCAATTGCTTTGATAATTAGTTGTGCCACTTCTTCACTGATAGCTTTTTCATAAGTCACCGATTTTACTTGATCAATCCTTATAAAATATCGATTTTTCTTCATACTTAAACAGTCTGTTTTTAAAGTCAATGTGTCTGAAATTCTCGTTCCTAGTAGTTGGTGGATAATCAATGCCCTACATATCTGCTCATCCATTTTGAAAATGTGTTCATTTAATCTTTTGATTTCTGCATCCGAGTAAAATTTAAATACATGTCTTGGCGTGCTTGGGAAATCATTACTCAGAAATAATTCTCTCATGCACTGCCGTTCATATAAATTTCCAACATCTTCTACAACCCTTCGCAAAGCATACAAGTCAGATCTATAATTTTTTCGTTCATGTGCTTCTGTTTGTAGATATATTAGGTACTCTTCTATATGCATCCGTTCCAAATCCTGTAGTGATTGGATATCTGAACATTTCTTTTTAAGGAACCTAGAGAAACGTTTTACCGCTGTTATCTCACTGTGAATTGTTCCTAAAGGGGAATATTTTAAATGCATAAAAATCACTTTTTTCACTTCTTCACGGATATTAGGTTGTACGATTTCGGTAAAGTTAATTGTTTCTGTATTCAGTATTGGATTTCCTTGAATAGGAAAATCGAAGTTTTTAAGTGTCCAAATATCTTTTTCCTGCTCGTCTCGATCATCCCCTTCTTCCAAAAATTTCAAAAATTTCTTTATATGCTTTACAATGTTAGGAGTTTCAATTCCTACCTTATCGTATGCTGGTCGATATTTTTTACTTGACAAAGCATAACCTTTTTCCAACATCCAGCCTTTTAGCATACGGATAATCTTATCTTCTTCTCTAGCATCTAATCTTTTTATCTTTCGATCAATCAAGAATTCTCGAATATTATTATAATAAGTCAATTCACTTGCTAAACTGGAGGGTGCTAGTATTTTTCCTCTTTCCCATATAAACTCTTCTAACTTTCCGGCAAGTTCTTCTGATGGCACCCCTTCCAGATTAAAATACCGTTCCGATTTGATACGCATTTTCCGAAGCTGCTCTTCAGATGCCTCTTTATAGCATTCCATCTCATATATGTAAATTCTATTTTTCATTTTCTATCCCCACGCTTCTTAACCTTAATTGTAGAAGCCAAATCACTTTCA
>OHLL01000707.1_pt1 | contig 10235 bp, 9 predicted proteins | sample 1569031 | NCBI WGS metagenome assembly OHLL01 (sample SAMEA3879606, study PRJEB24766) | human gut metagenome | biome: human-associated habitat; feature: feces | place: USA | collected 1985/1987 | reverse complement strand
AATAAGGCCAACAGGCCGACGACCGGAACTGGACAGCCTGCCTGTAAGATCATTCATAATTATGGAGGCAAAAATCATGAAAATGGCAAAGAAGTTTCTGGCCGTCGCCCTCGCCGGCGTTCTGGCACTGTCCGTTCTGACTGGCTGCGGCGCTAGCGTCAAGAGCAAGGACATCGCTGACGCTCTGACCAAGATGGGCGTCAAGGTCGAGCAGGACAAGGACATGGATAAGACTGCTGAGAACACCCTGAAGGCTATCGAGACTATCATCGCTGCTGACTCCGCCAACAAGATCACTCTGGACAATGCTGTTGAGAAGGTCACCGGCAAGGTCATCAGTCAGGAGCACATCGACGGCAACACCGATGCCGCTAATGCAGTCCAGAAGGCTCTGGGTGTGTTCACCACCGGCGAGGGTGCCGAGAAGGCAAATGTTGGCAAGCAGATCCGTGTTGCTCTGGTCAAGACCGAGAATGCCACGAAGAACGCAAACCTGCAGGCTGGCATTGTGAATGGCGCTCTGTTCGAGGCTCAGGCCGCTACCGTTAACGACATGAATCATGAAGTTGCTGAGACCGGCAAGCTGGGCACTGCTAAGACTAGCGACGGTAAGTACATTCTGGTCGTCATCGTCAACGATGTGGTCGAAACGTCTAACACCTGATTTTCTCTTCCCCATGTGAGGACTGCCGCAAGGCGATATAGGCCCCATAAATAAAGATGACAACAGGCTCCGGAGTGGAAACACCCCGGGGCCTGTTGTTTTTTTGCGCAGCTCCGGCTTTATTGTATCCAACCTTCCATACGGAATCTTACAGGATATTAAGGGATTTCTTAACAAACCGTAACGAGAAGGGCTTTGGGCTGTAAGTTTGAGTCTGTATACTGGAACCATAACGAACGGGAATGATTCCGGAGGATAAAACGGAATGCATCCCCAGTATACGAAAAAGGAAAGGAAGTACAAACCCATGAGTGATACGATCCTCGCTCTGCTCGGCTTTGCAACGGTGATCACGGTCATCGTCCTGCTGCTGCGCAATGTCACGGTCCCTGCACTGGCATTCGTCAGCGTCTCGACCATCACCGCAGCCATTCTGGTGGCTACCGGTGCTTTCACCCTGGATGAAATGGCCGGCTTTATCAAGGAGGGCGTCAAGGGCGTCCACGGTACGGCAATCCTGTTCATCTTCTCCGTCCTGTTCTTCGGCGTCATGACCGACGCGGGCATGTTCGACAAGATCATCGGCGCGCTGATGAAGAAGGTCGGCAACAACGTCGTCGGCGTTGCCCTGATGACCTGTCTCATCGCCATCATCGGCCATCTGGACGGCGGCGGCGCTTCCACCTTCCTCATCACCATCCCCGCCATGCTGCCCGTCTACAAGCGCCTGCACATGCGCCGTGAGACCCTGCTGCTCATCTGCGTTACGTCGATGGGCGTCATGAACCTGCTGCCCTGGGGCGGCCCCACCATGCGTGCCGCCAGCGTTCTGGGCGTTGAGTCCAATGACCTGTGGAGTCAGATCCTTCCGATGCAGATCGTCGGCCTGGTTCTGGCTGTCGGCACTGCCATCTTCTGGGGCCTGCAGGAGAAGAAGCGCATTGCCAAGCTGGGCGATGCTGCCGTAGAGGATGTCGGCAAGTACGATGATTCGGATAGCGAAGAGAAGAACAATGAGCTGGCTCGCCCGAAGAACTTCATCTTCAATGTTATCCTGACTCTGGCCGTCATCATCGTGCTGGTCCTGGACATCTTCCCCTCTTACTACGTCTTCATGGTCGGCTGCGCTCTGGGCATTCTGGTCAACTACCGCGGCAAGAAGCTGCAGAACTCCATCATCAAGAGCCACGCTTCCGCTGGCCTGAGCATGGCATCCACCATCCTGTGTGCCGGTGTCTTCCTCGGTGTCCTGAGCAAGAGCGGCATCATGGAGAAGATGGCCATCATGATGGCCAGCGTCATCCCCGCCTCTCTGGGCCGTTTCCTGCCCGTCATCATCGGCGTCCTGAGCGTGCCTCTGGCTCTGCTGTTCGATACCGACTCCTACTTCTACGGCCTGCTGCCCGTCCTGATCAGTGTTGGCAACCAGTTCGGCGTCAACCCGGCTCACATCGCCATCGCAATGGTCGTCTGCCGCAACTGCGCTACCTTCATCAGCCCGGTGGCTCCCGCTACCTATCTGGGCATCGGTCTGGCCGGTGTCGAGATCAAGGACCACATCAAGTACTGCTTCGGCTGGCAGTGGGGTGTTTCCATCGTCTGCCTCGTCGCTGGTCTGATCCTCGGCGTCATCCACTTCTGATAAACTGAGTTTCCGCCCGGCTGCCCTTCGTTGGACGGCCGGGCATTTTTGCAGGATATTTTTTACCACTTTTTCCCAAGGAGGCTGCTGCAATGCGTGAGACCCCAGTCTGCACCGCGGCCGACGCCATCTACAAGCTGGCGGCGGGCAATCTGAAATACCTGAACGCGGAAAACGGGAGCGGCGATATTTCCCGCCGTATCCGGATGTCCACCTGGGCGAAGGGCCAGTCGCCCTACGCCATCATCGTCACCTGTTCGGATTCCCGGGTCATCCCGGAGAACATCTTCTCGGCGGGCATCGGTGAGCTGTTCGTCATCCGGCTGGCGGGCAACATCATCGATGAGCACCAGCTGGGCAGCATCGAGTACGCTGCCGGCCATCTGGGCTGTCGGCTGGTGGTGGTGCTGGGCCATACCCACTGCGGCGCGGTGGATGCGGCCATCAACTCCGAGCCCTCCGGCTATATCCGCTACATCACGGACGAGATAAAAAAGGCCATCGGGGATGAAACAGACCCCTACAAGGCCAGCTGTCTCAATGTCCGGCACAGTGTGCAGGAGATCGAAAAGAGCCTGTGCATCCATGACATCAAGACGGAAACGGGCCTGCGGGTCGTCGGTGCGATGTACCACATCGAGGACGGCAGCGTCGAATTCCTGTAAGGAACTTCCAGCATTGCGGCGGAACGGCCCTTTCCCAGAACGGGAAAGGGCCGTTTCTTATGTTTGACAATCGACGGCTGTCAGTTTATACTAACGCTGAAAAAGCTGATACAACAGGAGGACAGGACAATGGTACAGGTAGACCTTATCACAGGATTTCTCGGGGCGGGGAAGACCACCTTTCTGCGCAGATACGCGGCATGGTGGGCCGGGCAGGGCGTCAGAGTCTGTGTGCTGGAAAACGACTTCGGCGCGGTGAACGTGGACGCCATGCTCCTGCAGGACCTGGAGGCCCGGGGCGTGGAGCTGGAGACCATCAGCGGCGGCTGCGACTGCGACACCCACCAGCGCCGGATGCGGACGAAGCTCATCTCCATGGCCATGCGGGGCTTTGAGCGGGTCATCGTGGAGCCCAGCGGCATCTTTGACGTGGACGAGTTCTTCGACGTGCTGCGGGACGAGCCGCTGGACCGCTGGTATCAGCTGGGCAATGTCATCGCCATCGTGGATGCCCTTCTGCCGGAAGAACTTTCCCCGCAGGCAGAATATATCCTCGCTTCCGAGAGTGCATGGGCGGGCAGTGTCCTCCTGAGCCGCTGTCAGCTGGCCTCTGACGCGCAGAAGCAGGGGGCAGAAGCCCATCTGGCCCGTGCGCTGGAAGCCTGCAAGTGCTCCCGGAAGTTCGGCCCGGAGGAGATCATTGCGAAGGACTGGGCCGATTTGACCGGAGACGATATGGCCCGCATCGCAAAGTGCGGCTGCCGGCAGGCCAGCTGCGAAAAGCTCCGCTTCGACGCGCACGATGCTTTTACCTCGGCCTACTTCCTCGAGCTGGGCCTGCCCCGCGCTCAGCTGGAAAAGAACATCCCGTCCCTCTTCACCGACCCCGCCTGCGGAAATGTCCTCCGGGTGAAGGGCTTCGTGGAGGAGGATGGCCGGTGGTATGAGCTGAACGCTGCCGCCGACGGTCTGACGGCGGCCCCCATCCCGCAGGGACAGCAGGTGCTCATCGTCATCGGCGAGGGGCTGGACAAGGCCCGGCTGGAAGAAGACTTGAGACAATGAGTTTTCCACAATGAAACAGAGAATTGTGCAATATTGATTGCGCTGACCCTCCTGCAGCGTTATAATAAAGAAAAATAGATCAGGAGGCCGTTTCATGAGCACTTCGACCACCCAAAAGCCGACCACCCGCCGCATCGTGGGCATGGTGGTGGGCATTGTCATTATTGGTCTGGGCATCGCCCTCTTCAAGCAGTCCCATCTCGGCAACGACTCCATCAGCGCGCTGAATATGCGCCTTGCCGAGCTGCTGGGCATCTCGCTGGGCGTGCAGAACGTCGCCACCAACATCCTCTTCTTTGCGCTGGAATTCTGGTTCGGGCGCAAGTACATCGGCCTTGGCACCTTCGTCAACGGCATCGGCATGGGATTCATCATAACCTTCTTCTACGAGCCCATTGCCGCGGCCTTCGGCCCGGCAGCGTCCCTGCCGGAACAGCTGGTGTGGGTGGTGCTGGCCGTCCTTGTGACGGCGCTGGGCGCGTCCCTTTATCAGACGGCTGACCTCGGCATTGCGCCCTACGATTACCTCTCGCTGGGCCTGCGGGACTACACGCACTTCCAGTACTTCGGCTGCCGCGTCTTCACCGACGCCTTCTGCGCCCTGCTCTGCTGGCTCCTGGGCGGTCTTGTGGGTCTGGGCACCCTCATCTGCGCGTTCTGCCTCGGACCCTTCATCCAGTTCTTCAACGGCCTCGTCTCCGAGCGGGTCCTGCAGTATAAGCCCGAAAACGCATGAGCATAACAAAAAAGACATCTGCCGGCGGCAGATGTCTTTTTTGTATCTTACTCGAATTTGAACAGCGGCGTGCCGGTGGAGACGATGCCGCCCGCGATGATATGGAGCTTTGGCAGGTCGTCGGCGTTGGTCACGATGACGGCGGTGGTGGTGGGGTGGTTGGCAGCGCGGATGGCGTCCAGATCGACCTTCAGCAGAGCGGTGCCGGCCTTGACCTTCTGCTCTTCCTTGACCAGAGCGGTGAAGCCCTTGCCCTGCATCTCGACGGTGTCCATGCCGACATGGATCAACAGCTCGATGCCGTCGTCGCTGGTGATGCCGATGGCGTGCAGGGTGGAAGCCACCTGCGTGATGGTGCCGTCAAACGGGGCGTACACGGTGTCGCCGGTGGGCTCAATGCCGCAGCCGGGCCCCAGAATGGCGGTGGCGAACGTCTCATCGGGGATCTGCTCCAGCGGGATCACCGTGCCGTCGATGGGAGCCATGACGGTCATCTTTTCGCCTGCAAATTTTGGGGCGGCATCGTGCTTGCCGCCAAACAGTTTATCAAAAAAGCCCATTGTGAAAATCCTTCCTTCCTGTCATCCGGAAAAATAATAGCGCAGAAGATCGTAAACTCAAAAAGGGCAAGGATACACGGTCTGGTGTATGCTTGCCTCTTTCTCGCATTCTGCATTGTTCTTTTTTAACCATACCATACCCGGCCGAAAAATTCAATCAGCATCCCGCACAAAGAGAATGCAGAAACTTCGGCGAAACACCAAAGAAAAACCCGGGCATGGAATTTACATCAGAGCGATGAGCTGCTCGATCTCTTCCATCTTAGTGGCCCAGCTGGTGGCGATGCGGACGACGGTGTGGCTGTCGTCGAACTTCTCCCAGAAGCCGAACTTTGCCTTGCCTTCCAGCGCGGCCAGCCGGGCGTTTTCCAGCACGACGAAGAGCTGGTTGGTGGGGGAGTCCATAAAGAAGCGGCAGCCTTTGGCGGCGAGGCCCTTCTTGAGGGCGTTGGCCGTCTCGATGGCGTTGCGGCTGATGCGGGTGTAGAGGCCGTCGGTGAAGAGGACGTCGAACTGGATGCCCATCAGGCGGCCCTTGGCCAGCAGAGCGCCCTGCTGCTTGACCATGGTCATGAAGTGGGCCGGTGCGCCGTGGGGGAAGACAACGGCCTCGCCGCAGAGTGCGCCCACCTTGGTGCCGCCGATGTAGAAGACGTCGGTGAGCCGGGCAAGGTCTGCCAGGGTCACATCGGTGCCTTCGCTCACCAGCGCGTAGCCCAGACGTGCGCCGTCCACGAAGAGGGGCATGTGGTAGGTGTGGCAGACGGCGGACAGGGCCTCGAGCTCAGCCTTGCTGTACAGGGTGCCGTACTCGGAGGGGTGGGAGATGTACACCATGCCGGGGAACACCATGTGGTCGTGGTTGGCGTCGGCATAGAAGGTGGCGCACCAGTCCCGTACATCGGCGGCAGACACCTTGCCCTCGTGGGCCGGCAGGCTGATCACCTTGTGGCCGGTGTACTCGATGGCACCGGCTTCGTGGGCGGCCACATGGCCGGTGGCCGCGGCCAGCACGCCCTGCCAGCGCTGCAGCATGGAGGCAATGACGATGGCGTTGGTCTGGGTGCCGCCGGAGATGAAGGTCACGTCGGCGTCCGGGCAGGCGCAGGCGGCGCAGATCTTCTCCCGTGCGCTGGCGCAGTAGGGGTCGGTGCCGTAGCCGGACACCTTCTCGAAGTTCGTTTCCGTCAGCTTCTGCAGGATGGCGGGATGCGCGCCCTCGCAGTAGTCGTTCTCAAAATACAGCATATTCTTTCCCTTTCCTTTATTACGATAAAGAAGATGATCCTATTGTGAGCCAGGAACGCACCTTTGTCAACCCTTTGAAACCATGGAAAAATGCCCACCCTTTGCTGTATCTTTAATTTATTTGTGGTATACTTTTACAGTGGAACCGAATATATATCGGGAGGGACAGCAGATGAAGCAGATGCTCTGGAAAAAGGACGTCCGGGTATTTTTGGCGGCGCTCATCGGGGCGTTCGCCTGTGTGACGCTCATCCAGCTCATCAGCGGCCGCATCGACGGTGTGGCCTCGATGGTGTTCCTGCTGGCGGTGTTTTTTGTTTCCATGTACACCGACGGCTACTGGTGGGGCGTGGCCGGTTCTGTCATCAGCGTGCTGGCGGTCAACTTCGCGTTCCGCGCGCCCTACTTTGCCTTCAACTTCACCATCCCGGAGAACATCTTCTCCGGCGTGGTGATGCTGGTGGTCTCCTGCATGACGAGCACCCTGACCACCCGCATCAAAAAGCAGGAGCAGCTGCGGATGGAGAGCGAGACGGAGAAGATGCGGGCCAACCTCCTGCGGGCTGTCTCCCACGACCTGCGCACCCCGCTGACGTCCATCTACGGGGCCTGCTCTACGGTCATCGACAACTACGACTCGCTGGGCCGGGAGCAGAAGATAAAGCTCCTTTCCGAGGCCTGTGCCGACGCCCAGTGGCTCAACCGGATGGTGGAGAATCTGCTCTCCGTCACCCGCATCGACGCCGACGGCGTCGCCATCCAGAAGACGCCCACCGTGCTGGAAGAGCTGGTGGATACGGTGCTGGTGCGGTTCCAGAAGCTCCACCCCGGCGTACCGGTGGAGGTAAAGCTTCCGGATGACTTCATCGTCATCCCGATGGACTCCATGCTCATCCAGCAGGTGCTGACGAACCTTTTGGAAAACGCGGTGCTCCACGCCAAGGGGATGACCCGCCTGACGCTGCGGGTGTTCACGCTGGGGCAGCGGGCGGTGTTTGAAGTCATTGACAACGGCTGCGGCATCCCGAAAGAGCGTCTGCGCACCCTGTTCTCCGGCACCGGCGGCCCGGACCCCAACGCCCCGGCCGACAGCGGCAAGCACGGCATGGGCATCGGGCTGTCAGTGTGCGCGGCCATCATCAAAGCCCACGGCGGCGAGATAAAGGCCGAGAGCACGCCCGGCGAGGGTACGACCATCCGGTTCTGGCTGGAGACCGAAGAAGTGGATACGGAGGAAACAGAGGATGAGCAATAATAAATTCAAGATACTTATCATCGAGGATGAGGCGAACATCTGCAGCTTCATCCAGACCCTGCTGGAGACCAACGGCTATCAGGCGCTGGTGGCCCAGACCTGCGTGATGGGCATGACCATGTTCATCTCCTATAACCCGGATCTCGTCATCCTGGACCTCGGCCTGCCCGACCGGGACGGTCTGGACGCCATCCGCTCCATCCGGCAGAAGTATCTGACCCCCATCATCGTCCTGTCGGCCCGCACCACCGAGCAGGATAAGATCGAGGCCCTCGACCTCGGTGCCAACGACTATATCACCAAGCCCTTCGGCACCGGCGAGCTGCTGGCCCGGGTGCGGGCTGCGCTGCGGGTGAACCGCTATGGCGGCGGGAGCTTGCCCGGCGGGGTGTTCAGCGCACAGGGCCTCACCATCAACTACGAGCGCCGCAAGGTGTTCGTGGACGGGCAGGAGGTTCGCCTGACCCAGACGGAGTACAATATCGTGGCCTTTCTGTCCGAGCACGCCGGGCGCGTGATGACCTATGCGGCCATCGTCCGGGCCATCTGGGGCGACACGGACGCCAGCAGCACCAAGAAGCTGCAGGTGAATATGGCCAATATCCGCAAAAAGCTGGGCAGCCGCCCGGGCAGCAATACTTATATCCTCAACGAGCTTGGCGTGGGCTATCGGATGATAGAAGAAGACGCAAAGCCCATGGAATCTGCGGAGGAGACGAAATGACACTGGCGCTGAGCCTGTTTGTCCTGTTTTATATCTTGATGCTGGCGGTGCAGCAGTACCGCCCCTGGGTCGCGCTGGGCGGGGCCGGGGCGTTCCTGCTGCTGGGAAAGCTGGGCGTGTACGATTTCACGCTGGCGGACGCCGCCCGGGCCATAGACTTCAATGTCCTGCTGATGATGGCGGGAATGATGGGGACGGTCTTTCTTTTTATCCAGAGCAAGATGCCCGCCCGGCTGGCCGAAGAGCTCATTGCCCATGTGCCGGATGTCCGGTGGGCCGTGTCGGTGCTGGCGCTGCTGGCGGGATTCATCAGTGCCTTTGTGGACAATGTGGCCACCGTGCTGATGGTGGCTCCGGTAGGGCTTGCCATCGCCCGGCGGCTGAAACTGTCGCCGGTGCCGGTGCTCATCGCCATTGCGGTGTCGTCCAATTTACAGGGCGCGGCAACGCTGGTGGGGGACACCACGAGCATCCTGCTGGGCGGCTTTGCGGGGATGAATTTCTTCGATTTCTTCTGGATGGAGGGCCGGCCCGGCATCTTCTGGAGCGTGGAGCTGGGAGCGCTGGCCTCACTGGGGGTGCTATTCTGGCTGTTCCGGGACCAGCGCCAGCCCGTCCATGTCACGGTGGAAACGGAGGTGGAGGACGATGTCCCCACGGCGCTTCTCCTGCTGACGGTAGGTCTGCTCATCGCGGCGTCCTTCCTGCCTGAGCCCTCTGGCGGCGTGCTGCATCTGCTTTATACCTTGCGCAGCGGGCTCGTCTGCATGGGGCTGTGCCTCTTCGGTGCCGCCCGCGCCTGCTGGCGCAGCCGCTCCCTGAAGCCTTTGGCCGAGACGTTCCGGGCGCTGGATTATGACACCCTGCTGCTGCTCTTCAGCCTCTTTATTCTGCTGGAAGGAGTGAGCAGGGCGGGCGTCATCGACGCGGCGGCGCAGCTGTTCCACTCCGCTGCCGGAGATGAGCCGCTGCATCTTTACCTGCTGCTGGTGGCCGCGTCGGTGGGACTGTCGGCCTTCATCGACAACATCCCCTATGTGGCGGCCATGCTGCCGGTGGTGCAGGGCGTCGCCGCCCTCATGAACGGCGGCGCGGGCATTGAGCCGGAGCTGTTCTACTTCGGCCTGCTTACCGGCGCGACGCTGGGCGGCAACCTGACCCCCATCGGCGCGTCGGCCAACATCGCGGCCATCGGCATTCTCCGCAAGAACGGCGAGACTGTCCGCACCCGGGACTTTCTGCGCATCGGCGTACCCTTCACACTGGCGGCAGTTCTCGTGGGGGCAGGGAGCCTCTGGCTGTTCTGGGGCATCTGAGAAAATTCAGGAAAAACTGCAAAAGAAGAAGCGTGGTCTGGCAGGCATCTGCCCCGGAAGCAGGCATCACCGGGGCAGATGTCTGTGTTTTTGTGCGCAGGGACGCAAGATAAAATATGCGGAAAAGAATGCAAAAACTTTTTTGAAAAAACGCTTGACTTTCCCGCTTTCCGTGGTATAATAATTATCGTTCCGAGCCGAACGGCGGCGAACAAAACAGAATATGCGGATATGGCGGAATTGGCAGACGCGTTAGATTCAGGTTCTAATCGGGGCAACTCGGTGGAGGTTCAAGTCCTCTTATCCGCACCAAACCATGAAAATCCGAACCTTTTCTCGATAGGAGAAGGGTTCGGATTT
>OHLL01000706.1_pt1 | contig 10245 bp, 9 predicted proteins | sample 1569031 | NCBI WGS metagenome assembly OHLL01 (sample SAMEA3879606, study PRJEB24766) | human gut metagenome | biome: human-associated habitat; feature: feces | place: USA | collected 1985/1987 | reverse complement strand
TCTGACCAACCATGCGGAAAACGACGAAGAGCACCCGGTGGATGGTTTCAGCAAGCTGCTGCTGAATGCTTATTACGACCATTCCGCAGAGGTGGATGACGAGATCCGCGCTCATCTGCGCAACTGGACCATGGAGCGTCTGCCGCGCGTCAGCCTGACCGTGCTGCGTCTGGCCATTGCAGAGATGCTGTTCGGCGGCGAGAACAAGCCCGGCGTTGCCATCAACGAGGCAGTGGAGCTGACCAAAAAGTATGGTGCCGATGAGGACTATCAGTTTGTGAACGGCCTGCTCGGCGCAGTGGCACGGGATCACGGCCTGAATGAAGAAGCCGCTGTGGAGCCGGCTGAACAGTGAGCCGTTATACGCTCGGGGTCGATACAAGCAACTATGCAACCTCTCTGGCAGTTTTTGATACAGCCGGAGAGGTTGTTTGCGCAAAAAAGCGTTTCCTTCCGGTGAAGGAGGGCCAGCTGGGCCTGCGCCAGAGCGACGCCCTTTTTCATCACACAGTCGCCCTGCCCGAGATACTGGCAGAACTGGGCAGCGAGTTTGACTTGACCCAAATCAGCGCCGTAGGTGTGTCGGAAAAGCCGCGCCCGGTAGAGGGCAGTTATATGCCCTGTTTTCTGGCGGGTGTCAGCGCTGCCGAGGCGTTCGCGCTGGCCCGGGGCATCCCGCTCATCCGCACGACCCATCAGCAGGGCCATGCGGCGGCGGCACTGTTTGCGGCCAAGGGTGAAGAGCTCTTCCGTGAAAAGACGCTGCTCTTCCACATTTCCGGCGGCACGACCGACCTGCTTCTTTGCGATGAAGTGAAGCATATCGAGACGCTGGGGACCAGCTCCGACCTCTACGCCGGACAGGCTGTGGACCGTGTGGGCGTCAAGCTGGGCTTTGGATTTCCGGCTGGCGTCGAAGTCTCCCGTCTTGCCGCGGAATGTGATGAGACGATAAAACCGAGATCCAGCGTTCGCGGCATGGAATGCAGCCTTTCCGGGCTGGAAAACCAGTGCAATGCTTTGTTGACGGCTGGCAAAAGCCCCGCCTATGTCTGCAAGTACTGCCTGCTCTGCGTGGCAGATACCGTGGTCAAGATGACCAAAGCGGCTCAGAGGGAATATCCCGGGCTTGCTGTGGTCTGTGCAGGCGGCGTCATGAGCAGTGACATCATTCGCAGCTGGGTGCAGCAGCGCCTCCCGCAGGTGTATTTCGTACCCGGCCAGTATTCCAGTGACAACGCCATCGGCGTGTCTATCCTCGCCGCACGGGAGGCCGGGCTATGGCTGAAGTGATCACTGTCTCGGCCCTGAACCAGTATGTCAAGACGCTGCTGGATGCAAATGACATCCTGTTCGATTTGGCGCTGCGGGGCGAGATCGCAAACTTCGTACAGAACGCCCGCAGCGGCCACTGTTATTTCTCTCTCCGGGACGCCAGCGCCAGTGTCAAAGCGGTGATGTTCCGCTCGGATGCGCGGCGGCTGGGCTTCCGCCCGGAAGAGGGCATGAAGGTAGTCGTGCGATGTCGTGCTACTCTTTATGAGCGGGACGGAGCGTTCCAGATCTATGTCAACGAGATGCTCCCGGACGGCATCGGTGCGGCGCAGCTTGCTTTTGAGCAGCTGAAAGCCAAGCTCGAGCAGGAGGGACTTTTTGCGGCAGAGCACAAAAAGCCGCTGCCCGCGTATCCCAAATGCATCGGCGTCGTCACCAGCAAGACCGGCGCGGCATTGCAGGACATTCGCAATGTCATTGGCCGGCGCTGGCCTGCGGCGAAGCTCCTACTCTGCCCGGTCAATGTGCAGGGCTTTGAAGCGGCGCAGCAGATTGCAGATGCCATTGGAAAGCTGGACAAAAGCGGCCGGGCAGACGAAATCATTGTAGCCCGGGGCGGCGGCAGCAGGGAAGACCTCTGGGTCTTCAACGCCGAGGTCATCGCCCGGGCGGCTTACCGCTGCAAAGTGCCGCTCATCAGCGCCATCGGGCATGAGATAGACTTTACCATTTTGGACTTTGTGGCGGACCGTCGCGCGCCGACCCCGTCGGCTGCGGCAGAATTAGCCGTGCCGGACCGTGCAGAGCTTCTGCGGGTGCTGTCCCAGCTGGAGCAGAGCTGCCAGAATGCGATGCAGAACCGTCTGGATGTAGCGTCTGGTCGTCTGATGATGGCTGAGCGGCAGCTTTCCTATGACATGACCCGTCGGAAATTGACCGGTGGGCAGGCAGAGCTTGCCGTGAAGCAAGAAAAACTTAAGGCCGCAGCACAGAGTTGCATTCAGCAGCGGCAGGCGCAGCTGCGCCACGCCGCTGCGCTGGCCGACTCGCTCAGCCCCTACCGGGTACTGGGGCGCGGCTATGCGATGGTATACGACAGCAAAGGCAGGCTGTGCAGTACAGACGCTCTTGCAGCCGGTGATAAGCTCACCCTGCGCGGTGCAGTACACACAGCAGAATGTACGGTCATGTCCGTGGAGGAACTGAATGAGAGCACCCAAAAGCTTTGAAGACGGCATGGCCCGTCTGGAAACGATCCTGAGCCAGATGCAGAGCGAAGAGACGACCCTTTCCGAGTCGGTCAAGCTCTACGCAGAAGCGGCTTCGCTGATGGAATACTGCCATGCTGCGCTGGAAAAAGCGTCTCTCCAAATGGAGGAGATCGACGCCGCCTGCAGCGAAAAGGCAAACCCCGAAACAGAAGAATAAAAGCAACCAGCTTGCAGGGAGGAACCATTATGGAGAGCGCAGAGTATAAAAAACAGTATGACGAATATCTGGCCCGCGCAGAAAAGGCATTGAGTCAGGCGTGCGAGCGCTATCTTCCTGAGGGATCTGACGTCTGCCGCGCAGCACGCTACAGCCTGCTGGGCGGCGGCAAGCGTATTCGCGCTGTGCTGGTGCTGGCCGTGTGTGATATGCTCCACGGCAATGCCGAGGCAGCTGAGCAGTTTGCAGCCGCAGTCGAGATGCTGCACTGCTATTCGCTCATCCACGATGATCTGCCCTGCATGGATAACGACGATATGCGCCGCGGCAAGCCCTCCTGCCACAAGGCATTCGGCGAATCCACCGCGATGCTGGCCGGCGATGTCCTGCTGACCGAGGCTTTCGAGGCAGTCGCCGGTGCGCCTGCTCCCGCTTCTGTCTGTGTCCACGCGGCACAGGCGCTGGGCGCAGGTGCAGGCAGCCGAGGCATGGTGTACGGTCAGGAACTCGATTTGAAATACGAGGCGCTTGCCGCTGCCGAGGAACAGCTCCGTCTCATCCACCGCCACAAGACCGGCGCACTCATCAATGCAGCCATCCAGATGGGCGGTGCTGCAGCACAGGCCGATGAGGTCCAGCGTAAGGCGCTGGAAGCATATGCTTATGGCATCGGTCTCGTGTTCCAGGTCGTGGACGATGTGCTGGACGTGACCGGGACCGCCGAGCAGCTGGGCAAACCCATTGGCAGCGACAGCGAAAACGGCAAAACGACTTTTGCCACCCTGTTCGGCGTTGACGGTGCCATGCAGCTGGCGGAAAAGCTGAATGACGAGACCTGCACAGCGCTGCGTGACGCATTCGGCGAAAAGAGTGCGTTTTTGGAGCAGTTGGCCCGCACACTGCTGAACCGCCGCAGCTGAGCCGGCCGCATTCTGCGCCGAAATCGTCTCAGAGAACACACAGGACTACTTATCGCAAATGCGCTGCTTTTTGAGACGCCGGCTGTGGGATTGCGATAAAATTCAAGAAGGTGAACAAACTATGCAATTTATCAAAGAATTGTTCTCGGTCAACGAGATATTGACCGTTTCCATCATGAGCTGGTTCGTTGCACAGGTACTCAAGACCATCATCAACTTTATCCTGCTGGGCAAGTTCCAGCTCGAGCGGATGTGGGGCGACGGCGGTATGCCCAGTGCCCACAGCGCGACCGTCTGCGCGATGGTCATTGCCGCAGCCCGCAGCGAGGGAGTCAGCTCGGCTATTTTTGCCGTGGCCAGTGTGGTCGCCATCATCACCATGCACGACGCAATGGGCGTGCGCCACGAGACGGGCGAGCAGGCCAAGGTGCTCAACCAGATGATCGAGGAGTGGATCGACATCAGCGAAAAGAACTCTCCGTTTTTGCAGAATATGCATCTGAAGGAGATGGTCGGCCATACGCCCCTGCAGGTCATGGCCGGCATGGTCGTCGGCATCGTGGTCGGCTGCCTGTATCCCATGCACCTTGTCTAATCAAGAAACATCCGGAATTTGAAATGTGAGGAGGATAGTCATTTTATGCATCCTTCATTGCTTCAGAATATTTCACAGCCTCGTGACCTGAAGCGCTTGAGCAGCGCGCAGATCCAGCAGCTCTGCGGCGAGATCCGTCAGTTTCTGCTGGACAGCGTATCCAAAACAGGCGGTCATCTTGCCTCCAATCTCGGTGCGGTCGAGTTGACGGTAGCACTCCACCGTGTCTTTGAGACTCCTCGGGATGCTTTCGTGTTTGACGTAGGACATCAGTGCTACACCCATAAGCTCCTGACCGGGCGGTATCAGCGCTTTGGCACCTTGCGGAAGCTGGACGGCCTTTCGGGCTTTCCGAATCCCAATGAGAGCACCCATGATGCTTTTATCGCCGGACACGGCAATACGGCCCTTTCTGTTGCCATCGGCATCGCATGGGCCAAAAAGCTGAAGGGGGAGCCGGGCCATGTGGTGGCCATCATCGGCGACGGTGCATTCACCGGCGGCATGGTCTACGAGGGAATGAACAATATCGGAAGGCTGGACAATCTTCTGGTCATCCTCAACGACAATAAAATGTCCATTTCCCACAATGTCGGTGCGCTGGCAGGCTATCTGGGCCATCTGCGCACCACGAACGGCTATTTTACGGCCAAGGAAAATGTCAACAGCTTCCTGAACGGTGTGCCTGTCATCGGAGCGCCCATCAAAAGCGCTCTTCAGAACAGCAAAAAAGCAATTCGCCGAGCCATGTACCATTCCACGATGTTCGAGGATATGGGGTTTCACTATTTTGGCCTCATCGACGGTCACGACGAGCCGGAACTGGAGCGCATTTTCCAGACCGTTTGCGCTCAGCCCGGGCCAACGCTGCTCCATGTCGTGACGAAGAAAGGCAAGGGCTATGCGCCTGCTGAGTCGAACCCCGGCAATTACCATGGCGTTTCCAGGTTCGACCCGACCGGCATCCCCGACCCCGAGGTCGCTCCGGCAGAGTCGTTCTCGAGTGCCTTTGGCCGGACGCTCAGCGCCGCCGGAAACACCGACAAGACCCTCTGTGCCATTACTGCCGCCATGAAATACGGCACAGGTCTGCAGTTTTTCAGTCATGCCCATCCGGAGCGCTTCTTCGATGTCGGCATGGCCGAACAGCATGCCGTGACCTTTGCAGCCGGTCTGGCCAGCAAGGGGATGCTGCCGGTGGTCTGCATTTATTCGACCTTCCTGCAGCGCAGCTACGACCAGATCATCCATGACGTCAACCTTCTGCATGAAAATGTCGTCTTCGCGGTGGACCGTGCAGGCTTCGTCCCCGGGGACGGTGAGACGCACCAAGGCATCTACGACCCGGCTTTTCTCAGCCAGATCGGAATGCCCATCTATTCGCCTTCAAACTACGAAGAACTGCGGCATTGGCTTCCCATCCTGCTGAGCCATGAGATGCAGGGTCCCCGGGCCATCCGTTACCCCCGCGGCGGAGAGAGCAAAGCTCTGGCAAAATACGGCTGCTCGGGCAAAGAATACGACAAGCTCGTCTCCGCGCCGGGCGCAAAGACCACACTGGTGAGCTACGCCGACGAGGTGGAAGATGTTCTTGCAGCGGCAGAGATGCTGGCCAAAGAGGGCATCCCCTGCGATGTTTATAAGCTGGTGCGCATCTTCCCGTTTGAGGAAGAACTGATCCATGACCTTTCTTCCTATCCCGTCGTTCTGATGGCCGAAGAGTGTGTGGCTTGCGGCGGCATCGGCGAACATCTTGCCCGCGCCCTGCAGGATGCTGGCTGGCATGGCCGGTACATCCACCGTGCCGTGAGGGAGCTGTGTCTGCCTCATGCGACGGTGCCTCAAATCAAACAGGCGACCGGTCTGGATGCCGCACATCTGGCCGAGGCCGTGCGGGAAGCAGACCCGAAAGGAGAGAAAACACTTTGAAAATTCGTTTGGACCAATATCTGGTGCAGCACGGCATGATCCAGAGCCGTGAGCGCGCCAAGGCCCTCATCATGGCCGGTGTCGTTTTCGTCAACGAGCAGAAGGTGGACAAGGCTGGTGAGATGATAAAGGAAGACGCCAAGGTCGAGGTGCGCGGCCACGACATCGGCTATGTCAGCCGCGGCGGCCTCAAGCTGGAAAAGGCAATGCAGTGCTTTCCTCTGACGCCGAACGGCAAGGTCTGTATGGACATTGGTGCGTCCACCGGCGGCTTTACCGACTGTATGCTGCAGAACGGCGCGGTCAAGGTCTATGCTGTGGATGTCGGTTACGGTCAGCTGGCATGGAGCCTGCGCACCGACGAGCGCGTCGTCAACATGGAGCGCACCAACATCCGCAATGTCACGCTGGATATGCTGGCAGAGCCTGTTGAATTTTTCAGCGTGGATGTGTCGTTCATCTCGCTGCATCATATCTTCCCGGTGGCGCAGGCCATCACGACGCCCGACGCAATGGGCGTCTGCCTCGTCAAGCCTCAGTTCGAGGCTGGCCGCGAGAAGGTGGGCAAAAACGGCGTCGTCCGCGACCCTGCCACCCACCGCGAAGTGCTCCACAATGCGATGGGCTATGCCGCTGCAAACGGTTTCGTCGTGCGCGGACTGGATTTCAGCCCCGTCAAAGGCCCTGAGGGCAACATTGAGTACTTGATGTTCGTCCAGAAGAGCGAACAGCCCGGTGTGCTGGATGATTCTGTTGCCGAGCAGGTCGTAACGGCAAGCCACAGCTCTCTGGACAAGTAGATCTGCTGGGAGACGGAGGAATAAACCGCCCTATGACTGTTTACATTTCGCCAAACCCCGGAAAGGAACAGGCTGCCGACACTGCCCGCCGGGCAGCGCAGCTCCTGCTGATGCAGGGGGCTGTCGTCCTGATGCGGGCTGACCTGAAAGAGTCCTGCTATGTGGAAGGTGTACAGTACCTTCCTTTGGAAGAATGCCTTCCGCGCACCGACGTCATCCTGACCATCGGTGGTGATGGAACCATCCTGCATGAGGCAAATTTTACGCTGCAATATCAAAAACCCATCCTCGGCATTAACATCGGACGCTGCGGCTTCCTCGCCACCTGTGAGGTGGATGAAATGGAAGAAAAACTCGCCGCTCTGGTGGGGGGAGAGTATCTTCTGGACAACCGGATGCTGCTCTATGTGCGGGTGCTGGGCGAGGATGGCTGGGAAGGACATGCCCTCAATGATGTGGTCGTGACGAAAGGCCGTCTGCAGCAGGCCATCGACTTCAGCATCTACTGCGACGACATCCTTGTAGAGCATTACCGTGGTGACGGCGTCATCGTAGCGACCCCCACAGGCTCTACAGCCTATTCGCTGGCGGCCGGCGGGCCGATCTTGGACTCGCAGACCAAGGGCATCGTCGTCACGCCCATCTGTCCCCACAGTCTGACCAGCCCCGCAATGGTCTTTGCGCAGGAGCGCAAAATAAACATCTGTGTGGGGCAGGTCATCGACAACGAAGTGTTCCTGAGCTGCGACGGCGCAGCGGAATATCCGCTCAGTGCCGGCTCGACGGCGGAGATACGCCTCTCTGACCAGATCGTACAGCTCGTCACCTTCAGCAAGGCAGACCAGTTTCAGGCCATCGACCAGAAGCTGCGCAGCCGGAGATAATAACAAGAGGAGGCAAGGAATATGGGCCGAAACAATCCAGCTGAGGCAAAAGGCAAGACGGAACGTCAGCAGACGATCCTCCGCCTCATTCAGGAACATCCCATTAGCCGACAGGAGGTACTTCTCGAGCATCTGCGCCAGGAGGGCTTCGAGGTGACACAGGCTACCATTTCCCGGGACATCCGGGAGCTGTGCCTCGTCAAAGCTGCCACCGCCGACGGCTATCGCTACGTTTCCAGCCACAACGAAAGCCTCAACCCCAAGATGCAGGGCCGGTTCGAGACGATATTCCGCGAGTCGGTGCTTGGGGTGGATTTTGCCGGACATGTCGTGCTGGTGAAGTGCTACTCCGGCATGGCAAACGCTGCCTGTGAGGTGTTCGACGCCTTGAAATGGAAGAATGTCGTCGGTACGCTTTCCGGCGACGATACATTCCTTATCGTAGCCCGTTCGGAGCGGGACGCAAAGACCATCTGTTCGGAACTGACCCGTCATATCGGGCAGAAATAAACGCGGGAGTGAAACTATGCTGAGCAGCCTGCAAATCGAAAATGTTGCAGTTATCCAGAAAGCAAACGTCCATTTCGAAAAGGGCCTCAACGTCCTGACCGGTGAGACGGGCGCAGGCAAATCCATCCTCATCGACTCCATCAACGCCATTCTGGGCAACCGCACTTCCAAGGATCTTGTGCGCACCGGCGCGGCCAAGGCTGTCATCCGGGCGGCGTTCGAGGACGTGCCGCCTGCTGTTCTCGACAGCCTCGAAAAGGCAGGCTATGAGCGCTCGGAGGCCCTGCTGCTCAGCCGTGAGATCACCGCCGAGGGCAAGAGCACCTGCCGTATCAACGGGATGCCGGCCACTGCCGCCGTCCTGCGGGAGCTGTGCGGGGGGCTTATCAACATCAACGGTCAGCATGACTCCGTGGGCCTGCTGAACCCGGCCCGTCATGAGGGCATTCTGGATGCTTACGCCCAGAACAGTGCTGAATATCAGGCGTATTATGCTATCTACCGGGAACTGGTCGGTGTCAAAAAGACGCTGGACGCCATGATAACCGACGAGAGCGAAAAGCAGCGCCGTATCGACCTGCTGAGCTATCAGGTGCAGGAGATCGACGATGCCGGCCTGACGGCAGGAGAGGAGCAGACGCTGGAAAGCCGCCGCAAAGTGCTGGCGAACGCTTCCACCATCCGGGACCGTATCGCACAGTGTTATGCGCTGCTCTCCGGCGGCGACGAGGCCCCGGGGGCTGTTGACCTTCTGGGCGAAGCCTCCAACGCTGTGGACGCAGCGGCACAGCTCGACGGAGAGCTGTCTGCCGGTGCGGGCCAGCTGCTCGACCTTTATTACACCGCAAAGGACGTCGCCGCAGACCTCATTGGCCGTCTGGACGCCTACGACACCAACGACGCAGAGCTGGACGAGATCGAGCAGCGCATCGACCTTATCTATAAGCTCCGGCGGAAGTACGGCGACACCGTAGAGGACATCCTCGCCTTTGGCGAACGGGCGCGGAAAGAACTTGAGATGATACAGTCCTCGCAGGAGAGGGTAGAGCACTTGCAGAAAGAGCAGCGCCGCCTTTACACCCTTGCGCGGGAAAAGGCCGAAGCCCTGACCCAGACCCGTCTGAAAGCCTTCGATGAGCTGAACAAGCGTATCTCTGGCACGCTGGACTTCCTGAACATGCCGGGCGTGCGGATGACGCTTCGCCATTCGCGCGGGCCGCTGGCCAGCCATGGGCAGGACAGCATCGAGTTCTATATCTCCACAAACCCCGGCGAAGCCCCGAAGCCTCTGGCAAAGATCGCCTCGGGCGGTGAGCTGAGCCGTATTACCCTTGCCATTAAAAACGCAATGGCTGATAAGGATGCCGTTCCGACGGTCATCTATGACGAGATCGACAGCGGCGTATCGGGCAAAGCAGCCAGCCGTATCGGCGAGGTACTGCGTCAGAGCGCCGAGGGCCATCAGATCCTCTGCATCACTCATACCTCGCAGATCGCTGCGCTGGCCGACTGCCATCTGCTCATCCAGAAAAATATCACGAACGAGCGTACCTATACCGAGATACACCCGCTGGACGAGAATGGCCGTGTAGAGGCGCTGGCCCGCCTCATCTCCGGCGACCATGTCACAGAGCTTTCGCTGGCCAATGCCCGGGAAATGCTGGGCCGGAACGCAGAAAAATAAGAAAAAAGCCGGCGCTTGACATTCCGGCAGGGATGTGCTAAACTGAATCTCGTTGAAAGGCGAAGATGGGAACCGAGTACCCTGATGCGCTCTGCCCAGAGAGGCCCCGGCTGGTGAAAGGGGCTGCGGAGACGCAGGCGAAATACGTCCCTGAGCCGCAGGCTGAACGAAATAGTAGGCTGTGCCGCGTGCGAGCGTTACAAACGCAGGAGTGTCACTC
>OHLL01000703.1_pt1 | contig 10285 bp, 10 predicted proteins | sample 1569031 | NCBI WGS metagenome assembly OHLL01 (sample SAMEA3879606, study PRJEB24766) | human gut metagenome | biome: human-associated habitat; feature: feces | place: USA | collected 1985/1987 | reverse complement strand
TTCAGCAGTGTCTTCTCCCGCTGCTCGATACTGTGCAGAAGCTCGCGGGCCTCTGTCAGCCGTCCTTTCCAAAGCTGCATCGTCTCTTTGTCTTTGCTTTGGACAACGGCTTGGGCGTAGCTATCATTCAGGCGAATTTTTGATCCTGAGCGGCTGATCAGCCGTACGGTCCAGCGTCCCTGAATCTTCGTGACAGCAACTTCAGGAATGACGAAGTTTATTTTGTCGGCAGAAAACTCTGCAGCAGGCCTGGGTGTTAGCCGACCGATCACTTCAAGGACAGATTTGATTTCTTCAGAGGAGCAGCCGAGTTTATTCTTTAACTCGTCATAGCGATGCTTTGCGACAAGCGTTAAATGATCCCGAAGCGTTTCTTCAGTCAGTTTTGCAAGCTCGGGGGCAAGGAGTTTGCGATTGAGCAAATGTTTCAGCTGCAGCAGTAAAGAGTCGCTGACATCTTTTGCCCCGATGCCGGGAGGATCGAAGCTTTGCAGGAGGGAGAGGGCAATGCGCCAATCCTCGGGGTCTGCTTCTTCTTGGAAAGGTGCGCTTTGAGCGATTTCCTCTAAGCTTTCGGGAAGGAATCCGTCATTGTCGAGGCAGCCGATGAGCCAGCGTAAAAGTCCGGAATCTTTTTCAGAGAGCGGCAAGCAGCCGGCCTGTTCAAGGAGGTGGCTGGAAAGTGTTTTTTCTGCCGGAGTTTCCCATTCTTCCGGGTCATCTCCTTCGGCATTCCAATAAAGTTCCTGGTCGCCTTCAGAGGCGTTGTTTTCAAAAGTTTCCTCGGAGGATTCGCAAATCTCGAGAAGAGGATTGTCCTCAAGGGCATCGCTGATCTTCTGTGACAGTTCCAAGGTGGAGAGCTGGAGCACCTGGAGCGTTTGCCGCATCTGCGGTGTAAGCGTGAGGTGCTGGCTCGGGACCAGATTTAGCGATGCCGCCATGACGCAGCTCCTACATTGTGAAGTTATCGCCTAAATAAGCGTTGCGGACCTGAGGATTTTCAACGATGGCTTCCGGCTTGCCCTGGGCAAGGACGCTGCCGTTACTGATGATATAAGCGTGGTCGCAAATACCCAAGGTTTCGCGAACATTGTGGTCGGTGATCAAAACACCGATGCCTCTTTCCTTCAGGAAATGCACGATGCGCTGAATTTCAATCACAGCAATCGGGTCGACACCGGCAAACGGTTCGTCGAGCAAAATAAAACGAGGACGAGCGGCCAGGGCGCGGGCGATTTCAGTGCGACGGCGTTCCCCGCCGGAAACCGTCGGCGCCAAGTTCTTGCGAATACCGGTAATTTGGAGTTCGTTTAAAAGTTTTTCAAGTTCTTCTTTGATTTGCTTTTTGGTAAACGGACTGCCGTCTTCATTGGTCTGCAGTTCAAGAATGGCTTGAATATTTTCTTCAACGGTCAGCGTCCTAAAAACGCTGTTTTCCTGAGGAAGGTAGGTAATACCGATGCGGGCGCGCTTGTAGATGGGAAGGTGCTGGATCGACTCGCCGTTTAGGAGAATCTGCCCTCCGTTGGCCGCCACAAGTCCCACGATCATATAGAACGTCGTGGTCTTTCCGGCTCCGTTTGGTCCTAAGAGACCGACGACTTCACCGCTTTTAATAGATAAAGAAACATCTTTGACCACGGTCCTCGGGCCGTAAATTTTCTTAAGGTTTTTGACCTCAAGTACGTTGATTTGATGTTTCTGCAGGTTTACTCCGTCTGTCATGGAGAGACTCTCCTGCTTCCTTGAAGTTCGAGCGGCTTGCCTGCGTCCACGTTGGAGTCGCGAGGTGCAATGACGGTAGAGACGCGGCCTGAAGGTCCTTTAGCTTTGTTTCCGTCAATAATCGCCGTTGAATTCGTCAGGTTATAAGTAATCTTGTCGCCCTTGCTTTCGTCTTTGAGGACACCATTTTCGCTGCGTGCGACTTCGGCGCGATGCGTCAGAATCAGCACATTGCGTTTTTCGTCATAAGTGAGCTCGTCGCCCTTGCCGTGCATCCATTCTTCAACGCCGGGTGTCTTTTGATCGCGGCGCTGTTTGAAAGTAACCAACTTTCCTTTCAGAGGCGTCATAACGGCATGACGGTAACCCTGCGGATCTACGGTAAGCACGAGTTTGTTGCCGTGAATCTCTAAGGTTCCTTGATGAACTGCAACGTCCCCCGTATAAATTGCGACTTGCTTGACATCGTCGCCGTCAAATTTATCGGAAAAGATTTGGATTGGCTGTTCGGAATCGGCTGTTTCAGCGTGTGCCGTACCGAAGGAAAGCAGCCCGAGTGCGCAAAAGAACCAGATCGGCAGAAGCTTCATTTTTGTGTAATCAGTGACGGAAGTTTAAGCAGTTAGGACATTCTATCTTACTCGCGCGGTCAAGCGAAAGCCGAGAACAAAACAGCCGCGAAACGAGCTTTAGAAAGTCGGAACGCGGCCGTTGTCAGAGGAGGTTAAGGCTGCTTGCGCTCAACCTCTTTCACAGTTTTGGGCTGGATGACAGTCTGAACTCTGGAACGAAGTTTGAAGGTTCGGTCGACATTGTCGTAATCCATTCCAACACCGTGAGAAGTGTCTTCTCCGCGAGTGAGCGCGACGGGTTTATCGGATTTATAAGTGTCCGTGTCCGGATAGGCATCGAGCTGAGAGGTCAGAAGGCGACTTGCCGGGGCGTCTTTAGTGGCCGCCTGACGAATGTCCACATTGTCGTAGAAATGAATTACGGCACCTCCGTCCACCATTGTGGCTCGGTCGGATTTCGCAGTGATTTGGGCCTCATTCGGGTTGAGCGATGCATATTCAGGGAACTTCGCATTGGCGTGTCCGTCCGAGTAATGCTCGACTTCTTTGGCGAAGACCTTTGCTTTTGCGATTCCGTCATCGTCAAACTGAGTGATTGTGATGTCTCTCGCAATGAAGTCCGGTGAGTTCAGATCGGAAAGGTGCGTCACGTTCTCGAGTTCTGCTTTGACGGAATACCAATAGCTCATGGCGCAAAGCGTCACCAAGAGAGCAATAGCGATCAGAGAGGTCAGTCGGTCGCGCATAGCTTAGAGCTCAGTGTTAAAACGTTTCATGACGGCTTCTTCAAAACGTCCTTGCGACTTCAGAATGAATTCTGCAAGTTCGCGGACGGCACCGTGTCCGCCGGGGAAGCGTGAGACCCAGCGAGCTTTTTTCAGAGCCACAACAGAAGCGTCCGACGGGGCGCAGGAGAGGGCAACCAGCGGGAAGAGGCACAAATCGGGAATGTCGTCGCCCATATAAGCGGTTTCTTCCGGAGAGACACCTGCCTTGCAGCAGATTTCGGCTAAACCTTCGCGTTTATCCTTTTGTCCTTGCATTAAAAGCGTGATACCGAGTTCCTTTGCGCGTTCAATGACGATGTCGGACTGTCTGCCGGTGCAGATGGCAACCTGAATTCCGCAGTCCTGTAGGAACTTAATTCCGAGACCGTCTCTGACGTAGAACTGCTTGAAGAGCTCGCCTTGCCCGGAAATGATGATGGAGCCGTCCGTCAGCACGCCGTCGACATCCAGACAAACAAGCTTAATTTTTTTAGCAATCGCTTCTGCTTTCATCAGATTACCTTTGCGGTCATAAGGTCGTGGATGTGGAGCGCACCGATCAGCCGATCGCTGTCGTCGACAACCAGCAGCTGGTTCCTTAAAGTGCTGTTGAGAATTTTAGCGGCTTCAGCAGCCAATGCCTGAGGCTGTATCGTTGTGGGATTGGGCGTCATCACATCGCGGATTTTCAGCGGACGGATGTCACCGACACGCTCGATCAAGCGTCTTAAATCGCCTTCGGTAAAGATACCTTTGACTTTATCCGTTTCGTCCACGATGGCGGTCATACCGATCTTTTTCTTCGTAATTTCTTTTACTGCGTCCATCACTGACGCATCAATTCGAACGACCGGTGTGGCCTCTCCGCTGCGCATGACATCCCTGACATGGGTAAGAAGACGTCGAGCGCGCCGCCCGGATGGGAGCGCGCAAAGTCTTCCGGTCCGAATCCTTTAGCGTCTAAACAGGCAACGGCCAGAGCATCGCCCATAGCAAGCGTTGCAGTCGTGGAAGATGTAGGGGCTAAATTCAGAGGGCAAGCTTCTCGTGAAACATGTACGTTGAGATTGACGGTTGCTTCCTTTGCCAGCGTGTTGTCATCGGAGCCCGTAATGGAAATCACCGGTGCACCTTCGCGGATGACCGTCGGGATGATAGTCAGCAGCTCAGAGGTGGTGCCGGAGTAGGAAATGGCAATGACGACATCGTCTTTGGTGATCATGCCTAGATCGCCGTGTGCGGCTTCTGCGGCATGGACGAAGAAAGCAGGGGATCCGGTTGAAGCAAGTGTGGCAGCAATCTTGCGTGCAATGTGGCCGCTTTTGCCGACGCCGCTGACAACAACACGTCCTTTGCAGTTCAGAATCAGAGTGACGGCTTTTACAAAAGTCTCATCGAGTCTTCCTGCGATGGCTTCGAGTTCTTTTGCTTCTTCAAGAAGGACGTGACGTCCTAAGTTCAAAATTCCCTTTTCAGAAATCTCAGGTTTCATTCCTCTCTCCGAAGAGAAAGCGATCCGCTTCCTCTTTTAATCATTTATCAGTAGTCACGCAGGACGGAAAATTGAGTAGTTTTCGAGATACAAGAAGCCTGCGGTTTTCGTGCAAAACATTATAGAGACAGGAGTTTGAATCTGCCTGTCGTCTTACGGTCGGCAACAAAAAGAAGGCGGTTAGTGCTGGAGAATTTTTGCGAGGAAGCGCTGAGCTCTTTCGCTGCGCGGTGTGGAGAAAAACTCTTCCTTAGGAGCTTCTTCCACGATTTCTCCGGCATCCATGAATACGACGCGGTCGGCCACTTTTCGGGCAAAGCCCATCTCATGGGTAACGACCATCATGGTCATACCGTCCTTGGCCAGATTGATCATGACATCGAGCACTTCATTGATCATTTCCGGGTCAAGCGCAGAAGTCGGTTCGTCAAAGAGCATGCAGATCGGATCCATTGCAAGAGCGCGGGCGATGGCCACACGCTGCTGCTGACCGCCGGAAAGCTGAGGAGGAAATTTATCGGCATGCTTGATAAGACCGACACGATCCAAGAGTTCCATACCTCTCTTGTTTGCCTGATCGCGAGAACGCTTGAGGACCTTCATCTGGGCAAGCGTCAGATTGTCCCTAATGGTGAGATGCGGGAAGAGCTCGAAGTGCTGAAAAACCATGCCTACGTGCGCTCTGAGTTTCGGAAGGTTCGTGTGAGGATCTCCGATATTGATGTTGTTCACGTAGATGGTGCCTTCTTGAAAATCTTCTAAGCCGTTGACGGTTTTGATAAGTGTGGACTTACCGGAGCCCGAGGGACCGCAGATGACGACCACTTCGCCTTTTTTAACGGAGGTGGAACAGTTTTTAAGAACCTGGAAATCTCCGTACCATTTACTGACGTTCTCGATCCTAATCATCTAGTTAATGTCCTTTTCGGCCGGCACCTCAACTTAACAGAGGTGCAGGAAATACTGCATTTACAAGTTAAATTCGATTTCCCATTTTAGCGAAATGCACACTAAACCTTGCTGCTCAGAAGTTGATTTAGAAGTTCGATTATTCTTCTGCAGCGAGGTGAGGCGAATAAGATACAAAACACCATACGTCGCAAATAAATCGAGGACTAAACGAATTAGAATTTTTGAGTCTTGAAACTTTGAAGAGAAAAAGAAAATGAAAAACTTAGTAGAAAAGCTGCCGGATCAGCAGCCCGCCTTACGCGTGATGGCTATGCCTCCGGATACCAATCAGTACGGAGACGTTTTCGGCGGCTGGATTATGAGTCAGGTTGACTTGGCGGGCTCCTCCATCGCTTCGCGTGTCGCAAACAGTCGAACTGCTACGGTTGCCGTGACAAGCTTCACATTCAAGGAGCCTGTCTGGGTCGGAGACGTGGTCTCTTTCTACGCAACGGTACTTAAAGTCGGTACGACTTCCATCACAGTAGACGTCACTGTTTTTGCGGAAAGGCTGCACAAAGACAACCACCGTATCGTCAAAGTGACGGAGGCTCAGCTGGTCTTTGTGGCCTTAAATAAAGACGGGCGCCCTCAGCCCGTCTACAGAGCGGACAATCCTGCGCCCGAAAAAACAGAATAGAAAACTATTCAGCAAACTTCGGCTGACGTTTTTCCATGAAAGCGCTGAAAGCTTCCTTGCTTTCGGCGCTTCCTTCTAAATGGGAGGCCGCTTCTTCTTCAAGCTTGCGCTGTTCTGATAAGCCGGACATATAGGCGGCTTTAAGCAGTCTCTTTGTGGCAGCCATAGCTTCGGGCGGTAAGGAAGCCAGACGCAGCGCGGCGGCGCCGGCGACGGTCATGACTTTGTCGTCTTCAACGATATGGTTGACGAGCCCCATAGCGACAGCTTCGGCAGCAGAAATCGGTTCGGAAAGAAGTAGTTTCTGAGCGGCAAGTTTGTAGCCGCCGCTCTTTACGGCCAATAGGCTTACGCCGTAACGGGGCGTCTGTCCCAACGCCAAACCCGGCATTGAGAAAAGGGCGTGTTCACCGGCAAAGACGAGATCGCAGTGATAAAGCATTGCGGCGCCCTGACTGACAGCGGGACCGCTCACGGCTGCGACAACCGGTTTAGAAAGTGCATCGAGCGCATCGATGACTTTCTGAAATTCATTAAAAATCGGTGTGTTTTCCGCCAACTGCTCTTCAATATCTAAGCCTGCGCAGAAAACATTGTTGTGTCCGCACAAAACGATGCTGCGTACACGTGTGTCGTCGTTGAGTTCAAGGAACTCTCTGGCCAAATCCTTGCAGAGTTCTGAGCTGAGAGTGTTTCGTTTTTCAGGGCGGTCGATTGCGACTTGGGCAATCCTGCCTTCAATCGTTGTAACAATAGGCATTTTGTTTCCTTCAAAGTTCCGCTTATTTTGGCGCTTCTAAGCAAGGGCCGAGATTTATTTTCACTAATTCGAGACTTTCACATTATCCAGAGTAAAGAGATCGATATTCGGGTCGTCCTCGTCCGTCGTACGGACATAGCCGCGCTTGGTCATCATGCCGTGCATGTTCTCGTTGTCTTTGAGCACATAGCCCACGACTTTCTCCAATCCTCTGCGGCGAGCCTCAGCTTCAATTTCGTCCATCAGCAGCGTTGCAAGTCCGCGGCCCTGCCAATCGTCTCTGACCGAAATTCCAAACTCTGCGGAAGTGCGGTTGGGTAGCTGAGACAGGCGGGCTTCGGCAATAATATCGCCGGAGTCGGAGTTCGGATCCACGGCAAAAATAGAGAAGGAACGATCCGGATCGGATGAGACTGCCGAAACGGCAATCGACTCCAGCGAACTCGTCAGACTATGGAAGCGCAGTCTGCGGGATTGATCGGAGAGGCTTCCAAGGTATTTCAAGGAATTTTCTTTATCTTCCGGCGCGGCATTTTTAATCTTGACCATACCGTATTTTCCGCGGACGTTCTTCTCAAAACTCGGGCGGTACGGGAAGATTAAGTGCGAAGCATTTTCGTCGGCTGTCAGCGTATCGGATCCTATGACGCAATGCGCATCTAAAACGATGGCATGACCTTTTCCGCAAAGAAGCGGATCGATATCGATGGATCGGACGGCAGGAATTTCTACGGCAAGCTGTGACAGACGAATCAATGCGGTCACAATGGGTTCAGGGTCGCAGGACGCAAGTCCCTGGAAATCGCCTAAGAATGTTTTAAAAGGTTCAGAGGAGATCATGTCCTGCGCTTCTTTGAGCGAAAGCGGTGCAAAGTTAAAGACGGTGTCTTTAAAAATCTTTCCGTAGAGGCCGCCGATACCCAAATAAACGATGGGGCCGAAATGACGCGTCAGTTTCATGCCGATGCGCAGTTCGCGGCGGTTGTCCGTATCCAGTGTTTTTTGAAGGAATACGCCGAAACCTTCTTCTGGTTGACCGAGATGAACGGCTCGCTCCGACATATTTTTCCAAGCGCCTTTAAGTTCGCGTTCATTGCGGATTCCCAGAATCACGCCCTTGGCATCGCTCTTTGAAAGAACGCCGTCCATGCGCAGCTTCATGGCGACGGGATACCCGAGGGCCCGTGCCGCTTCAATAGCCTCACCGAGCGAGCCGGCATAAATTCCGGCCGTGGTTTCAAAGCCGATGCCTGCCAGGAGACGTTTGCTCTCTTCTTCATAGAGGAGATGGCGTCCCTCTCGGCGCGCTGTCTGGATGACTTTGCGGGCGCCCGCAAAGAATGCCGGATCGGAGGGAATGACGGAATAGCTTCCCGGTACGCCATCACTCTTAAATTTACGGAACTGCTCCATCAGTCGAATTGCCCGGCATGCTCCTTTCATGTCATTCATTGCTACGATGCCGTTTTTGCGGAGATGTTTTATGGCCGGGAAGTCGGGTTCCGTTCCGATCCAAACCGTGACAGCAGGCTTTTGAGATTTCTTAAGAATAGGCACCAGTTTTTTGGCTAAATCCAAAGCGTCCAGCGAAGGGTTGGTTACCACGCTCAGCACAATACCTGAGCACTCCGGGCGATTGAGGAGGTAGTCGGTTAAATCCGCGATGGTCGCGGCGTCCATATCCAATCCCATGTTCACCGGATTGGCATAAGGAAAAGTAATTTTGTATTTGTCTCGGAGTTCTTTGGCCACTGTGCTGTCGGGCGTTGCTAACCGCAGGTGGTTGTTGTACGCATGATCGGCCAGCAGAGAGTCCAGTCCTTTGCTGTTAACGAGTCCGTACAGTTCTCCCGAAGTTAGTTCTCTGTGCATAGCAAAGGCCTGGACCGCATAGTTCAGTTCTTTGAGCGAAGTTACAAGAAGCGCACCGGCCCGCACCAGAGCCCTTTCCATGACGCCGTCTTCATCTTCTCGAGCTCCGCTGTTGTTAATGACAATGTCTGCGGATCCCGGCGTCTGTCCGCCTTTTAATAAGATAACCGGCTTATTGGCTGCTGCTAAGCGAATGGCGGAGAGCAGTTTTCTCGGCTGCTGGAAAGACTCGAGATAAAGAACGATACAGCGTGTTTTGCGATCAAAGGCCAGCATGTCCACATAGTCAGCCACTGTAAGGACTTGTTCAAAGCCGGGGTCGATGACGTGGGAAAAACCGCACTGCGCATTAGTGACGTAATCAATAATCGTGCAGGAGAGGCCAGGGGACTGGCTGACGAGCCCGACTTCTCCGGCCGGAGGCAGGGCGGGAAGGTAGCTTAGATTCAGACCTTCCGAGGGCGTCATAAGCCCTAAAGACTGAGGGCCGACGATACGGATCCCTGCTGCTGCAGTCTTGTTGATGGCTTCAATGATCGTTTCAGTCAGATCGGACTTCGGAAATCCCCCGCACAGGAGAATGTTTCTAACGCCTTTTTTAAGACAGCTCTCCAAGGCTTTCGGATAAACGGACGGAGGGCAGACGAGGACGGCTAAATCTACATCTTCTTTTATATCCGTAAGAGCCGCATAAGAAGTTTCACGGCCGATCGTTTTGTATTTCGGATTTACGGGAAAGAGTTTTGTCCGAGGTGAAGCGCTTTTGGCAATTTTCCAAATAAGCGTGCCGAAGCTTCCGCTTCTTGCGCTTGCTCCGACGATGGCGACGGAACGCGGGTTGAACAGCGTATGCAGATAGTGATTGAAGTCCATGGTATTGGCCGATCCAAAAGCCTGACGGAAGTTAAAGTCTAAATCAGGCGGGTAAGTCTGTAGTGAAGCATGTCTCAAAAATGCCAAAGGCGCCTGCAGATTTTTTCGCATCCGAATAAGATTAGAAGCTCAAAGTACGCTTGAGAAGGAGAGTGTGTGAGCGTCGAATCTAATTCCCCGTACACTGTTTTTATTGACGAAGCCGAGCGGCGCGTGGCGGTGTTGGATCAGAGACTTTTGCCCCACCGTGTGGAGTACGTTGATCTTAAAAATGCACAAGAGGCGGCTGAGGCGATCCGCGACATGACGGTTCGCGGAGCCCCTTTGATCGGCGTGACGGGTGCAGCCGGAATGGCTTTGGCCGCAGATGAAAGCACCGAGACAGGATTTTTGATTGAAGCCGCGAACCTTTTAAAGAGTGCGAGGCCGACCGCCGTCAATTTGAACTGGGCCGTCGACTTTATGCTCAAGCGGCTGAAAGGAATGGAGCCCGACCGCAGACGAAAAGCGGCTTGGCACTTAGCCGCCGAGATCTGTGAGCAAGAGCGATCGATGAGTATTCGTCTTGCGAAACACGCTCAAACAATTATTGAGGCGCTTTATTTAAAGCTCGGCAGGCCGCTTAACATC
>OHLL01000702.1_pt1 | contig 10291 bp, 9 predicted proteins | sample 1569031 | NCBI WGS metagenome assembly OHLL01 (sample SAMEA3879606, study PRJEB24766) | human gut metagenome | biome: human-associated habitat; feature: feces | place: USA | collected 1985/1987 | reverse complement strand
TAATTGATTTCTTTTTTCTTCTTACTTAGAATCTCTTGAAAATACTCCTGCAGTGCCCGGATCAATTCTTCCTCATCCACCGTTACTGCATTTTTGTTGTATTGCTTCTGGTAAGCTACGGCCTTTTGGAAAAATTCAATTCCCCGCAGCGTAGGTTCCCCACCCTGAAAAGTATAACTAATCATTCCTTCGGCACGGAGCATGGTCTTTCGGATTACATTTTTTAAAGTTTGCTCACTCATAAATCCATAGGATTCTTGCGAACGTTTTTGGGCTTCATCACAGTAAAAACAATAGTCACAGGACATATTGCACATACTGGAAGATGGTTTCATTAATACACTGATTGCAGGCATAGTAATTCCCCTTTTAAAATTATTATTTTAGTAAATTACACTAGCTTAATTATATCGTATGAAATATGAATCGTATAGTAGTAATAACTTACATCAATAAATCCGATGAGCGTTCATAAAGTATCTTTTGCGGTAAACATCTAATCATTTTAGACTAAATGTTTTTTTGTATCCAAAATATTAAAAACTTATAAATTCTGAAAAAATCTATATAGACCCGAACATTCGGGGTGTCTCAAACGGGATTTGGTCCTATGTCAAGAAAAAGTACAAATTAAATGTAACCAATTTTCTCCATTTTTAGCAAAGTCTAACTTGCAATCTTTACTGCATTCTTTTGGAGCTTTTCGAGATATTGTTCCTCGTATTCAGTTGGAGACAAATATCCACAATGACTGTGAATGCGCACGGTATTGTAAAATGTTTCGATGTATTCAAAAATCAATTTATGTGCATGTGCATAATTAAAGATTTTAAACCGGTTGATCCATTCTCTCTTCAAAAGTGCATGGAAAGATTCTATACAGGCGTTATCCCATGGATATGCTTTCTTTGAATAACTGTGAATCATACCTTTGGTTGCTTTTTGAAATGCTTCCGATACGTACTGGCATCCTCTGTCGCAGTGGAAGATCAACGGTTTTTCAACATTTCTGACACGTTTTGCTTTTTCAACACATTCCACTACGTGGGATGCCTCCAGCGTCTCACTCAACACCCAGGAAATGATTTTTCTTGAATACAGATCCATCACACTGGTAAGATACACAAATCCTTCAAATGTCCAAATATAAGTAATATCTGAACACCAGACAGCATCTGGATGAGCAGGATTGAATTCCTCGTTGAGGATATTTTTGAGTTTCTGGCTGAAATCAGAATCTATGGTTGTCTGGACATATGGTTTCACCCAATGGGCTTTGATTCCCATTTGACGCATATAATTTCCAACTGTTTTTTCGGAAATACATTCTCCGGATTTCCGTAATTCTGCAGTAATTTTAGGAGCGCCATAGTTTTGATGAGAATCTTCGTAAATCTTTTGGATTTTTTCTTTTAAAACTGTACGACGAACAAACGTGTCCGAATCCTCGATTACAATGTCATATTCACATACTTTATACTGCTGTTTTTCTACACAATAATCAACTTCAAAACATAACGTATTCAATTCTGTTTCTGACAAATCAGATAGGAGTTTCTCATGCTCTTGTAGATATTTCAAATGACGAAAATAGTCTGCTCGCTCTCCCTGCCCAAATAAATAAAGCACCTAACAGGCATAAAGCCATTAGATGCTCATTCAAACTTCTATTTGATTTTGATTATCGCGATAAGTTTGCGTTGCCATAAACAGGAATGTGTGACGTCATCTTCTGTAAATTTATACTCAACTGTACCCATATATCTCATGGTCATTGACCTTGATTTACATTAAGAACCACCTCACTCTAATGCAAACCTTTATCATACTTGGAACGTATGCATATCTAGCACCGTTCTCTAACTCGTATTTTTTAACTGCCTCCTAAATATCGTTTTTCTCAACTCTGTCAAATACAACTTTACAGCAATTAAGCGGTAAGAACCTGACTACTTAATTGCTGTAATACCTTTTCAACTATTTTTTAATAATTGCTTTTTCTGCTCTTAGTTTCTCATTTGCTTTTTCCACATTCAACTGTGTCAATAAAACAACAATAATGATGTTAATAATCATCGGCAGCCACAGATACATGAAATGAAGCATATTTATACAAGACTGTGACTGAACTGCAAGTTGTCCGTCAAATCCACCAAGGTCAAGCAGCCATCCAACGATTGCTATTCCAAGACCACCACCAAGCTTCAGCCCCATGGATGTACATGAGTACATTGTTCCATCAATTCTCTTTCCATATTTCAAAAACGTATGCTCGGAACATTCTGCTACCAATGCATTCAGATTTCCCTGCCATGGACTCATACCGATTGCTCCGATTGCTGTACCAACTAACATAAGTGGCACACTACCAATATATCCAGCTACTACGACAACACCTCGTCCAAGTGCTGAAATCACATATCCAGAGAAGTTTAATTTGTAGTAACCTTTATGTTTTGCAACCAGTGCTGGCAGGAAAGCCAATCCAATGATCAATGCCAGATTAATTGCCCCGGAGAATGTTCCCAAAAGTTCTGCTTTTCCAAGTACATAAGTCATGAAATAGATTCCCATGTTAATGATTGAAGAATATGTCTGACGAAGAACATCAATGATAAGAATTACAATATAGTATTTATTGTGAAGAAGCATCTTTCCAGCTTCAATCAGGCTATATTTTTCTTCCTTTTTCTTTTCATCCTGCGGAGCAAGTTCTTCCGGTGGAAGTTCCTTTACGGAAAGTACTGCAACCGTGTTGGAAATAATACCGATAACCGCATAAATGATTGCAATTGTTCTCCATCCGGCTGCTCCGCCACCCAGTTTTGCAACCGCACCAATGGTAATTGTCTGAATCAGAAAACTGGTTCCAAATGCAAACATAAAACGAATGGATCCCATCTGAACACGCTCTTTTGCATTCTTTGTAACCAATGCTGTCAGAGTGGAATAGGCAATGTTGTTTGCCGTATAAAATCCCGCGTTAAGTAATGTATAAGTAATAAAGAACCAGATATACTGGGAAGTTTTACCCATATCAGTCGGAACAGCGAAAGCTGCAACTAAAGTAATCGCACATCCAATATATGCCCACAGCATCCAAGGTCTTGCTTTTCCCATTTTACTGTGTGTCTTATCAATCATGGATCCAAAGAAAACATCGGAAACTCCATCCAGAATCTTTGAGAATGCAATCAATGATCCAATCACACCTGCATTTAGCCCTACTGTATTCGTCAAATAAATCATGATGAAAGAGGACAGGAATGCAAACACAACATTTCCGGCAATATCTCCAGATCCATATCCTACTTTGTTATACCATTTTAAATAGTTCTTTTCCTCCATCGTATTCTCTCCTCTCCGATATCTAATTTTTCTTTCTTACTGCTGTTTCCATTGGAAGACCTGTATCATAATCGAGCTGTCTTGGTTCATACTCTTCATTCTCACGTTGTCTTGTATATCCCTCATTCTCCCAGTTCGGAACAAAGTCCTTTCTCCATGGACGCATGTGCCACTGATATCCTCGATACAAATCTCTTGTCTGATTCATGTGCTCAATCAATTTGTCATGCATTTTATTGCGGATATCGGCATACGTTTCATCATTGATCAGATTATTCATTTCATATGGATCATTCTGCAGATCATAGAATTCGTCCGTATCCAGCAGGTGAATGACCAGTTTATAACGTTCTGACATTACAGCTCTCATAATCTGCAGACCACCGAACCCATCATGATCTATTTCATATCTCGTGAATTCCGTAAACACCACATCATTTGTCTTCTTTTCCGGATCGTAGATTTCCGGAAGCATGCTCTTGCCTTCCAGAAGTTTTGGAATCTTCAAGCCAAAATAGTCCATAATTGTTGGAACAATATCAATGTGGGAGGCAACACTCTTTTCCACATGTCCTTTCACCCCACCCTTTATGATCAATGGGATGTTTGCCACTTCCTTGTATGCTGCAGCATTTTTGGAGAACAAACGATGTGCTCCAAGCATATCTCCGTGATCTGATGTGAAAATGACCATCGCCTCCGGAGCAACTTCACGAATTTTATCAAGTACACGTCCGATTTCATAATCCACAAAAGAATTGCATCCTAAGAACAAGGATAACCCATCTGATGGCTTATTAATTTCTTCCTCTGTAGCATGCAGATTTTTTCCTGCCCAAAGTCTCTGCATAAATGGTTTCTGTGACAAATCATCCTCAAAGTTCGGACAGCTGTCAAACTTGAATCCATCATACATATAATTGAACGGTTCCGGACAAAGAGATGGTCCATGTGGTTCATCATAAGATACTGTCAAAAAGAAGTCCTGATTACTATGCTCTTCCAGATATTTGATTGCACGATCTGAACATCTGTGTGCATAGGTGAATGTTTCTGAAAAATCTTTCTTATAAGACTCCTTTGGATCTCTAGATTTCACCTTGTCTTCATCACTTAATTCCTCCAGATAACATTTCATATCGTACCAGTAATCTGGATTCCATCCTTCCGGACATTCTCCGGTTCCAAAATAATCAGATCCATCCAAGTGCCATTTTCCAATATAACCACACTCAATGCCATTATCACTCAATCTCTGTCCAACCGTTTTTACATTAGCTCCCATTGCAATACTATTGGTTACCATGCCATTACTATGCGGAAATGTTCCTGTAAAAATTGCACTTCTTGCCGGTCCACAAACTGGCTGGCAGGTATATGCATTCTCATAACGAATTCCCTCTTCTGCAAGTCTGTCAAGATTTGGTGTCTTCATTTTGGGATTCCCGTAACAACCAACCATATCTTTTCTTGTTGTATCTGTCATCAGAAATACAATCTGTTTCTTCATGTAACTTCCTCCTAGTATAATAATGATGTAGTCAAGAATGACTACTTGATTAATAAGTTTCTATATCAGATAACAGAAGAAGGTGTTCTTCCTTCATCAGATGTTATCCATAATTATGATCATGTCTGACGGTTCCTGATAGACACCAGATAAAACATAAGGTATCATCCCATAGGATAGGACAAATAATGTATTCCTCCCTGGGAAGCTGATTCTTATCAGCCCATACCTACAATGAAGTCAATTAGTCCATTCGACAGGGTTTTATGTTTTAGCTGGTTGGGAGCCGGAATGCAATACCCGAATAACACGCTAGAGTGTGCTTGAAAAATAAAATTCGCAAAAAACAGCTGCTTTAGTTGCTTCGAAACCTGATTTGAAGGTTTCTCTTATACCCTCTGACTTTGCCCTAAATTGCCGCATAAAATACTGTAAATCCAACGAAACAATATCTTTTGAAAAATGATATTGTTCATTTAGCTATTGACATTTATTAGCTGGACTTCAGCACTTCTGCTTTATGTTCTATTCTGCTCATTTCTTAGTTATAGTATATAAATTTTCATAGGATTTTCCATGTCTAATTGTGTTATTTATATGGACATTTCTGCTTTTATGTGCTATTTTTCAATTAGAATTATAAATAATGGAGAAAGAAGGGATCGAATTATGATTAATGTTTCAGGTCATTTAAGAAACGAAAGACGTGTGATCGGGTTTGTTGATGAAACAGTACCATTAGCCGTAAACTGCTGCGGCATGCAGATTTTTAAAACGAAAGACTACTCTCAGGACCGTTCCTTGGGACGGGTGGATTACCAGCTGATTTATGTTTATAAGGGCATCGGGCATTATTTCCTAAACGGCAAATGGAACTCCATTACAGCCGGAAATATCCTGCTCTTCCGCCCTCACGAACCGCAAACTTACTTTTATTATGCAAATGAGCATCCTGAGATATACTGGATACATTTCACTGGAAGTGATTGTGAAAAACTAATTGAAAAATATCAAATTCATAATTGCTATATCGGTGAACATACGCTGCTAAAGACATTATTTCAAGAGACCATTATTGAGTTGCAATTAAAAAAAGCATATTATGATGACATTGTACTTAGCAGTTTCTTACATATGCTAGTCATGATTGTCCGTTCCCGCCAGCAGCTCCTGACCTCTTCTGAGAACGATTTTTCTATCGATCGACTTGTAATGCAGCTGAATCAGCACTATATGAAGGACTGGACTGTATCCTCAATGGCAAAATACTGTAAATTAAGTGTCGGATATTTTTCCCACATTTTCAAAGAACGAATGGATGCTGCCCCGATGCATTACCTCAATGACCTCCGCATAGAAAAAGCAAAAGAGTTGATTTCAACCAATACCATGAAGCTGTCCGATGTTGCTTCCATGGTAGGATTCTCTGATTCACTCTATTTTAGCCGCGTATTTAAAAAGACTACCGGAATTCCTCCAAAGGAATACCAGCAGTCTTTACTTACCGCGAACACTCCGAACTGGTGGCCCGACAAATAGCGGGCTCTCAGTTCACAGATATCATATTTAGTTGCACTATCGAACCAGTGTAAATATGCCCGCCGACTGTAAAAAGAGTACTGCCATCATAACCGGAACAACATATACTGCCAGAATGATCATAAGTCCCTAAATTCCTGTCCGGATGCTACCATTTCCATCCTTAAAGTGTAGTGTCAATGAATATACTGCAATTCCAACAATCATGATCAGCAATCCCGGCATCACAATTCTCGCAAAACGTTCAATTCCTTTTTCTACACCGCTGTACACGATAAATGCTGTAATCGCAAGAAATAGTAACATAAAAATAATCGGATATACTTCTGATGTAATGAAAGAAGTAAAATATCCTTCCTCTGCCGCATATACACCTTGTCCAGCCAGATATACTGCCAGATATTCCGTAATCCAACCACCAATTACAGAATAATATGTCATGATCATAATCGCTACATCCGTAACCAATAAAGTAAATCCAAACGTGACCACTAATGCCACATAGATAATGATAAATAATCCGCCCCGCTCACAATCACGAGAATCTTCTTTGCCTGCATGATATTTTTGATTCCCATCGTATATGCCTGTTTCGGAACCTCTTCTTCCGAAGCAAAGAATCGTTTATTTGCTTCGATTGTGCTTTCTGTCAAATCTACACAATGTGTCTCCTTTTCAAAAGCCGCCCCCGGTTCATTAAATCCAATTTTTCATACCATTCAATCAGCTGTTTATATGTTCCAACCGGTGATGAACCTGTGGCAAGTCCAAGAACACAATCCGGTTTCATAATAACCTGTGCGGAGATGATGTTGGCAGCGTTGCGGCTCATATCCTGATAATTTTTTATGACAAAATAATCATGTTTCTGTTTCCTTTCTCTGAATAGCTTTATGACAAATTGTTATTTTGTTTCCACGCACAACAATGGGGCTGTCGGTTCAAAATCCCCTTCTCACCGTCCATGAAGCAGGCAAAGGAATTGAAACAGATTTCAAAAGAGCGGATGTTGACGTATTCAGAGATTGACCAGATTTGCTTGAATGAAATGTTCCAATGGCTTCCTCGCTGATAAGTCTTGCTCCGCTGGTAGCCACCATAACAGGATCCACCACAATATTTTTTGCGTGGTATTCTGTCAGTTTGTCCGCAATCGTCTCGATCAGTTCACTTGATGAAACCATCCCGGTCTTAATTGCATCCGGATTGATATCCGTAAAAATACTATCCAGCTGCTCTGCCAAAAACTTTGGAGTTACCTCCATAATATCTGTTACGCCGGTCGTATTCTGGGCAGTCAAAGCCGTGATCGCACTCATCGCGTAAACGCGGTTTGCGGTCATAGTCTTAATATCTGCCTGGATGCCGGCGCCTCCACTGGAATCACTTCCAGCGATTGTTAATGCTGTAAACATAAAATCCTTCTTTTGCATTAATTTTGTATAGCGACCTAAGGTGGTGCCCCCAATCTGCCGCTGTATATAAAAACTGCTCTGCAGTTCCTACCTAATTAAATGATACTTTCTACTTTTTCAAGTAGTTCTCTTGTTCCTTTTTCAATATCTTCACATGCGAAAATGCCGCTGACAACTGCTGTTCCCGCCATCTTTCTGCCTTTCAGCCGAAGGACATTGTCTGCGTTGATCCCTCCGATCGCAACAACCGGAATTGTTACACTCTCACAGATTTCCTGAAACAAATCTAATTCCATCGGTTTTGCATCTGCTTTCGTGCTTGTTCCAAAAACTGCTCCGCTTCCAAGATAATCTGCTCCGGCAGCTTCTGCTGCTTTTGCCTGCTCTATCGTCTTTGCTGTCACGCCGATAATCTTATCTGCTCCAAGAAGCTCTCTTGCATTTTTTATCTCCATATCAGACTGTCCGATGTGAACTCCGTCTGCATGGATTTTTTTTGCAAGTTCCACGTTGTCATTGATGATAAGCGGTACGTTGTAATGATGACAAAGTTCTAATAACTCCTGTCCTTCTTTCTCAAAAGCAGCCTCATCAAGAGTTTTCTCCCGAAGCTGCACTAAGGTCACGCCGCCTTTTAACGCTTTCTCTACCTGTTCATACAGTGTCTCGCTGCCAAGCCAGCTGCGGTCTGTGACAGCGTATAATTTTAACTGTTCTCTTGTGATGTTCATTTTAATCCTCATTTCTGCGCACGCCTTTTGCGCATAACGAGTTTGTGTCAAGTGAGCGCAGACACAAATCTCGAGTGTGAAAAATTTATTTTTCACACTATTCCCTCAAAAAAATGCAGGAACCCAACCAAAGATTCCTGCACACAAAAAACACACACTTGTGATCCATTATCTCCCTACGTTGGCATTATCCAAATCAGGTTCTGGGTTAAAGCATCCGCTTACTCTCAGCCCGCCTGTGCGAGCACCCCGTTTTATTTTACAGTCATTGAAATATCGAACTGCATCGTTTATACACATCACTTTTGTGATGATGTGTTGTTTTCAACAACAATTTCATTATACACACGCACAAAAGAAATGCAAGCGCTATTTTCTATCAGCCTGACTGTTTTATTCATCCGGCAAATACATATATCATCCACACATCTTAATCAAACGGAAGTTCTTCATCCTCCCAGTCATCTTCGTCACTGCCTAACCATTCTTCTTCAATCATTCTGTCCACATAAACTTCGTATTCTTTTAACACTTTATCTAACTGTTTCTTTTTGGTTTTGTCCCCGATTGTCCCATAATACTTTGATGCGGCACGGAACATAATTTCATTTTCTTCAAGGCATTCTGATTCGTCTATGATGAACTGATGAATCAGTTTTTCTGCTGCTTCATATTCTTTTGCCCCGATCAATGCATAGACATAAGCTGTCGCTGCCATAATATTCTCCGGTTCCTTTTCAAACCATTTACAGCAAAAGGATACTGCTTCATTATTTCTTCCAAGAGCCTCCAATACAGAACTTTTTCTGAATTTCAGATCAGAGCCTGTGTAGTCTGGCCATGCAAACAAACTCAGCAAAGTATCACACATACCGAGAAGTACCTCATACTCTTCTCTCATGTCTGTCTCATCCAGACAATCTTCCAGCCATTCTGAAATATCATATTTATAATCTGTCGCTTCATCTAGCATATAAACTTCCTGAAAACAGTTCGGTTCTTTCTGTCTTTCTTCTCTGACAATCTCCATCAAAAGTTCAAATGCTTTTTCCCAACAGGAACTGTCCTTCTCTGCTCCGATCATATTTCTATAACATTGTTCTGTCAGTTTTCCAAATTGTTTCCATTTTTTGTTTTTCATTCGTTGTCACTCCTATTCTTATAATCTTGATTTCTCATTAGTTTTCTTCTAAATCAAACCTACTCACTATAAAACAACTGTTTTGGACTCTTTGGCTTCTCAGGATTTGTCATTTTAATCTTTCCAATTGCTACCAACGGCATAACATGTGTCTGAATAGCATAAGTAACAGAAGATAGTCCCAGATATTCACATATTTCTTTTCTTGTACGTGGTGTTCTACAGAATACCAAAAGATTGTTTGCTTCTTCTGGTTCTGGCTCCTCTTTACTGATATTTCCTGCCTTATAAAATGTCACTGTAAAACTGCCTCTCTCGTCTGCAAACTCCGGTTCTCTAAGATGAAACTTTTCCATTTCTCTGCGAATTGTCGGTATTCCGGAATATCTATTTTCTGTAATACGTAATGTTTCTAATGTTAACGCCAATACAGGATTTCTCGTATCCGGCTGCATTTTACCCAACTGGTCAACTTTTATTCTTCCGTATATACCTCCTGGATTTTTTATCTCCATTCTGTCTTCATACATGATAATTTGTATCGGCATACCCTCTGTATGAATACTGTAATCACGGTGTAGTGAACTACTCGGCAACTGAGTTACCA
>OHLL01000698.1_pt1 | contig 10332 bp, 10 predicted proteins | sample 1569031 | NCBI WGS metagenome assembly OHLL01 (sample SAMEA3879606, study PRJEB24766) | human gut metagenome | biome: human-associated habitat; feature: feces | place: USA | collected 1985/1987 | reverse complement strand
CATCAGGAAAACATCATCCACATTCATGGAAAGCTTCTGAAACAGCTCTTCCCTGTACAGGATCTCCGTATCTTTTTTCTTGAGGCTTACCCTGCTTTTCCTTAGTATCAGCCAGATAAAAAGACCGGCAACACTCAACGCTACTATGCCTACAAGCATCATGGTACTGCGCTGCAGAACATTCATGCTGGCATTAACAATCTCAGCCTTTACAAGTCCCAGAAATACCCAGTCCTGAATTTCTGATTTTTCATAGACCAGATAATAGTTCTTTCCATCCAGGTTTACCAGCATCGCATCGCTATCTCCTGCTTTAAACTTCCCTGAAAGTTCAAGGATCTCTTTTTCCGGGATATTGGAATGCTCTCTGAGAATGCCAAAGAAATTATATGCATTTCCCCATTCCTTAAAAGAATGATCCACGACAATACGGCCATCCGGATGAACAACATAGCTCTTTGCATTTCCATGAAAAGCAGAAATATCCAGTATATTTACAACGTCAGAATTTTCATAGGCAATTGCAATCGCATCGTATCCAAATCCCTGATAGTTTCCATGATACTGGGGGCTGGCAAATACAAGCATCTGTGGTTTTCCGGGAACTACTGCATTCGTTACGATATCATTCCCGTTTTGGATCTCATCTTCAAAATTTTCCTGTAAATCAAGATATCCCGTTTCTCCGGTCAGCATTTTGTAGTTACCGTCCATTGACAGAAAATAAAAATTTAAAAATCCGGCGTCTTTTTGTGCGTTCTCTATATAATCACGGATTTTATCTTCATCGGAAGTCTCCTGCAGATACGCCCCCCACATATGAAGATAGGTCAGATTCTTATCTGTCAGTTCTCTTAACATATTATCAGACTGATGAAAAACTTCCGTCAGATGAGAAACGCTTTCCTCATAAATAGTTTTCGATACAAATCCAAAATATTGGAAAATTAGCAAAACAATGCACGCAAAAACAGCTATAAAGACCGCTACACTAAATCTTTTTCTCATAACAGGTCTCTTTCTGTCTTTATTATGATTCTTAATGTCCATTCTCATCACCTCAAGATCATGTAGTCTTCCGGCTCTGCAAGAACAGCATCACCATCTGAAACATATCCCATCCAGGTATCTTCCACAGTGGTATCTCCTTCCTCAAACACAATATTCTCATCTGCTGGATAAGCGTTCATGTGTTTTGGTATCGCAAGACAGGTTACTGTAAAAGTGTCATTGTCCTGAACTTTCTTTCCGTCCTTTGTAATTTTACTCAATGTATAACCATCATCTGTTTCTTTGACTTCTACAGAAATGCCACTAAACACAGGCAGCGAGCCACGGTTGAATGGGATGAAACCGCCCTCATAGCCTTCTACAAAGTTTTTAACAGTCTCTTTCAGCTCAGCTCCACTCATCATGCTGCTGTAGGCTGAAAGACAATTTGGCATAATCATGCTTCCCGCCATTTTGAGTGTATAACCGGCTTTCAGCACATTTCCAGTAAAGCTGTTTCCGGTTGCAATAAGCACATCTGTCCCATAAATGCCACGCAGAGTGTTGGCCATAACCGAATATGCCGCATTTCCGCCGCTGCTATGAAAACGGTTGGAATAAGACTTCTGTGAATCCAATATTACTTTCTTAGAAACGGATTTCTCCTCAAGAAGCTGCGAATTAAATGACTGATAAGCCTGCTCTGCATCATATTCTCCTGTGATCATTCTAGACACCACATCCCTGGACACCGAGAAAAAGTCATTTGACGCAATACGGATATACATATGGTTTTCTTCAATCACAGGTCTCACATCTTTCAGATATTCCGTAAGCTTAAGATCCACATCCTGACTGTAGCTTAACAGATCCTGTCCATCACTAATGACCTTGTTTTGTGCATCCGCTGAAAGCATTGTGTTAAGCACCTTCATTGCTTTCTTCCGGCGTGTTTCATCCTGTGTCAGGTCACGGTTTAAAGCAACCTGAAAGTACGGCGTAGTCATAATCCACTTTTCACCGTTCTTCTGAAAGAATGGAAGAAAGGTTGTGTTAATCCCCTGATCCTGAAACATTTTCACTCCAAAAGAGCTTCCAAAGTACATGGCAAGCTTTCCACTTTGATACATCTCAACTATATCATCATAATTCATATCCAAATCATCCGGACTAAGACCAGTATCCTTGATAAACTGCTCCATGCGTTCAAAAGCCTCCGGCCAGATGATACTATCAAGACCTTCTCTCTTTGTATTATCCGGATCACTGTAGGTAGTACGCCACTTGCGTCCATATACAGAAGACAACTCTGATGCAGACAGACCCTGCAGTGTTTCCATACAGGTATAATCATAATAATAGTCTGCAGTAAACCCACGGATTCCCACTTTGTCAAATGCCTGACAGGCTGAAACAAAGCTTTCATAATCTGTTGGAAGAGGGATACCATACTTTTCAAAAAGATCTTTGTTGACTATAAAACCGTGTGCATCCGCACACACCGGAATCCAGTTTACGCTTCCGTCTTCATTCATAAAATTGCTAAGATAGCTATCATAAACAGCACCGGCCGCATTGGTTGTGGAAAGATCCATAAGACTGTCTTTTAATGGACTAGCATCATGTAGTGAAAAACGACAGCAGGTTATAATATCCGGCAATCCACCGTTTTCCTTAAGAAACTTGTAGAAATCCAGATTATTATTCCCTACTACAAATTCAACATTGATATCCGGAAGCTGTTCCTGAATGTATGGTGCATATTTTTCATACAAGCTTGTGCTCCATAAGTACACCGTAATTGTTTCTGCATCTTCTTTTTTTGCACTTTTACCCCCACAGCCTGACAAAAGTGATATAGCTGTCACCATTATCAGAAGCACCGACAAAACTCTGTTCCATTTTTTCTTTTCCACTACTACTCCTCCTCTGAGTTTCCTTTGCATTTCTCTATTTTACAATGTCCAAATATCCATCCTTCTTTAAAGGTGACCACAGCGTATGCAATTTCAGTTTATACATCTGACTGTCATTCTATTATTATTTTCTTCTTTTTCGTAAACCTGATCATAAACCACATTTATCAGATGCTTTTGATTCATATAGAGTCCCAATGTATTCTGAACTCTTTTCTTCACAATCACAGAATCAAACGGCCGTGTGATATAATCTGTGATTCCCAGCTCATATGCTTTACGCATAGTATCAACATCAGCTTCAGAAGATATCATGATTATAGGAGTTTCATCAATACACTGGCTTTCTTTCATTTCATGTCGCATTACTTAATGTGTCAATCCATTCTTTATTTCTTCAATCGTCAGCTCATATACTTCTGTTACTTTTTCCATTGCCTCTGGTATCCCCGGCTTTTCTCCAGTTCTATCTCTCAAAAGTTCTGTCAATTCATTACTAACCTCATATAGACGGTCAAAAGAAAGATTCTGACAAACCCCTTTAAGTGTGTGTGCACTACGGAAAGCATCTTCATAATTTTTATCTTTCAATGCCTGTTTTAGCTGCAGATAGCTCTGATCTTCAAGAAACTTTAATGTAAATTTCCGGATAAGAGCTTCGTTTGGAAGGCGTCTTAAGACATCTTCATAGTTTCCTCCGATAGCTTTATAGCATTCCTGTATTGTCATACTTATGTCCTCCTGTCTATATTTCACCGCTTATTTGTCACTTCCATATCAATATTCTACCAATTTATGAATTACTTTTATCAGTAATTCAACATCAAGCGGCTTAACAATATGCTCATTCATACCTGCTTCTTTAGCTTTCAGCCTGTCCTCTGTAAATGCATTTGCTGTCATTGCAATGATTGGTATTGTCTTTGCATCCTCTCTATCCAAAGACCTGATCATCTTTGTGGCTTCATAACCATTCATGACCGGCATCATAATGTCCATAAGAATGATATCAAATCCACCTGGTTCACTTTTTCTGAATAGTTCAACAGCTTCCTGACCATTCCATGCTTTTGTCACATCAGCACCTACATTCTGAAGCACAAATTCAGCGATTTCCATATTCAGCTCATTATCTTCTGCCAGAAGAATATGTAGTCCCTTTATTGATTTTTCTGATACATCCCTCTGTTCTTCACGTTTATCAGCATCCGGATCTATTTTAAACGGAACCTGGATAACAAAGGTAGTTCCTGCTCCTTCTTTACTTTCAAAGGAAATGCTTCCTCCCATTTTCTCGATGAGATTCTTTGCAATCGACATTCCAAGGCCTGTTCCGGCAAATTTTGTTCGGCTTCCTGTGTGTTCCTGTGCAAATGGTTCAAACACACATTTCTGGAACTCCTCAGTCATTCCGATTCCAGTATCACGACAAACGAATTCCATTGTCGTCATTTCTGGTTGTTTTGATGGAATTTCCATGCAGCTGATATAGATATGTCCGTTTTCTCTGTTATATTTCACCGCATTCGACAGTATATTCATCATCACACGTTTCACATACCCTGGACTTCCAATAAAATCCCGGTGTATGATTTCTTTTTTCTCCCACTCAATCTGGATATTCTGTTCTGAAGCCATCTGCTCGATCACAACAAATACTTCCTTGAAAATACTGCTCAGATTAAATGGAATCTCTTCCAGAACGATTTCACCTGACTCAAGCTTGCTCATGTCCAAAACATCATTTACCAGTTCCAGCAACAAATTAGATGCCTCTTTAACCTTTGTTCTGTATTCCGTCTGTTTCTTTATATCATCTGCATAATGGTCTGCCATATTGACAAAGCCGCAGATTCCATTAATCGGAGTCCGTATATCATGACTCATTCGCTGAAGGAACTCGGTTTTTGCCTCATTAGCAGCTTCTGCCTTTTTTGCAGCTATCAGAAGTTCTGCCTTATATTTTTCATCTTTTTCCTGTTCTATTTTCTGATGCATCAGATTAGTTCTGTATGCCCAGAACCAAAATGTACTGAACAGCAGAAAATAAAGGAAAATAACACTTGCTACACTTAATGGAAGGTTATGAAATACTTCTGTATCTGGAAGATAGGCATAAATATAATAATCCCGCTGCTTAAGCATTATTCCGTAACATCCAGTTCCTTCATTCTTCAAATGATAAATGTGCTGACTGTCTGTATGCTTTTTCATTTCCTGAACAACCTCGTTGCCAGTTGTATTCTGCCCCAGAAGGCTTTCATCGTTACTGGCAACAACTATTCCATCATCTGCAATAATAATCGTTCCATCTTTCTGGACACTATAGCCGTTTAAAAGCCCCTGTATCGTCAGTGTATAATTTCTGGCAAATTCAGGAGATGTATAATAGTAGATTGCCACAATACCCGGTGCGTCTTTTCTGGCGCAGGCTGCAATATCAATATAGGATCCATCTTCCTTTGTAAACCGTTCTGAATAAGATCTTTCTTCATATCCAGCAAAATCCATGATAATTCCTTTTTGCAGATACTCAGTAATCTCATTGGTCAAAGATTCATCCGTACTGTATTCACAATCCGTCTTTCCTTCTTTATCCAGTATAATGATACCATCCACCCAGAGAGTCTGCTGATTTTCTTTCAGGAAATCCTTGCTCAGCTGACCACCATTTTCTATTTCCATGTAAATATTTGTACTCATCTGTCTGGCACTTTCAATGGTACGTAGAAGACTTTTAGATTCTGAAGATTCATTATAATGTGTGTAGGTTGAGCACTGCACCTTGACATAGTTTACAATCTCCACCATTCTTTTCTCTGCTTCCGATTTTTCTGCATGGAAGAAATAAAACAAAGAGACTACAGCCACACAGATTCCCATCAGACCTCCGAGCAGCTGGATTCGTTTTTCGTTTTTCTTTCTCTTAATATCCAAGATCATCCACCTCCAGATACTTCTGAGGATCATCCAGGTATTTTCCAATGATTTTCAAAGATGTGCCATCCTTACGCATTTCTTCAAGGGTCTTGTCCATCTGCTCACAGATTCCTCTGTCATCATCTTTTGCGAAAGCAACACCTATCCCCGTAATCATCAGTGATTCTTCCAGAATACGGAAGTCTATATCATAATCCTTCATATACTGGACGATTGATTCCTCATGTGCGGCAACTGCATCTACATATCCTTTCCCAAGAAACGTATAAATCAACTCCCTGTGTCCAAGACTGATCAGATTTCCCAGTTTGTGGATTCTCTTATCCAACCGGTTAAGAAAAATACCTTCTGGTTTAGTTGTGGACTGGACTGCCAGGTTCTTTCCCTCCAGGTCACTCAGTTTATAGATCTCACTGTCCTCATTTACAGCGACCACCTGACGGCTTGCTATGTACGCCCCTGCCCAGCGGTAATCGTCAAGACGTCCTTCCATAGAAAAACAGCCCATGATACAATCAATCTTTCCACTCTCTACCAGTTCTTTTTTCTCCTCCCAGTTGATTTGGACAACATTCACCTGATATCCCATTCTTTTGAAGGCTTCTGTAGCTAGTTCCACATCTATGCCAGTCGGTACACCATCCTCATTCAGATAATTGTATGGTGGATAGCTGTCGCTGCCGAGAGTAATAACAGGCTTTTCTGATTCTTCTTTAGTGTTATCTGTGTTTTTACACCCTGCCAGGGTAACTGCTAAAATTCCCGCAAGCATAATACCTGCAATCACTCTTTTTCCTTTCATTTTCCATCTATTCCTAACTATGCTTTTTGTTTTTTATATTTGATTCACTGCCATTTTACAGACCATTTAGCTTTGCATCTCAAACGTTACATCATCAATACTATCATTATTAATCGCATCTAATTCTTCTAGTGTATATAACATTTGTATAGTATTATCAATATAATATCGTTGTTCTTTTTCAAAATATCTTACAAGTCCATTGTAATCTTCCTCATGCTGTGCTTTATTAAGGAATCTATAATACTCTGCTTTATTTGAATCCCTTATAATAACAGGAACTATATCATTATCTAAACATTGTTTTAATATAATCATCCTTCCAACTCTTCCATTGCCATCCTGAAATGGATGTATATTTTCAAATTTTGCATGAAATACAGCTACATCTTTTAATTCTATGCGTTCTTTACTTGTATACGTATTCAATAACTGATGTATTTTTTCTGGCACTTCCTGTGGTAAAGCTACATAAATATCACTTACCCTGTTTTCTCTTTTCTTCCATTCTCCTACTGCATAACCATTAGCAAAATCTTCAAAAACGCCTTCTTTAAAATTTTTATGCATTCCTTTTATTAAATCTTCTGACAAAGGCTCATCCATATTCTTCATTATATAATTAAACATTTTAAAATGACCATTCATTTCCTCAATATCCTTAGTCCGGAATATAATATCTGGATCATCTGTATATAATGTTCCTGTGTCAAACATAGATGCAGTCTGTTTTTCTGTAAGTGTGCTTCCTTCTATTTTATTAGAATTATATGCCATACTGCGTTGTGTATATCCATACACACCACTTCTATCCTGTTTTTTAAATTCTATAAATAAACGTTGCTTTAAATGCTCTACAAAATCTTTATTATTCATATATCTTTACCTTATCCCTCCCTATACTTTCTAACATAGTATTATATACTTTATTTTCACTTAAAGCATTAACATCTATCATATTAATCTCAATTCTACAATATTTTTTATTTTTTGCATACGTATGTTTATTAAATCTCATTATGGTTCAATCTACTTTTTAACTCCAAAATATTGTGCTTTATTTGCTCAATGACTATCTTAAATTCTTCATCGCTTTTTCCAGTTGGATCTTCAAGTCCCCAATTATCATCAAATGGTTTGCCTATAAATGGACACCCTACATTACATCCCATTGATATTGCAATATCCGGATCTGGAATATCACTAACCAGCTTACTGAACTGTCCTTCTGCTTCCATATCTATATTATATAATTCCTTCATAATACGGACAGCATCCTGATTAATCTGTGGTTTTGTTTCTGTACCCGCCGAATAACTTTGAAACACATCTGATGCCAGATGTCTTCCAAAAGCCTCAGCAATCTGACTTCTACATGAATTGTGAACACAAATAAAAGCTACTTTTACATTACTCATAAAATGGACACCTCTCCTTTATACATTGCTCATTAAAATCTGTGAATCCACATTGCATTTGTTCGTATTGCAATGTTACTCCATAATGAGCATTCACATAATCAATACCATTCTTAAATGCTATCATTGCATCTCTCTTGCAGCATCTTGGTCCGTTTATGGTTCCTAATTCTCCAATTGCTTTCGAGGTAAACTGCATATGATTTCCCCATGTTCCATCCATTGAAAGTGGACCTGTTCCGTCGATGATTGCAAGTGCAGCACCTATAGATGTGATTGCTCCGCATATTCCCCATAAACCGCACATTGCCCCCGGCATCCGAAGTCCCTCTGCCATCAGCCTGTCCAATGCCTGTTCTAAGTCTATCTCTCCTCCTGCGTTTTTGTAGGCTACAAGCAAACTTGCACCATCTAATATATGGTGTTCCGGTCCATGAATACTGACATATTCCTTCTTTGCTATCTGTTTAAAAATGACAACCGGATTTGTTCCCTGTTCTTTCTTTATATCTTTTACAATCAGTTCTGCTTTTTCTCTTACTGTCATAGAAAACTTCCTTTCGTCTTATTTACAATTTTTACAAGTATTAACAGGATTCCCCCTCTAACAACAGCTAGCTTTTTTGTCACAACATGACTCACACGTCAAACTGCCAATAGAATCTTTGAATTCTATTAAAATAAATTTGCTCAGACCAATAAATCCTATTCACAATAAAATAACTGTTTCGTACTCTTAGGTTTATCAGGAATACTCATTTTTAATATTCCTCTTTCAACTAATGGCATAACATATTTTTTCATAACATATGACACTGAATTTATACCTAAATAATGACAAATTTCATTTCTTGTTCTAGGTGTCTTACAAAATATAATTAAATTTTTCTCTTCGCTGCTTTCAATCATTTTATTATCTTCATTTTCTTTGTATTTATATAATTTAACTATAAAGCAGCCCCTTTCGTCCAAGAATTCTGGTTCAGGTAAATTATATTCACGCATTGCCCTTCTTATAGTAGGAATACCTGAATATCTATTTTCTGTAATTTTCAACACCTCTAGTTCTAATGCAATTATTGGATTTCTCGTGTCTGGTTGTACTTTTCCCAATTGGTCTATTCTTATTCTTCCATATATTCCACCTGGATTTCTAATCTCTATTCTATTTTCAAACATAATAATCTGTATAGGCATGCCCTCTGTATGAATACTATAATCACGATGTACTAATGCATTAAGGATAGCTTCCCTAATAGCTGTAATTGGATAATCTGTACGGTCTTTACGTTTTCCTGTTTCAGAGTCAACTATTGTTTTCACTCTCATATTCCTATTAACAAATTGTATTGCACCATCAAGCATTTCTGCTATATTTCCTTCAATTCGCTGATTATCCATAAATCTTTCTCCCATATCCCCAACTTCACCGATTTCATTACCAGGTACAACTGTTGCTATAATACATAACTGCGGAAAATATGCCTGTGGATAAAGGCTAAAATTCATAACCGAACTTAAAGTAATCTTATTATCTCTCTTTATACTCATTAATTCGTATATATCCTCATCTGAAATTGCAGCTAATCTTGGCTTACCCTGTTTTAATAATTGAATATAATTACTCAGTAAATTATAATCTAGTGATGCAAATGTCACTCTATCAACAACTCTAACATCATCCTGATACTTTTTTCTGTATGCCTCATAGCTATATACTTCATATTCGGTCATTGGCTCATCGCTATCACCTACACGTATGTATGAACCTTTTACTGCCCCTTTTCCTTTGTAATAGACAGGTCTGTCATAAATATCTGCCCCAGGTATTTCTGCTGAAACAAAAAATTTATTTTCCTTCTCTATAACTGTAAGTAATGGTCTGATAATCGGCTGCATCTGCAAACATTGTTCATTTATTTTCTTTTGGATATCTTGCGAATCATATACCCCCACTTCCTTAAAATCTTGTTTTTCATCTATACCAAATATAATAATTCCACCGTCATCCTGATTGGAAAAACTTGACAATGTATCATATAAATGTGTTGGACATCCTTTTTCAGCACTTTTTAATTCCAATGTTGATGTTTCACATTTATATTTTTGAATATATTTTAGTTTCTCTATTAACTCTTCACTTGTCATTTTAGTTCCTCCTTTTATTCTTTATATAAATCTTAACATTTATTTCATTTATATGCAAGAAACTTAAATTATATTCATTAATTCAATACAATTTTATCTTCATAGCCAAGCTAATTAA
>OHLL01000673.1_pt1 | contig 10749 bp, 10 predicted proteins | sample 1569031 | NCBI WGS metagenome assembly OHLL01 (sample SAMEA3879606, study PRJEB24766) | human gut metagenome | biome: human-associated habitat; feature: feces | place: USA | collected 1985/1987 | reverse complement strand
CACTCATTTAGGAGAGGTGACACCTCTGGCATTAGAAAAATTATTGGCATTTTCGAATGGAGTAAATTATGCTTTGAACGGAGAACAATTAATTTGGGAGGAAAGTCAGGCGTGGGCACACGGGCCAGTATATCCTCAAATATATAATAAATATAAAAGATATGGATATAAACCAATAGATGACGGCATATACAGTACACATGGTTGTATGCTTTCAAAACTTACTGAGAAAGAAATAAATGCAATTGATATGGTGATTAGCCATTCACAGAAACCGTGGATAGAAAAACGTTATGGGTATAAAGAAGATGAAGCTGGAAGAGAAGTAATTGATGAAAACTCAATACGCTTATTTTACGAAGAAAATAATTTGAATTCTGAAGAAAATATCATGAGATATATAATGAATTGTATAAAGAAAACCCAGTGTGTTTAAAAATTTTCAATTGAAAGACAGAGAACTCTATTTATATATTCAAGTCAGCCAAGAGTTGGATAATCTTAAGAATATATGAATGCCACACAATATCTCTTTGCACAACCATAGTTCTATGCTATAATACCACTTGATGAAAAATCAAAGGATGAGAGGATAATCATGAACGAAGAAGAGGTACAGATTGATTTAATGACATTACTGCATTATATATTACGCAAATGGCGTAGCATTATCGTAATGATGCTGATTCTTGCAGTGGCAGCCAACCTATATTCTGTGAAGAAGAGCATGGCAGAAGTGGCAGCAGCAGGCGAAGTGCAGGAGAAGAGTACAGAGAAAGCAGTTGAGGAGATCAAGACAGCTTTAACAGATGATGAGATTGAGCAGGTAGAACTTGCTTATAGAATGTATTCTTATAATGCAGAGATATATCGTGATAATGAACAATATCTTGAGAATTTTGCAGTGATGCAGCTGAGTCCGAATGAGATCCCGACAGAGATGCTGAGTTATCAGGTGAAGAAAGATGCTGCGGAAGAAGAACTGGTCAATATTTTTGCAATGTATGAGAATGCATTACTGGATGAGGACACATGTAAAGCAGTTGCAGCTGTCTTCGGAGAAAAATATGCGAATACATCTGTAAGAGAACTGATCAAAATTGAGGACACCCTGAACGTATTACATACAGATGTGGTGATGACGCAAAGTATGAATTCCGGAATACTGAATATTCGGATTTATGCAACAGACCAGGAGCAGTGTGAGCAGATCGCTGAGATTATTAAAGATCGTATGCAGGTTTACACGCAACAGTTACAGCAGACTTTTGGACAGTTTATTGTGAATTCAGTTGCAGAGCAATACTATATGTCAAGCGATAGTGAGATTAATGATCAGAAGTCAGATGCAATTGATGCGGTAAGCAGTGCATACTCTGCTATGCAGAACGCATCTGCAGGACTTACAGAAGATCAGATGACCTATTATAATTTGCTTGTAAAACCGATCGAAGAAGAGAAGGTTCAGGAAAATGATAAGGGAGTTGAAACAGCAATAACTCCAACCGTACAGTATGTTAATATTAAATATATTCTGATAGGACTTCTTGCAGGTATGTTTCTTGCAGTTTGTTGGTATGCGGTCATTTATATTATGACACAGACTGTTAAAGATGCGGATGAAGTGAAGGCAGTTACAAATCTTCCGGTATTTGGAATGGTACTTAAGAATAAGCAGACTGAAAAAGGAAATAGGATAGACAGATGGATTGATTCATGGTTTGCACATGGAAGAAAGAGTGAGGATACGGAACTCTTATTAATGCGTATCAGCCATGAAGTTGCTATGCTGGCAGAACAGAAGAATATGCAACATCTATTGCTTACAGTTTATGAAAGTAACGGAGAGGAAACCAGAGAATATGCAGAGGATCTGGCAGAGAAACTCAGTGAGCTTGGAATGACAGTTACCTGCACAGATGGTCTGATCTCCAATAATACAGAAGTATTAAAACAGCTTGAGTATGCAGATGGAGCAGTCTTTGTAGAGCAGTTAATGAAATCAGATAGAAAAGAGATCAGGGACGCAGTTGCACTTTGTGAGCGTTGTAAGGTAGAAGTGCTTGGTAATGTTGTTATCGGAAGTGACTCATATTAGAAGACAATACACAAAGAGGAAGATAGTTTTTACAGTTGAGCAGTAAATAGAGCCTGCTTACACCTATGAAAATATTTCTATGTCACCGAGATATACACTTGACAACTGAGCCACTATAAAATATATAAAAAAAGTAAACCTAAATTGTTTATAAAAATATGGACATGGATTGAAAACATAGCTTATGCGGTAATGAAATTTATAATGGAAAAGGTTTTGAGAAGAATGTACAACATGATGCCATTATGCAATTTGTTAAATTTGGCATTGTGGGTGTGTCAAATACGATGATTAGCTATTTTTTATATGCGGGAACGTTATTGATTTTACAGATGGCATGTCTTTTACCGAAAACAGATTATTTGTTTGCACAGATTGTTGCGTTTATCTTAAGTGTACTATGGGCATTTTACTGGGATAATAAGATGGTGTTTGCTGCTTCGATGGACACAGAAAGAATATGGTGGAAAGCACTTATAAAAACATATATTTCATATTCGTGTACTGACCGCCATTGAATTTTATGATTAATCAATTTTGGACTTTCAAAGATAAGCAGGTTATGGTTGTATTAAAAAATCAAGGAAGAAGAGGTGTTAGACGAATGACGAAAAAAAAGATGGCTATGGATTTGCATATAAATGGATAGTTAAAATACTAATTGCATTAACATGTATTTTAACATTTACATGGACTAATAATATGCTGAAAGTGAATGCAGAAGAAACTACCTATGCGCATAGTGATACTGCTGAATCAGGGAATGTTGTTTTAAACGTAGAGTGGAATGAACCTGTATTAGGGCAGCCACTTACTTTTCACGTGTCTGCAACAGGGGGAAGCGGAGCATATAAGTTTAATATGGAAGCACCAAGCTACTCGAATCCAAATGAAAATGCTTATGAGTCGGTTGCAGACCCCAGTAGGGGAGAATGGACGAAGTACACAGATGAATGTAGCTCACAGGATTATACATTCACTATGACAGCGTCTGGTACATATAATTTCAGATTTCATGTTATAGATATGAATTCCGGAGTATATTATCTGCGTACAAATACTTATATTCAGTTGTCTGATGAAAAGTAACCAAGCGTTAAGTCTATAGTAGAAAAGGCTGTTAATCAGTGCAAGAGTGAAACAGATGGCTCTGATTATGCAAAAGCGTTATGGTTACATGACTGGTTGTTAAAGCAATTAGATTATGACAATTCATTGAAATGGTCTTCAGCAGAAAGTGCTTTGACAAGAGGTACAGGAACATGTCAGGCGTATGAAAGTGCATATTCACAATTACTGTCAGCTGCTGGAATTGAAAATGCAGAAACAAGAGATAAGTATGATGGACATACATGGAATGCTGTTAAAATGGACGGTCAATGGTATCAGGTAGATTGTACATGGGATGATTCTAATAATAATTATTATAGTTTTGATAACAGACATTTGTATTTTGGACTAACAGATGAATTAATGGCAATAGCACATCCCGGACACGAAAAGATATATACTGCAGATGGTTATGGAACGAGATCTGTAAGCTTAGCGGATAATTATTTTGTACAAAATGGAGAGGCAGCAAAGTGGGTAGAAAATTATAGAGATAGAATTCAGACTCAGTTGGAGGCTAAAACAACAGATTTTACAATTTCCGCTGATAATTCATCATACCCGCCAAGCATATCTGGAATTCAGAATGGGATTCTGGCATATGCCATTAATCAAATGGATTGGTTCTGCAATGGTTCGAAAACTCAATTATATGCAACAGGTAAGGCTGCACAACTAGAATTCAAAGCTGCATATAATGAAAATAAGCCGACTGGTGGGCATCCGCAGCATGTAGGGGGGTCTGGTGTAGTAGTGAAAGTACCTACACGTGACAGTGAAGGAATGATTAAATCTACACGCACACAGTACCAAGCAACGAAAGAAGAAACTATAAATAAACCAGCAGAATTGATTTCTTATAGAGCGCATGTACAGGATATAGGCTGGCAGGAATATGTTTCAGATGATGAGATGAGTGGAACATCTGGTCAATCTAAGCGCTTAGAAGCGATTCAAATTAAATTGACTGGTCAGACAGCAGAAAAGTATGACATATATTATCGAGTACATTGTCAGGATTTTGGTTGGCTTGGTTGGGCAAAAAACGGAGAAGCATCTGGAAGTGAAGGATATGCAAAACGCTTAGAAGCAATTGAAATTCGTTTGGTTTTAAAAGGACATGCGGCACCTGGCAATACAGATAATTGCTTTTATAAGAGGTAGAGTTTATCAGAATAAGTTTGTGAACTTCCATAATAAAGTGCAACTCAAGTGAATTATACGGATTGAGAATGCTCTGAAATATTGAAAAAATAAGGAAAAACCTGCATTTTTGTTGTCGCAGAAATGCAGGTTTTATGCTATACCATATTTAGTTGTAAATACAACTACAAAGAAGAGGGATGTTTATGTATCTGGATTATGTTGTTGATATACCTGATGTAAAAGGAAAAATCACATTTCGAACCAAAGGTCAGGCAGGTTATGTTTATTATGAGTACAGCCGTGAGTACGATCCATCCAAACAATATACAAATGTAAAAAGGGTTACGATCGGTAAGGCTTTACTAGACGATAGGAATAAAATGAGACCTAATGAAAATTTCAGAAAATATTTTCCTGAGGTCGATAAAAGAAAGCCAGAGGCAGGATTTTCTGGATCAGTGGAATGCGGACAGATGTAAACGCGAGCGTATTTATATATCATATGATTCAACAAATAAGAACTGTCAGGCTGGAGATATAGATATCGTGGAATTCGGAGCAGCAAAGGTGGATGCAGGACTTCCGATATTTAATTATGCGGTTGGTGAACGTGCAAGACTGGAAGAAAAAATCCATGAAATGCAGAGATTCATGGAACAGCATGAAGATAAGGAGTATGAATTCATAAGTATTTTCATATGCATTATAACAAGGAAAACGGATATTTTGTTTATGGAGAACCCAGGCTGCCAGCGTTCCAGAATGAACTGGAACTTTGCGGATATTTTGCTATCATCTCATCCGAAAAAAATGGATGCAAAGGATGCGATAAACCTTTACAAGAGCAGGGATGTATCGGAAAAAGTATTCCAGGCAGATAAATCTTATCTCGGAAACCATTGTCTGAGAGTGGCACCAGAAGAGGCGGCATCCAATAAGATATTCATTGGTTTTCTTGCATTGATCATCCGGTGCAGGATATATATAGCCTTAAAGGAAAAGGAACTGGCAAAAAAACCGAATTATCTTACAGTTCCGGCAGCAATCCGGGAACTGGAAAAGATCGAACCGACACGCCAGCTGGATAAGGTGTACCGGCTTGATCATGCAGTAACCAAAACACAGAAAGTGATCTTAAGTGCTTTTGGCATGGATTGGAATCATGTGAAATACCGTGTGGAAAATATCAGCAAAATCTTGAAAATATAATCACTTAGCAGGAAAGCTACACATAGGGTTGACTTTATGTATGATATAAATATTGAAAAATCTGTGCAAAGCCAAGGCATGAGCGGGAATACTTGTACAGGAATAAAAAATATGATGGATCAGAAACAGATACAATCAGACAACATGAATATAATGCAGAGCTATTGATGAAAAAAGTTATTGAAACGAATAATGAAGAGGAAAGAACAAAACTCAGATCAGCTGCGGCAACATTTAAGAATTTAGCAATGGGAGAATGGTGTAACAGATGAAATTGTATAAGGATGTATTATGTGAAGAAGTATAATAAATGAATACCAGACTGGTTTGCGAACAATGTCGATGTTGAGGGCTTCTTGAAGAAGCCCTTGAATATAATACAATTAAATTACAAATGACGAATGATGAAAAGATGAAATTGCATCATATCGAATGGTCTTATTTTACATAAAAGTGTATAATTACTATTTAAAATGAGTGATAGATTACTCGCTTGATTTGAATGTAGGTTATAATGAAGGAAGAATCAACACTATAAAATTTATAAATTAGGAAGGGGTAAAGCATGTTTACATATGCACTTGATGAGTATGGTGATTTTGAAGGATTAAAAAACACAAATAAGCCTATTTATATTGGTGGGGTGATATATGATGACCATTCTATTCGGAGAGAGGAAGTGATTGAAAGAAAGAGAATAAAAGCATATTACAAATCGGTTATATCAGAAGCAGCATCGATCGCTAATTGTACAAGTAACTTCTCTTATCCAGAAGCACTTCATTCAAACGGAGATGCAGATAGAGATCGTAATGTAGTGAGACCTGTGAAAGAAATTGTTAAGAGTACTTTAGCAGAGTTTATACGTCGTGGAACATATAAGGGAAATAAACTGCAATACGAAGATAGAAATGGTACACTAAGAGATTTTCAAGACCGAAATGGGGAATACTATATTTTCATTATTCTGAAAAGTGACCAGGGGATGACCAGACTCCTTAGCCAGAATGCAAATATTTTAGCTAAGGATGATTATGCAAGCAATTTGTATTTTCACATGGCGGATGAGCTGATTTCACGATTGATTTTTAATAATCCTCTTATAGATGACATTCAGGAGATTTCCCTGGATATTGCTACAAGGAGGAGTGCACTTCTAGAGAATAACAGCAGGCTGTTTAAAGAGTATAAGAAACAAGGGTACAAAGCTGAACAGGCGGAAGATGGAAAATATCAATTTAGATTAACCAATCCCGATATATATCGAACTGTTATTGCAAAAGCCATACTCGAGGCAGAGCAGCCAAACATCAAAATAATAAATTTCAACGTGAAGTCTATTGGTTATCATGAATGGAATTCAAAAGGTATGGAATTCCTTTACATGTCAGACAGTATATGTTCAGTGTTGGGCTTTGATATAGAAGGAACCAGCACTGATGAATGGCTTAGATGTATAGACGAGAGAGTGAAGAAACTTACAGGAAAGTCAGAAAATCTGGTTTTCGGGTATGATGAAATAGACAATATATATTCTAAAGCTTGGGCAAAATACGCTGAAGGTGATTATTACAAGTCATTAAGTATCGCTTTTGATGCAGGAAAACTGGACGGAGAGTTCGCTAAGTATTATAAGAACCTTTGGTTTAAAAAGATCGAAGAAAAAATTATTGAAAGTGAAAATGTGTCAGACTTTAACATGGCGGTGCGTAAGCTAAATGAGACGTTGAACAATAATACGCTGGATCAGGAAAAATGTTTTTACATTCTTAGAGTTTTAGAGAAACTTGTGCCTGTAATGAAGGAAAAATTTCACAGTCCGGAAGCAAAACGGATTCTATATGTACTGTTTGATATTGGTGTTACTGCCTGTTGTCACATAGGAGATAGCAAAGGAGCTGAAAAATATTTTGAAAAGTGCAAGCAATACGCAGGTTTGGTAAGTCTGGATGACTATTTAAGCACAAGAAATAAATTGGTTGTAAGTTATTGTGATTATTTTGAAGTAGCTAGAGCTGAAAAACTTTCGGATGAAAACATGAGATTTCAGGAACGGCTTACTGGTTTTAAGAAAGAACTTGAGCTTCCTGGAGTTGGCGATAATGGTTTTGAAGCTATGGGGAAGGCACATAGTCAGCGAGGTCAGGTATACGCTTTCAAGAGAGATCGGCGTGCAGAAGTCGAGTTCAGGGCAGCGTTAGTACATTTTGAAGAAGCATCTGCTAATTACAAAATTACGCAATCTTATCTATTACAGTATTATCTTGATACGGGAAACATGGAAGCGTATCTTGAAGAAGCTGAAGGATATTTTGGCGGAAAAACAAAGTTAATCGATCAATTGAAATATATTATGGATGAAGGTTCAAAGAATGATTCACTAATCAATATGAAATATGCGTTATACATATACGTTCGAGCATTATACGTGTTTAGGCTTTTTGAATTGACTGAAAAAGTATGGTCGGAACTTCAAAATATTGAAGTGAAATTTGGAAAGAAAATACATAAAAAGGAGTGGGCGCTGACAGGACATCCTGGCGAAATTATTTTCAAGTATATGCGCTTAATTGCTCTTTCTCGAGATGAAAAAGATCTTGAACTGAAATATGCTAAAAAAATGTCGGATTGTCTTATTTATCATGGGGCTACAGAAGATGTTGTATGTAAGTTTGGAGAAATTGAAGTGATGAATAAAATGGGAAATATAGAAAGAAGAGATATTTTATCACTTGAACTTTGTGGCGAACTTGCAGAAAACTATTGTGCATTTGCAGATCTGGTAGTTTCAGAAGATGGGGAGGCCAGATTTAAATGGTTAGAGGAAAAAATCACTTTCATGTATCGATAAGCAAGATAAGAAATAGTGGAAGAGGAAGGAAAAAATTATGAATTTTGATAATTTTGATGGAATTGATATAGTTGATAAAATATCATTACTTAGGAATTGTAAATCGGCTGAAAGAAATATAATGATTTCTCCGTACAATGCGATTTCAAATTCAAGGGCTGCATTGGAAATATTGTGTAAGGGATTAATAAAGAAGAATAATGTCGAACAAATTAAGCCGCAGCCTAAGATTTGTAAAAATTGCAATATGCCTATTGAAGATACAGTAAATCTTCCACCTAATTTAGCCACAATGATTGATACCTGCCTAAAAGAAGGTCTGTTTACGAATGAAGATGCAGCTGCACTTATTAGAAAAAATGGAAATGATACTCTACATGCAAATAAGGGGGCACAGAAATTGCATGTAGTAAATGCGAAGAACATTGAGAAGGCTGGTTCGTGTGTACAAGCCCTTTATACACTTTTTAAGGAAGTGTTTGGACAAGAGTTGTTAGTTCCAGACTTCGATTTAAATAAGGTTCCATTTGGATATTATGAAATTGTAAGAGCTGTTCCTAAGGCACCAAATGAAGTTATCTGTGGTGATAATAATTATTTTGTAAAGGATCCACAGGAAAACTACTATTATTTTCAGGTCTTTCATCGTAATAGTATGGAGGAAAGAGATAATGAACTGGGAGCAAGAGGAGTGCTTACAGGAAATAAGATAAAGGAAGATAAAGGAAGAAAAAGTTATTTATTAGATGTTCATTATCCTAGTAATGTGCTTGCGGAATCCGATAGGGAGTACATAGCGTATTCTGTGTACTCTGATAGTAAACTGCTTTCGGAGATAGACCATCCTAAGTTCACCGAGAGAGAAATAGTGCAGATTGCAATTGATTTGACGAATATACTTATTGAACTTCAAAGTATAGGACAAGGTATATCTTTGCGAAATATTCAAGCGGGGAATGTAATCGTGACGCCTTGCGAAGGTGGTTATATGGCCGGAATTGTTAATATGGAAACGGCGAAAATACAAGGATATAATGCGACTGTTTATAAGAGCATTGAGTCTTCATTTTCAGAAAATCCATATATGCCGCGTGAAGTGCGTCAAGGAAATGAGTCTGAAAATATTCAATGGGAAAAGGCTGATATATATTCTGTTGCAAAAATAATGGTTTACTGCAAGGAGCCAGCCGAGGTAAAAAGTGAAGTTGATGAGGATTTTATTTACGATAGTTTTTCTGAGAAAGTTGGAGATCTTCTGATAGATACATTTGAAAGTTCTATTAATATGATTGATGAACCAGCTGATTTTAAGGAGAAACTTGAGGATGCAGTTAAAAATTTATAATAATGAAAATACATACGTAGTAAATGGTCCTGTATATGTTAATGAAACAACAAAGATATGGTGTGGAAAGATATCAGACGGAGAGTTTAAAGGAGCTTTCGTTAAAATATTAAATTATGGGGAACTTGATGATAAGGCAGCAAAAAACGAATTGAAAAACGTGCTGCGAGAAGAGGTTAATACATTAAAACAAGTTTCCAAATGTAGTAAGAGAGTACCAAGTGTAAAAGACTATTGGGATGATACGAGGGAAAGCAGATATGTAGTCATCATGGATACCATGCCTGGAGTTTCTCTTAGAGCCTGGTTGGATAAACATCAGCGGGATGAGCTGCAAGCAAAAGATATATTTATACGAAAATGCTTAGTAATACAAATATGTGAAATCATGCGTGATATAAGCAATAAATATCCCGTTCTTGTTCATAGAGATCTTAAGCCGGAAAATATATTTGTAAATTTTAATAAAGAAACAAAAAAATGGGATATTTACATCATTGATTTCGGATGTGCCAACCTAAACTATATAAGAAATATCGGAACAACAAATTATCAGGCTCCGGAGCAGCTGGGAATAAGAAATACACGAGTAAGCATTACGAATAAGACGGATATTTTCGCTATTGGACAAATTATGTATGAGATGCTGTTGGGACGAGTACCAACAATAGGTGTAGAATACCAGTATAAGGCCAGACAAGATGCATGGATTCAGATTCCGCAGCTTCCAGCATATCTAGAGAAGATATCCGGAGTTAAAGAGATGGTAGACATAATAAATAAGATGACTAGCTTTGAAATAAATGACAGGTTAACATATGGAGATATAATTCGTAATTTAAAACATATTAAAATTGGGAAGTACGATGGAAGATAGCAATGAATGATTTTATTAAATTACATCCGAAAAACTATAAAGAAGTATCTGATAAAATTATTTTTTACATTAATGAGCAAAAAGTTTCTCAAAACAATTTTGAGGGTATTTTC
>OHLL01000670.1_pt1 | contig 10764 bp, 12 predicted proteins | sample 1569031 | NCBI WGS metagenome assembly OHLL01 (sample SAMEA3879606, study PRJEB24766) | human gut metagenome | biome: human-associated habitat; feature: feces | place: USA | collected 1985/1987 | reverse complement strand
TCATTATACTTCATCTGCCTGAAATCCGCAAGACTTCCAGCATCTTCTTTCAGCACTTCCTTGTACCGTTCGTACTGGTTCGAATCAATCTTAGCATTCCGCATCATCTCCGGTGTATAGCGTGCGTTCTGCTGTTTCGTGTTGGTCGCTACCTTGCCCAGTCCATCCTGATAGATTCTCTCACGCTGTTCCGGAAGTCCCATCTTCTTGCTGAACTGCTTATACTCGTTCAGCTGTCCCTGGTACTTTGCTTTTTCCAGCATGATGTCGTCCTTGTCGGCTCCTGCTTCCTGCAACAGCCGTATCTTCTGACGCTGGGCACGCATGGCGGTCTCCATCTTCCTCTGCTGCTGGGTCTGTTCGTAGGCATTGAGCTGCCTGCCGTTCCATTCTTTTGTCTGGGCTTCCCTTTTGTTCTGCTCTTCCAGCCAGTCATCCGGATAGAGTCTTTCAGAAACGCCAGGAATGAACGGGTGGAACGTATGCCGGCAGTTGGCACCACACAATCCTGTGACGGTTCCGTATCCGCAGACCGTCCCTAATTCCTTCTTGCTGAACACCCTGCCCTGCCATGTCTGGTGATCTGGTCTTGCACATGGGTGCCAGGACACTTCAAAATACTCTGTATCGAGTTTTTCTGCGTTGTGCTCACTGACCTGTGCCGTGATCTGGTTCACGCCCGTAAGGACGGCTCTGCGTGCTGCCACGTCTGCCCGGTTCGTATGCCCGGAAGCATAATCCACCACCCTCAGCCCGCTGTTCGTCATCTGGGTGACGACTTTCCGGATCGCCGAGTTGTAGTCTGTGCCGCCCGTCACAACGTCCTGGATGGCCGTGTCCACGTATTTCTGGTAGTACTCGGCAAATGGTGTGAATACCCGCTTCCCTGCCATCAGGACTGAAAATCCGTAGCTCTGTGCCATATTAACGAGCGTGTCTTTCGTCTGCTTCTTGGTCGCCTCTGTGAGCTGTTGCAGCCATTTGTTATCCTCCGGCGTCAGGAAATCATCATTGACCTGTTCATAGATCTCCCGGTTGCGGACGTATTCCCATTCCGCTACCTTGTCATACATCTCAAACATTTCTGCCCAGGTTGCCCCCAGTGCTTCCTTGATGATCCGCTCCACCTCTTCGCGGGACTTGCCCATCTCGATCAGACGGTTAATCTGGTAATCTGCCGTTGATGTGATCTCTCCGGTCTTTCTAATCCGGCGGATAACATCTTCCATGATACGCCTCTCGGCTTCCCTCCAGATCTTCTCAGCCTGCAGCCCCATCCGCTGCACATCCGGTGCGGTTCTCTCCTCTGCCATGACATCACTCCATCACGTTGTTCTGCACTGGCAGGTTCTTTCTGGCCTGTTCCAGTGTTTCACCGAACCATTTTGCCCGGTACTCATCTACCCCCATGGCTCCCATGGAGACATCCTGCCGGTCTCTCTGGCGTTCTGCCTCCTTATCCTCGATGATGGAATCATCGAAGTTGATTGTGACTTCTACGTCTTCTCTCAGTGGTTCACCGAGGGCAATGCCAAGACGGATGATGATGCGAATCAGTTCTTCCAGGGCACTCTGAAGCACGATTTCATGCTTGCACAAGCTCCGGTACATATCGCTGTTTTCCGAGATCACCTGCGTTGCCGTTGCAACCGTCCCCTTTTCGAACTTATAGCGTTCTGTCCCGAATCCGCATTTCATGGACAGGTAATTCAGGTCATCGTTTAAAGCCTTGCTGTGCTGCTCTGTACGCAGCTCCATGTTGACTTCATAGATTGGATTTGTGTCTTTCAAGGTTTCTTCCGGCAGACTGTAGAATACCGTGTCATTCTCGTCAAAGACCTTATTGCCGTTCTCATCCGTCAGCATCTCCGGAGCCACAAAAATCCGCTTGCGTCCAAGTCCGAACTCGTTGGCGTAAGAATCATATTCTGTGTCGATCTTCCGCAGTATGTCGATGCTGTTCGCAAAAAGGCTTATACCCATCGGGTTCTCCTCGTCTTCCATATCGGCATTATTGACCATGTTCAGCCTGTCGATCACAAATTGTGGTTCTGCCGATCCGGTCTCGATCTCTTCCGGAAGCCCGGCAAAGATTGGAACCTCCTGCCACTCTTCTTCGGTAAGCTCCTGCCCGCAGGTCGAACCTGCCGTCACCAGCAGTACGGTATTTTCAATGCGGTAATTTCCATCCCCTCCGACCTTGTGATGCTGCAAGTGCAGATATCTCTTTGTGCAATAGGTTTTCGGAAATGCAAATATTACTTCCTGAATCTTTCCGTTTTCCCAACTGACCGGGAAGATATTTTTTGCAGTCACATAATTGATCTTGATTCTTCCGCCGGTCACTTCGCCCAGCAGACCGCTCTGCAAGTCCTCGATACACGGAACATAGGCAACGGTTCCAGAGCACGCCTTTCGTTCCTGGTATTCATTTCCAAGTGTGTCAAAATGGTTGTCCTGCAAGATCTGACGAACAAATGCATCCGTTCTCTGGTCATCCAGTACGATCGTCACACGTTCGTTCAGCAGCAGATCTGCCATATCCTCACAGACTTTCTTCGCCATGCCGAGGCTGTGACGCTTGCATCTGCTATAGCATCCCCTGCCGGTATACACACGGTAGAAAGTGAACCGTTTCACATTTCCGTTGTACCAACTCTCCCACTCCGCTATTTTTCCGTAAAAAGAAGAAGGGAGCGTATTGATTCCCTTCTTTCGAAAATATTGAAAAATATTCAATTTCTGTCCTCCCTTTCTTCCTTTGGCAGGAACCGCTTCACCCTGTTCCAGAGCCCCATGACCAGATACCTCAGGGCATCGAGGCAATGGTCGTGCTCTTTTACCGGTACTTCTCTGCCCTTATCTAATAGTTTCCTGTCGTATTCGTATAAGCCAAATTCTTCGATCAGGTGCTTCTGATCCGGCGATATCCGAAGAATCCCATAGGTCAGCAGTTTCTGAACCCTGGCAATCCCAAGTGCGACCTCGTTCTGTGCATCCTTGAAATGTATGGTCAGGCCTCTCTGTCGGCAGGTTCTCTTGATTTCTTCCTGCAGTCCCCGTGCCGATGGGTCTAAGTACAGGTAGAAGATGTTGCAACCATATGCCTCTTGCAGGGATTCCACGAAGTCTGCAAAATCAGCCGCATACTTTGATGGTGATTTCTGCTTTCCGGTTTCCCTGCCCGAATGGTAATACTCCTGTAAGCCATCCAGACGACACTGATATTCGTTGATACCGCAGGCCTGATAGGTCGTTGCGTTCTGCTGTCCGTAGTCTGCCCCGATGCCGATCAGGTTATATTTCTGTCCTTCTTCCGGCCTGCCTTTGTGCCGTCCGGAAAACATATAATAAATCAGTTCATCAACGCCGATACACTCTCCCAGCCATACCCAGCTGTATTGTTTTTTATCCAGACGCATCATGGTCTCGGCAGTCTCGATCAGGTCACGCCCCAGCCATTCTTCCGGTACATCCCTGTAATCTGTGTGGATGTGGATGCAGTCCGGGCGTTCTTCCATCTTCTTCAGCCATTCCATGATCGGGGCATTCGGGTTCTTGGGTGGATTGAACAGGTAGATCATCTGAAACCCGGAACTGTTGCCGCGGATGAACGTTGCTTCAATGTTCTGCAGTTCATCTTCTCCTTCACCGTCCTCAAAAAACTCTGTCAGCTCGTCCAGGATGACCAGTTTGATCGGCTTGTCCTCATCAATGATACCTTTGGTATCGTCAATGCCATCTGATCCGGAAAAGTATATGCTCGAACCGTTCTTCCGGTAGCTAATCTCCATCGGTGACTTTGTGATCCGGAAGCGGTTCTTTGGTATCTGCAGCCTGCCAATTCCACGGAGCATCTCTTTATACACTGTTTTTCTCAGCTTATTGTGATGCTTACGCAGCACCACCACAGATCCGTGGCTGTCCGCTATGATCTGATAGTTGGCACGGATTGCCACAAAACTGGACTTTGTGCCGGCCCGCCCCGATGTCAGGATAATGTGCCTGTACTTCCTGTTATTGAACACCGGCAGATACTTCGGGATCACAATATCAGATATCCGTACCTGTTTCTTTTGGTGCATCATTGATAATCTCCACCCCATCTTCCTGATCTTCGTTTCCGTTTTCCCTGCTGATCTTGTCTGCCTGTGCCTTTAACTGCTGGATGCGTGCCTTTTGTTCCTCACTGGCTGCCTCCCAGTTTTTATGCAGCATCTCATCATACTGCTTGATCATGTTTCTCAGCTCGCCCTGTGCCCTCGCCTGGGCTTTCAGGAACTCATTCTGCTTGTCCCATGCCTGTTGTACTTCCCATTTCTCTCCGAAAACGTTTCCTTCTTTGTTTTCTATTTTTTCGATCGTCTTGTCCTGCTGATCCTTCACGTAGGCAATACGCTGTGCACGTATAATGGCAGCGTATGCGATCTGAATCTGATGCCATAGAAGATCCAGCGGGTCAGCCTGTTCAATCGCCGAGAAGATTTCCTGTGTTTCCTCCGGCAGGTATTTCCGGAAGAATCCATACTTCTCAGCATTCTTATTCCCAGGCGGGCCCGTCGCATTTCTGTTCCCCGGCTGACCGCCTTTTTTTCTCTTTTTCGAACGTTCGCTTTTTATATCCGAACGCTCGTTTTCCCATTTGTGCGTGCATTTCCATCTTCGGACTGTCCCTTCCGGGATATTTAGTTGACTTGCAATCTCAACTAATTTCTGTCCCTGCAAATACATCTGTTTTGCTTGTTCTATTCGTTTATCCGGTGCTCTTGCCAAGCCTCACCACCTCTTATTCGTCGTTTTGTAAGTACACAAAAAGACACCCGGCATTGCCAGATGTCTTCTTGCGGAAAATGTAGTATTCTTTTTGAGAAAGGATTCTTATATGTCCCCATCAGGGAAATCGGAACAGAAGGACTCGAACCTTCGCCCTTGTCTACTCATGAGACTGCTCTCGCCGCTGAGCTATGTTCCGATGCTGCCGGGCTGTTGAGACCCGGCAGATATACAATATACGGAGGTAAATGAAAAGAACCAATCATGTCAGCATCATTCCCAAACTGAACTGATTACACTATATCACATGGCAAGGCGGACATTCTAGGACATCTTGAAATTTTTTAATGCCCATCCGTGAATTCTTCTTGCATGTCTTGGATCACACCCCATCTTTCTTCCGATGTCGTCCCAATTCAGCCCCCACAGATACCGCAGTCGCAGCACCCTCTGCTCATCCGGGTTCTCCATACGTCTGATCGCCAGGTCGATCTGTTCACGTGTCCTTGCCTTTTCCAGGCGTTCCTGCTTCAACCGGTCAATCTGTTCGTCTAACAGCACCATGTAATCCGACAGATCAGACTGCTGGCTGCCTTTCGGCATCCCGTCATTGACCATGGATGGAAACATCTGATCCATCCGGAGTCTCTGGATCTCTTCCAGGATCTCACGCTCCCTCCGTTCACATTCCCGGTATCTTCGCAGGAACTCCTTTTTCTTGTCGTTTTCCGTCATCTCCACCGGCATCGCCTCCCCTCATGCATTTCCTTGCTACTGTATTGTCTCGTACAGGTTCTTTTCTTGTTGTACATTACTGCCACAGGCTGGCCACAGTCAACACAGCGTACATCGAATGCCTTTTCTGTCATGTTTGTCCAGTATGCTGCTTTTCTTCCACATTCACAGTTTGTATACAGCCGTACCAGGTCTTTCAGCTCTGTTCGTTCCCCACAATTTTTTGCATTCGTGATATTTTATCCCGTGCTTACTGCAATACGTTTTTTCCTTTCCACAGTGCTGGCACTTAATGTGCAGGAAACCACTATAACCATCATTTTCTTTCCCTATCGGCTCGGGTTCTGTGACCGGATCCACGGCATACTTGTCTTCAATGTATTCTTCCAGTTCTTTTATAGCATCCGGGATTTCTTCTGTTTTCCCCTCGTTTTCCGCCTCGTATGCAGGAATTTCCGGGATAACTGCCGCCTCTGTTCCTGGAACGGCCAACTGTCCAGTATATCCGAACAGTTGAATGACAAGCTCCTTGAACAGCTTCTCGCTTTCCTCCGCCCCCATTTTTGCTGTGTATGTATGTTTCTCTGTTTTGATCGTGATCACGGCTCTTCCTCCTGTTTTCTTTCATGTACTTCGTTATCTGCCTTATAGTATTCCCTGCCGGTCCGTCTGTCCCTCAGACCGGCAATCTCGAACCCGCTCAGGCCTGCTGCCAGTTCCAGCTGTTCATATACCTGTTTCACATAGTGAGGGATCCGCTGTGAATAGGTCGGCTCATGGAACCGTTTAGCCGCCTCAGCATCCACTGCACGCTCCAGATGGTTATAATGTGCCCGCCGTTTGGCGTTCTTCTCAGCTGCTTTCATCCTTCATCTTCTCGCTCCTTTCATAAATGCCTCAGTCATGGCTTTTTTCCAGCTTCTTTCGTATTGTCCACAGCAGTATGCGTTCACTGTAACATCTCTGAACTCTTCACTCTTCGGGCACACACAGATCCCTCTGCTGTCGTGGTATCTGCATGTGCTACAATTCTTATTATAGCTCATTGTTCTTTTCCTCCTTGTATAGCCTCATTCAGCTCTCTTAGACACTTTTCGCATGTTCCATTCACCATCATCGGACACGATCGGTATCCATCTTGGAACGTGGAAATCATTGCACGGTAACATTGTTCTATTTTCTGCCCTTCATACTGTTCGAAATATGGGCATTCTTCTGTCGGATATAAGTTGCCGCCCCTGCACCAGTGTGCCTGCTCTCCTGGCTTATGACTGTCTGACCACAGATGCCTTTCCGGATAATGATCCGTGTATGGATCTTCCTGTGCTCTGTGATCGTCATAACACCCTCCGTAGGTACATCGCTCCGACCAGTAGTAGAGGCAGTAATAACACAGGCAATCACTGCAGGTCATCATTCTACTCATCCTCCCTGTATGGTTTCGGCAGCGGCATCCAGGCATTGACGAACAGGTCATTTGCCAGACAGGTATCTTCGTCGAAGCAATCCCCCAGATACCATGCACCACCTAATTTTCCATCGTCCACGTATCTCCCAACCAATGGAAGAGAAAAATTTTCAAACGACATCAGCACATAATCATCATTTTCCGGCACTCTCTCCGTCACCGGGATCCATCCGGATTTCAGGCGTTTTCTCTGGTTTCTTAACTGTCTTGCTTTCGCTTCCGCTTCTTTTTCGTCTGTGTACAGATAAATGGCATCCCGGTCAACCCATTCATCTTCATACTTGACCTGTTTCGCTGAGACATCCTGGACGATAAATCTTTGGACGTAACAATTCCATACAGGTATTTCATCCACAATAACTTCATAGATTTCATCACCTGGTTTACATGGCACAATAAATAATCTGCCCTCTTCTTCTGCGTCTTCGTATGTACCTAATCTGTTTACTACCTCCAGATCTGATGCGTTTGCCATGTATTGCATTTCTGCACTTCCATCTGCCCAAATCCGCTCATATGCGGTTGTTAATCTCTTCACTGTTCTTCCTCCGTCCCTGCCTTATCTCTTTCATCCTGCCATTTCTGGTCAAGATATTCGCAGAATCCTAATATCTGCCGTTTCACAAAATCCACCGGATACTTCTGGTAGAGCTCCTGTGCTTTATCATATACTTCTTTCCAGTACTGATCCGAGTCTTCCGGGATCCATACGCTTTTCACAAATTCCCAGAACTCCGGCATAAATGCCGCTATATCCGGTATATCTTTCTTCTTTACTCCTGCCATGCCGTCCTCCAGTTACCAAAAATACAAAAACAGGTTGTCGGTTACGTTTTCCATGTATCCCGAAAAGTGGCTTAAATACTGCATTTTTAAGCATTTTCATTGTTAAGTTACAAAATTACAAGAATTTTTGTCCCTATACGTGAGAGGCGAAATATTTTAAAAATTTATTTTTTTTTATTTTTTCTCTCTGTATATAGTTCAATTTTCCCGTGTATCCCCTGTAACTTGTAACCTTTTAGTCAAATGGTATCTCCATCTGCTCGCTTTCTACCGGCACAAACTCCGGTTCTTCCTCAATTCGCAGCCATACACACCGGACAGTGCTTCCGCTGACCTTCTTGTTTTTGGTCATCTGGCCGCCCTGCGTCTGTAACAGACCTTTCCTGTTTGCCCAGGACAGGAACGATTTCTTTGAAAATTCACCCTCTCTGCACAATTCATCAAACGCTGCGTTAAAAATCAGGGCGTATCCTTTCTGGATCATCCCCCACTTCTCGCACTTTGTAGTCGCGTCAAAGCGGTGCTCATTCATGTTTACTTTGTCCAGTATGAACCGATAGCAGCGTTCGTTGTCAGAAAGCTCATTTCGGTCCACAAGCACTTCTTTCGCTTCGTCTACAGAAATATACTCTCCGTCCTTAAAAAGCCGCTCTGTGGCGATTTTATCGGCTGTCAGGACAATTGAAAGTGAGATCGCCTGCTTCTGCATCTTGTCGTCATTCATCAGCTCTGCCTGGAGCTCTTTCTGGATCCGGCAGATCTCTTCCTTTCCCATATCCTTGAGGACATCGATGAAATCCATCCCGGCAAAGCCGTAATTATGTTTGATAGTGTCCATGGTGCCCTGCGGGTCCGGGAAGAAGTGCTCGCCCGCTTCCACTTCCAGTACACGGTTGATAGCCCCGCCCTGACTGACATAGCTGGTGATCGGCTTCTCTCCGTTCGTCAGGGTGATACACTCCCATACATTCTCCCGGTTTATCCCAAGCTCCTTGTTGGATCTGGTCTTGCCTTTTCCGGAACACAGGTTGTATATGATCTCCTCAAAGCGTTTTTCTACGGACTGGCAGCGTTTGCTGGTGTCGTCCAATACAACCGGCAGATGGTTCAGAAAATCTGCCAGTGCCTCAAAACCAACGTCTGTGCTGGCATAATCACGGTAGTACATCCCCTTGTTCGGGTTTGCCCAGATAGACGTTGCCAGCAGCAGCGTAACGGACTTTCCGCCTTCCGTCTGTCCCCAGAGGTCTACCATGAACGGCAGGCCTCCGATGATGCTGATCAGCACACTTGCAAACGATGCTGCCATCATAAACTGGATCTCAAAACCGCTTCTTTCTCAGGTCCAGGACACGCTGGTACCACTTCTCCCGGCTTCCATGGCTCTGTATGCTCTCATAGATCTGGCGGAACCTGGCCGCACCGTCAAATTCGATCCCGGTATCATACGGCAGGAATTTTCCCCGGATCCATCCCATTTTTGAGCTTGAAAGGATGACTGGGATATTTTCCTCATTATCCGCTTCCACATCCGCCAGGTAACGTACCAGCAGCTTCGCACTCTCACTCGTCACCAGTATGGACCTTGCAGACAGGTCACATATCTTGCTGGCTTTCGTGACCGTTGTCTTCGGGATCGTCAGTTCCCTCCATCTCCCGTTTCGCTTAAACGCAAGCGTAACCTGTTCTTCTTCCGTCTGCAGGTTCTGCATGCGTCTGACCGGTATGATCGGATGCCGGCACGCAATGACGTCCTGCCGTCCGCTCTGAGGGTCATACAGCCTCACGCCTTCGTCCGTCACGATCCACTGCCCGCATTTCATCGGTTCGTATTTATGGTCAGAGAAGTGTGTCCAGTTTTCTGCCATGGCTGTCTTCTGCTTCTTCTTTTTTGTTTCGCTGTCAACTTTCTTGTAGACTCTTACCATCTCACGGAATTCCGTCTTTACTTTCAGTTCGGTTGCTCTCATGCTCAATGATGCCAGAAGCTCTGCACGGTACAGTTCATCCTCCTGGTCAAACACCTCGGCAAGTACCTTGCTGGATAAGATTGTCTCTTTTGTTAATTGATTAAGTGGGACCATTCCCTCACCTTCTTCCTGCCCCATCAGTAACTGATTCCATTCAATGCACCATGCACATACAGCTGGTACTGCATGGCGTTATAGCTGTCACACCATGCGTCCGAGAACGGTTCTGCTGTCTGAAAATTCTTTCTGTATATTCCGATCAACAGCAGATTAAACCGTTTTTTCTCCTCTTCACGGTGTTGTTCTTTTTTTCTTTGTTCTTTTGCTTTTTCCCTGCGGTATCGTGCCATACGCTGTGAAAAGCTCCCCGGCTTTTCCTGCCTGTATGTCCCACCAAGACTCAGGAACGCTTCACGGAAGCTGACACCATCCATCCTCTGTACAAAGTCGAAGATGTCTCCATTCGCCCCGCACCCGAAGCAGTGGAAATCCTTTTCATAGATCTTCAGGGACGCATCCCTGTCACCTGTATGGAATGGGCAGCGGATAAAACCAGCCCTGTTTGGCCGGAATCCATACTGTTCAACAATCTCCTTCATGCTGTACCGCTGTTTCAGCTCCTCTTTTGTCATAGCCCCTCCTTCAGGATCCGGATGATCTCTGCCCCAGTCTCTTCTTTTTCACAGAACAGGAACCTGCATCCGTATTTCCTCTCTAACGTGTGCAGGATCCGGTACAGGGTTTCCCCGGTCGTGGCTTTTGTCTCGGTTTCTTCCCACTTTCCTGTTTCCGGGTTTCTTTGCCTTTTCCACCGCCGCGGGTTCTCCCACCAGATCACATCTGACAGCTGCCGGAACCCTTTTCCATGTTCGCACAGGAATACAAGCTGGATGTCGTTATCCTGTGCCAGTTTCAACTCCTTCCGGAAACGTTCGTGATCCTGGCATGCATTGCAGCACAGCTCACTCAGGTTCTGTTTCCGGTCGATGATCAGCCGGGGATTATCGTAGTTCATGTAATCCCCGACCATTA
>OHLL01000663.1_pt1 | contig 10888 bp, 10 predicted proteins | sample 1569031 | NCBI WGS metagenome assembly OHLL01 (sample SAMEA3879606, study PRJEB24766) | human gut metagenome | biome: human-associated habitat; feature: feces | place: USA | collected 1985/1987 | reverse complement strand
TACGGAACAGGAATCCAATTACTGCAGGCAGGGGTGATCAGCGGCTATGACAGCACGCCGGAATGTGCAGTGACCAAATTGATGTTCCTCTTAGGACACGGACTCGATAATAAAGAGATCAGATACAAGATGAACTCTTGCCTGATCGGTGAAATAACTAAAAGGGTCGAATAAAAAATGTTTTATTGATCGCTTCCACACAACAATAACCTGTTTGAATTCCGCTTTTCCATCTCAGGGGAGTGAAAGGGCTCTTTTCAAAGCATGCCCCTCCCCTTGATAAATTTTGTTAATTGAGTTATAGATAGTTATTAACTAAACCATATACCTCAATTTATAGTTGTATATTTGTATTGCATATTTGCAAATATTGAGCAAAACAAACAGGTATGAAAACATCAATTAACAAACTATGTATTGCTGCGTCGATACTGGTTACGGCTGCGGGCATATCCGCTTGTGTAGACGACAACAAAACTCTCTATGATCCGGAGTATAAGACTCCTAATCCGATGGAGGAAATCAGTGCACCGACCGGATTTGACTGGTCGTCGACCCATGCCATTAAATTCAATGTAGAGGTTATCGACGAATTTGACGGACAGTATTATTATACCGTAGAAATAGTAGATAAAAACCCGCTTGAAGCAACGACAGAAGAGCCCTATAATACCTTAGCCAAAGGAGTTGCCAGGAAGGGAGAAACTTATCAGACCGAAGTGGTATCTTCCAAAGATACCAAATATCTTTATGTCCGTCAGACTGACCCACGTGGCAGAGACCGGATTAAACAGGTAGAAATCGACGAGTCAACCTCCCATATTCAGTGCTCTTTTACAGGTACATCTGCAATCAAAACGAGAGCTTTTGCAACCACCAGGGGGAATAACGGAGGAATTGACATTCCGAAAAGAACAGAACAAAGCTATGACATCAGCCGGGCTATCCCGGTAACAAGTCCTTCACAGGTTCTGCAAGGAGGCCGAGCCTATATTGTTACGGGAAACTTTTCAGGTAAATTCACAGATACCTCTCTCAGCAACTCGAACAAAGCGACCGTCTATATACAAGGAACCTGGGAACTGGCACAGGTCACCCAAGACTTCCTGGATATTATTGTTTTGAAGGATGGAAAGATTAATGGAAAATATCTGATGCTGCAGAATACAAGTACTTTAACAATCCAATCCGGAGCAGAAGTATCTTTATCCGATCAATTGATATGTAACACATACAGCACTATTTGCAATTTCGGTGATCTGAAAACAAAGAATATGAAATTGAACACCAACGATATTCTTTACAATGGACACAAAACGGACATCACGAACAGTCTGGATGCTTCGCAAGGAGGCAACATCCACAATTTCGGAAAACTGGATGTAGAGAATACGATAAAGCTAAATACGCCTTCCATTGTATATAATGCGCCAGAATGTAAGATAGAAGCTAAGACATATGAAGCTGCGGGAAGTACGAATGTGAACTTCGGCGAAATGGAATTTGATACTTATGATAGCGGTGGAGCGGGAGGTTCGCTATATAACAATTGTATGCTGTTTGTAGAGCACATGAAGGCAGGCGGCATCGTTTATCTGGATCATGGAGTGATAGCCGAAGAAAAAGAAGACGATGAAGAGAACGAACTCTTCGAAGAAGCCGATGATATTGAGTTCTATGACAATGCTAAAGTGACTTTAGCGAATGGTTCGATGATAAAAGCCAAAAATATAATTGCTAAATCCGGTTTATCGGTTAACGGTGAAGGCAATGAAACCTCTTTATTAAAAGCGACCGAAAAAGTACAAATCCAAAATTGGGATGTCCGTTTTAATGGCAGATTGTGTATCACCGGAAAGATCAGTTGCTCCAATCCGGACATGTATCAGGCAGGAAGTGAAGTGACCTTCTCCGAAAGCCCGGACGTAATCATTACCGGCTGCAACGGAAAAGCAGAGGTACCCGATCCGGCTCCCGAGCCTTCCGATCCGGTGTTCCCCATCATTGTAGATGACAATCATAACTATACATATCTGTTTGAAGACCAATGGCCTTTGTATGGAGATTACGATATGAACGATATCGTACTGGAGGTTAAAAAGAGGAAAATAAGCATAGATAAACACAATAAAGTCACCGAATTCGATCTGTCTGTCGAACTGCGTGCGGTCGGTGCGCAGAAGACAATTGCCGCAGCGATCATGTTTGATGAAATTCCGGCATCTGCCGTCACACAAGCTGTCACCTACGCCGACAATTATCAGCCGGTATCTTTTGAGCTGACAGACAAAAACATAGAGAAGGGACAAGAGTATGCAGTAGTTCCTCTATTCGACAATGCACATGCATTGATGGAACGTCCGACAGGCTCGTTTGTCAACACGATATCCGGAAGTGACAACAATCAAAAGAATACCCAGACCATTCATTTCACACTCAGATTCGACTCGTCTGTTGCACCAAGCAGTGATGCTCTTAATATCAATAACTTGAATATTTTTATCATCACAGACAGGGGAAGCAAACGAAAAGAGATCCACGTAGCCGGATACCGGCCGACCCTACTGGCAAACACTGAGTTATTCGGAGGGAATAACGACGCCTCTTCTCTCAATGGAAAGAAGTATTACATCAGTAAAGATAACCTGGCTTGGGGAATCATGGTTCCGACCCAATTTAAGTGGCCATTGGAATATACACAGATTCAAAAGGCATATTCTCAATTCGCCGGATGGGTCACCACGGGCGGAGCGGATAACAAGAAATGGTGGAACGATTTTGATAACACAAAAGTGTTCCAAACCAATAAAAATTAAAACAAACAATTGTGTGAGCCGGGCAATAAACGTTTCCCGGCTCTTTTTTATGTCTAAAAGAGAGTCTTCATATAAAAACACTTCTTTTAGAGAACATTGTTACAAAAATATTATATATATTTGCAGTATAGAGTAAGCATACTCCATACATATCAAGAGAACAAACAGCAAGACAAACAACATAACTCTTACTAATCACATTATGAGAAAGCTAATATTACTTGTTGACGATAAAGAAACTATCGCTAAGGTCGCATCAATCTATTTAGGAAAAGATTATGATATTCAATATTTTCCCGACCCCATCCACGCACTTGAATGGCTACATGAAGGAAAAACACCCGATCTGATTATATCGGATATACGCATGCCGCTGATGAGAGGTGACGAATTTCTACATTATTTAAAATGTAATGAGTTGTTCAAAGACATACCCGTCATCATGCTTTCCAGTGAAGAAAGTACCAGTGAAAGGATCAGGCTGCTGCAAGAAGGAGCTGTAGATTATATCCTGAAACCTTTCAACCCAATGGAACTAAAAATACGTGTCAAAAAAATCATAGAATAAATGTTACATCTCATTTATATTGGGAGACATGCTGATACTATCGAACAATTCTCTAAGATAGCTGAAGGGGCATTTTATGCCATTCAAAACAGTAGAAAAGCAAGCGAATTTATCGATAAAATACGTGAAAAATATGACATAGTGATTCTTTTCGAGCAACGGATCATCTCAAAAGACATCCCCGAAATCCAATATCTGAGAAAGAAATTTCCGGGAGTATATATCGCTCTCGTTACAGAGGGAATCAATAAGGAAGACCGACCCGCTTACCTGAAGGCCGGTATCAATAATTCAATACCATTTAATTCTACCCCCGAAACTTTTAAAGACATAACGGAGTTTATGATGCGGCGCAAGCAGCAAAAGATTAATGATATCCACAAAAAAGGAGCAAATCTACTGTTCTTCAAGCTCCCTTTATGGAAAAGATTATTTGATATCGTCTTCTCTTCTATCGCCATATTATGTTTGTCGCCAATACTGATAATTACGGCTGTAGCCATCCGCCTGGAAAGTAAAGGTGCTGTGGTATACAAGTCGAAACGGGTAGGAAGCAATTATAAAATATTCGACTTCCTGAAGTTTCGCTCCATGTACACTGACGCAGACAAGCATCTGAGAGACTTCAACCAGCTCAATCAATATCAGACAGAAGAAGAACCGGAACTGAGCGGAGAAGAGTTCCTGATCGGTGACGATATAGAACTGAACGAAGAAGAGACCATGTTAATTTCAGATGACTTCATCATATCCGAACAAAACTATACAAGCAAAAAATCGATAGAAAAAAAGAATGCATTCGTTAAATTGGAGAATGATCCCCGCATCACCAAAGTAGGACGCATCATCCGCAAATACAGTATCGACGAGTTGCCGCAATTGGTCAATATATTGAAGGGAGATATGTCTATCGTAGGCAACCGACCCCTCCCGCTTTACGAAGCGGAACTGTTGACAAGCGATGAATATATTGACCGCTTTATGGGACCGGCAGGACTAACCGGGCTTTGGCAAGTAGAAAAACGCGGAAGCAGTGGAAAGTTATCTGCCGATGAACGTAAACAACTGGACATTAAATATGCCCAAACGTTTTCTTTCTTACTCGACATGGAGATTATCCTAAGGACTTTCACCGCGTTTATACAAAAAGAAAACGTATAACCGTACGATATCGGATCATGGATACTTTTATTCAAACAACAGATTTCATCTTATTTCTATGCTTCAGTCTGATGACTGTTTATCTGGGAGTTTTGGCAATAGCAGCTTCTCTAAGAAACGACACTCCATATCCCCAAGCAGGAAAAAGACATAGATTCGCCATTCTGGTTCCTCCGGGTAGCACTTCCCTCCCCTTACCCCATTATCCGGAAGAGTTATATCAAGTATTCACTTATGAAGATCTGACAGAAGCTATAGCCGCACTGAATGAAAATGATTTCGATGGTGTAGTCGTCCTGGGAGAAACCACCCGGATCGAACCTGCCTTCCTGGTGGCACCACCAAAAAGCTTTTCAATTTTAGAAAACCCTTGAATTAGAGATAGTTCAAGGGTTCTTTTTTTACCCTCGCTACGCATTTCATTACATATTTGTGAAGTTGGGTTTTGCCAATTCAGTGGCTTTTTTTAAGGCTTTGAAAAAAGCCATAAACGCGCACCATATTTCATTGTTTTTCAATCATTTGCCAACATCAACCTCCGGTGTAAAAAAGTAATTTTGCACACATGACCGAATGAACTTGAAATTGTGAAAGAAGTTTAAAACAACGGAATATCCCATCAGAATAAAAAAAAGGAATCGACCCTGGGATACCAAAGGCAATTCGAACCTAAGAAAATGGGATTTTTATGGCTTTTCTATGGCTTTGCCACAAGCCGCTCAAAAAAGCCACCGAATTTAACACTTCGTCTCACCTCTTCATGCCATCTGGTTTTGACGAAACAATTGGATGTAACACTTCTAAAAAACAAAAGTGATGAAACAAGGAACAATGAACATTCTCTTTTTCGTGCTCAAAACGAAATTGTTGAAAAACGGTGAGGCACCCGTACTGATGCGGATAACCATCAACGGAGACTATGACGATGCCCGTATCCAAAGAAGCGTGCCTCTGAACTTATGGAACGCGGCCAAAGGACGCAGCAAAGGCAGGGACAGGGCATCCGTTGCGTTGAACACCTATATTGCGGAATTACATGCCCGTGCCCTTGAGAAACACAAGGAACTGGTATTGGAACAGGCTCTGATTACCCCGAAACTAATCCTGAAACGAGTTTTCGGAAAAGATACCGGAATGCGTACGTTGCTCGGCACCATGCAGGAAGGCATCGAGGAAATGGAAAGCCTGGTGAATATAGACTATTCCCCTGTCACCATTAACCGATATAAGAATGTGGTGAAGAAATTGCGGCAGCTTATCCCCTCCTATTATGGCAAGGAGGACATCACCTTCCACGAATTGACACCGGAGTTCATCCGTGCGTTCGACATCTACCTGAAAACGGAAGGAGGCTTGTGCCGGAACACGATAGTCCGCTACATGAAATGCTTCAAGAAATTCACCAATATGGCATTGGCAAAGGAATGGATGCGTAAGAATCCCTTTTACGGTTATAAGATGGAGCAGGACGAGACCGATCCGGTATTCCTGACCTACGACGAGCTACAGGCCGTCATAAAGAAAAAATTCGCGGTTCCCCGGCTTGAACTGGTCAGGGATATCTTTGTCTTTGCCTGTTTCACCGGCCTGGCGTTCTCCGATGTAGCCGGCCTGAACAAGGAAAACCTGGTGCAGGACAATCTCGGGGACTGGTGGATAAGAAAGGGAAGGGTCAAACTGGAACGCCGCAGAAAAGCGTCTTCCATCAGCAACATCCCGCTGCTGCCCGTTCCCTTGGCCATATTGGAGAAATACAGGGAACACCCGGTCTGCATAAAGAAAGGATGCTGCCTGCCTGTCTTATGCAACCAGAAAATGAACAGCTACCTCAAGGAAATCGCCGATTTCTGCGGCATAAAGAAAAATCTGACCACGCATGTGGCCCGCCATACTTTCGGGACCACCGTCACGCTCGCCAATAACGTTCCCTTGCAGGATGTATCCGTCATGCTCGGACATGCCTCCACACGCATGACCCAACATTATGCGCGAGTCATGAACAGCAGCCTGAAAGAAGCCATGAACAATGTAAAGGAACGTATGGCACAATAGACGTACAACACACCATTAAAGCCGTCCCCGCAAGGATGGCTTTTTTTGTATCCGAAAATCCATAAACACCTGCCATTCTTTCATTTTCTTACCCGCAAAGATAGCCCTTTGCCTCTCTGATTGCGCAAGGCGGCCCCTTTCAGGAGCTGGTTGGCTAAAAGAAAATCATCCTCGCTTCGCTCCGGTATTTTCTTTTGCCAAGCCTTGCACAATCAAGGCAAAGGGCTGCCCGGCAAGTAAGAAACCGAAACACTGGCTCCACGGAGCCGGTCATGTCTAACTTTAAAACAATAGAAGTATGAACAAGATGACAGTAACCAAAGTACGAACAGGACAGGAAAATACGAATCCTGCAACCACTACACTGGTCTATCGGGAAAAGAGTTATCCGGCACGGGAAATCCGCACACTGCCGGACGAAGAACTGGACGAAATGATTTACAGCTGACATCAAAAAAGCAATGGTTATGACTGAAACAACAGCAGCAAAGGTCCGGGAAGAACAAGTAACGGACCTTACCGCAGAGAACGCACACCGGGTCACGATGATCCGGGAAAAGGGTACGGACCATCCTCCCGTACCGTTCCATTTCAGAAAGGAGCATCACGGAATGCACCACTTTGTACATCTGTACGGAAATCCGGAAGACCGGAATGAATTGCATTCCAGCAATTTCAAAGACTGGGAAGCCGTAGCATTCAAACATCCGGGCTATCTGGAGGACATGTGGAAACAGGCCTGCGACGCATACGCCTGGAGTTCCTTCGATCCGGAGATTCGCGGAGAAACGGACATTATGATTTATGGGGAGGAGCTGCACAACGACCTGCAACTCATGCCGGAAGGGGAACGGGAAAACTATATCACCGCCTACCGGCAAAAACTGTCCGCACAGCTATCGGCCCTCGCGCACTGCGCCAACCCGATGGTGACGGGACGGGGCGGATTTGATTACCGCAGGCAGGAAAAAACGAACAGAAGCTACCGGAACCGCTACGAGGAGTTCCGCGATTGGCGGCAAAAGGTCCTTGCGTCCGTCAAGCGGAAACAGGAAGCCGCCAGACCGGAGGAAGAGAAGCGGGAAAAGGCATGGCAGACGCTCAAGCGCGACATCAGGAGCAGTGCCGACACCATCCACGGGATTGATACCGGACAATGCCGGGGCTACAGCCGTGCCCTGTTCGTCAGCAGCATCCTGAACAAGGTGTCCGTCTTTGCCCATCACGGGGAAGTGGAAATCGTTCGGAAGGCGGTGGACTTCATCTCCGAATATAACGCAAGGGTGAAGAAACCCGTCATCACCCAAAGAAACAGATTCTTCCAATTGCCGGAACTTGCGGAACGGATGCGCGAAAAACTGAAAGCGGTGCAAAGCCAGGGAAGCAAGGAAGTGCCGTTCGAGGGCGGAACACTTGTATGGAACTATGGGGAAGACCGCCTCCAAATCCTGTTTGACAGGATTCCCGAAGACAGCAGACGCAAGGAACTGAAATCCGCCGGATTCCGCTGGTCACCCAAAAACAAGGCATGGCAACGGCAGCTCACCTCCAATGCCCTCAGTGCCGCCAAGAGAGTGTTGAACCTTCAAAACATCTGAACCATGAAAAATGCAAGACCCGGATTCGTCATCGACCCGTACCGTTTCGACGGGAGCTTCCTCACCTCCATGTCGGACGGCATACACTGCGATTATACCCACAAGACGTTGGAAGAGCTGAGAGCCGGAGAGGACAACCCCCGGCTTGTCACCGTCTCAAGGAACACGGCAGACAAGATGTTCCGTATCCACCTGAAATCCAAGTGCCTTCCGTTCAAGGAAATAACAGAAAGCCAATACTATGAGAACATGGATATGCTGCCGCCCGTCCGACATACCAGAAATTTCTTTTTCATCGGCGAGCCCTGCTTCAGAGACCTGTACACATTCTGTTTTCATGTGGAAGGACGTTATTTCACCGGACTGCGCTCCGTCACCACACCGGCAAAACAAACAGGCAGTATCTTCTCACACCCTATTTCTTCACTGATACGGACGGAGAGAAAAAATTCATCTGCAACCTGGTCACCGGCCCGGATGAGGAGCCGGATATCCGAAACGCAAGAAAAAACATGGCGGAAATCCTGCTCAGCCTGCGCCGCCATCATTTCCTCTATTTCTCCGGACATAAAAGGCGGGATGATATGGAAACCTTTCTGGAAGAAGTAAAAAAACAAGGGCACACCCTGCTGGCAAACGGAAAACTTCTCCAGTTCCCCATGAACCGGGAGTCCGTATCATTTACCGGAACGGTCAAGGAGACACAAGAGCCCTTCTTCTTCCGGATTTATGACAGGGACTTGTTCCTGTACCTGCTATCCACCTTACGCAATATCAGAAGAGAAAAGGCGGAAATGTAAATTGAATAATCAACCCGGTATGGCGACAGCCCGATAACGGCAGTCGTCATATCTCAAAAAAAAATGATGGAATCATGAAGACAATGACCGAAGAATCGTTGCAACGCAAACTTGCACGTCTGGAGTCCGCCTTGGACACCGAAAGGGCACGCCTGAGAAAGGCGTGTGACAAAATCCCCTGGGGAGCCGGGATGCGGCGTACCAAATGTACCCCGTCATTCCGAAGAGAGAATGAGCTGATTGAAAAAATAAAGGTGGTGAAACTGCAACTTTCCCAAGTGCGTACAGTCAATGCCCCCGCCGGGCAATAATCTGAATAGACAAATGAACACAACAATCTTGACAGAAAACTCCCATCCACAAGCAACAGGAGGCCACCGGACAGGAAGCAGTCTGAATATGCCCCCGAAATCCTGGAAAGACTATGTCCCCCGATATGTCAGCCTCTATTATGTGGACTACAATGAGAATCTGGACAGCCGTGAGGACTTGCAGGAACGGTGTATCCGCCGGAACAGCCTCCATCCATTGGAAGAACAGGTCTGGGAATGGTATGCCGAACAGGAGCACGACAACCTGCAAGGGTATCTTGCAGATATAAGGAAAGCCATGGAAGCGGACGGAAAAGCCGACGAATATGCCCGAAATGAAGAAGGCATAAAAGACCTGCTTTACGAACGGAACAGCATCGACCCGGCAGATGAGCTGATAGACAACTCCACCGTCACCAACATGTTCTATTCCCTGGGGGTGGAGATAGAAGGATACGTGTACGGAAGTAACGCACGCGGAGAGTCCGAAGCCATCTCCCTCCGTAAAATCAGGCGGGCGCTCAAGCTGAAGAAAGGGCAGTTTGCCGGTGAACTTCATGAGCTTCTGGCCAATGCCCCATACGGAGGCGAGCTCCGCATCTATTTCAATGCCATATTCTCCAGACTGCTCACGGGAGATACCGGAAATGATTTCAAGCGCATCCGGTTCTACGGAGATGTCATCGTTGCCATTGCGGACAGCCGCAACGGTGCAGGATACCATGTCAGGCTGCCAACGGACATCACCCTCCCGTTTTGCAGGGACAACCTCTTTGCGGACTCCCAAGTGCATTATTCCTATGCCAATGAAATCTGTGGGATGCTGAACAACTGGTGTGATTCCACCCGGTGGGAAACCGGAATGAAGCCGTTGAAGTCCACCATGCGGAAAAGCCGCATGAGCGAGCATCAGAAACAGGAAGCCCTCTATGAAAAAAGATTCCGGGAAGGCGGATGCACCTTGGGAGACATGAACCATAAGCGCCACAGGAACACCTATTATATAAACAGTTTCCCATGTAGAACCAAATGTCCGCATTGCGGCACATTCTGGATTGACTGAAAACAACTACACAAGAACGAATCAGATACCAATTCAAAAATAAAATTATGGACAATCAAAAAGAAAAAATGCTGGGCGAGAATCTTGCCCACTACAAGAGAATGCAGGAAAACGGTACTGTGGACATAATCGAGTTCCACACAACCGACGGTCAGAAATTCGGAATCGGCAATGTCGCTGCCATCCAACTACTACTTTCAGTAACCGTTACCGAGCTGGAACGCCAGCTGCATACAGCCCGTTTCGGCGGCATTCCGGAACGACTGGAGGAAAGCCGTGAATACAAGACGGCCAGGAAACTGGAACAGGCGTTGAATGACATGGGGTTCAATCCGGAACGTTTCGCCGAAACCCTTCCCTATTTTCACAAGACATTGGAACAGGCTTTCTTCAGAGTGATGAAAGCATGCATCATCGGTATGGCAAAACGTGAGCCGAACCATATTGACGGACGCAACAGGGCGGCTTACGAGATGTGCCGGATGCTGGCCCCCATGTTGGAAGACACCGCCTTGCCTT
>OHLL01000657.1_pt1 | contig 11009 bp, 12 predicted proteins | sample 1569031 | NCBI WGS metagenome assembly OHLL01 (sample SAMEA3879606, study PRJEB24766) | human gut metagenome | biome: human-associated habitat; feature: feces | place: USA | collected 1985/1987 | reverse complement strand
GGGAGCCTAGCGGCTCTCCTTTTGCCCTTCCTCCTGAGCACGCCACTGTTATAGCACCGTGCATTAGCAATGTCAAGATATGAGTGCTAATATTCACGAAAAAATAATACTTTTGCAACAATATCTTGTATTTGGCTTTCCCCCATTACCGCAATGCGACAAAAATCAGCACCGGGAGATGGAATCGCATACCGTTTGCTTTCCGGCTTGTCCCGTTTTGGTGCAAAAAACCCAGGATTCAGTTGTTTTCCTGCTGCTTTGTATGATTTTTGCCATCGTTTTGCAGCCGCTTTTCCAGTGCGGACTGCTTGGCAAGAATGGCGTTTACTTTATCGTACAGGTCCTCGATCATGATCTCGGTCTTCAGGTTGACTTTATAATCATTTTCCGCTCTGCGGCGGTCTTTTTCCTCCTGACGGTTCTGGCTCATCATGATCAACGGTGCCTGAATTGCCGCCACACAGGACAGCACCAGATTCAACAGAATAAACGGATACGGGTCAAACGCTTTGGCAGCCAGCACCGTGTTGACCACCATCCAAAGGATCAGAACACCGGTAAAGGAAAAGATAAACGCCCAGCTTCCGGCAAATTTTGCAATGGAATCCGCTGCACGCTGCCCCAGCGTATACTTTTCTTTTTCGCTTTCAGGGCTGACGGAGATCTTACTGTCTGCCAGCAGATTCAGCACCTCCTCATCGGTCATGTCGTGCCGGATGTCCTTGAGTACTTCTTTTAATAGTTTTCTGTTTTCCTTCATAATGGTCATCTCCTCATGGATGTTCTTGGTGGTAAACGGGAAGTTTTTACTTCTTCATCGTTGTCGCCCTCAGTATACCACGCTTTTTCCCCACAGAAAAGATTCCGCACGCAAAAACAGGCTCCTGCAAGCGTTCAACCACTGGCAGGAGCCCGTTTATTTCTTAAAGTTTCGTCATCCACAGACCATGCAGGTTGCAGTAAGCGTAGACCGCCACCGGCTTTTCCCCGCCCAGCTCAAACACCGCCTTGGGTGCCTGCCCGGGGGCGAGGTAGCGGAGCTGTCCGCCGTTTTCGGTCTCCACAAAGAGCCACTGGATGTGGTGTACATCCACCATGGGATGCTCCACCGCACCCACCGCAACCGTGAGGGTGCTGCCGGAAAGCTCTGCCACCGGCAGATGCTTTTCGCCGCTGGCTTCCACCGTGTTGGGGAGCAGCTCCTTCATCTTTTCGCCGCAGCAGACCAGCGGGACCCCTGCGTTGTGGATGATGTTGACCAGGTTGCCACAGTGCTCACAGATATAAAACTTTGCTTTCATATTAAAATCCTCCATCGGAATGTTGTCGGTGTTTTCTGTGACTATATGATAACATTTCCTGGTTAGATTTTCTGTGACTGGGTCACGCAAGCAGCCTGGTGCTGTGGAAATGCCCTCAGCTTCCCATGGCAATGAGCACCAGCACGACCACCACCGCAATGGCGATGAGGCAGCCGCAGCCGCTGCCGTCTCCCCCGCCACCACCGCCGCCATTATTGCGATTTCCGCCGCCACCGCCGCCGGACAGTTGCATTTGCCTAATAAAATGGACTTAGGTTGTACTTGTCCGCTTTTTGATAGCAATAGTTCCAGAGATGCCAGCGGCAACACTGGCCACTACATGACTGACCAGAACCGCAACCCAAATTCCATTTAGTCCAAAGCCAAGATAGGAAAGTAAGTAGGCCAGGGGCATCCGAACCACAATGTAATAAAAAATCATCAGGAACATACTCTTTGAAGGTTTTCCCATACCGTTAAGGGCACCAAGATAGCAGTTTGTAACTGTATTCAGAATGTACCCGACACTGACAATCAGAAAATAAGTTCCGACAATAGCCGCCACAGCATCGCTCTTGACGAATAGGCCGGAAAGCTGCTTTGAAAACCCGACCACCAAAACAGAAAGAATTACAAGCAGACCACAGCCGTACCCCAATGCACACTTCAAATAATCTTTGGCCCGGTCATAACGTGCGCCGCCGACACATTGTCCGATAATGGTAGTTAAGACCATGTTCAATGCCATCGCCGGATAAAACAGGATGGTTTCCAGTTTTCCTGTTACCCCATAAGCCGCTATTGCAGTGACGCTATATGTACTAACAAGTGCAGTAAGGAAAGTCGTGCTGATGGCCGGAATACTCTGCTGAATAACCGATGGAATTGCTTTTTGAATGAGTGTCAATACATCATTTTTATCAAACGCAGAGATTTTGAATTCAAACAATTTCTTCTTTTTCAGATAAATCAACATGAACGCCAGACAGATCACTTGAGAAAGCAAGGTAGCAATCGCCGCACCGTGAAATCCGATGAAGTGGATAAAAATAGGATCGAGGATCGCGTTCAAAATTGTTGACACCAGCATGGCTACGGCTTGAAACATAGAATTGCCAAAGCTCCTCAAAACAGCGGTGAAATAAAGATAGAGGTAGACCGCCAAATATCCGAGAATATAGATCGCCAAGTAGCTGTATGCCATATCATAGGTTTCAGCCGGGGTGTTCAGAGCTTTCAAAATTCCCGGAAGAAAAGCCTCAAGCAGAATAGTTACAAGGAGGGAGAAAACTACTGCCACGCAGAACGATGTGGAAATCAAACTCTCTGTTTTTTCCTTGTTCTTTGCGCCAATCGCCTGAGAGATCAAAATTGATACACCATTAGTTGCCCCCATCGCAACAGAGGTTAAGATCAGAATGATAGGAGTGGAGTTTGTCAAGGCGGCATAAGCCGTTTCTCCGAGCAAATTTCCAATCCACAGGCTGTCTACAAGGTTATACATCATATTGAGGAACATGGCGGCAATCATGGGGAGAGCCATTGCCATAAGGCAACGCTTTGTATTTCCCCCTATAAAGTCAATTTTAGTTGGCATAATAAACACCCTTTCTTCGATAGATGAATGAACAACATTCACATTAAAGTCAAAATATAAATCGCTTACCGCGACTTTTTGAATGAAAACTATTCATTTGCTTTCCCTTGAAAATCCCCCGCCCCAAAGCGGGGGACTGTTTCAAAGATGAAGTGCAAATATCAGAAATTCACGAATCCTTTTCGATTTATCTTCTTGTGTCAGGTCATCTGCCAACAGGATACCAAGTTGTCCATAGACGCAGAACATCGCAGCGGCCTGAATATCGTCAAACTGGATTTCGCCCTTTTGCCGAGCGCGAAGCAATAGTTTTTCTACAAGCGGAGTCAGTTTTTCGCATACTTTGAGAGAAAGCTGATCGTGAAATTTCTTATTTTCTGCTCCGTGAAAAACAGAATAGTATTTTGTGTCCTTTTGTTCCATAGTGGCAGGCATATCTTCAATGATCTGCCGCAAGGTTTTCTGACTGTCCTTTTCAGAGCCTACAAACTGCTCCACCAGAACATCCGCATATTGTTCAATCGCGCTGTCAAACAGCGCCTCTTTGGACGGAAAATAGCGATAGCATAGACCTTGTGCCACACCGATTGCTTTGGCTATATCTGTAATCGAGGTTTTTTCATATCCATTTTCCCCGAATAATTTGAGCGCAGTATCTAAAATCTCTTGCTTGCGTACTTCCGGCTCCTTTGTAATCCGCATAGTCTGAGCCTCCTTTCTATTTATGATAGCACGCCCGCTCTAAAAAATCAATGAGTGAATATCAATCATTTTTCGCACATAGCAATACAAGCCGTGTTACCAACCTGCTCCCATGATACATTATGAAAATATGCTGAAAGCATGGAAACGAGTTCTGCTTCGGAGTAAATCTTCACATCCCCCTCTTTGCTATGACGCATATAAAAATTCATTATCACGCGACCTACAAAGGGTTGCCAGCAATCTCCCATCAGGAAAGTGCCGCCCGGCTTCAATACTCGGTTTACTTCTCTTAACACATTTTGCGGTGCAGGATAATGATGAAAAGAGTCGTTGCAGTACACAACATCAAAGGCGTTGTCCGGGAAAGGGAGTGCCTCGCTGTCCCCCAACAGTAGCTTGACTTGTTCCGGGAGTTTCGATTTCGCAACAGCAAGCATTTCCTCTGATAGATCGATGCCGCACAATTCTTTATGGGGATCTTTCTGCAAAATGAGCTTTAGCATTTCACCAGTCCCGCATCCCAAATCGAGGGCAGATTGAAACGGAATGTGCGACAGCTTTTCCAGCAGGACGGGATAAAGAGAGCGGGCGTGCTGGCCCTTAATATCTTTATCATAAGTAGCGGCCTGCTGATTAAATGCAGCTTTCGAGTTTTCTTTTACGGTGTTCATGGTTTGATCTCCTTTCCACCAATTAGTATAGCACTCTTTTTTGAAATGTCAATGAATAACATTCATTCACATGAAAATAATTAGTCAGTAGTATGAAATACAAACTCGTTCAAATAATATTACCTGAAATGTGGAATTACATTAGGTGATATTATGAAGATTGAAAGAGATGAACGACGATTTGATTTTCACGATATAGGACTCGCCATCAAGCGAGCGCGGGAGGCCAGCGGGATGACGCAGGAGCAACTGGCCTATATTGTTGACCGGGCTCCGCGCACCATCATGTATAACGAGAATGATGGCCAGCACCCCAGCCTCAACACCTTTTATCAGATGGTGACAATGTTCGATATATCGGTAGATCAATACTTCTATCCGTCCAAGAATAAAGGGAGCGAGTGCAGAAAGCGTATGCTGTACTGCCCGTCCTCCCTCCTCTTTCCATCCAAAAAGGCAATACCAGATAATGAGCACCTCCCTTTTCCGTCCGTCAGCGGATCGTTTTCCAGGTATTTCAAGTTGCACAAAAGAAACTTGTGCAGCAAAGCAATATGCACAATATATTTTCTCATATCGAATACAGAAATGGCCATTTAGCAGCCAAATCGTACAACTTTATGCAAGAAATAAGAAAATTTGTTGACTCACGATGGGCGAAAATGCTATCCTGTTGACAACAAGAGCACCATTGAGTGCTCCCCCACACGAAAAGGCAAAACAAAAAAGGAGAGTAAAATGATGAAGAAACGTATTGCGGCGTTGGCCACCGCCGGTGTCCTTGCTTTGTCGATGCTTACCGGCTGCGGGAGCAAACAGGAGAGCTGGAAGGTCACCTGCCCGTGGGCACCGTCTGGTGTAGCAGCGATGGTCAGCCAAAAGGCTGCTGCCAAGTCCCCTGATTATTCTGATAATAAAATCACACTGGTTGCTGAAGCCGTCAAGGGCGATGCTGCTACTGTCAACACTTGGGTGTCCAGTACTAAGGCAAATGATAAGGAACTGGTCTTCGCCGGTGAGGGTCTGTTCGCCATTACCGAGACTTTGGATCCCTCCAAGCTGCAGTTCAGCTATGACGATTTCGAGTTTGTTGAGAACCTGTATTCTTCCGTTTTCGTTCTGTCCGCAGATTCTTCGCTGAACCTTAAGAATCTGAACGACCTGGAAGCCTATGTCAAGGCTGGCAACCCGGTGTCTGTGGCAGTCAACGGTGCTACCGGCTCTGAAGCTTTCCTGGCAGCGGCTCTGTTCGGTTCAATGGGTGCTGGCGACCAGCTCAAGTTGACTCCGTATCAGTCTGCAGCCGAGGCCGCACAGGCTGTGGCAAAGGGCGAAACGAATTTCGCAGTTTCTCACCAGTCCCAGATCCTCGAAACCTACCAGCAGGGCGGTGTCGATGTGGTCTGTGCATTCGACGACAAGGCCATCGAAAACGGCCCCTTCGCAGGGGTCGAGGGCGTCGGTGCCAAGGGCTATCCCTACTTCCGCAACCGCTGCTTCGTGATGGCGCGCAAGGGCACCGATGCCGCAAAGGTTGCAGAACTGAAGGAGCTGTACGACAAGATCCTTGCCGACCAGGAAATGGTCAAGTGGTTAAACGATACCATGCTGCTGGAAGTTGACACGATGAGTGAAGATGACGTCAAGGCTCATATTGAGAACGTCAAGAGTATCGTTGAGCAGTATAAGGACATCGTAGCCGGCTGATAAAAATCTCGTAGCGAAAAAGCTGAAGCAGGGGGAATGGGGTCATCCCTTTCCCCCTGCTTTTACACTTCAAAAAGGAGTTGAAACTGGTGAAAAATCTGATAGAACATACTGAGACAAAGCTGGATGAATGGGGTGCAAAGCTCGAGGTGAAGAATATCGAGTACCCCGTAGACCTGGTCTGCGGCATCCTGTTTCTTGTCATCGGCATTGTGCTGCTGCTCATCATGCCGCAGCAGGTACAGATCTCCGAAAAGGACGTTGTGAACGGCCGTGCCTTTCCGACGATGCTGGTCTGGCTCATGCTGGTCATGAGTGCCCTTCTGGTGGGTCGGGAGGCGTACAATATGGTGATGCACCGTCCCGTCAAAACGAAAACGCTGAATCTCTTGGTGGAAGCAAAAGCTCTGGTCATCGTCTTCATTCTGGTGATCACCTATCTGCTGGCAGAGATCACGGCCCTGTTCGTGGTGGGTGCCGTGTTCTGTGCACTGGCTTTTCTGCTGTTTTTCCGCTGCAAGAAGCCCCTCTACTACGCCATCACGGTCTCGATGGCCGTACTGATCTGGGTCGTGTTCCGCTTTGTATTGAATGTTAGTTTCTGAGGAGGCAGAATATGGGTTTGTTTGATTTTATCGGCCCGGCCTCCGGGCTGCTCTTCACCCTGGAAAACATCATTTGGATCAATCTCGGCGTCTTTATCGGCTGCGTGTTTGCAGCCATCCCGGGTCTGAGCGTTATCCTCTGTATCATCCTGTTCCTACCTGTCACTTATACCATGCGTGCGATTCCTGGCATGATGTTCCTGTTGGGCATTTACTGTGCGGGTGGATACGGCGGCTCGGTGTCGGCTATCCTTATCAACACGCCTGGCACACCCCATGCGGCAGCTACCATGCTGGACGGTAATCCGCTGTCCAAGATGGGCCGCACGAAAGCAGCACTTAAAATTGCACTCTACGCCTCCACCTTCGGCGGCATCTTCTCTGCGCTGGTGCTGCTCTTTCTCGGACCCCAGGTCGCCAAAATCTCGGCGCAGCTTGGTACAGCCGAATACTTCATGGTCTGTCTGTTCGGCATGACCATCATCGCAGGCGTTTCGGGCAAAAGTCTCGTCAAGGGCATCATCGCTGCCTGCCTCGGTCTGATCATTTCTTGTGTTGGTGCAGACCCTATGACCAGCTACGACCGTTTTACCTTCGGTATTCCCCGTTTGTATCTGGGTCTTGACCTTGCTGTCACCCTCATTGGTCTGTTTGCATTGGTGGAGATCATCAGCAAGGCTGAATTGAAGCGAAATGAGCTGAACCTTCATGCCGGAAAAATCGGCAATGACAACGGTAAGATCACAAAAGATGAGTATAAGCGGATGCTTCGCCCGGTGCTGATTGGTTCTATCATCGGTTCCTGTGTTGGCATCGTACCCGGCACAGGAGCATCGGAGGCTTCGTGGTTCTCCTACAACACGGCAAAAAACCTGTCTAAGCACCCAGAAGAATTTGGTCATGGTTCTGTGGAAGGCGTGGCGGCTGCCGAATCCGCCAACAACGCCGTCTGCGGTGCGACCCTGATCCCCCTGCTGACGCTGGGCATCCCCGGTGACGGCTGCGTGGCCATCATGCTGTCTGCTCTGATGATCAACGGCCTGAACCCCGGTCTCTCGCTCTTTACCACCGATGGCCCGATCATGTATGCTATCATGCTGGGTCTCATCCTCGTGAACATCTTTATGTTCCTGCAGGGCAAGTACCTGACCAGCCTGTTTGCAAAGGTCGTTTCTATCCCGCAGCAGATTCTGACCCCCATCATCGTTATCTTCTGTTTTGCCGGTGCTTACTCGGTAAACAGCAGCTATTTTGACCTGAGCGTGGCACTGGTATTTGGCATAATGGCATGGTTCATGCGCAAACTGGAACTGCCCGCTGTCCCTGTGCTGCTGGGCATGGTGCTGGGCAACATGACGGAGACCAACTTCCGCCGCGCTCTGCTCATCTCGGATGGAAGCCCCAGAATTTTTGTCAGCAGCGTGTTCTGCTGGATCTTCATTGCTCTGATCGCAGTAGTCATTCTCGGCATTCTTCGCAGCAAGATGAAGGAAGCAAAAGCTGCCAAGCCGGAACCGTAAAAGGAGGTAAAACCATGGCGTATAATATTATTTTCTATTTCAGTGACCAGCAGCGCTGGGACACCTGCGGCTGCTTTGGTCAACCTTTGAATATCACACCCAATCTGGATGAGCTGGCAGCAGAAGGCGTGAAGTTTGACAATGCCTTTTCTCCTCAGCCAGTGTGTGGCCCCTGCCGTGCCCTGTTCCAAACCGGCAAATACCCCACCGAGACCGGCTGCTTCCGCAACAATCTGATGCTGCCCTCCAACGTCAAGACTCTGGGCGAGTACATGGAAAAGGATGCCGGCTACGAGACCGCCTACATCGGCAAGTGGCATCTGGCTTCGGACGGCGAACTGGAAAAGAAACCGACCATCGACCACACGATCACTGCTGTTCCTCTGGAACTGCGTGGCGGCTACACCGGCTACTGGCGTGCAGCCGATGTGCTGGAATTTACCTCCCACGGCTACGACGGCTATGTGTTCGACGAGAACAACAACCGTATCGACTTCAAAGGCTACCGCGCCGACTGCATCAACCAGTTTGCACTGGACTACCTCGACCAGTACACCGGCGAGAAGCCTTTCTTTATGACGGTATCTCAGATCGAGCCGCACCACCAGAACGACCACAACCACTACGAAGGTCCCATCGGTTCCCGGCAGCGATTTGCAAATTTTGTTCTGCCGGAGGACCTGAAGGCTCTGGGCGGCAATGCAGCGGAAGAATACCCGGATTATCTGGGTCAGTGTGCCAGTCTCGACGAGAACCTCGGCAGGCTGGTGGCGAAGCTGAAGGAAAAAGGCTTATATGACAATACGGTCATCCTCTACGCCTCCGATCATGGCTCTCATTTCAAGACCCGCAACCGTGATGCGCACCTGAATGGCTATGATGATTACAAGCGCTCCTGCCACGACGGCTGCCTGCACGTTCCGCTGGTCATTTGCGGCGGTCCGTTCTCGGGCGGCAAGGAGATCACCGACCTAGTCAGTACCGAAAGCATCCCTAAAACTCTGCTGGCTCTGGCGGGCGTGGATGTCGGTGACAAGATGATCGGTGAAAATCTGCTTGACGTTGTGGAAAAGAAAAACCATAATAGAGTCAATGAGGTCTACGCACAGATTTCGGAGAGCCGCTGCGGACGCTGCATCCGCACGGAAAATTACATGTATTCGGTCTATGCCCCCGGCATCAACGGCGGCGAGGCTGCGGCATCCGATGTTTATGCAGACGACTTCCTTTACGATATGCAGAAGGACCCGTGGCAGCTGAACAACGTTGTCGCAGACCCTGCATATGCTGACGTCAAGGCGGAGCTTCGTGAGCGCTTGCTGAACTGGATCCAGCACGCCGAAGGTACCCGCCCCACCATCACCGACTGAAAAGGAGCGCTTGCCCATGCTCTCGGCTGTTGAGAAAAAATCCGATCAGGTATATCGCTGGCTTCTGGCTTATATTGACGAAAACAAATTTTCCGGGAACCAGCGTCTGCCTTCAGAAAATGCTCTCTGCCGGAAGCTGGGTGTCAGCCGAGAAACGATACGAGTTGCCATTGACCGACTGGTGAACGAAGGGAGCGTGTATAAGATCAAAGGGAGCGGGACCTATTTTCACCGGGAAAAAGTAATGACACGAGACTTGAACACGGAGGGTGCTCTTTACAAGATCGGCCTTATTCTACAGGGTCAGGACACCAGTGCAAATTCCGGGTTGATCGAGGGCGTGCGCAGCGTCTTGACGCAGGAACGGGTAGATCTGCATGTATTTCTGACCGACAACAAGTTCTGCAACGAGCGCCGCTGTCTGGAGACTGTGGTACATCAGAATTTTCACGGTTTCATCGTGGATGGTGTCAAATCGAGCATCCTCAGCCCGAATCTTGACTGCTACAAGGAGCTTTATCGGCGCAAGATCCCGGTGATATTCTACAACAACTTCTATCGGAACTTGCGCTGCCCCCGCGTAACGATCAATGACATCGAATGTGCCCATCAGCTGATAGAACGCCTGATGGATGCCGGACACAGCCACATTGCAGGCATCTTCGTGTACGACAACTACCAGAGCGTAGAAAAGTTTCAAGGCATGGCGGAAGCGATGCGAAATCGTGGTTTGGAACTGAACGATGATTACATCAAGTGGTGTATTTCGGATGAAGCCCACAACGAAAGCTATGTCCGTTCCATTGAAAGATTTCTGAAGAGCATCCCTAAATGCACCGCTATCGTCTGCTGCAACTATATCATCTATCGGCTGGTGATGAAGACTTTACAAAAAATGGGTAAGACCGTGCCAGAAGATTACTCGCTGGTCTGTTTTGATTATTCCGAAGAAACTTATCGGCAGGAGGATGTTACCTGCTCCGTGGAGCAAGGCTTCGAGATGGGACGTCAGCTTGCGCTGCGGCTTATGGAGATGATTTCCACCGGCGAATGCGATGACCGGAACTACACTTATGTCATGAAGCCCATCCTCTACGATGGCCATTCCATCCGGAAGCTCAAAAAGGTAAAATAAAGATTCTCCCGGAGGCAGTACTGCTCTCCGGGAGAATCTCTTTACCGGTTTTGTTGTGCCAGAAAATGTGCAGCAGTATGCAGGCGCGGAAGCACATAGGCAAAGAACTGCTTATACGCTGCGCAAAAGCGGTTGCTTCCAGAGGCATCCCAATCTCGCTTGCATCCGCCCCGGCAGAGCAGCTGATAAGCACATGCTGCGCATTCCGCCGGGCGTTTGCGGCCCTGTGCCAGAAATGTCTGGCTTGTGGGAGAATCAAGCGCATCTTCAACGGTACAGTGGCTCAGATTTCCCAGCTTCCACTCATCCAGAACATAAAAGTCACAGGGATAAAGGCTTCCGTCACCTTCTACGGTAAGATAATGTCCACAGGAACCGGAGGAAGCGCAGGAGGTAGG
>OHLL01000643.1_pt1 | contig 11254 bp, 10 predicted proteins | sample 1569031 | NCBI WGS metagenome assembly OHLL01 (sample SAMEA3879606, study PRJEB24766) | human gut metagenome | biome: human-associated habitat; feature: feces | place: USA | collected 1985/1987 | reverse complement strand
CCACCTGCTTTATCTCGCCGATTTTCCCCGGCCTCACCGACCTGCCCTCCATCATCCACCGGGCGAAGAATCAATGTAATTTGGTCTGGCTGGAAAACCTAAACTTGCGGGGCGGTTATAGGAAAACGATTTTTGACTATATAACGGAAAAACATCCAGACCTGCTGCCGCTGTACGATACCATTTACAATAAAAAAGAACGCAGCTACTGGTCAATGCTGGATGCGCAGATGCGGCAGTTTTGCCAAGAGGAAGGGCTACTGTATGTCCGGGATGATGATTCCATCAAACGCCCGTTCAACGATCCGCCTATCGTGGTCAATTATTTTTTCAACGAAGAGATTATCCCTCGGCCAAAATGCAGAAGAACAGGTAATCAAAACTATATAGTAACATGCAGAAAGCTAGAAGTTGTAGAGGTGAGGTTATGAAACGTTCTGAATTAGAATCATTTATAATGGAAACATATAATGCCGAGGCAGATTATCCGTGGCTCAAATATCCGAATTATGAGGTGTTCCGGCATTGTAATAATCGGAAGTGGTTTGCTCTGATTATGGATGTACCAAAGAACAAGCTGGGGCTGCAAGGCGAAGAAATGCTGAAAGTGGTCGATTTCAAATGTGACCCAATTCTGATTGGCACACTGCGAGAGGAACCTGGCTTCTTCCCGGCGTATCATATGAGCAAGGATAGTTGGATCACCGTTGCACTGGACGGTAGCGTATCAGATGACAAAATCAAAATGTTGCTCGATACGAGTTATGAAGCAACGGCATCCAAAACACATAAAAAATGCTGATAATTCAAGTTTGTAGGGCTAAATTATAGAAAATTAAACGAAAAATTTATTATTGAATTCGTTTTAACTGTTGGCATTTTTGGGTATTTTCAGAAGGGAAAGCAAACATGGAGAATGAATTAATTTTGTTTGAAACTGCCGATAAAGAAATAAAGTTAACTGTGCCTATAAAAAATAATACTGTATGGCTTAATAGAAAACAGTTAGCCGAATTGTTTGGAAGAGATGTAAAGACAATTGGGAAACATATTAATAATGCATTAAAAGAAGAGTTGGATAATTCAGTTGTCGCAAATTTTGCGACAACTGCTTCAGACGGTAAAACTTACCAGGTAGAGCATTATAATTTAGATATGATTATTTCTATAGGCTATAGAGTGAAATCTAATCGAGGAGTAGAATTTAGAAAATGGGCTAATAGTGTTCTAAAACAGTATATCATACAGGGGTATGCAATCAATGAAAAAAGATTAGAAGCTTTACAACGAACAATAAATATCCAAACAAAAATGCTTGCATGTACTTTGGAAGTAGATGAAGCAGAGGTGTTGAAAGCTGTTAGCTTATATACAAATGCTTTGATGCTGTTAGATCAGTATGATCATCAATCACTTAAAAAGCCTACTGGAAGCAAGGCTATCTATAGAATTACATATGAAGATTGCCGAAATATGGTGAATGCAATGGAAGATTCATTTCACTCGGATGTCTTTGGGATTGAGAAAGAAAAGGGAAAAGTTGAAGGTATTCTTGCAGCAGTTTATCAAAATGTTTTTGGAGGAGATGTTTATCCTTCCTTAGAAGAGAAAGCAGCCAATCTTTTGTATTTTATGATAAAAGATCATCCTTATGCTGATGGATGCAAGAGAATTGCTGCATCGTTATTTTTGGAATTTTTGGCTCGAAATAATATACTTTACAAAGCTGATCAAAAAAGGGTAAGTGATGGTGCATTAGTAGCAATAACATTAATGATTGCAGAGTCAGATCCAAAGGAGAAAGATATTATGGTTAATTTGGTGATGAATTTGTTAATAATGTAAATTTGATTTCGAATCGGAATTGACCGAACTCTTTGAGTGAGGGTACTTCTTGTCCGAAGGGCAAGAAGGTGGAGTTGAAAAAGATTATAACAATCGGAATTTACAGGAGAATATGAAGATCATTTGGATAGATGGTACTTTTGGAATTGGAAAGTCTGCTGTTGCTGCTACGATTGTTAAGAAAATACCACAGGCACATCAGCTTGAATTCGATGCATTGCAAGAAAAATATAAGCCAACTTCAGATTCTGATCGTTTTGGGAAAAGATATCCAGAAGCTAAAAAATATTTGGTTGATGCTCTCGTTGATGAAATAACAGAAATAATACAAGAAGGAGGTTGCAACTGTTTAGTCATTCCAGTTGCATTGATTAATGATTATTGCAATCAGAAACTTATAGATGGCTTCGCAAATATTGAGAGTCACCATTTTATATTAACGGCCAAGACGGAAATCCTACATCAACGCATAAATAACCAAGAAAATCGAGACATCGATTTGGCAGTAACCTATATGCCAGAGGCAACACAGTATTTAAGTAATCACTATTATGATGCAAGCATAATAGATACGTCTAACATGAGCATTGATAGTGTTGCAAAAGAAATAATTGAAAGCATAACTCGGTAACTTCCTGTTTATAAAACTGATAAAGGAAAGCAGGTGCGTTTTTATGGATAAGATTACAACAATCAAACAAAGTGCTAAGAGTATTCTCACAGGTAATATCGAATCGGCAAAGAATCTTATAAATAAGGAATATCCATTTAAGAAGTTAAAACCGGAGGGAAGAAGCTATACAGATAAGGAAAAGTATGAGCAGTTTGTAAGAGACGGATTTATAGACAGATATACCGGGGAAAAGCTTGTTAATCCGGGATTGTTAAAGGTGTTATCATATTACATGCCGGATGCATTTCCATATCAGAGCCATTGGAAGATGGAAGAATGTCACAGTGCCTACTGGGAACTGGTCCCAACAATTGACCACATCATTCCTATTGCCATTGGAGGAGAGGATAACCCGTCTAATTATGCGACAACGTCTATGCTTCACAATTCAGTTAAGAGTAACTGGACATTAGAGCAGCTAAACTGGAAACTGTATCCTGCAGGAGACATTAATGAGTATGACGGGCTTACCGATCTTTTCGTGAGACTTATAGAAAACGACCTTGAGCTTTTTGATGATCCATACATAAAACGCTGGTATAAGTTATCTGTGGGAATGAAATAGAGACTGTTCCTAAATGTATATAACAATTGATTGTAAATGAAAGAGATAAGAGTATGCATATATATGTAGATGCTGATGCATGTCCTGTGATAGGGATAGTTGAAAGAATAGCTAAGAGTCATAATATTGCCGTAACGCTTTTGTGTGATACTAATCATTATCTTACATCAGACTATTCAGAAGTGGTATATGTGGGTGCCGGAGCTGATGCGGTTGATTTTAAGTTAATAAGCCTTTGTGAAAAAGGAGATTTAGTAGTTACGCAGGATTATGGTGTTGCTGCCATGGCATTAAGTAAGGGTGCATATGCCATTCATCAGTCCGGGAAATGGTATACAAATGAAAATATTGATCTTATGTTAATGGAAAGACATATAAGTAAGAAGGCAAGGCGGGCAAGCAGTAAAAACCACATGAAAGGTCCAAGAAAAAGAAGTGATAAGGATGATTTAAACTTTGAAGCCTCTTTTGAGAGACTAGTGGAAAAGCATCAACACTTGGATACCAGCCGGATGTCTGGAAGAGCTGGAGTTAAATAAAAATTAGGAGACAGATATATGAATTTTGAATTAGCATGCCTGGAGGATTTTAATGAGATAGAAAATCTCTATTGGGATTTAATAGATAAAAGCAAAGAAGAACCTTCTTTTCCTGACTGGGAAAAGGGTGTACATCCTTCAGCAGATTTTTTAATGGCTGGTATTGTTAAGAAAGAGTTGTTCGTATTAAGAGATGAAGGAATAATTAAGGCGTGTGCCATAGTTAACAGTAATTCTAATAAAGAGTATAAAAAGGTAGCGTGGAAAGTAAATGAAAGAGATAATAATGTATGGATAATCCATGCTCTCGCAGTGCGATATGAGTACCGCGGTATGGGTCTTGCTACTCAATTTGTAAAAAACTTAATATCATATGCTAAGTTAGAAAACATTGAAGCCATTCATCTTGATGTAATAGATAAGAACACACTAGCCGACAAGTTATATATCAGAGCTGGCTTTAAATATGTAAGTACTGAAAACATATTTTATGAGGTGGTTGGAAACAGGCAGTTTAGAATGTACGAGTATGTGATAGAGTAGAAAGTATTAGAAATACGCATATAATGTGCATTATCTGTTTTATAGGAAGCTATAATGAAAAAATCATAGTAAAGAAGGAACGATTGTGAATATAAGATATGCAACAATGGCTGATTTAGACGCTATTGCATCGGTTGAATCCGAGTGTTTTCCTGTTTTAGAGGCAGCAACTAAAGAAGAATTTGAGCAGAGAATAAAATATTATGGAAATCATTTCTGGCTTATGTTTGATGATGATAAACTCATTGCGTTTGTAGATGGTTTTGTTACGGATGAGGCTGATCTTACAGATGAGATGTATGAAAATGCATCAATGCATAATGAGAATGGTGCATGGCAGATGATTTTTGGTGTAAATACTCTTCCTGAATATCGCAGATGTGGATATGCGAAAGAGCTGATTAAGAAGGCCATCTTAGATGCCAGAAAACAGAATCGGAAAGGGCTTGTATTAACCTGTAAAGAAAGCCTTGTTCCATATTATTCCAAGTTTGGATTCGTTGATGAGGGGATAACAGATAAATCTACTCATGGAAATGTTCTGTGGCATCAGATGAGACTGGATTTTAAATTAAGAAATAATGGAGTAAAGCCTTCAGATAACGAAAATGCGACCGCACATAAAACATTTAAAGCTGACAGAATACTATCATATTTTAAAGAAGAGTGGAAGGTACTGCTTATAATAACTGTGTCAGGTTTTATATACAATCTTGGACTTTTGTTTGGACCATGGTTTGAAGGAAAAATGGCAGGCTGTCTTATAGATATATTGTCAAAGAATGCTGTATACAAGGATATGCTTATACTTGTTATTGCATATGTGATTTCAATTGGAGTAGTTCAGGTATCAAGATATATAAAACGTTTTTATGTTCGTAGATTCGCCAATAATGTTAATAGAAGAATGAAGAAAATATTATATGGAACACTTGTATTAAAGAGCAGGACAGAGCTTGAAGGTGAAGGTATGGGCGATATTATGACAAAGGCCATACTTGATATAGATGATTGTGCTGAAGGCATGAGAAAGTTTACAACAGAAATATTTGATACAGGCGTAGCGCTGGCTGCATATGCAGGAATGTTGCTTGTATATGATGTAAGGCTGGCATTTATTGCAATGATATTTCCACCTATATCTTATATCATTGCTGAAAAGATGAAAGTAATAGTCCAGAAAACAGGTTCTGCGTATAAAAAACAATCTGGTATCCTTAGTAATGCAACACTCGACAGAGCCTCCAATGCTATAACCTACAGAGTTTATGGCAGGGAAGTTAACAGAAAAAATGCGTACGAAGATAATCTGGCTGAGTATGAGAAATCAGCTATTTATGCTAATATATGGAATTCTTCTCTTACACCATTATATAGAATAATATCTATGATGGGCATTTTATTTATATTATATTTTGGCAGCAGAAATGTACTTGGAACAGGATGGAGAACCTGGGATATTGCAGCATTTACGACATTCCTGGCCTGCTTTATAAAGTTATCTGATAAGTCCTCGAAGGCGGCGAAACTGTTTAATGCAGTTCATAAGGCACAGGTTTCATGGAAACGTATTAAGTCTCTTATGGTTATTCAGGCTAAGGATACAGATTGTAAAAATCAGACATCAGGAAGGCTTGAGGTACAAAACTTAAGCTTTACATATCCAGATGGAAAAAATGTATATAATGATATTTCCTTTACTGCAGAGCCTGGACAGATCATAGGTGTTACAGGTCCGGTTGCTAGTGGTAAGTCAACTTTTGGAAGGACATTTCTGTGTGAATATCCATATGAGGGAAGTATCATGTATAACGGATGTGAACTAAGAAATGCTGCGGATAATGTAAGGTCGGGAATAATAAGCTATCTTGGACATGATCCTGAATTATTTAACGATTCTGTAAGGAATAATGTGTTGTTAGGTGATGATTATGATGTTTTTGAATACCTCAGGGCAGTATGCATGGATAAAGAGGTTGAGGCTATGGAACAGGGAGCAGATACCATTATTGGAAGTGAAGGAATCAGGCTGTCGGGTGGACAGGCACAAAGAATAGCACTTGCAAGAACGCTTTGCCATAAGAAGCTGGTGCTTGTGCTTGATGATCCATTTTCAGCACTAGATAGGAATACAGAGGAACAGATATATAAGAAGCTTAAAGATATGGCATCAGATAATATCGTTATTCTTATATCTCATCGTCTCTATATGTTTCCGAAGATGGATAAGGTTATATGGATGGATGCCGGTAAGGCAAATGTTGGAGCACATAAAGAACTTATGTTGGAATGTCCTGGCTACAGAAAAATGTATGAAACGGTAAGTGTTGAAGAATGCAGAGCTGTAGAAACAGAGAATGAAGGGCTGGCTGCAGCTAAGGTAGTGGAAAACAGCAGAAGGGTAGTGGATAAGCATGAGTAAACATAATAGTAATGTTGATAATGGCGGCAAAGTACTTAGTGTAGGCTTAATAATATTGCACACTACAATAAAGAAAAAGTGGCTTTCACTTGGTATTATAATAGCAGTATGTGGTGCAGTTATAACTGCACTTTATCCACCGCTTGTACTTGGAAGAATAGTAGATACATTGGCAGCAGGATGTCAGGTTCCTTTATATCTTATATTTCTTTATATAGTATTTACTGTGATCACAGGTCTTATGGAGGCTGCAAGGGAAGGGCTTCTTACTGTATTTGGCCAAAAGATAACGCATGCTCTGCGTAGTGGTCTTATGGAGCATTTTACCAGACTGACAGCAGATTCATTAAACCGTCAGGAGCCGGGAGCTGTGGTGTCAAGATTCGTTGGTGATGTTGATACTGTAGAGAATCTGTTTACCTCAGGGATAGTCAGTATGTTTGCGGATACATGTAAGATAATAAGTATTCTTGCAGTTATATGGTTCAGAAATAAAGGGCTTGCAATATTATTGCTTATATTACTGCCATTTATATTCTGGTTTACAAGATATGTGCAGAGGAATATGCTTGAAGCCCAGCTACGAAACCGGCGTGCAGTAAGCAAGGCTTCGGGACATGTACCGGAAACACTACATAACATCCGTACAATACATAATCTTGGCAAGGAAAAGTATATGGAGAAAAAATATGATGAATATATAGGTGACAGCTATAAGGCTATGGAAAAGACCAACTTTTACGATGCCATATATTCACCGGTTATTCTTATACTAAATGCAATTGTAGTAGCGGTAGTTATGTTGTTTTCAGCATCGGGCAATGCAAAGGCTCTTACACTTTTTGGAATGTCGGCAGGCACGGCGGTAGCTGTTATTAACTACATATCACAGATATTTGCACCAGTTGAGAGCCTTGGTATGGAAATACAGACTATACAGTCAGCGATTGCCGGTGTAAGAAGAATAAATGAATTCTTTGCACTTCCAGCATTTGAAGATGTTAAAGCAGATATTAATGCAGATATTAAAGCAGATTTTAAGGCTGATTTTAATGTTGATATAAGTGCAGATATTAATGCTGCGTTAGAAACACAGACAGCTAACATCAATAATAGTGAAGAATTAAAAGCTAGAAAAGCCTGCACACCATATGTCCAGTTTAATAATGTAACTTTCGGATATGAAGCTGACCATATTATAATTAAAGATAAGAGCTTCCATGTTGATATGGGTGAACAGGTTACACTGCAGGGAAGGACAGGTGCGGGAAAGAGCACAATATTCAAGCTGCTTTTAGGCTTATACAGGCCTTTAAAGGGACAGATACTAATTGATGGAATTGATTCTTATAATATACCTGATAATATGAAAAGAAGAATATTTGGTTATGTTGAACAGACCTTTCATATGGTGCCAGGAACAGTTAAAGACCAGATTACATTATATGATGAAGCTATATCTATGGATGAGGTTGTGAATGCAGCCAGGCTTGCAGGACTTCACGATACAATTATGAGCTTTGATAAGGGATATGATACACCTTGCACACAGGAAATATTTTCGCAGGGACAATGGCAGTTATTGTCCATTGCAAGGGCAACTGCTGCTAATCCACAGCTTCTGCTTTTAGATGAGATAACTGCTAATCTTGATGCTGATACAGAAAGAGAAGTACTAAAGGCATTAAAAAATGTATCTGAAAACAGGACTGTTATATCAATCTCACACAGGGTTACAGCTAGAACAGGAAGAGTTATAAGCTGTTAGAACAGCGTTGAGTCTGTGACATAGCAAAAAGAGGCTTTAACAGAAAAGATTATTAGAAACTGAAATTTTAGAAATTGAAATTTTCAGATGAATATGTATAATAGAGGAAAATATTATGTAAAACAGTATAATAATATGCAGTATAATACGCAGGACAGGTAATAGAAATGAAAAAAATAGACTTTGAGAATGGAACAATTACAGATAATATTTTAAGTGCATCAATCCCTATGCTTGTAGCACAGTTATTGAATCTTTTGTATAACGTAGTAGACAGGATATATATTGCACGTATACCACATATCGGTACAACAGCTATAGGTGCAGTTGGAATATGCTTCCCGGTAATTGTTATTATTACAGCATTTGCTAACTTGTTTGGAAGCGGTGGAACACCTCTGTTTTCGATATACAGGGGAAGAAAGAAAAATAAAGAAGCTGCACTTATTATGGATACTTCATTTTCAATGCTTTGTGTGGGTGCTTTTATATTAATGTCATGCGGTATGTTGTTTTCAAAACCAATTCTCATGGTGTTTGGCGCATCAGATAGTACAATAGTTTATGCATATCCATATATGATGATTTATCTTATAGGAACAATACCATCTATGCTTGCCTTAGGACTAAATCCATATATTAATGCACAGGGATATTCTACAACTGGTATGATATCAGTTGCAATAGGAGCAGTTCTTAATTTCATACTGGATCCACTATTTATATTTGTTTTTGGCTTAGGCGTAAAGGGAGCAGCAGTAGCAACAGTTATTTCACAATGCTTCTCGGCGATGTTTACAATATATTTCCTGACACATAAATCCGAATTAAAGATGAGATTTTTAAAGAAAAATGAGCTTGCAGAGTGTGCAGGTTATGCTAAGAATATTATCAGTCTTGGCACAGCGGGATTTATAATGCAGGTTACTAACAGCCTTGTTACAATATGCTGCAATAATGTATTGGCAGTAACAGGAGGAGATATTTACATATCAGTAATGACAATAGTATCAAGTGTAAGACAGCTTGTGGATACTCCGATTCATGCTATTAATGAAGGCTCTTCGCCAGTTATCAGTTATAATTATGGTGCAGGAAAGCCGGCACGTATCAGAAAAGCAATAGCGGTTCTTGGTATTATGACACTGGCTTATACTGCAGTTATGTGGAGCATTATTATATTTGCACCGGGAGCATTAATAAGTATATTCAGCTCAGATAGCAGCCTGCTTAGTGATGCTATTGTTGCATTAAAGCAGTATTTTGCAGCATTTATATTTATGGATCTGCAATATATCGGACAGACAGTATTTAAGTCACTTAACAAAAAGAAGCACGCCATATTCTTTTCATTATTAAGAAAAGTCATTATAGTCGTGCCCCTTACATATATTATGCCATATACATTTAATATGGGGACAGCAGGAGTATTTCTGGCTGAGCCAGTATCAAATGTAATAGGAGGAAGTATCTGCTTTATTACAATGCTTTGTACAGTACTTCCGGAGCTTAAGAGAATGGCTGAAGTATAAAACTACTGTATCCAGGCAGTTCCATTCCGTTATTAAGCTTAATTTCGCTGCCACTTATAAGGTCAGTGCATGTATCAGTTCCGATATTAAACGAAGCAAAGTAAGGATGTTCAGATGCATTGATGGCAACAAGTACACGTTCATCATTATACTGACGTAGGAAGATGCACTGCTCATTGGTGAGCACGATAGATGAGAAGCTTCCGTAATTCAGTGCATTTGACGACTTCTTCGCGACAGCCAGCTTTGATATAAATGTTGTGAGGTCATTCCATATAGGCGTATCAAAGGAAACACGCAGAGCAGGATCACCATCCTCTTTTCTTCCTGTTGCACCCCATTCACTGCCATAGTATACACAAGGAATACCAGGCATTCCGAATGCAAGGGTGTATATGAGAGGAAGGTGGTTAGCGTTATTAAGAATACTGGCAACTCTTGTTACATCATGATTGTCAACAAAGGAGAGCAGATGCTTTCCCTTATAAAGAGTCCAGTTTTCTGGTCCGAACTGTCGTAATAATGAATGGTTTATTTCAAACATATTCATACAGTTAAAGCTTGAATAAAGACCTTTGTAACATTCGTAATTGGTTACAGAATGTAACATTTCATCATTCATAATCTGGTTATAGTCACCATGAAGAGTTTCACCAAGAAGAAAGAAATCAGGCTTTAGCGAATCGCAGAAGGAGCGGAGTCTTCTTAAAAAGTCATGATTCAGGCAATAAGCCACATCAAGTCTTAAGCCATCTATATCGAATTCATCTACCCATCCTTTTATGGCTGAAAAAATATGCTGTATAACATCCTCATTATATAGATTGAGCTTTACGAGGTCATAGCAGCCCTCCCAGCCTTCATACCACAGACCGTCATTATAGTTTGAGTTGCCATTAAAGTCTATTCTTGCAAACCAGTTAACATAAGCAGAATTCTCACGGTTTTTAAGAACGTCCTGAAAAGCCCAGAAGCCACGGCCTACGTGGTTAAATACACCATCAAGAACAACATTGATTCCTTCCTTGTGCAGATTAGAGCATACGTTGGCAAAATCTTCATTGGTTCCAAGTCTTTTATCTATTGTTGTATAGTCACGGGTATTATATCCGTGCGTATCAGATTCAAATACAGGTGAGAAATATATTGCATTGGCACCCAGCTTTTTAATATGGGGAATCCAGTCATTGACCTTAAGGATACGATGTGTAAGGACATCATCATTATCATAAGGTGCACCGCACAATCCCAGAGGATATATCTGATAAAAAACACTTTCATAAGCCCACATATTTGTATACCTCCTAGTATTTTATGATGTCGGGGTCAAAAGCCCCCGACTTTGATACCTACGGATTGTTCCGTGC
>OHLL01000637.1_pt1 | contig 11322 bp, 8 predicted proteins | sample 1569031 | NCBI WGS metagenome assembly OHLL01 (sample SAMEA3879606, study PRJEB24766) | human gut metagenome | biome: human-associated habitat; feature: feces | place: USA | collected 1985/1987 | reverse complement strand
CCGTGGGCGATGTGGAAGGCGAAGTGATCGACATCAACTTCCGCTCCACCCGCATCCGCTCGCCGGACAAAACCGTCAATGTGATCACCAACAGCAAGATCTGCTCTGCCACCGTGCAGAACGCCGCCCTGCGCACCATGCGCCCCTACAAATTCACGCTGGGTGTCACCTACAGCACCACCCGCCCGCAGCTGGAAAAGCTGATGCAGGACCTGCAGGCCATGCTGGATGCAAGCCCCCTCACCAACCACGGCACCAACATCGTGCAGCTGGCCAGCTTCGGAGATTCCAGCATCAACATCCTGATCTCGGCCTACCTGCTGACCAACGTCTACGCCGAGTTTCTGCAGATGCTGAACATCATGGACATCATGCAGGCTGACGGTGTGGATTTTGCCTTCCCCTCCACCAGCGTCTACATCGAAAAGAACTGATCGCATCCACGCGCAAAAAGAGCCCGTTTCCGTCTTATCCGGAAGCGGGCTCTTCTGCTTTTCTGTTATTCGTTCACGGCCGTGCAAGAGCTCCCGGTTCCCGTTGCGAGCATTTCAGCTCTGTGCCCGGCAGACTGAATTTTGTTACGGTATGACTTTTTTACAGTGCCACGTCCAGTGCCATCATCAGGGCAAACCCCAGCACGATGCTCACCACCCCGGCGGGTTCGTCCTGCTCCACGGCTTCCGGTATCATCTCCTGAGCCGTCACACAGACCATGCACCCGGCGGCGGCGCTCATGAGCCACGGCAGAGCCGCGCTCACCCAGCCCGCGAGAGCCAGCGCCAGCAGCGCCCCCAGCGGCTCCACGAGGCCCGACGCCGCACCGGCGCAGAAGGCTTTCCGCCTCCCCTGCCCGGCCTGCGCCAGCGGAAGGCTCACCGCCGCGCCTTCCGGGATATTCTGCAAGCCGATGCCCAGCGCAAGGGCCAGCGCCCCGCTGACGGCCTCCGGCTCACCCTGCAGGGCCAGCGCCGCCGCAAGGCCCACCACCATGCCCTCGGGCAGATTGTGGAGGGTCACGGCCAGCACCACCCGGCCCATCCGGCCATCCTCTTTTGACCCGGTGTGCATCAGCCGCCCGGCAGCCTCTTCCAGCCGCAGCAGGCCCACAGCCCCAAGCACCAGCCCTGCCGCCGGGGCCAGCCAGACCGGCAGGATCCCGGCCTCCGCCCTCTCGATGGCAGGCAGCAGCAGGCTCCACACGCTGGCGGCCAGCATGATGCCCGCCGCCATGCCGCAGAGCATCCGCCGGGTGCGGGGCTCGTCGGCCCGACGCACTAAGAAGACCCCCGCCGCCCCCAGCGCCGTACAGAGCGCCGGCAGCAACAGGATGACCGCCGCAAACAGATAGACGTTCACATTGCATTCCCCCTTCCCACCGATGTATGCGAAGGGAGGGGGAAATGTGAAGAGAAAAAGCTCTCCTCATTCCGGCAGCTCGTGCAGGGTAAATTCGTTTTTTGTTGTTTTCAGGATTCCCTCATCCCGCATTTTGCCCAGCTCTTTTGAGAGGGCGCTGCGGTCAAGGTTGAGGTAGTCGGCCAGCCCCTGACGGTCGAAGGGGATGCGGAAGCTTTTGCTGCCCGCCTTCGCGGCCTGATTGGAGAGATACAGCAGCAGCCGTCCCCGGACAGTCTTCGGGGCCGTGCAGAAGATGCGCTCCGAGAGGGCCAGATTCTTGTGCAGCGAGATGTTGAGCAGGTGGGGCGTGTGGATGAGGACGTCCATGTTCAAAAAGAGCGCTTCCGTCTCTTCCGCCGCCACCACGTCCACCATCATCGGCTCGCCGCAGAAGGCATAGGTCTCCGCGAACACCTGCCCCGCCGGGACATGGCTCAGGATGCTCCTGTTGCCCCAGAGGTCGATGTTCTCGATGTTGACGCCGCCCGCCTGCACGACGCCCACCTCGCGGGTGATACAGCCCGCCCGCAGAAGGACTTCGCCCTTCGCGTAGGTCTTGCAGCGCGCACCGCCGCAGGTGAACATCTCGGCCAGCGCCGTCTCGCCAATGCCCCGGAAAAGGGGCGTTTTCTCTGTTTTCACCCTCAGCGCCCCCTTTTACCGCTTGACGTGGTAGACCTCGAGATAGACGCTCTTGCGCGTCTCATCCAGCGTTTCCTTCAAATCGCGGCAGAAATCCTCATCGTCCAGCAGCGCCACCACCTCGGGTGCATAGCGGGTGCCTCTCTGGGCGTGGAATTCGCCCAGCAGCGTATCCACCGGCTTTGCCATCGTGTAGCAGCGGCCGATATTGTCGGTGGCCGCGTCCAGCGAGTCGGCCACGGTCAGAGCGTCCACGATGGGCTTGATGCCTGCCGGGCAGGGCGGATAATTTTTCGGGTAGCCGCCGTGTCCGTCGTAGAAGGTGTGGTGGTAGAGCGCCGCCGGGGCCAGGTCGTCCTTTCCGCCCACATTGCACAGCAGCTCGCAGCCGAACACCGTGTGCCACTGGATACAGGTAAATTCCTCGTCCAGCAGGCGGCGGTAGTTGTTGCCGATGTACAGGAACACACAGCTCTTGCCTACATCGTGGTAAAGGCCGCACTCATAGGCCAGCTCGCAGATCTCAATGCGGCTGCGGCGGACTTCCTCCACCGTCTTGCAGCCCATGACGCCCACGAACCGCTCGGGCGACTTTTTGAGCATCTGCTTGACGAACATGCGGGTCAGGCCGGCCACCATCATGGAGTGGACATAGGTCGGCTTGTGAGCCACGAGGATATAATTCAGCAGACTGCGGCGGGCCGTTCCGGCCTCGGCCTGCATCTCCACCAGCTCGCGCACGGCACGGCTGACCACACGAGAGTACCGATTCTGGGGTACATTGTCCAGATACCGCAAGCTGCGGTCCATCACTTCTTCGGTGCGGCATGCCATCTCCCTCCGGTCGGCAGGCGGCATCTTGACCTCGTAGGCCACCAGATAAGACACCGCCGTGAGGTTCTTGTTGATGCCAGTATCGCTGTAGTCCTGGATGTCGGTGCGGTGGATGATGTCCAGCAGCTCTTCCACCACCTCGCGGGCCGTACACCGTCCGACATGGAAGCAGGCCGCCTTATAAAGATAGCTGACACGCCAGTTCTGCAGCCGTGCCTCCTCGCCCTTATAGAGCACCCGGTCGCGGTAGATGGCCTCCGCCGACTCCATCACCCTGGCGGCGACCACCGGGTCGTTGTGGTGGCGCAGATAGCTCAGCAGCGTCTCCCGGTCCATATGCATCGCATACTCGAATTTGCCCCACGGAAGGTCCGGGTCGAGCCGGTGGTAGTAAGGGTCGGTGATGATGCCCATCGCCTTGTCGAACACCTTCATATATTCGGTGCATTCTTCCGGCGTACTGCGCGGCATGGACATCCGGCTGTTGCCCAGACAGCGCATGATGTAGCCTTTTGTTGTCTTATCGAAGGACTCATACTCCGCAATATAGCCTGCACCCTCCTGAAAAAGGCAGCGCACCTGCGTCCCGTAAGGGTTGATGGCATAGTCGCGGCCCCGGACATTGAGGTAGTGGAGAGAAACCGCTTTTCCATACAGATAGCGGACGATGGCAGGCTTGTCGCCCCGGATGCGGGCGTTTTCCAGCAGGAGGCTGTAGACCTTGTAGGCGATGCCGCAGTCCTCGCTGCTGGTGTAGTCGAACATCTTGTCGGCAAACTCCTGCAGGCTGGCAATTTCGGCACTCGTCAGCTCCGCAGGCGCACGCTGGAATACCAGCTCATTGAGGATGGCGTTGTTCTCCTTCATGTAGTCGAAGCACCTGATGGCGTTGGACTGGATGGTCTCCAGCAGCTCCTTTGCTTTCATATCCGGGGAGAATTTAGGCTGGGAGAGGGTGCGGACCGTCCTGAGATCTTCAATATAGCGCTCGAATCGTGGGTCCATCCCCTCTCCCCCTTTTCTGTTTTTTCACGCTTTGCTGTTGGCAGAGTCTCGTTTCCCGTGATAGCTTATTATACCGTCTTTTCAAGTCGGAATCAACTGATTTTTCCAGCCCGTCCGCTTCTGACACACGAAAAAGACTGCCGTGCATCGTCTTTCTGCACGGCAGTCTTGTCAAATCGGATCTTCAGTTGCGGTAGCAGCGGTCCTGGCCTACCAGCCAGTCCTCGCACAGGCGCTCGGCCTCTTCCCGGCTGCGGCTCACGCAGCGGAACAGCCGCCCTTTCAGCGAGCAGTAAGAATAGCGAACCTTCGGCACTCCATTTGCATCCCGGAATGATTCCCATCGTTCCTGTCCCGGCATCAAATAGCTTTGTTCCATAGCTTTCGCGCTTCCTTTCCGGCTGCTCCGGCAGCACAACGTGTTTATTTTATCACGTTTTGGCCGGAAGGGCTATTCGCTCTTTCCACAAAAAGCGCTCTGTATTTTATGGGAGAATGCGCATTGACAAACCGCGATTCAACAGTGTTTCTTTTTCTTCCAGACAAAATACCCGGCGTATAGGGCGAATGCCGCCAGCGCTGCCAGCGAGACTTTGCTGGCCAGGGAATAGCCGTCAGCCTGATAGACGAAGTCGATGGTGTTCTCCCCCGCCGGGGCCAGGACAGCCATCAGCCCCTCGTCCACCCGGATGACATCAGTCTCTTCGCCGTTGACGTAGGCCGTGAATCCATCGTCGTACGGTACGGAGAAGAAGACGAGGTCGTCTTTTTTCAGCGCGATCTCCGCATGGAAGCCGGAGTTGGTCATCCGGAAGCTGCTGCAGGCCGAGGCGCGGCGGTCGGCGCAGTCAGAGACGTAGGTGTCGTACCACAAATCGTCCAGCTTTGCTTCAGGCAACTTCTCGAGGTACTTGCCGTAGGTTTCGGCGTCCTCTTCGCTGAGCACCAGCGCCCGCATCAGGAGGTTCGCGCGGGTATTTTTAACGGTCGTCTCGTAGGACTCCTCCGTAATATAGTAGTCGTAGGTAAAGCCCATGGGAACGTAGTTCTCGTTCTCGTAGAGCATGAAGCCGTCTTTGGTGTCGTAGTAGCTCCATCCGTCATCCGCAGCGGCGAGGAAATCTTCCTGCTTTTCGGGCGTGGTGATGAGGTACTTGACGCTCAGCAGACCCCGCAGGGCGTAGTTGGAGATGTCCGGCTCACTGCGGACATCCCGCTTGACGCCCAGTGCCGGGTAGAAGCTGAGGATGCTGGGCGCGGCCGTGCTGCCGAAGTATTGCAGGCTGCTCTTGTCGAGCCAGAGGCCGAGGTTGTCGTGGGTCTTGTAGGTATCCACGCGCCAGTCGCCCTCGGGCAGGTCATCCTTGAGCTTGATGGCGGAGGTGTACTGCTCCACAAGGTCGCTGTCGGTGTGCCACTGGCCGAACTTGCCGATGCCGATGTGTACCATGCCGAACGCGCAGGCAAAGGCCAGCACCACTGCCGTCATCCGACGGGCAAAGGCCCGGCTCCCCCGCCAGCGGCGGCAGAGCAGGCGGTACAGGATAAGACCGCCGATGCCGAAGCTCAGGACGGCGGCATACTGGCCGGGGTTCTGCAGCACACCCAGCGACCATTCTTTGGTGTCGCCATCCTGCACCGGCACCAGGGCAAACGCCAGCGTTGCGATCATCAGCCAGCCGATGCCCCGGACCGGGGCGTCCAGCTCGTCGGCAGAGATGTCGGGGCTTTCCAGCGCACTGGCCGTCATGGCGCAGAGGATGAGCACCGGCATATAGTACCACCGGGCGTAGTAGCTGGAATTGAGGGCGTAGAAGGCGCTGTTGAGCACCGGCACCAGCGCAAAGATGGCGCAGGTGGCGACGATGCGCTTTTTGCTGTCGCCCTTCCGCGCCCGCCAGTAGGCCATCGCGCCGGCCAGACTGCACAGGGGCAGATAGGCCGACATGCTTGTCCACTTGATGATGCCCTCCGACCAGATGGAGGTGATGTAGGGCGAATCGGGCGGTAAGATCCAGCTCAGCAGGATGGCCAGATACTGCTGCACCTTCGAGTAGGTCAGAAAGCCCCAGCCCGACGACAGGTCGATGGTGCGGGGGTTCTGCAAAATGCTGAGTACCGCCGGCCAGAGCAGGACGAAGCCCAGAGCCGCGCCCAGCAGGCTCTCAAAGGCCAGCCGGACGAAGAGCCGGACATTCATCGGGAAATCTTTCGTCGTCAGCTTGCAGATGAAGTAGATGACGAGAAAGAGGACCTGTCCGATGAAGAAGAAGTAGTTGTTGAGCAGGTTGACGCCCACCCAGAACGCGAAGAGGCCGTAGTGCTCTTCCTGCTCGTAGAGCGTTTCGTCCAGCGCCCAGAGCATCCACGGGAAGAGGGCCACCACGTCGATAAAGTGGTTGAAGAAGACATTGTAGATGCTGAAGCCCGAGAAGGCATACAGGCAGGCGCCCAGCACCGCATGGTCGGAGCGACGGACATAGCGGCAGAGGTAGCGGTAAGCGCCGCCGCCCGCCACGGCAAATTTCAGCACCAGCAGCGGCACCATGAGGTAGGGCAGCCAGTTCTGGGGGAAGATGAGGGACAGCCAGAAGAAGGGCGAACCGTACAGGTAGAATGAGTAGGCATTCATCGCGCCGCTGCCCAGGTCGGTGGCCCAGGAGAAGGTGCTGCGGGCCGCGCCGGCCATGCCGTCCGGGCAGCCTGTTCCCTTGATGAAGCCGTTCATATAGCGGTAGAAGCTGATCTGCTGGCTGTTGAAATCGCCTGCATAGTGGAAAAATCCGCCGTCGATGATATAGAACGGCAGGAAGAATATCGCCGCCGTGAGCGCACAGAGCAGCATGGTGCGGAGCATCTGGTCCCGCCGCCCCGGCATATTGAGCAGCCGGGCATTTCCGGCCTGATTTTTTGAATCGTCCATTGTCTATCCTCTTTCCCCGCCCGGAGGGGCGGCACAGGCCCATCGCCTGCATCGTTCTCGCGTTCCAGTATAGCACGCGGCTGTGTGGAAAAAAAGAATTTTTGTGTTTTGCTTGACATTCGCCCGCCGGGCGGGTATAACCCTCTCAAAGACACTTCAAGGAGGCCGACATGAAGCTATACCCGTTCAGCGCCCTTCTGGCGCGGATGAAGTACATCACCCGGTGGAGTCTGATGCACTCCACCCGCCCGGAATCCCTCAGCGAGCACACCTGCGACACTGCCCTGCTGGCCCATACCCTCTGCCTCATCGCGCGGCGGTACACCGGCACGCCCTGCCGCCCCAAGACGGTGGCGGTGGCGGCGCTCTATCACGATGCACCCGAGATCATCACCGGCGATATGCCCACGCCGGTCAAGTACAGCAGCCCCGGCCTGCGGGACGCCTATAAGGCGCTGGAGACCGAGAGCGTGGATTCCATGACCCGCCTGCTGCCGCCGGAGCTGGCCGAGGAGATCAGCCCCTTCATCACCGGCAGCCTGCTGACCGCCGAGGAAAAGCGGCTCCTGAAAGCTGCTGACCGGCTCTCGGCCCTCGTCAAGTGCATGGAGGAGCAGCGCAGCGGCAACCACGAGTTCGACGCCGCGCTTCGTCAGCAGCGGGAGACACTGGAAGGGATGCACTGCCCTGAGGCCGACTGGTTCATGGCGCACTGCCTCCCCTGCTTCACCCAGAACCTCGACGAGCTGACCCGCAGCGAATGATCACGGGAAGGGGACTTCCCGCACGTCGTCCGGGTCCAGCCCGGCCTTGCGCTGCTCTTCGAACACCGCCGCAATAAGCTCGTCCAGGTCTTCCAGACGGGACAGGGTGCAGCAGCAGCGGCGGAGGGCGGCAGCGCCCTTGAGGCCCTTCATATAGTGCATCGTCTGGGCGCGGGCCTGAGGCATGGCGGTGTATTCGCCCTTCTGCTCCACCATCTCTTCCACCTGACGGCGCAGGGCATTCATGCGGGCCTGCAGGTTGGGGGCCTTGGGTTCCGGGGTGCCCTCGATGGCGGCATTCACCCGCTCAAACAGCCACGGGTCGCCCAGCGCAGCACGGGCGATCATCACGCCGTCGCAGCCGGTCTGCTGCATCATGGCCACGGCATCCTCGGCCGAATGGATGTCGCCGTTGCCCAGCACAGGCACCTTCACCGCCGCCTTGACCTTGGCGATGATGTCCGGGTCGATGCCCGGGGTATACATCTGCTCCCGGGTGCGGGCGTGGACGGCGATGAGTTCAGCCCCCGCCTGCTCGCAGGCTTTGGCGCACTCCACCGCCGTGATGTGGTCGGCGTCCCAGCCTTTCCGCATCTTGACCGTCACCGGGCGGGTGGTGTGGGCCTTGACCTGCTCGACGATGCGGCCGCAGAGGTCGGGGTCCAGCATCAGCTTGCTGCCCGCGCCGCCGGACACGATCTTGGGGGCCGGGCAGCCCATGTTGATGTCCACAAAGTCGAACTCATACTGTTCCATAGCGGCGGTGGCTTCGCCCATGATCTGGGGCACCTCGCCGAAGATCTGCACGCCGTAGGGTGCGCCGTTGGGTTCGGCTTTGAGCAGGCTGACCGTTTTGTGGTCGTGGTAGACCAGCGCCCGGCTGGACACCATCTCGCTGACCGTAAAGCCTGCGCCGTGCTGGGCCATCAGCCGGCGGCAGGGCGCGTCCGTAAAGCCCGCCATCGGGCCAAAAACTGCCCGGTGGGGCAGGGTGATATTTCCGATTTTCAGAGAATCCATCTTATCCCTCGTTTTGCTTGACAATGGCTTGCAAAAGCTCTATACTATAAATAAGAAAGGCACTGTCTGCGAATGGTCAGCGTCCTTCCGGCGTTAAGTCAAAAAGAATGACCGCAGCTTGTCAGGGCTTGGGCGGTCATTTCTTTTTACTATTCGATATGGTCCATGTAATCTGAAACGTGACAAAAATCGCTCCGCCGATAATGGCGAGCAACTGAAGCACTTCGCTCAGCGTCATAGCACATCCCCCCTTTCGCACCATGCGTCAGGGGATAGCAAAAAATTCACCTCCCCGGCGCAGGGCCGGAAGGGCGTGACCACCTACATTGCAGACAGTACCTTGCTGCATCGGCAGCACCTATAGAATATCATATTTCCCGCACGAATACAACACCCCGGCTGTCTGCAGGCCGGGGTGTTCGTCTTGTCTATCGCAATTTCTCCTGCTATACTTGGGGCAAAGGAGCGGCGGGCGGACCCCCGCCGGAGAAATGGCTATGGAGTATCGTGATTGGACGAAAAAAGACGGCAGCGGGCGGGACATCTCCACCTCGCTGCTGGGCTACGGGTGTATGCGCTTCCCCACCCTGCCGGATGGCCGCATCGACGAAGTGCGGGCCGAAAAGCTGCTGAACACTGCCCGGGAGACGGGCGTCAACTACTTTGACACCGCTTTCCCCTACCACGGCGGTGAGAGCGAACCGTTCGTGGGCCGGGTCATTGCCAAGTGGCCTCGGGAGAGCTTCTACCTCGCTACCAAGCTGCCTCTGTGGAGCTGCAAGACCCTCGACGAGGCCAAAGCCATCTTCGAGAAGCAGTTCGAGCGGCTGGGCGTGGACTACATCGACTTCTATCTGCTGCATTCCCTGCACAAAGCCCGCTACGATGCGGCCAAAGAGATGGGCATTGTGGACTGGCTCTGGGAGCAGAAGGCTGCCGGGCGCATCCGGAATTTTGGCTTCTCCTGCCACGACAACGCGGCGGGCTTCGAGCACATCCTGCGCGACCAGCCGTGGGACTTCTGCCAGCTGCAGTACAACTACCTCGATACCGATGACCGAGCCGAGGAGATCGCAGGAGACCGGGGCTATGCTCTGACCGAAGAACTGAATGTTCCCCTCATCATCATGGAGCCCATCAAGGGCGGTACGCTGGCACAGCTGCCGCCGGACGCCGCCGCGCCGCTGAACGCGCTGGACGCCGACGCCAGCGCGGCCTCGTGGGCGCTGCGCTGGGCGGCCAGCCACAAAAATGTGAAGGTCGTCCTCTCCGGCATGAGCGCAGAAGACCAGCTGGACGACAACCTCGCCACCTTCGGAGATTTCCGCCCCATGACCGACGCCGAGAACGCCGCCATCCGGCAGACTGCCGACGTCCTGCGCAGCCACATCAAAATCGGCTGCACCGGCTGCCGCTACTGTATGCCCTGCCCCATGGGCGTGGACATTCCCGACAATTTCAGCATCTGGAACAAGCTCGGGATGTTCGGCAATAAGGACGCCATCCGCCAGCAATGGACAGCCCGCTTCCCGGATGCCGAAAAGGCCATTCACTGCGTCCGCTGCGGCAAGTGTGAGGCCGTCTGCCCCCAGCATCTGCCGATTCGGGACTCTCTTGCAAAGCTCCAGACGGAACTGGACAATTTATAACGAGTGAAAGCGGGCGCTCCTCTGTCTCTCCGGACAGGTGGAGCGTCCGCTTTTTTGTTTAACCTACGTTGATGTGACCCACCGGGAGAACTTTGCGCTTGTTGTCGTCGGGCTTTGCCGTCAGGCTGATTGCCAGCGACACCGGGCCGACGCGGCCCATGAACATACAGGCCATATACAGCAGCTTCGCGCCGGTGTTCAGCTGCCCCGTGACACCCACCGACAGGCCCACCGTACCGAACGCCGAGCAGGACTCGAAGATGCAGTCGATGACCGACACCGTCTCTGCGGTGTTGTAGTACACCACGACGGCAGAGCCGAACGCCGCCACCGCGCCGATGACGATGATGGTCAGAGCGCGGTAGACCGTCTTGGACTCGATGTGGTGGCCGCCGATGACACAGTCATCGCGGCCCTGTGCCACGCTGCGGATGGTCAGGATGAGCACCGCGAAGGTCGTCACCTTGACGCCGCCGCCCGTCGAACCGGGGGCCGCGCCGATGAACTGCAGCACGCTCATCAGCAGCTTGCTGATGGGGCTGCAGGCCGCGAGGTCGATGGTGTTCATCCCCGCAGTACGGGTGGATACCGACTGGAACAGCGCCGCCATGATCTTGCCCGGGACGGACAGGCCGCCCATCGTCCTGGGGTTCGACCACTCGAGCAGGGCCAGCAGCGCCGCGCCGCCCACCCAGAAGATGACCGAGAACTGCAGCACGACTTTCGCGTGGAGGGAGAGCCGCCGCTTTTTGCGGTGCTCCGCCAGCTCCACCCAGACCATGAAGCCCAAACCACCGGCCATGATCATGAACATGATGACAGCCTGCACATAGTAGTTGTTGACGTACGGCGCCAGCGAGGAGTAGGCGCCAAACCGTCCGAAGAGGTCAAAGCCTGCGTTGCAGAAAGCCGAGATGGCCGTGAACACGCTGACCCACACACCTTCTGCGCCGAACTGCGGCACGAATGCGAAGAGCAGCAGCACGATGCCCACGGCCTCGAAAGCCGCCGCCAGCTTGATGACGATCTTCAGCACCTCAGTGGCCTTGGACAGGCCGTCTGCCGAGACGCTCTCCCCCAGCACCCG
>OHLL01000623.1_pt1 | contig 11511 bp, 10 predicted proteins | sample 1569031 | NCBI WGS metagenome assembly OHLL01 (sample SAMEA3879606, study PRJEB24766) | human gut metagenome | biome: human-associated habitat; feature: feces | place: USA | collected 1985/1987 | reverse complement strand
GCTTTGTCTTTGGCATCCCTGCCCTCTCAGGCGCTTCGCGCCAGCTCTCCCAAGGGGAGAGCCTTTAAGAGGATATTTATTATAAAAAGATTTTCTGAGAAGTCGTACTTAAAAAGAAAAACAGTGTCGAAACTGCACAAAATTTTTGAAAGTTTTTTGACAGCAGGGAACACAAGGGAAAATTTGTCCGAACGCTCTTTGCAAAGGCGTTTTTTTGCCGTATACTGTAGTCAGACGGCGGACGGAAGAGCGCATGAACTCTTTTTCAGCCGGAGAAGAACAGCGTGGACAACGAGGTTTGCGGAGGATGAGCAGAATGCGAAATGAGCTGCTTGGTACCATGTGCCGTCCCGGTACGGGAATGCATCAGGGGCTCCGTGTAACCTGCTGCGGGTCCAGTCTGTCCAGAATGAAATAAAAGGCCGTGGTGTAAGTGCATCACAGCCTTTTTTGTTTTTCGTCGCGGGAGATAGAGAAAGAGAGGTTGGATACAGATGATTCGTAAAGTGGCAGTCATTATGGGTTCGGACAGCGACTGGCCGGTGGTGAAAGGTGCCTGCGCCCAGCTCAAGGCGCTGGACATCCCCTTTGAGGCACATATCCTGTCGGCCCACCGCACCCCTGCCGAGGCAGCGGAGTTTGCCAAGAATGCCAGGGCCAACGGCTTCGGCGTCATCCTCTGCGCAGCAGGCATGGCGGCCCATCTGGCAGGCGCTTTTGCCGCAAACACCACCCTGCCGGTCATCGGCATCCCGATGAAGGGCGGCGCGATGGACGGCCTGGACGCTCTGCTGGCCACCGTCCAGATGCCCAGCGGCATCCCGGTGGCCACGGTGGCCCTGAACGGCGCGAAGAACGCCGCCTGGCTGGCTGCTGAGATCCTGGCCCTCGGCGATGAGGCGCTGGCTGCGAAGCTGGATGCTGAGCGCGTCGCCATGGCCCGGCAGATCGCCGCCAAGGAAGAAAAACTGCAGAAAGAGATCGAGGAACTGTAATGTCTGATTTTGCATACCCGCTTCACGAAGAGTGCGGCGTTTTCGGCATCTATGACCGTGCCGGCACAGAGGACGTGGCCGCTGCCGCCTACTCGGCCCTGTACGCGCTGCAGCATCGCGGACAGGAGAGCTGCGGCATCGCCGTGAACGACGACGGCGTCATCAACGGCCACCGGGACCTCGGCCTTGTCAATGAGGTGTTCACCCCGGCGGTGCTGGGCTCGCTGGCAAAGCCCACGGCCCACATGGCCACCGGCCATGTCCGCTACGCCACCTCCGGCAGCCGCGTCCGGGCCAACGCCCAGCCCATGATCGTCCGCCATGGCCGGGGTACCATGGCCCTCTGCCACAACGGCAATCTGACCAACGCTCTGGAGCTGCGCCGCCAGCTGGAAAACGAGGGTGCCATCTTCCACGGCTCCTCCGATACCGAGGTCATCTGCTACCTCGTCACCCGCAACCGCCTGCGGATGGGCAGCATCGAGATCGCCATCAGCAAGACGATGGACGTCCTCGAAGGCGCTTACAGTCTCGTGGTCATGTCGGCCACTAAGCTTATCGCGGTCCGTGACCCCCGCGGTTATCGCCCTCTCTGCATCGGCACCCTGCCGGGCGGCGGCTACGTCTTTGCCAGCGAGAGCTGTGCGCTGGATGCCGTGGGCGCGACCCTGCTGCGGGACGTGGAGCCCGGCGAGATCGTCATCACCGACACCAAGACCGGTGAACTGCGCTCCATCAAAGACCACTGCGGCCGTCCCGACCGCCAGATGTGCGTCTTCGAGTTCATCTATTTCGCCCGCCCGGACAGCATCATCGAGGGCAGCTCGGTGCATGAGGCCCGCAAGCAGGCAGGCCGCTTCCTGGCTCAGGAACACCCCGTGGAGGCCGATGTGGTCATCGGTGTGCCGGACTCCGGCCTCGACGCCGCCCTTGGCTACTCTCAGGAGAGCGGCATCCCCTACGGCATCGGCTTTATTAAAAATAAGTACATCGGCCGCACCTTCATCCAGGGCAGCCAGAAGCAGCGCGAGAACAGCGTCCGCATCAAGCTGAACGCCGTGACCAGCACCGTCAAGGGCAAGCGGGTCGTGCTGGTGGATGACTCCATCGTGCGCGGCACCACCTCTGCCCGCATCATCAAGCTGCTGCGGGACGCCGGAGCAAAGGAAGTCCACTTCCGCGTTTCGGCACCCCCCTTCAAATATCCCTGCTACTTCGGCACCGACATCCCCGACCAGAAGCTTCTGGTCGCTACCGGCCGCACGGTGGACCAGATCAACGAGATCATTGGCGCCGACACGCTGGGCTACCTCTCCACGGAGCACGTCGTCCAGCTGGCCCAGAACGCCAACTGCGGCTTCTGCACCGCCTGCTTCACCGGCAAATACGCTGTGAAGCCGGAAGAGGTGCTTTCCACCGATATTCATGAACGCCACCTGAATGACCGTCCCAAGGACGAGAAAAAGTTAGGAGAGTAACAATGGAAAAGAGCTATTCGGAAAGCTATGCAGCCGCAGGTGTGGACATCACCGCCGGCTATCGTTCGGTCGAACTCATGAAGCAGTATGTGGCCCGCACCATGAACGAGCACTGCATCGGTGGTCTGGGCGGCTTCGGCGGCCTGTTTGAGCTGGACTGCACCGGCTACAAGCACCCTGTCCTCATCTCCGGCACCGACGGCGTCGGCACCAAGCTGAAGATCGCCATGATCATGGACAAGCACGACACCATCGGCATCGACTGCGTGGCCATGTGCGTCAACGACGTCATCTGCGCCGGTGCAAAACCGCTGGTCTTCCTCGACTACATCGCCTGCGGCCGCAACATCCCCGAGAAGATCGCCGAGATCGTCAAGGGCGTGTCCGAGGGCTGCGTCCAGGCTGACTGCTCTCTGGTGGGCGGCGAGACCGCTGAGCACCCGGGCATGATGCCGGAGGACGAGTACGATCTGGCCGGTTTTACCGTGGGCGTCGTGGACAAGGAAAAGATCCTGAGCAATGACACCATGAAGCCCGGCGATGTGATCATCGCTCTGCCTTCCACCGGTGTGCACTCCAACGGCTTCTCGCTGGTGCGCAAGATCTTTGACATCGACGGCAACCCCGACGTGCTGCACACCGCGCCCGCCGAGTTGGGCGGCAAGACGCTGGGCGAGGCCCTGCTGGCCCCCACTAAAATTTACGTCAAGCCGGTGCTGAAGGTGCTGGAGGAAGTGGATGTCAAGGGCATCTCTCACATCACCGGCGGCGGCTTCTACGAGAACATTCCCCGCAGCCTGAAGAAGGGCTGCTGCGCCCGCATCAAGAAGGAGGACGTCCGCACCCCGGCCCTCTTCCACCTGATGCAGAAGACCGGCAGCATCTCTGAGCACGATATGTTCAACACCTTCAACATGGGCGTCGGCATGGTGCTGACCGTCCCCGCTGAGCAGGCCGAAAAGGCACTGGAGATCCTCCATGCCAACGGCGAGCCGGAAGCTTACCGTCTGGGCGTCATCGCAGAAGGTGAGGGTGTCGAGCTGTGCTGAACATTGCAGTGTTAGTTTCCGGCGGCGGCACCAACCTGCAGGCCCTGCTGGACAGTGAGGCCCGCGGCGAGAACCCCAATGGTAAAATTACGCTGGTGGTGGCCTCCAAGCCCGGCGTCTATGCGCTGGAACGTGCCGCAAAGGCCGGTGTGGAGAGCTGCGTGGTGCGCCGCAGGGACTACGACAACAGCGAAGAGTTTGACGCGGCCCTGCTGGGCACGCTGAAAGCACACAACATCGACCTTGTGGTGCTGGCAGGCTTTCTGTCGGTGCTGGGGCCCAGCGTCATCGCGGCCTATCCGCGCCGCATCCTTAACGTGCACCCGGCGCTCATCCCGTCCTTCTGCGGGCCGGGCATGTACGGCCTGCGCCCCCATGAAGCGGCCCTTGCCCGTGGCTGCAAGGTGACCGGTGCGACGGTTCACTTTGTGAACGAAGAATGCGACGGCGGGCCCATCCTGCTGCAGAAGGCCGTGGACATCCTGCCCGGCGACACCCCCGAGGTGCTGCAGAAGCGTGTGATGGAGCAGGCTGAATGGAAGCTGCTGCCGAAGGCTGTGGCAATGGTTTGCAGCGGAGAGATAAAGTAAAGGACAGCAGGGCGTTGTTTCAGCCTCTCCCTTTGGGAGAGGTGGCACGGCGTCAGCCGTGACGGAGAGGGCAAGGACGCTGCCCGACGTAAACGGGCTTGCCCTCTCAGGCGCTTCGCGCCAGCTCCCCCAACGGGGAAGCCAAAAGCGCTCTTGATAAAGGAGAATAACAATGGAGAAAATCAACCTGAACGAATATCTGGCTGCGAACGAGTACCCCGGCCGCGGCATCGCCGTGGCAAAGGCTCCGGATGGCCGTCAGATGTTCATCGGCTATTTCATCATGGGCCGCAGCGAGAACAGCCGCAACCGCGTCTTCGACCCGGTGCCGGAGCGCGGCGGCATCTGCACCATGGCTGCCGACCCGGCCAAGCTCGAGGACCCCAGCCTCATCATCTATAACCCCGTGCTGACCCTCGGCAAGACCCACATCGTCACCAACGGCGACCAGACCGACACCATCTTTGACGAGATGAGCCGGGGCAAGAGCTTCGCCGACGCCCTGCGCACCCGCACCTTTGAGCCGGACGGCCCCAACTACACCCCCCGCATCTCCGCTGTGGTGTATGCCGACGGCAGCTACCAGATGAGCATCCTCAAGTCTGCCGACGGCAACGGTGAGAGCGTCCAGCGCTATTTCTTCGACTACCCCCAGCCCGTGGCCGGTGAAGGCCACTTCATCAGCACCTACAAGCACAATGGCAGCCCCATCCCCAGCTTTGAGGGCGAGCCGCTGCGCTTTGCCTGCCCCCGCACCCTCGGCGACTTTGCCCACGGCCTGTGGAGCAGCCTGAACGCCGACAACAAGGTGAGCCTGTTCGCCCGGGTCATCGACCTGGAGAGCGGCGAGAGCGGCGACATGATCTTCAACAAATACGACGCTGTGTGCAGCGACCTCGACGACCCTGAGGAGCCGGAGCTGCTGCCCGAAGAGCTGGAACTGCTCAAAAAGCTCGACGCCGAGGAAGAATGACCTAAGACACAAGGAGGATGCACCAATGAATGAACTCGCACTGAAGTACGGCTGCAACCCCAACCAGAAGCCCAGCCGCATCTATATGGAGGATGGCTCTGACCTGCCCGTCACCGTCCTGAACGGCAAGCCCGGCTACATCAATTTTCTGGATGCCCTGAACTCCATCCAGCTGGTGAAGGAGCTGAAGGAGGCCTGCGGCCTGCCCGCTGCCGCCTCCTTCAAGCACGTCTCCCCGGCGGGTGCCGCCCTGGGCCTGCCCCTGACCGATGTGGAGCGGAAGATGTACCACATCGCCCCGGACATGGAGCTTTCGCCGCTGGCCTGCGCTTATGCCCGCGCCCGCGGTGCGGACCGGATGTCCTCCTTCGGCGACTGGATCGCTCTCTCCGACGTCTGCGATGTGCCGACTGCAAAGCTCATCCAGCACGAAGTGTCTGACGGCATCATCGCCCCGGGCTATGAGCCGGAGGCACTGACCATCCTCGCCGGAAAGAAGAAGGGCAATTACAACGTGGTCGCCATCGACCCGGCCTACAAGCCGAACCCCGTGGAGCACAAGCAGGTCTACGGCATCACCTTCGAGCAGGGCCGCAACGAGCTGGCCATCAACGCCGACACCATGCTGACCAACTGGGTCACTGAGAACAAGACTGTGACCGAGGAGCAGAAGCGCGACCTCATCATTGCCCTCATCACCCTGAAATACACCCAGTCCAACAGCGTCTGCTACACCGCAGGCGGCCAGACCATCGGTGTGGGAGCCGGCCAGCAGAGCCGCATCCACTGCACCCGTCTGGCAGGCCAGAAGGCCGACAACTGGCAGCTGCGCCATATGGACAAGGTACTCAACCTGCCCTTCCGCGACGATGTGGCAAAGCCCAACCGCGACAACGCCATTGATGTTTACATCGGCGACACCCCCGAGGACGTCATCGGCGACGACGTCTGGGCCGAAACTTTCACCCGTCAACCCGAGCCGCTGACCGCTGAGGAAAAGAAAGAGTACCTGAGCCACGTCACCGGCGTCTGCCTCGGCTCGGATGCATTCTTCCCCTTCGGCGATAACATCGAGCGCGCACGCCGTTCCGGCGTGACGGCCATCGTCCAGCCCGGCGGCTCCATCCGCGACCAGCAGGTCATCGACACCTGCAACAAGTACGGCATCGCAATGGCATTCTGCGGCATCCGGCTGTTCCATCACTAAAAAGCCTCTCCCTTTGGGAGAGGTGTCACCAGAGGTGACGGAGAGGGCAAGGACGCTGAGAAAAATCCGCAGGCACGGCGATAATATCGCTCTGACAAAGAGTCTGCCTATCGCTGTGCGGCGGCATTGTCGTACCGGGCTTGCCCTCTCAGGCGCTTGCGCGCCAGCTCTCCCAAAGGGAGAGCCTTAAAAAGGAAAATATTATTTATTAAGGAGCACACCATGCTGGCGAGTATCTTTTCGCTCAACGTCATCCAGACCGCGCTCGAGCTGGGCTGCATCTACGCCCTCGTTGCGCTGGCTCTGTTTCTGAGCTATTCCATCCTGAATATCGCGGACCTGTCCACCGACGGCTGCTTCACCCTTGGCTGCGCTGTCGCCTGTCAGGTGGCGCTGACCGGCCACCCCTTCCTCGCCCTGCTGGCGGCGATGGCGGCCGGTGTGTGCTCCGGTTTCATCACAGCTTTTTTGCAGACCCGCCTCGGCGTCGAGAGCATCATGGCCGGCATCATCGTCAACACCGGCCTCTACACCATCAACCTGGCCGTGATGGGCTTCTCGTCCACCATGTCGCTGGTCAAGACCGATACCGTCTTCTCCATCGCCAAGAGCGCCCTGAGCTTCACGGGCGGCGGGTATAAGCTGGTGCTGGCGGCGGCAGTCATCGCGCTGGCCGGTGCCGCCATGGTGGGCTTCCCGCCTCGGCCTCTCGATCCGTGCCACCGGCGATAACGCTGCCATGGTGCGTGCTTCCAGCATCAACCCCGCCTTCACCATCACGGTGGGCCTCTGCATCTCGGGCGCATTGACCGCCCTTTCCGGCGGCCTGCTGGCTCAGTACCAGAAGAGCTGCGACATCAACGTAGGCACCGGCATGGTGACCATCGCGCTGGCTTCCCTCATCATCGGCGAAACGCTGGTGGGCAAGCGGACGATGGTGCGCCGTGTGCTGGGCGTCGTGTTCGGCAGCTGTCTCTACCGTTTTATCGTGGCGGTGGCCCTCCGCTTCAACGTCCCGGCTGCTGCCATGAAGCTGGTCAGCGCCATCATCGTGGCGGTGGCCATCTCGATGCCCGCCATCCAGGAGAAGATCGCCTTTGAGAAGCGCCGCAGTGCGGCCCGTCAGGCACGGAAGGAGCGTGTGTAAAATGGAAATGCTCGAACTTCGTGATCTGCACAAGACCTTCAACCCCGGCACCGTCAACGAGAAAGTGGCCCTGAACGGCGTCAGCCTGACCATGGAAGCGGGAGACTTCGCCACCATCGTCGGCTCCAACGGCGCGGGCAAATCCACCCTCTTCAACGCCATCACCGGCGGCTTCATCGCCGACGAGGGCAGCATCACGCTGGGCGGCGAGGACATCACCTTCGCGCCGGAATATCAGCGCAGCCGGGTCATCGGCCACCTGTTCCAGGACCCGCTCAAGGGTACGGCACCCAACATGACCATTGAGGAGAATCTGGCGCTGGCCTACCTTCGCGCCGGGACCGCCCCCAACGCCATCTTCTCCCGCATCTCCCGCAAGGATAAGGAGATCTTCCGTGAGAAGCTGGCCCTGCTGGATATGGGCCTCGAAGACCGGATGAAGCAGCCGGTGGGCCTTTTATCCGGCGGCCAGCGCCAGGCCCTGACCCTTCTTATGGCCACCATGGTGCCTCCGCTCTTACTGCTGTTGGATGAGCATACAGCGGCCCTGGATCCGGCCACGGCGGAAAAGGTGCTGGAGCTGACCCGGAACATCGTGGCCGAAAAGAAGATCACCTGCCTGATGGTCACCCACAATATGCATCAGGCATTGGAGCTGGGCAACCGCACCTTCATGATGGACGCGGGCCGCATCGTCTTTGACATCAAGGGCGAGGCCCGCGGTAAGATGACCGTGGACGACCTGCTCGAGAAGTTCCGCGAGAACGCCGGCAAGGCTCTCGACAATGACCGCATCCTCCTGAGCAAGGTGGAAGCCGACAACTGAGCATAAGCGAAAGACTGCTGCAAAACAGCTCTCTGAAAAAAAAAAAACAATGAACAAAACCCGGAACTCCTTCAGAGCCAGGACGGCTTGAAAAGAGTTCCGGGTTTTGTGTTGTTTCTTTCTATCTTACAGCATCTTGGAAAGGAATGCCTTCAGACGCGGGTGCTTGGGATTGGTGAACAGCTCCTGCGGCGGCTCATCCTCCTGAATGCGGCCCTCGTCAATGAAGATGACGCGGTTGGAGACTTCGCGGGCAAAGCCCATCTCGTGGGTGACCACCAGCATGGTGATGCCGGTGTGAGCCAGCTCCTTCATCAGCTCAAGCACTTCACCGACCATCTCGGGGTCGAGGGCGCTGGTAGGCTCGTCGAAGAGGATGACGTCCGGGTCCATCGCCAGCGCACGGGCGATGGCGATGCGCTGCTGCTGGCCGCCCGAAAGGCTCTTGGGGTAGACGTTGGCCTTGTCGGCCAGACCTACGCGGGCCAGAAGCTCGTCGGCGCGCTTGGAGATGGCCTCTTTGTCCTTGAGCTTGAGCAGGCTGGGGGCCAGCTCGAGGTTTTTCTTGACGGTCAGGTGGGGGAAGAGGTTGAAGTGCTGGAACACCATGCCCATCTTCTGGCGGACAGAGTCGATGTGGTCGTCGTCCACCTCCACGCCCTCAAATTTGATGCTGCCGCCGGTGGGGATCTCCAGCCGGTTCAGGCAGCGCAGGAAGGTGGATTTGCCGCAGCCCGAGGGGCCGATGAGGCAGACCACATCGCCGCGGTAGATGTCGATGTCGATGCCCTTCAGGACGTCGAGGATGGGGGTGGGCTGCTTTGCGCCCTTCCGTTTTTCGCCGCCATAGGTCTTGGTCAGACCGCGGACTTCCAGGATCTTATCGGTCACTTTGTGCCAGCCTCCTCTCAAACTTTGCGAGCAGCCATGTGAACAGCATCACCAGAACCAGATAGATCAGTGCCACGCCAAACAGGGGGAACATGGCCTCGTAGGTGCGGTTCATGATGCCCTGGGCCGCATACAGCAGCTCCTTGCCGCCGATGACGGTGATAAGGGAGGTATCCTTCAGCAGCATGATGAACTCGTTGCCCAGGGCAGGCAGCACGGCGCGGATAGCCTGGGGGATGATGATGACCACCATGGTGGTGATGTAGTTGAGGCCCAGGCTGCGGCCGGCCTCCATCTGGCCCGGGTCCACAGCCATCAGGCCGCCCCGGATGATCTCGGAGACGTAAGCGCCCGAGTTGATGCCCAGCGCCAGAGCGCCTACCATGGTAAAGTTGCGGCTGTTGTTGAAGATGACCATGCTCATGATGAACAGCTGCACCATCATGGGGGTGCCCCGGATCACGGTGGTGTACACCTGACACACGGCGTTGAAGACCCCCAGCACGGGGTTCGAGCGGCCGGGGCGCTGCTGGTCGTGGGCCACACGCACCAGCGCCACCACGCTGCCCAGCAGGACGCCCATGGCCAGAGCAATGGCAGTGACCAGCAGGGTGGTGCCTACGCCCCCGATGTACTGGAGCCAGCGGTCCTTCAGGACAAAGGCCTGATAAAATTTGTAGAACAGCTCCTGCCCCATGTCCAGCCGGCCGCCGCTTTTCAGCAGCTGGCTCAACAGTTCGTATTGTGCGGCCATTCGCATCCTCACTTTCTTTTCGTCTGTTGTGATCTTGTCAGAATTTTGTAACCTATATCCCTTAAAAAAAGGGGAGGTGCCCGGTGGGCCGCCTCCCCTTGAGGGGTCTGTTTACTCAGCCTTGATGTACTTGTCCACGATGGCCTGCAGGGTGCCGTCGGCCTTCAGCTCCTCCAGAGCGGCGTTCACAGCCTCCAGCAGAGCGGTGTTGCCCTTTGCCATGCCAATGGCGTAGTCCTCCTCGGCGTAGCTGGTGTCCAGGATCTTCAGGCCGGGGTTGGACTCCACATAGGCCTTGGCGGGCTCGTTGTCGATGACCACAGCGTCCACCTGGCCGTTGTTCAGGGCCTGTACAGCGGTCAGGCCGTTGTCGTAGGCCACCACGGCGTCCTCGCCAAAGTCGTCGGAGCAGTACAGGTAGCCGGTGGTGCCGCGCTGGGTGCCGATCTTCTTGCCGGCCAGATCGTCCACAGAGGCAATGTCGGAGCCCTCGGGCACGATGACGGACTGGATGCCGGTGGCGTAGCTGTCGGAGAAGGACATCACAGCCATCCGCTCGTCGGTGACAGTGATGCCTGCCATGGCGATGTCGGCCTTGCCCTGCTGCACGCTGAGCAGAGCGGCGTCAAAATCCATGTCGTCGATCTGCAGCTCCAGGCCCAGCTTCTCGGCAATGGCCTGTGCGGTGTCCACATCGATGCCCTCAATGGTGCCGGCGTCGGTGGTCATCTCGTAGGGAGGGAAGGTGGCGTTGGTGGCCATGGTCAGCTTGCCGGCCTCCACGGTGGTCAGGTCAGCAGCGGCAGCGCTGGTGGAAGCAGCCTCAGAAGAAGCAGCAACAGAGCTTGCAGCAGCGGAAGAAGCGGTGGAGGCAGAGCCGCCGCAGGCGGTCAGAGCCAGAGCAGCAGCGGAAACAGCGGCGGCAGCAAGAAAGCTGCGGCGAGAGATCTTTTTCATATTCAAACACTCCTCTTTATGTGCATATCGTTTGCATCTCTCTGCTGTGATGCGATTCATCGAAAAATCAGAGAGCGTGTTTAGTATAGGTTGTACAATTTGAAAAGTCAAGTGTTGTGCAAAAATTCCATCAAATTGAAACCGAATTGCAAACAATTATGCAGAATAAAGCTTGAGAGAGATGTATATATGCAGAACCTCTCAGTCTGCCCGGATGCGAAAGCCTCTCCCTTTGGGAGAGGTGTCACCGCAGGTGACGGAGAGGGCAAGCTCAGTGCGACAGAGCCGCCGCACGGCGATAGGCAGCCCCTTTGTCAGAGCGAAACTATCGCGACGTCTGCAATTCTTTGGCAGCGTCCTTGCCCTCTCAGGCGCTTCGCGCCAGCTCTCCCAAAGGGAGAGCCATTATACGCTTCTTGCCAGCTCCTCCACGCTCCGCTTCGGCACGCAGTAGTCACCGTTCTCATCGAGGTAATACTTGATGCCGGTCTTCTCCGTCATCGGTACGACCCTGGCGGCGTGAGTGGGGCAGCCAAGCGCGACCATGAACGCCAGCTTGTCCGGCGCGGCGATGCCCAGCAGCTCGCTCAGGGCGGGCTTGTTGATGGCGCCCATGATGCAGCTGCCCACCTCCTTGTCCCAGG
>OHLL01000620.1_pt1 | contig 11642 bp, 9 predicted proteins | sample 1569031 | NCBI WGS metagenome assembly OHLL01 (sample SAMEA3879606, study PRJEB24766) | human gut metagenome | biome: human-associated habitat; feature: feces | place: USA | collected 1985/1987 | reverse complement strand
TCTTCTTCCATTAACATACCTCACAGTCTGATATTGATACTTTACTTTTATCGAAATCCCTATAAAGCAATTCATACTGCGTAATAACGTCTAATTCTTTATCAATGTCGGCAGCAATAATATTCAATCCATTATCATCTTTTCCAATAATCTTCTTTGCAAATTCTTTTTCCGACTTTATAACATCAATAATGTCACCATCTTGCAAAGGTAAAATCTTAAAAATCTCCTTTTTTACTTTTCGATACTGAATTTCACCAGTCCTCATATTATAAAGAATAAGATTAGGAGCAATAACGTTTCTTGTGTTCAACACAAACCATGTGTTATTACCAAACTTTTCATCTGTGTATCTTACCTCGTTGAATTTTTTTACCTGCTCCTTCATTATCAAATAGGGATTTATATCTTTATTCTCCAGATAATTGAAGATTTCTAATAGAACTTGTTTAGAATTGAGATTATTGTAAGATTTTCCACTCTTGGTTAATTCTGAATTTCTAATGATGATGGATTTTACATTATCATCTGTGATTTTTTTATTCACTGTAGATAATGTCATTTTATCTTTTCCATATAGCATTTCAAAATAATTTCTGAATTTCAGTAACTTATCTGTTTTGCCGTATGTTTTACAACAATCAGCAATCAAATATCCTTCAAGAACCTTCTTAGTAATTCCATTCTCTTTGCATCTTTCTAAAAAAGTATAGAAGTCATTGCTATCACACATACAATTAAATAAGATGTTAGGGGTATCATCTATCTTTTCTTCATCTTTAGTTAGGAACATACTTACACGCTTTTTAGCTTCATTGATATAGTATTCTCTATCCAAATAAGTAGGAATAGATTTAGCGTGTATATCTTCGTTATCAATGAATAGATGGTCTGGAGTATTCGCAAATTTTTCATACGATTTTACACCCTTTTCTATTTTCAGTTTGTAAATAGAACCATCTGAAGGTCTATTGCTGGCAAATACACGATGTACTTTATTTTTTAAAAGTTCTCTATCTATTCCACTTATTTTTACACTTCCATCCTTGGATTTACCTGATAAAGCAGCCCCATACCACACTTCTTTATATTTAGATGAGAGCTTAATAACTTTTTGAAACTTTATCAACTCATCACATTCATTTATTGTTTTTTCAATTGGAATGTCATATGCTAAATAATTTCTAACTGCATCATTCAATATAGGAAGATCGTTGTCAATGGGGTTATTATATTTCACCATTGAACCTTTACATTCAACTTCTCCATTTTTCATAATAGCAATGTAATTATTTACATCTTTCTGGATAAGCTTTGTGTACTCATCGATTTCAAACTCCATCCTTAATCTTTCACCAACATAATGTGTTATTTCTATCACCTTATTTTTCTGTTCTTCACTTTCACAGAGAACGAAGATACCATCTGTATTAGTCTGTAATAGTCTACAATATGGTTCCAGTTTATCGATCAAATCCAAAATGAACATCTGTCCAAAAATACAGGTGAGATTAGCCATCAGCGGATCATAGATTGCTCCGTTTCTATCTTTTGACGCACCATAAATACCATTTATCATAGGTTTCAAAGCTTTATTCTTTGAATTACCCTCAGCTTTAAGTTTAAGTCTAAAATCTCTCATCATACGGAAATCATCTGGATTTTTAAATTTCCTACTCAGAAGGTTATATTCTATGTCTGTTGTTGGATACATACTTGATACATCTGCATGTAGTATAATTCCTTCAAATATTGATTGTATATCATCAGCTCCGTGACATCCTCCCCATGCAAATACATGTGGAATACCTGCCACAATACACGTTAGCTGATTATTGTGTTGATCATCTTCTGAATGCAGATGTTCTTTATATCTCCAATTCTTAGGATTCATATACCATTCAGGTATGAATTTGTATTTATCCGATAACCGTATTGTATCAGGAAGGCATATATCAAATTCATCATCCATTGTATGTTGATCCACTGCATTTAAAATCTTTGCTGCCAATTGGACTTTTGTCTTTGTAAAATATGACATATCCAATCCATACAATTCGATGATATCTAATTGTCCTTCAAAATCATTCCAACATGCATCTAAAACTTTCAATAACTCAGAAACATCATGGATATTATAGATCTTGGTTTGCTCTATCTCTGCTTCTGTTAATGGCCTGTCAATATTAAAATCGACTTCCGTTTCTCTAATATCATCCCCCATGAAAGCTTCTAGTTGCTTTAATGATTTATCTTTCAAAATAGCATCATAATCATTTAATGGATAATTTTTATGATTTTTTACAACTTGAAAAGGCTTTTTTCCTTCTTTAATCAGTTTATCATTTACATAACCGACATTCATTCCATCTAAAATACCTTTAAATATACCTGTATCATATTGCCGTCCATTATATGAAACGAATATTTCATCTTTATGTAATTCATAGAATTGAATAAGAAGTTGTCGATTATTTATTATGGTTATAATGTTATTCCTGTCTTTGTAGTTAATAAATGTAACACACCACCAACTAATTCTCGAATAACATTCAAAATCGTATCCCCATATTTTATTTTTATCTATCAATCATTATCACACTCTTTCTCTAAAATCCAAATCGTTGTTCAATATTAGACTTTTCAAAAATCATATCTTCGATTATGACCTGGGGACACTTCCCATTTTTAGAATCTATTCCAAATCTCCCCACAACATCGAATTTTATATTGTCTCCTACACTCAATATATCCTTATATAATTTTGCCAAAGATCTGCTCTTGGTTTGTTTGGTAAATTTAATATTGTGATACATAAATTCGATTTTATTCTGCTTTGAACCGATTAGATTAATGTTATATTTATTGCAAGGAACATTCCTGATTAAAAATATAGGTTCGCTCACAGTGTTTCCCCATACTCCATCATATTTAGCAATATTTTTTATAATCTGATCGTGTAATTGACTTGCATCGTATACATGATAAACATAATACGTTGGTTCATCAATTTTCTTCATTGTAGATAAGATCTGAAAAAGTTTATTCGTATTTTCAAATGATATTTCACAACCAAATGCCCCAGGATGTCCATCTACTTTCATAAATAATCCAGTATCTTTGCACCATTGGTTAAAGTCTCTAATCTCACACTTCTCATATCCTCTGCCACTACCTTTACAAATATCACCTTTTCTACGCATCAAAAGGCATGGTCTTTGATATTGATCTGCTAGTCTATTTGCGATAAGTCCTGTTGAATTACCATCCACATTATCTCTTGCATTACATATAAGAATTGGAAATTTATCTAAACCAAATCCTTTGATTTCTTCTGACAATACAGCAGCGCTATCTTCTGTCATTTTCTTTTGTTTTCGGTTAGATGACTCACAAGCTTTAAGGGTATATTCTTGGATTGTCATTTCAACAATACCTTTACCTCTCACTTTTCTCTCAAGAACCTTATCTGAATTAACAAAGGCTTCAAACATATACCTCTTATCTTCATATTCTCCCAATCGAATCAATGAATTTATCAAAGGACAAACATAAAATCCTATTCCATTCATAGTGATTTTGTTATCCATAGAATACATCTGAGCATTAACTAATGTTTCAATGAGTTTGTTTTTACCAGATTTATTTCTAATTTGGTTTAGACCTTCTAAAATTAAAAATCTGGTTTCTAAATCCATAGTATCAGCTCTATCCCCAATCATTCCCAAAGCAACTAGATCAAGATAATCATCCGAATAATCTACTCCATAATATTTATCAAGCAATTTCGCAAATTTGTATGTAACTCCTACACCTGTCATAGCTTTATCTGTTACCTTGTCGGATAGCTGATTATTCACTACAATCGCCGGATTTCCCTCACTTGAAATAGAATGGTGATCCAGAATGATTATATCTTTACCTGATTCTATTATTCTTTTGCATTCTTCAACGTCTCCAGTTCCTGCATCTGGAACGATTACTAGACTAGAATCATCCTGACAGATTCTATCTACAAACTCTTTTAATCCATGCAACTTTCCAGTATGAATAAAATAATCAATATCAATTGATGATTTAATCTTTTTGATATATTGATAAATAACAGCTCCAGTATTACCATCCACATCACAGTCAACAACTAAATCAATCTTGTTATTATTTTCTATGTGCTTAATCAAAACATCTCTGGCTTTTTCAATATTATTAAACAATAATTCACTTTCTGTATTTTCAACAGTTGGATTCAGAAAAGATTTGATATCGGTTACGCCTTTTAGTCTTAAAATATCTTCAAGTTCATTTCCAAACCTAACTTGTCCAAGCACTTCATACTTAAAACTCAATCTAAATCACCTTTCTAATTATTTGTTGGAACATATATCTTTTGATCCATTAACTGTAATAAAACTTCTTTACCTCTATCGGTTGGGGAATCCTTATAATTCAATAAATCATTCACATCCCACAACACAGTTACGCAAAAATAAGGACTTAATTTATCAATAATTTTATCTTTGATATGTTTCGCCCATTTTTTACATTCCTCTGAATCGAGAGTTTCATACTGTTTATCCAATGCAACGATTACTTCTTTGACTCCGAGTTTAAGAATTAATGATCTTTGAAAATCTGTTAAATTACTTCCACATAAGGCAACCGTAAAATTATCTTCTCCGAACATCGTATCTGTCTGAAGAACAGATTTTTCAGCTTCTACTAACATAATCTTTCTCTTAGTTTTTATTGCATTTACATTATGATTCAACCCAAATAGATTCTGGCCTAGAGGATGATTAAATAAGGTTTTTCCAATTTTAAATGGGCCATACTTACCAAATAGATCAATATCCTCTTCCATCAAAGAACGCCCTCTTATTCCAATAAGTTGATTATCAATATCAAAATGAGGAATTATGATCTTTTGCTGCCATGTAGAATACAATATGTTATATTTTCTCATAGTATCAATTGATATTCCCTCATCAATCCATTCTCTCGTATAAAACTTCTGAAATATGTTAAGAGTCCTTTTATCATATATAATCAATGGTTTATATTCGATTTCTTTCTTTGCGTTCCTTTTATATTTTCTTATAAAATCCCAATCAGAAATCTGTTCTTGTTTACCAAATCCATATTCGCAATTATCTATATTGAGCTGTACACATATCCAGTTAATGGCTTTTTGGAATTCTTCCTGTTCATATTCTTTGAATCCCATAACCAAACCGATAACATCCATCTGACCACATTCTGTATAACAGTGAAACATTTGGGATTCTTTATAATAATAAAGTTTCTGCTTACTACCATGATGACATATGGTGTCTGAAATCCATATGTCATCATCCTCATAGGATATGGTTGCTCCCATATGATCTGTAAGCAAAGTTCTAATATCATCTTCTGATAACTTCGTTTTCAAATCCTGGGCGGTCATTGTGTACCTCCCTCTACTTTGATAATTCTGTAGCCAAATCAGAACCAGAAATATCCACATCAGATTCAATCATTCCAACATTCCCAACATCATCTAACTGGAATTCAATTAAAGTTTTTTCAATATCTGTCACAAGTTCAAAATCATAATAGGTTACAAAGCAATCAACCTCTCTCATTGTTCCAAGGTTGATTTTTGTCCAAACAATAATTGCTTTCCATTTACCACCACGGTTTTTAAATATGTAATATGACATATTGGGAATAATGGCACCAAACGTACCGTTAGATTCAAGAATTGGTTTTAACTTTTTTAGATCTTTATGTGTGACTGGTAATGCAAGAACTCCATAATCAGCTTTCTCTATGATAGCTTTCGATCCCTTCAATGCTCCAGCATCCTTATTAGAATCATCTTTATATGAATCGTTCAGCTGGGTAGATGATCCAAGATAAATGTTGAATTTATTTGCTGTCCTTTTTAATGCGCAGCTAAACAAAAATAGAATCTGATCTGTTCTTAAATTGACTTTTGTTTTTTCATAATAGTACCTATATAAATCTGGACTATCATTAATGTAATCAAAAAATGCATATTTGATATTCTTATTGATTACATAGTGTTCAATGGTATCATTAATACTATCAATCGTGAAATCAGGAAGGTATTCGCCATATAGTAGTGATTGCTGCATGATTTTTCCTGCTTCTATGATTATCTTTTCCTCATCTTCATTGACATCCCAAATCTCAATCCTGTCCTGTTCAACTCCACTAATATGAGCTAATAAACAGTCTTGGATTTCTTCTTTTGTCAACTCTGTGGAAATAAATAATACCGGCTCTGATTCTCCTATTGCTATCCATTCTTTTTTATTCCAATCATAAATTTTATTAGATGCAATATTCGCTGCTTCAGCCATTGAATTTCTTGATTTTCCACCACCTGATATAGAACTTCGGATGAAAAACTTTTTAGGGCGCATTCCCCTGAAAATAGTAGTCATGTATCCAGATTGAAATGGATAACCGTAAACATTTTCCTGTTTCTTATGTTCCTCTATCCTATCCATAATTCCATCACCAACATGGAAAGAATAGTTATCCCCAAATGCATTCTTCCAAAGCGATTTGAATTCAAGAAATTTGTTATTGATTGCTGACAAAACATCTTCACTTGTAAGCTCATTGAACATTGCTAAAATAGCTTCATCTGATTCATCATATATAAAGCTAATATCTAACTTCAAGCTTTCAGAAGCATTTCGGATAATTGAGTATTTTCTGACATCATCATAATATTTACCTACATTCATGATTTTGTCACTTGCCATTGAAATAGCCTCTTCGATATATTCCCAGCCGTTATTATTCTTCCACAGCGACATGGCTGTATCAAACTGAGATATTTCATTTTCTATATCAAGTGGTGATACCTTCTCAATATTTCCTTTTTTTGCGATATTAACCAAAGCTCCCCATATCATTCTATGGAAATTTTCTGGATAGTCATTTGCATTGGTTAAGTATTTCTCATCTAAAATAAGTCTTGGATTGATACAATAACATCCAAACAATAAAAATATAGCTTTTTTATCTACCTGTTGACTAAAATTAATAAGTTCCACCACCTTCTAACAAGTTATTTAAATTAACAAGTGATGAATTATTGTTCTTAATCACACTTTGGTTTCTTTTTACAACCTTGGTTTTGATTTCTACATTCTCTAAATTCTTCACTTGTTCTTTCATTTTTTCTTGTTGTGAATAATATTCTTTAGCATCTTCATAATGATGCTTTATTAATACTACACCGTATTTCTCAATTAACCGTTTTTGTAGTATTTCTTTGCAATACCACAATGTATATGTCATGGCTGAATAAGGCCATCCATATTCAGTTTTCATATCTTTTATTTGTTTCAACATTAAACCAGTAGGTCTATCTATTTCGTAATTTGTACATATGAATTCGATCAGTTGTTTATATTCTTCTCCATCTCTCAATATTTTCTCATAACATTCTTTACAATATGATTTAGAATTATGAGTATACTTCTCTGTTGACTGTAATTTTTTTCCGCAGCCTTTACAAGTCGATAATCTAGCCATCCGCATCCACCTACGTTATAATAGGGGGAAGGACAATCCTTCCCCTTCAGTTATCATTTAACCGACTTTAATGTTGAATTTCTGGATGAGTTCTTCGAGTTCCATTACAATAACCTTTGTTAAATCAAGCTGTGTATCTCTTAATGTATCAAACATCTTTACATTCCCATTATCATCCAGACCAAGGTTTCTCTGTAATACTGCTGTTGCTTCAGCTAAATGTCCATTAGATGCTAACAGACTACCTAATTCAATACCTTTGGACTTAATCGCCTCAAAATCTTCAACAGGAGCAACCTTATCAATCGTTCTTTCATTAGTTGTAAAATCTCCTCCAAGATCCTCAATTGCTTTACTCCACACAGCCTTTAAATCCTTAACGTTGATCTTTTCTGGTAATCCAAATGTATCTTTTAAATCTGGATATTTATCACACTTTTTAAATGTGACAAATCTCTCATCCTTATTGTCCTTATACATATAGCCAACCAGATACGCAGCTTCACGACAATAGGAAAATGTATTTTTGTTCAGTTTAAGCGCATCGCTTTCTTTCTTTGTATCAAAATCTTTGGAGTGTGTTGACTGTGCAATAAAATGAACTGTATATCCAAGACTCTGAATGACACCGATATTTTTTAATGCACTCTTAAAGCGTAAAGTACCTTCACCAAATCCACCAACATCTTTCAGGATTTCAGCATCTCTATTTTCCAGTACATAGCGTTCGCAGAATTCTTCATATTTGTCCAATGTATCAATTACAATACAAGAAAATTTTTCTTTTAATGCAGGATTTCTTAACTGTCCAATGACGGATTTAAAATCTGACATAGTATCAATTTTAACCGCCATAATACCTGGAATATTCTGATATCTATCTTCAAACTCTAAGAAGAAAGGCTGCTTATCAGGATATAAACTCTTTAAGAAATTCATTAAAGTGGTAGTTTTACCTACACCAGTATCTCCCATTAAAACCATTGAATACTGAGTTAAATCTACGGATACTTTATTTGGCTGTAAATCTAATAAATTAATCATCATAAATTAATATTGTCTCCTTTTGTTTGATTTTACTGTCGATGTTTTCTGATCGCCTGTCCGAAAATTTCAGACAGGCGTTTGTTTATAATTAGTGCTGTGCGAATGGGTTGTATGTAGTCTGTGGAGCTGGTGTGCTAGTATCTGGTTTGAAAGGTAAATCACTTCCTCCAGCATTAGCGTTTCCACTCTTTACTTCTGCTAACTTAGCCTTTCTCTTAGCCTTTAAAGCATCTACGATCTCCTGAGTAAGTTCATGTTCAAAGATTGTGCTAACTGCTGTACCAGACTTAATTTCATTCTTGCGAATATAGCTTTTTACTTCTTTTTCAATGTCATTACCAAACGCAGCTTTTTCTACCTGCTTAATAATCTCTACAGAGTTGATAACAGTACCAATTAACTTTGTATAAGCCCCTTCATAATAACCAGCCTGTCTAAATGCAGTTGCCATAGACTTATCTACGATCATCCTTATTGGAATTAACTTATCTGCTGTATAAACAGCATCCTTACCAAATCCATTTGCTGTCTGTCCAATTGCATCCATAATTACCACAAGATTACCTGTAGGAACACTCTTTACAATCTCATCCTCAATCTTCTCAATAATTCCTTCTACCTCAAACTTAGCTTCTAATACTGTAGAATCGTAATCTTTTGGTTCTACCTTATTAATGAATTTCGCATAGATTTTATTTGTGGAAATCACATCTCCATTTTTGCCTGGAAAATCATTGTCTGTAAACATACCATCTGTGATAGAAACAATATCTGGATTTTCACCTTCCGAACAATGCTTCATATCTTTAATATTATCTTTTGCGTCCATATACGCTTTATAAAAATAACTTTCTTCTGATGTAAAATTCTTATTTTCGTCTCTCTTGTACTTATAAGCAAAAAATCTAATGTTATGTTCACTGTCATCAGCAGTCCTTAGAACTAGAGTTCCACCAATAACATCTTCACCTTTATTATTCTGATACTCTTCAATGTTATTCTCTACTACCTTACCTGTTACTGTTACCTTGTTGATTAATTCTCTCATTAAAAATGTCCTCCTAATAAATATTTTTCTTTCTTTATATATTCTCTTTTATATTGAACAGCCATGCTTGACTGGAACATAAAGTAACTCTATGTGAATTATATTTAAACAGTCTGTTTTAGGGTAAACGAACCCAAGGGTACACTGTTTTACACCCTACAAATATATTCTCTATTCTGTTGTGTATGGGGATTGAAAATTAGAATAAAATCTGAATTAGAATTTTAAGAATCCTTGATAATTTTTTTAATCTGATATTTAATATTCCTTGAAAATTACCATAATTATCATTGCTCCAATCATATAAATCACAGTACCTACTACGCCAGCAAATAAACACTTCACAATACTTATTGCAACTAATTCTCCAGTTAAAGTTCCCATATCAATAGCTGTGCAACAGTCAAATATAGGTTTAATAAACATTAACCATAATCCTACATATGCTGTTAATGCTATATTGATCAGCTGAGATATCTTATATAAAATAATCTTCATAGTGCCTTATCTCCTCTTTCCAAAGTGAATTAAATCTGGTAAACTATAACCGAATATATATGTGATTGTATTACCACATTACAATCCAATTGCACGACTATATATTCGGTTATTTACCATGTGGAAGTGCCTATTGTAGTATTTGGCACACCAATTTTGGAATTAAATATCTGACCGTTCTGGTCGAATGAATTCCCAACCTATTAAAATCTACAGGAAGGGAGGGTAGAATGTTAGAAGTTTTAAGTATACTTCTGGGAAGTGGACTCATCTATGCAGTCTGCTATATTGCTAAAATTCTCGGTCAATGCTACATTGTTAAGATTTGTAAAGACAATAACGTTGATACTGAGAAAGCAAAGGCATTTGCAAAGATGATGTCCAAAGACATTAAAATTGAATTACATCATTAATTCTATCTTTATTCATCCATTATTTAATTCTCCTTTTTTTATTCGAGAGGCTACTGTAATGTAGCCTCTTTTTCTTTATATAATCAAATGGTAGAATCCTGCATCACATTCACTCACTAGCGGATATTAACTACAATTTTACGCCACCACTTAATTGTTTAATTAAACTATTTCAATTAGTAATTGGTAATTAATACTTCCACATCTTTACTTTTATCAATTTTATGATAATTACAATTACTATAATTACCGTTTAGATAATGCACATTATACATATCCTTCCATTTGTCCAAATATGGATTTTCGTACTTGAGATTGTTACTAAGCGCAAATCTAATTCCTTTTTGATTTAATTCGTCTAGTTTATCCAATAAAATTATTTCATGTTCTTTTGTCCAACCACCTTGTTCATTATAAGTTGCCACGCTGCTAAAATATGGAGGATCACAGTACACAAAATCATTTTTATTTAACTTATCAAAATCAAAACTTTCAAATGATGTATTGATAAACTCGCAATTCTTGCTATGTAATTCTTCAATGAAACTAACGAATTTTTGTCTTAGAGAAGAATTAAAACTACTTCTCGCTTTACCAAATGGCATATTATACTTACCGTTTTGATTAAACCTAATTTGATAATTAAAAGCATAACAAATCAGCGTATAAAATACGATGGGACTATTATTTTCCTCATTGTAATATTCCCTTAATTGGTAAAACCCTTCAACATTATCTTTTGATAAGTCATATTTTGCAATTAAGTATTCAATTTCATCTAATAACGTAGATACATGTGTATCATTAAAATATTTCATTAAATCAACAACATGTATTTCCAAATCATTGTAAATAATTTTATTTGCACTTACATTGATTCCAACATTAAATCCTCCACCAAATAAATCTACAAACGTATTTATTCTGCTGGGAAAAAGAGGTATAATCTCTTTTAGTAGTTTATACTTACCTCCTACATAATTTAACGGACTTTTTATATATTTTACTTTTTCCAATATTTTTTAGGAGCAAATCATGATTTAACTGGTATACCAAACCCTTTTCCTCCTTAAATATAATTC
>OHLL01000598.1_pt1 | contig 12014 bp, 8 predicted proteins | sample 1569031 | NCBI WGS metagenome assembly OHLL01 (sample SAMEA3879606, study PRJEB24766) | human gut metagenome | biome: human-associated habitat; feature: feces | place: USA | collected 1985/1987 | reverse complement strand
GGTTTGCAGAGAAGGTGCTGGAGCCGCCGTATCTGGATGCGGTAACCGTTCCGGTCAGTCTGGGCGGGGAGACGGCACCGGGCGAGCAGACGGGGGAGATCCAGGCAGAATGCGTCGATGTGAACCTGAAGAACGGCAGCACTCTGCTGGCGGGGGAAGTGTTCCCGCTGTTATCCCATACGAACTGCAAACGGGGGCGGATCGTGGCAGCTGCCTTTTCGATGGATGCGATCAGCGATTTGTGTCTGACCAATCCATCCTCATTTGAAAAGCTGTATACGCTGGTGCTGGGAAGTGATACCGTGGACGAGCTGGCACAGGAGGATTACTACGGTTATTCGGGCTCGTATTTCAGCGTACAGGGGCTGGTCAACACCGGCAATGCGGGGCGGCTTCCGAAGGTTGCGGCATATACGGTGATCGTGGTGGTCTATCTGCTTTTGATCGGTCCGGGCATCTATTTCTACTTAAAAAAGCGAGGGATTTACCGGTATTATCTGCCGGCGGTGACACTGGGGGCGTTTTTGTTTACCGGCATTATTTATGCGCTGGGCGTAAAGACACGCTTCCGGGAGCCGTTTGTGACGTATGCGTCGATTCTGGATACCTCGGGAGAAGAGGCGGAAGAAGCCACTTATATGAACATCCGAAGCCCTTATAACAAGCCGTATTCGGTGAGCTTAAAGCCGGGCTATGAGGTGCGCCCGATGACGCGCAGTTACTATTACGATGCGGTTTCGGCGGTGCGCTTTACCGGTGAGGAAGAGTATCATACAAATTTTGTTTGTCAGCCGGAACGGGTCGAAATTAAAATGCGGGATACGGTCGCATTTTCACCGAATCTGTTTACCCTGCGTCGTGAGCTGGAGAAAACGGACGCGATGGGCGTTCAGGGAAATATTTCCTATTTTGACGGCGTGGTGTCGGGAACGGTAAAAAACTGTTTTGAGGAACCGCTGGAGAATGCGGCTCTGCTTATCAATGGGAAAGCGGTGCTGCTGGGAAGATTAGAGCCTGGGCAGACGGTTTCTCTGGATGGAAAGGAGAGCTGCGATTATCCGGTCAGCTATTCGTATGCGGCAGCACAGATGGTGACCGGGGCGGATCAGTATGAGAAAGCGGAGATTGAGGATCCGGACTATTTAAAGGCGCAGGAGCGGACGAGACTTTTGAGCTTTTATCTGGATTCCGGCGCGGGGCGCAATCCGTCTGAGGCGTGCCTGGTGGCATTTTCAACCCGGAAGCTCCAGGGAGAGGAAGATTTTCTGGCGGATGCGAGGACACTTCGGGAAGGATTTTGCATGGTGACCGAGTCAATCCCGCTGAACCGTGAAAAAGACGGAAAACTTTACCGTTCGGCGCTTGAGGAAGATCCAACGGTGCTCGCCGGAAATTATGAGGCGGCGTACAACACAATGTATAGCGGGGAAACAGCGGAGGCTGCGACGGTCGAATATTCGCTGGGAAGTGACCTTGTCATTGAAAAGCTTACGTTTGAGACTCTATCACCGCGATTTTCGGAAAATCCGCTCTATCCGTATATGTCATCCTTCTCCGGAAGCATGTATTTCTATAACTATGAGACCGGGCGCAATGACCGGATCGAGCTGAAATCAGAGTATTCGGCGGAGGAGCTTTCGCCGTACCTGTCTCCGTCGAACACATTGACCGTCAAATATGTGCCGGAACAGACGGGAGAGTATGGCTGGGAAAGCCAGCTTCCAAGAATCTATGTCGTAGGGAGGAGAGAGTGATGCTGACGATTAAAAACCTCAGAAAACGATATGGCAATTTTCAAGCGCTGGATGGGCTGAATCTGGAGGTCGCGGACGGGGAACTCTTTGGATTCGTGGGTCCCAATGGGGCAGGCAAGACGACGACGCTCAAGATTCTTGCGGGACTCCTCGTTCCCGATGAGGGCTAGGTGGAGATCGGCGGACTGGATGTTTACTCAGACGGAAAAGAACTCCGGCGGCGGATCGGCTATGTGCCGGATTTCTTCGGAGTATATGATAACCTGAAAGTATCGGAATATATGGAATTTTTTGCATCCTGCTACGGAATTACGGGGCTGCAGGCGCGGACGCGCTGCCATACGCTTCTGGAACAGGTGCGGCTGGAAGATAAAGAGGACTTTTTCGTGGACGGGCTTTCGAGAGGTATGAAGCAGCGCCTCTGTCTGTCGCGGGCGCTCATCCACGATCCGGATCTTCTGATCCTGGATGAACCGGCTTCCGGGCTGGATCCGCGCACCCGGGTGGAGTATACGGCGATTCTGAAAGAACTGCGCGATCAGGGAAAAACGCTGCTCGTCAGCTCCCATATTTTATCGGAATTGTCAGAGCTTTGTACCTCGATCGGCATCATTGAGCAGGGAAGAACGGTTCTGCAGGGCAGCATGGATCAGATTTTTGCGCGGATCAACTCGTCCAATCCGCTTCTGATTTCGATTTTCAGCCAGAAAGAAAAGGCGCTTGCGATCCTGAAAAGCCATCCTTGCGTGCAGACGATCGCGGTGCAGGGGGATGAGATCAAGCTGGGCTTTTTGGGGGATCGGCAGGATGAGGCGCTGCTTTTGCAGCAGCTTATCGATGCGGATGTGATGGTCAGCAGCTTTATGCGCGAGAAGGGAAGCCTGGAATCACTGTTTATGCAGATCACAGGACATGAAGAAGAGAGGGCGGTGCTGAAACATGAGATGGAATCCGGTATTTAGGAGGGAAATGACAGTCGGAAGCCGCAGCATCCGCATGATGGCGATTCTGTTTGTTTTTAACAGTATTCTGGCGGCGGTGGCGCTGTTTAATATGTATTCGGTGGCGGAACAGGTCAGGACGACGGCGGAGATCCAGTATTCGCAGTTTCTGGATCTCTACACGTTCGTCTCCTCGATCGAATTTATCATGCTGCTTTTCATCATGCCGGCGCTGACTGCCAGCAGTATCAGCGGCGAGCGGGAACGCCAGACGCTGGAACTGATGCTGACGACCACGATGGAGCCGCGTGACATGGTGCTTGGAAAACTGGCGTCCTCGCTGGTGACGATGCTGGTGCTGGCGGTCTCGGCACTTCCGGTACAGGCGCTCGTATTTGTCTACGGGGGCGTTACGCTGCAGGACATCGGGATGCTGTTCCTGTGCCACGGCGTTGTGGCAATTTTAACGGGCAGTATCGGGATCTTTTATTCATCGGTGCTGCGCCGCTCGACGGTATCGACCGTCTGCTCCTATGTGACGGTGGTGGCGCTGACGGCGGGAACGATGGCAGTCAATCTGTTTGCATACCGGATGGCGCTCCGGGCGGCAGATTCGTATGTATCTAATCTCAATGCATCGGAAATGGCAAGTTCCGGCATTTTACGCTATCTCTTTCTTTTCAATCCGGCTGTCTCGTTTTATAATGTAATTAACGGACAGGCGGGAAGCGGCGACATGAGAAAATGGTTCGAGCCACTGTTTGGCGTATTTCCAGACAATGCGATCACAGCACACTGGACGGCGTGCAGCCTGATTTTGCAGTGTATGATGGCGATGGTGCTGATCGCGGCAGCAGTCTGGGCGATCACGCCGGGAAAATGGAATCGGCATGGGAAAAATAAAGGGAAGGATAACCGATAGATAGAAAAAGCAGAAAAACAGAGAGACTACGAATTTGGACAAGGAGGCAGAGAGTATGGGAATTATCAGAGCAGCGGCACACGCGGTCGGCGGCGGGCTGGCAGATCAGTGGCTGGAAGTGATTGAACCGGAAAATATGGGGGAACAGACCGTATTTTCAGCGGGTGTGCAGACGCGCCGCGGGGAGAACCGGAAGAGGACACCGGAAACAGTGACCAATGGTTCTGTGATCCATGTGTACCCGAATCAGTTTATGATGCTGGTGGACGGCGGTAAGGTCGTTGATTATACAGCGGAAGAGGGCTATTATACAGTGCAGAATTCATCCCTGCCATCCCTGTTTAACGGACAGTTCGGCGATGCGCTGAAAGAATCTTTCAACCGTGTGCGCTATGGAGGAGAGACACCGTATGCACAGAAGGTCTACTATATTAATCTCCAGGAGATCAAGGGAATCAAATTCGGCACACGGACACTGATCAACTATTTTGATTTATTCTACAATTCTGAGCTGTTTCTGCGCGCGCATGGAACTTACTCCATCAAGATCACGGATCCGCTGAAATTTTATGCGGAGGCTATTCCGAAAAATCAGGATCAGGTGGAGATTGACTCTATCAATGAGCAGTATTTAGCGGAGTTTCTGGAAGCGCTGCAGACCTCGATCAACCAGATGTCGGCGGACGGCGTGCGGATTTCCTTTGTAGCGTCCAAAGGCAGAGAACTGGGACGCTATATGGCGGAGACGCTGGATGAAGAGTGGAACCGTCTGCGTGGCATGGAGATCCAGTCAGTTGGTATCGCCAGCATTTCCTATGATGAAGAATCGCAGAAACTTATCAATATGCGGAATCAGGGCGCGATGCTCGGCGACCCGTCGGTGCGCGAGGGGTATGTACAGGGCGCGATGGCACGCGGCTTTGAGGCAGCCGGTTCCAACGGAAGCGGTGCGATGGCAGGCTTCATGGGAATGGGCGCCGGCATGAACTTCGGCGGCGGATTTATGGGCGCCGCATCGGCGTCCAACCTGCAGCAGATGCAGATGCAGCAGGCGGCGCGGCAGGGATATGCGGCACCGCAGGGCGGCTATGCGCCGGGGCAGGCGAATGGAGCGCCGCAGGGTGGTTATGCACAGCAGCCGGGACAGGTGGATGCGGCACCACAGGGCGCTTATGCACAACCGGCAGGACAGAACGCACCGCCTCAGGGCAGTGCGGCAGCTCCGGCAGAATCCTGGACTTGTGAGTGCGGCAATGTCAACCACGGAAAGTTCTGCTCCGAGTGCGGCAAGCCAAGACCAGCCGGTCCGTGGACCTGCAGCTGCGGAACGGTCAATACAGGTAAGTTTTGTTCTGAATGCGGAAAACCGAGGTCATAGGGCGTATGGAGATACAATCATATAAGTGTCCAAACTGCGGCGGCGGGCTGGTGTTTGATCCGAAGACGCAGAAATTTAAATGTGAATACTGCCTCTCAGCGTTTACGGAAGAGACGTTGAAAGAGATGGAAGAGGCAGCCAGAAAGTCAGAGGAAGCTTCGAAGCCGGGTGGAATGCCGGAAGCGGAAAAGATAGAGAGCCAGAAGCAGGCGGAGTCTAAGATGGTTCTCTATACCTGCCCGAGCTGCGGCGCGGAGATCGTGGCACAGGAGACGACAGCATCCACGTACTGCTGTTACTGCCACAATCCGGTGGTTCTTTCGGGAAGTCTGGACGGTAAATACCGCCCGGACGGTCTGATTCCGTTTGAGATCGACAAGAAAAAGGCAAAAGAAATCTTTAAAAACTGGATTCAGAAGAAAAAGTATGTGCCGGATGATTTCTACTCGCCGCGTCAGATGGAGTATCTGGAGGGGATTTATTATCCATATTGGATGTATAGCTGCCAGGTATCCGGTGAGATGCAGGCGGAGGCGCTGCGGAAACGCGTGACGGTGGCGGGGGAGATCGAATATATCGAGACGAGCCGTTACCATCTGGAGAAAAAGGCGGAGCTTCCCATCAAGGATGTGGCACGCAACGCGTTAAAGCAGGCGGATCGCAGCCTTGCCGAGACCGTGCTTCCGTTTGATATGAAGAAGCTGCGTCCGTTTCAGGCAGGCTATTTTCTGGGATTTAGGGCGGAGCGGCGCGACCGGGAAAAGGAAGAATTTACACAGGACATTGAGCAGGAGATCAAGCAGTATACGAGAGAATCCCTGCAAAATAGCGTCTCCGGCTACGATCATGTGGATATCCGGAACCATCGGGAAACCATCACGGGGGAAAAATGGAACTATGCCATGCTTCCAGTGTGGATGATGACCTACCCGGATCCGAAGAACGGGCAGATGTACTATTTTGCGATGAATGGGGAAAATGGAAAGGTCTGCGGCGTCCTGCCGGTTGATTCGAAAAAACTGGTGCGCCTGTTTTTGACGATTTTCATTCCTGTGTTTGTACTTTTGCTGCTGGGAGGATACCTGATATGATAGAGAATCAAAATGCGGGAGTCACACAGAAAAAGAAGAAATATGGATGGCTGAAAGATTTTATATGCTTCTTTGTTGCAGCATTTATTTCATTTTCACAGGTCAGCCCTATATGGGCGGCGGAAGGCACGCGCGTCTTCGACGAGGCGGGACTGTTCAGCGCGGAAGAAGTGCAGGAGCTGGAGACACGGATCGATGAGGTGCGTGATTCACAGGATGCCGATCTGGCGGTACTGACAGTCGAGGACGCACAGGGAGAATCGGCGGAAAGCTATGCCGATGATTTTTACGACAGCCACGGACTGGGCGTCGGGGACGATGCGAGTGGTATTCTGCTTTCGATCGATATGGACAACCGGGTATGCGATGAAAGTGCTGACGGATGCGCGGGTAGAGAAGGTGCTGGATGCGGCATATGACAGCGTGGCGGATGGAAACTATGCGGAAGGCGCGCTGGGGGCGATCGACAGCATCGAAAATTATCTGGAGATGGGCGTTCCGGCGGGACAGTATACGCAGGTGCGCGAGGAGAAAAAACATTCCCTGGAATGGTATGAGGTGCTGTTTGCGGCGGTCGCGGCTGCAATCGTGGCGGCACTTCCGTGCTTTTCGGTGATGCGCCAGTATAAGATGCAGAAAGAACACCGCCAGTCGCTGGGTTTCCATATGGCATACCGGGCGGACAGTGCGCTGCATTTTGTCCAAAATGAGGAGCAGTTTGTAAACCGGTCGGTAGTGACCAGACGGATTCCGAAAAATCCGGGTCCGGGCGCTTCGGGCGGTTCGGCTGGAAGGACGACCATACATCAGGGCAGCAGCGGAAGGATGCACGGCGGCGGAGGCAGAAAGTTTTAATTGATACAATTTCGTGTGGAAGGCGGATGAATGATATATGACAATCCTGATGACAGGCTTATGTGAGAAAGGTGCAGACCAGATCTGGAAACAGTGTAACGATGCGATGTACGCCCAGGGAGTTACCTGGCTGGAAGAGGCGGCATATGCGGGCGATGCGGAAGCATGGTTCTTTTTAGGACACTGTTACAGCTGGGGGGACGGGGCTGTCGGGTTCAATGAGAAAAAAGCGTATGAATGTTACCTGCGGGGGGCTTCGGCGGGCAGTGTTAGGAGCGCTGCGCGCCGGTCAGTATGACGAACAGATGAAGCAGTCGGCACGTTATTCCATCGAGGAAAGTTACCGTCAGGTGCGGGATGCCGCTGAGATGGGCGATGTCTATGCCGCGTGGCAGATGGGCGAGGCAGTTGAGTGGGAAGATCTGGCCGATTATATGCCGCAGACTGAGAGCGTCCGTGAGCAGTGCCTCTTCTGGTACGAACGGGCGGCGGACGGCGGCATTATCCCGGCGATGGTTAAGATGGGAAAATGCTGCCAGAATGGTACATACCGGGAAAAAGATGAAAAAGAGGCACTTCGCTGGGCGAATCAGTGCGCCGCCAGCGGGGAGGTCTGGGGACTCTTCCAGATGGGGGAACATTACCGCCAGGAAGAAGACTGGGAAGCTGCATTCCAATATGACTATGCGGCGGCAAAGCAGGGGTCTTCCCGCGCCATGCTGTATCTGGGGCAGATGTATTTAAACGGACAGGGCACAGAGCGCGATATCCAGGCGGCCGTCCAGGCGCTGGAAGGAGCCGCGGCGCGGAACGAGGCGGAGAGCTTTGAAGAACTTGGAAATCTGTTTTATCAGGATGAGCTGGTGGAGCGCGATGATGAAAAAGCGTTTTATTGGTATGGAAAAGCATATGCGGCAGGCATCAAAGAGGCTGCGCTTCCGTTAGCCCGCCTGTATCTGCGCCCATCCGATGAGCAGGATACTGTCCGGGCAGAAAAACTTCTGCGGGAGGCAGCCGGGATCGAGACGGACGGACAGGCAAGCCTGGCGCTTGGAAATATTTACCGGGATGGTCTGAACGGCGAGATTGATATGAAGCAGGCGGTTTCCTGGTACGAAAAAGGCGCTTCGAAGGGAAATCCGGAGTGCATGGAGATTCTTGGATGCCTGTATTTCCAGGGCGAAGAGGGAGTAGACCGCGATTATGCAAAAGCATTTGAGTGGCTGAACCGGTGCGAGGAAGCCGGAAGTCTGCAGTCTGCATCCAAGTTAGCCTATCTCTATATGAAGGGAGAGGGCTGCACCGCCGATGAAAATAAGGCGAAGGAGCTTTTTGAGCGGGCGGCACAGACGGAATGTGACGGATATGCACTCTATGAGCTTGGATTTATCTACGAACGGAAAAATGAATCCCCGGAAGATCTCGAGCGGGCGGCACAGTGCTACCAGAAGGCGATCGAGATGGGAAATGAGAGTGCTTCACGGCGTTTTTCCCATTTTAAGAAGGGATTGTTTGGGCGCTGGAAGATCACGTATTAAGGGGGGATTTTTCTTGCGCTGTGCCATAAAGTATGATAGAATTTTTAACTAAAGTGAGCAGGGGTTCCCGTAACTTTGCGGGAGAACTGCAAAACGATACAGAACATTCACATGGCAGAAGGTTTGGTTCCGGCGTCGTATATGAAAACAAAGGCGGCGGGAAAGATAAAAAGAGAGGATGAAAATCATGGCAATCAATTACAGCAGTACCCGTGGCGGTGAAAACAACGTAACGGCTTCGATGGCGATCTTAAAGGGACTGGCAGCAGACGGCGGTCTGTTCATGCCGGATCATATCCCGGCATTAGATTGCAGCCTGGAAGAATTATCCCATAAAACATATCAGGAAGTAGCTTATGCAGTTATGAAGCAGTTCCTGACTGATTTCACAGAGGAAGAGCTGAAAACCTGTATCGAGCGCGCTTACGACAGTAAGTTTGATACGGAAGAGATTGCACCGCTTGTCAAAGCAGACGGAGCATATTATCTGGAGCTGTTCCACGGAAGCACGATTGCCTTCAAGGATATGGCGCTCTCGATCCTGCCGCATCTGATGACCGTATCGGCGAAGAAGAACCATGCGGAGAACACGATCGTGATCCTGACCGCAACCTCCGGCGATACCGGAAAGGCAGCGATGGCTGGTTTTGCAGACGTTGAGGGAACCAGAATCATCGTATTTTACCCGAAGGACGGTGTCAGCCGTGTGCAGGAGCTGCAGATGTTGACCCAGAAGGGCGCGAACACAAGCGTTGTCGGTATTTCCGGAAACTTTGATGATGCACAGAGCGGCGTTAAGAAAATTTTCGGTGACAAAGAATTTGCCAAAGAATTAGCAGGCAGAGGCTATCAGCTCTCTTCTGCAAACTCCATCAACATCGGTCGTCTCGTACCACAGGTTGTATACTATGTATATGCGTATGCAAAACTGCTTGAAAATGGCGAGATCGAGAACGGTGAGAAGATCAATGTAACCGTTCCGACCGGAAACTTCGGCAATATCTTAGCTGCTTATTTTGCAAAACAGATGGGTGTGCCGATCGACAAGCTGATCTGCGCGTCCAATGACAATAAAGTTCTGTACGACTTCTTTAAGACAGGCGTATATGACAAGAACCGTCCATTCATCCTGACTTCTTCCCCGTCGATGGACATTCTGATTTCCAGCAACCTGGAACGTCTGATTTATCTCTCCACCGGCTGCGATGCGGAGGAGACCAAGAAACGTATGGAAGAACTTTCGAAGGATGGCAAATATTCGGTTACCGATGAGATGCGTGCACGCATGGCAGATTTTGTCGGCGGTTATGCCGATCAGGCGGCAAATGCAGCCGAGATCAAACGTCTCTACGATGAGACCGGTTATATGATCGATACGCATACCGGCGTTGCATCCTGCGTATACCATAACTATGTGAAGGAGACAGGCGATACCAAGAAGACAGTTATCGCATCGACGGCAAGCCCATACAAATTCTCCCGCAGCGTCATGGAGGCAATCTTCGGCAGCGAAGAAGGCAAGGGCGAGTTCGAGCTTATCGACGAGATGGAGAAAGCATCCGGCGTGAAGATCCCGCAGGCGATCGAGGAGATCCGCAAGGCAGAGATCCGTCACAACCGCCAGTGCAAGCCGGAGGAGATGGAGAAGACTGTTTCGGAGATTTTACAGTAAAAGTTACAAAATATTAAAATAATTGCCTGTTATTTTTTTGACAGGCTAGGCAAATACTGAATTATGGTATATAATAGACTCTGGTTAGATCAAAAAGAGACAACGAGGAGGTTTGTATATGTTAGTTAGTGCGAAGGAAATGCTTCAGAAGGCAAGAGATGGCAAATATGCGGTTGGTCAGTTCAACATCAACAATCTTGAATGGACCAAAGCAATTTTACTGACGGCACAGGAGCAGAACTCACCGGTTATCTTAGGTGTTTCTGAGGGCGCAGGCAAGTATATGACTGGCTTTAAGACAGTATCTGCGATGGTAAAAGCGATGATCGAAGAGCTGAACATCACGGTTCCGGTTGCGCTGCATCTGGATCACGGCACCTACGAGGGCTGCTACAAATGTATCGATGCTGGATTTTCTTCCATCATGTTTGACGGCTCCCATTATCCGATCGCCGAGAACGTAGAGAAAACCAAAGAATTAGTCAAAGTCTGCGCGGAGAAAGGTATTTCCCTGGAGGCTGAGGTTGGTTCCATCGGCGGCGAGGAAGACGGCGTAGTAGGGATGGGCGAGTGTGCAGATCCCAACGAATGTAAGATGATCGCAGATCTGGGCGTTGATATGCTGGCTGCGGGAATCGGAAATATCCACGGAAAATACCCGGCCAACTGGCAGGGCTTAAGCTTCGAGACTCTTGCGGCAGTGAAGGAGAAGGTAGGCGATATGCCTCTGGTACTTCACGGCGGTACAGGTATTCCCGAGGATATGATCAAGAAGGCTATCAGCCTGGGCGTTGCAAAGATCAACGTAAATACAGAATGCCAGCTTTCCTTCGCAGAGGCTACCAGAAAGTACATCGAGGCAGGAAAGGATCAGCAGGGCAAGGGCTTTGACCCAAGAAAGCTGTTAGCTCCTGGCGCAGAGGCAATCCGCGCAACTGTAAAAGAGAAGATGGAGCTGTTTGGTTCTGTTGGAAAGGCAAATGCATAAGCTCTGTGAATTAAAACTTATTAGAATAAACTGATTCTGTTTTTGGAAAAACCGCTTGCATTTTCACGGGAAATGGTTTATTTTATAACAAAAGAACGAGGGCGTTCTCTTTTTGAAAAAGGAGAGAACGCCTTTTGCTGTACAAAACCGCCTTTTGGGGTGCATTGGGGAAAGGGGACACCATGAAAAGAGAGGATGGAGAATCTATGAGCAAAGTAATAAGTGTTACAGAGATGTTTGGCAAGGATGTGTTTAATGATGCCGTGATGAGAGACCGTCTGCCTAAAAGCGTATATAAGAAGCTGAAAAAGACCATTGAGGATGGCGCAGAGCTGGATCCCAGTATTGCAGATGTGGTAGCTCATGCTATGAAAGACTGGGCGATTGACCATGGTGCAACCCATTTTACTCACTGGTTCCAGCCTCTTACAGGCGTTACGGCTGAGAAGCACGATTCCTTTGTTTCCGCTCCCGTTGAAGGCCGTGTGATCATGGAGTTTTCTGGAAAAGAACTCATAAAGGGTGAACCGGATGCTTCCTCCTTCCCCTCCGGCGGCCTGCGCGCAACCTTTGAGGCCAGAGGCTATACGGTATGGGACTGTACCTCTCCGGCTTTCTTAAAAGAGGACGCTATCGGCGTGACCCTCTGTATTCCTACCTCCTTCTGTTCCTATAAGGGTGAGGCTCTGGATAAAAAGACCCCTCTGCTGCGCTCCATGCAGGCCATCAATGAGCAGTCCCTGCGGATCTTGCGCTTGTTTGGAAACACCACTGCAAAACGGGTCAATCCTTCCGTGGGACCAGAGCAGGAGTATTTCCTGGTTGACCGCCAGAAGTATCTGCAGAGAAAGGATTTAATTTATACCGGCCGCACC
>OHLL01000592.1_pt1 | contig 12233 bp, 10 predicted proteins | sample 1569031 | NCBI WGS metagenome assembly OHLL01 (sample SAMEA3879606, study PRJEB24766) | human gut metagenome | biome: human-associated habitat; feature: feces | place: USA | collected 1985/1987 | reverse complement strand
CCAAAGTGAACGTTACCGACGCTCCAAGCGCTGGCACCCCATGAAGTGCCGAATGCCCATCCACGGAGGATGGCAGTTGACTGAGCAAAGCCAAGGGCCCCCATTCTACCAAAAGCGACTTGGCCGAAAGGGCCGGTTATTCTCATTAAAGACTCACGACTGAAGGCAAGACCAGAAGTATGTTCAGCTCCGGAGTCAGCCAAAAAACCCTGTTCTAATGTGAAACCTACGCTGTAACCGTTACCAAGGTCTTCAACACCTTTGATACCCCAACGCGACATTCCCACGAAGCCAGATTTAAGAGTTGCCGTGGTAGAGGAGTGTTTGGCCTTCCCAACGACCAAGCCTTCGTCCAATTGACCATAAAGTGTAACGTTAGAGGCCGCAAAGGATAAGGAAGCAAAGCTTGAAAGTAATGCTACTACTAAAATTTTTGTTCTCATGATTTCTCCTAACAGATTTGAAAAACCCCTCTACAAAGATGTTAGAGGGGTTCTTGCTAAGCTACACTTAGACTCTTAGAAAGAATGACGGAGGCCGAAGTAGACCTGGTAGCCGTTGTACACGACTTGTTCTGTATCCTTCCAAGCCTTGGAAGAATCGCCGTAGCCGGCGTAGGCTTTGACAGCAGTGCGTTTGCTGAGCGGATAAACGTAAGCCGCACCGACATTCCAGGAACGAACCTTGTCATCGCCTGCTTCAAGAGATTTGTCCTTACCAAAGAGATAGCGAGCGCCGAGAAGAGCATCACCGCCGCCGACAGCAACCTTGGCGCTTAGACCAAACATATGTGTCTTCTTGCCTTCATCCTGATTTGCCCACTGATAAGCAAACATCGGTGTCCACTGGCCAAGGTTGTATTCCAAACCGTAGTTGATGACATAAGAGGTCTTTTCTTTAGGATCTGCAGTGTTCTTGTGATCAACTGCCTCGAAAATCAAGCTGGACTTGATGGCGTTCGCATTGTAGAGAGCGCCTACGCCATAGTAGTGGTTATTTTTAGACCACTTAGCGTCATCGCCAGTGGTACCGTTAGAATACATGGCGCTAATCTTGAAACCGCCAAAGGAGGGGGTCTGGTAGGCAACAGCGTTGTCAACTCTGCTGAAAGATGTGCCGATCGCACTTGTCCAAGAACTTAGACCATAACCTGTACCAAGTGCCCATCCAGTCAGAATATTGTTGGACTGTGCACCAGAGGCCAAGGTGCCTGTACGGCCAAAACCGAAGCGGCCAAAATCGCCAGTTAAGTAAAGGAAAGATTCACGGCTGAAAGCTTTTCCTGCAACGCTTTCGTTACCGCTGTCCGCATTAAATCCCTGTTCGAGGATAAAACCAACTGCGTAACCGTTTCCGAGGTCTTCAACACCTTTGATACCCCAGCGAGAGCCCTGGTCGAAACCGGACTGTAACTTAACTAATGTGTCGCCATGTTTGGCTTTTTCGAGGACGACACCTTCTTCAATAACGCCATAAAGAGTTACGTTAGAAGCAGCAAATGCAACGCCGGAAGCAGCCATTACAGCAGCAGCGATAAGTGTTTTTTTCATTTGAGCAATACTCCAATTGATGTTGTTAACTTGCAGAAAGTTCAAATTCCTAGCAAGAATTTATCTGCACCGTCATTCTGATAAAAACGAGTCATGCAAGCAACAAAATCTGTTGTATTTACGCAAAAACAACGGTTTTTAATGAAAAACAATATATCTAATCAATAAAAAGTTGTTGTTTTACAACAAATCAGCTTTATGTATTTTGTTTTTTCGTCGTCAAAAAGTGCATCTGCCCAGAGCTGCATCACGACTCGTCTTCTATCCAAAAGATCACTTCGTTGGTAAGCTAAAGTTGTTTGCGTTCCGGTGGTGTGCATGAGCGATTTCTCGGCTGCTTCATTGTCAATATCGTTTTCAGCGCACCAATCTCTGAAGGTCGAACGCATTCCGTGCATGGTGCACGCCTGATTTAATGCAGTCCTCAAAAATTTCCTTGGCGTTTCCCGACGTATCGGCGTCTTTCCGTCTACAGAAAATATGAATTCTCCCTTCGATTCTTTTCTAATTTCCTTTAATAATGAGATGACTTGCTGAGATAGCGGAACTCTGAACGGAAATTCTTTGCCGTCTTTTCGACGCGATGGAGGGCAAAGCCAAACTTTCTCTTTCCAGCTTATCTCTCTCCAATGGGCTTGAGTAAATTCAACAGTGCGGGTTGCAGTAAGAACGCCGAACAGCAGGGCTTTTGCCCCGATAGAACTCTCTTGTTGTAGTTTGGGAATGATGGCTTTTAATTCCGTAAAGGAAAGAGATTTGAAATGCTGGGTTGAATTGCATTTATTTGCGGGAGGGAGAAATAAGTCGAGGTTTCCTTTCCAGGAAGCTGGGTTGTTCCCGATAAATAGATTTTCATTGATCGCATAAGCGAAAATTTTCTCTAACCTCCCCCTTACACGGGAGGCGGTCATCGTTTTGTTTATCCATATGGGACGAAGTATTTTTAGGATGTCTTTTCGGTCGATTTCATCGATGAATTTTTCCCCAATGACGGGAAAGGCATAAGTGCTTATAGAAGAGCTCCAAGACTGCTTTTGAGCCGGATTTTTCCATAATCGAACCGAGGCTAAGATTTCGATGACTCGCCGTGCATAGTCCTTAAAAAGAACCGGGTGCTGTTTGGCTTCCATTAATGCAGAAGCCTTTCCGCTGAATTGAAGAGATGTTTTTAACAGAAAGGCAAATTGTTTAACTTCCGATAACGGCTTTTTACTGGCGCTTCCGAGTGCTAAATCGCAGACGCGGCCTTTAGGATCGAGATAGCGAAAAAAATAATTTCGATATCTTCCGTTGCCCCGAACTCGTACGTATAGATGAGGCTCTAATCGATGGGTGCCGTCGGGTAATTCAAATATTTGCTTTTTGCTGAAGCGGCCGATTTTTGCATGAGACATACCAGTGTGTCCTCCAATGTGTTAAATGAAATCAGTCTCTCAATTACAGAGGATCGCTGGCTGTCTTTTCCTCCAAAATGATTGGGTAGTTTCGGCCTCTAGGCGGTGGCGATTTTTCAAGAAAATACATAAGATGGAAAAAGCGAAAATTCGCTAGAATAATTAGGACTCACCCCGGTAAGACGACCCAACAGAAAAAGACGAGGTACATAAATGCGGCCTGTGCGTCTCAGAAACTACATCTTCTATTTGTTGGCTCTTACAATTACCTTGCCGCTGCTGGTGTTGAGCTACTCTCAGTACCGGATGATTGAGCAGGAGATCCGCAAAGATGATCTCCTCCTGGTGGAAGATGCGTTAGCACTGTCCAACAATATTAAAAATAGAGTTGATTCCGCGAAAACCCTCGTTGTGATGTCTGCAAGCACACTGCAAGTCTATGGGACAGAGGACAAATCAGCCTTACGAGCCATCCTAAAAAGCATTTTGACGGAAGTTCCGTATTTCTTAAACATCCACTACGGTGATGTGAATGGAGACGTCATCGTTTTTGAGCCTCCTAAGAATGCACGGAATGAAAGTAATGAGGGCGTGTCTCACACAAATAGGGATCATTGGAGTCACATCCGCAATCGGGACTCGGTTTATATATCTGACGTCATTATGGCGACCGGTGCGGCAAACGTTCCCATTGTGAATATTTGTGCGCCGGCAATAAACAAGTCCGGAAAGATCATCGGTTATGCAGTCTCTGCTCTTGATTTAAAGAGTCTGTACGAAGATGTGGTGTCAGGCTTAGATATTCAGGACAGCGCTGTATATATCTTGGACAAGAAGGGTGCGCCTATCTACGCGACCGATCATGTTAATTCTCCGGAACCCTTGATTCCTTCCAAGGTTTTAAAAGAACTCGTCGCAAATAAAGAAAACGCTCAGGTTTTATCCAGGAACGATGCGTCTGATTTAGTCGGTGCGATCAGAGAGATACCGGGGCTTGGCTGGTACGTCGGTGTTTTTAAGAAGGAAGAGGATAGAGAATCAGCAATCATCTCGATGGCGGCGACAAACAGCCTGATCTTCTTCTTCCTTTTGCTAGTAACGTTTATTTTGGCTTCCTACTCTGTTCGTCCCTTGACCGAGTCTGTTAATAAACTCATTGAGCAGGTGAGAGAAGGCAAGGCCGTTCCGACTGAAGCGGAAAAAGTCCATCATCCCGAAGAACTCGTTGAGCTTCAGAAAGCTTTCTGTCGCTTGTTGGCGAAATTGAAATCTCACCAGAAATCTGAAGGCGCGCTTAGTGAACTGAGCGAATCTGATGTCCAAAAAGAAGTCGAGCTTCTTAAAGAACAATATGAATTCCTGCAGGCGCTGATTACCCTTCTGCCGTCTCCGATGGCCATTGTGGATGAAAACGGCTTTGTTCGTTTCTTAAATCAGTCCGCCTCTAAGTTCTTTGACAAAGCAGTAGCCGGAGCGAATTTCGCTCAAATGCTCAAAGAAAAGTTTGAAGAAGACAATTTCGGATTTAACCTTCACGGTATGTCAGAAGAAAAAATCCTCAAGACCAAGGATACGAGGGAGGATTTCCTGCTTCAGAGAAGAGAGTTGCCGCCGATCAAAGGAACACGACGCAGTGTTTACTTACTTTCGCAGTTCAAAGAGCCCGACTGGAATTCGAAATAAGACACGCCTAAAGAAGGCAGGAACTTTTCCAGCACATCTTTCACCGAGAGGATGAGGCTTCGGTCATTGGTGCATGGGTGGCAGTCAATATGTTCCGCGTTCAAGATTCTGCTGTCGATGTAGAGCGAAATTTCTTTGTTTTGATCAAAGATCAGACCAAGTAAAGAAACGGCGCCTGGGAAGGTGTGCATGAGTCGGGACAAATCCTCGGGAGAGGCAAAAGAAAGATGACTGCTTTTCAAAAATGCGGCCGCTTGTTTGGCATTAAATCGTTCTTCCCCCGGTATCACAAAGAGAAAAAATTGTTTCTTATTCTTAACTAAAAGCGTCTTACAGCACGTAGAACCAAACTCTTTTGCAATTTTTAACCCTTCCTCACACGTCGTGATGGGTAAGTGATTCAAGGCTTTGAACGGAATGTTGTGTGTACGAAGAAAGTCCTCAACTTCTTGGGTAGTGTTGTCCATAAGAGCTTGTAAGATTTTGTGTCCGTTTTGGAAAGTATTATATAGATGCGGTATACACTTACGACAAATTATCAGCCTAACCAAGTGAGAAACTTATGGCAGCAGCAGAAATCGGTTCGTTTCCGCCCGGCGTGAAACGCTTTTTTCTTTTAGGGGCACCAATTATTGCCCTTATTATTTATTGGATACTTCCGAACACTTATACGGATATCCATAACCAAGTTCTTCCTTTTAATCCTCACGCCAAAGCTTGTTTGGCCGTCGTGGTTTGGATGGTCCTTTGGTGGCTTTTTGAACCGGTTCCGATTCCGGTGACTTCGCTTCTTCCCATTCCGCTCTTTCCCCTATTAGGGATCGCTAAACCTGCGCAGGCAATGGCGCCGTACGCATCAGGTACGATTTTCCTGTTCATGGGCGGTTTTATTCTGGCGATTGCCGTTCAGCGCTGGCGTCTGGATAAGCGCATTGCTTTAACCACATTAAAACTCGTAGGTACCAAGGCGCCTGCGATTGTGGGCGGTTTCCTCTTGGCGAGCGGTGTGCTTTCCATGTGGGTATCCAACACGGCAACCGCGGCCATGATGGTTCCGATTGCGATGGCCGTTCTTTCCTTAGTGCGAGCTAAAAAAGCCGGCGGTCCGATCGATCAGGAAGAAGAAAACTTCAGCGTCGCCATGCTGCTTGCCGTTGCCTATGGTGCCTCTATCGGCGGTATGGCCACCATCATCGGTTCGCCTCCTAACGGCATTTTTGCGCGTTTTATGGAGCAGAACTTCAATGATCCGATTTCGCTCGCTCATTGGATGAAGTACGGCATGCCGCTGACGCTCATCCTTCTGCCGCTCTGCTGGCTGCTTCTGACCAAGGTGCTTTTCCGTAAGACCATGAAGGAAATCGAAGGCGGCGCTCAGTGGGTTCAGTCCGAATTGAATAAATTAGGACCGATCGGCAAGGGCGAAATGATCGTTCTGATCGTCTTCTGCTCTGCGATCCTTCTGTGGTCCTTCGGCGGTGTGTTAAGAGGTCTGGATTTCGGAGGCACAAGGCCGTTTGCTTCGCTCTCTGACGCCGCAATTGCGATGATCTGCGCCATCGTGCTGTTCTGTATCCCTGTGAACAGAGACCATATGGTTTTGGATTGGTCGGATATGAAAGAGCTGCCCTGGGGCGTTCTGCTCTTGTTCGGCGGCGGTCTTTCCATGGCTGCCGGTCTGCAGATTACGGAATGCGGTCAGATTATCAGCGCAAACGCAGGCGTTCTAGCCGGACTTCCGCGCTGGGCAATCCTTATCGGTGTGAGCTTGCTCGTGATGCTGGCAAGTAACTTCACATCGAACACGGCGCTTGCCGCAACACTCATGCCGCTCCTGGCTTCCGCGGCTGTTCCGATGGGCGTGCCTGCCGAGCAGCTGCTGATGGTGACGGCTCTGTCTGCATCCTGCGCATTCATGATGCCGGTCGGAACACCTCCGAATGCGATCGTGTTCAGTACCGGACGCATCAAGATTATGCAGATGGTTTCTGCCGGTGCGGTTCTGACGCTTGTCTCAGTCGTCGTCATTGGACTGTTCGCAGCAACATTCATCAACTAATCTTTTGAACTCGCAGAGGGGGGCCGAGGGCCTCCCTTAAATTTTTGTTGCAAAGCCAGCGCTGACGGCCGAATGAAGTGCGGCCGTTTGTTAAAATACGGCCTTCGACCAGGGCTTCCAAATGATTCCAAGACTTAAATTGGTAAACGTCACCAAGCGATACGGGTCAACCGTTGCGAATGACGCAATATCGCTTGAGGTAATGCCGGGGGAAATTTTGTCCGTGCTCGGAGAAAACGGAGCAGGCAAAAGTACCCTGATGAAGATTATCTTCGGATCTGTCACGCCCGATGAGGGCGAGATTTATTTTGACGGACGAAAAGTTAATATCTCGTCTCCTGCGGACGCGCGCGAACTCGGAATCGCGATGGTGTTTCAGCACTTTGTCTTGTTTGAGACACTGACTGCTAAAGAAAATATTCTTTTGGGAATGCCTGAAGGCACAGATCCTAAAGAATTAGAAAAAGAGATTATTGAAAAAAGCCGCCATTACGGCATCGAAGTTGATCCGAACGCGATTGTTAATGATCTCTCCATGGGCGAGCGGCAAAGAGTGGAAATTCTCCGCGCGCTATTAACCAATCCGAAGCTTTTGATTCTTGATGAACCGACCTCGGTTCTTTCTCCTCTCGCGCTACAGGCCCTCTTTAAAACCCTGCGCCAGCTGTCTTCCGAAGGCGTTTCCATCATCTTCATTACGCATAAGCTCAATGAAATTCGTGAACTTTCCAAACACTGTACGGTGATTCGAAGCGGCAAGGTGGCAGCCAACATCAATCCTCAGGAAATGACCGAGCAGGAGCTCGCCAAGCTTATGATCGGCAGCGACCTTCCTGAAATCATGTCTCGACCGGAAATCAAACCGTATCCCGGTTTGGAAGTCTGTTTCCAAGGTGAAGAGGTTGGCTTTAAGAGCCGCTACCCGCTCTACGGCAAGATTAACGTTCCCTGCGGCCGAATCGTCGGCGTGGCCGGTATCTCCGGAAACGGCCAGGCAGAGCTTATGAAGGCAATCAGCGGCGAAGTACTGCTGCCCAAAAACTGTATTTCTATCGTCGGCTCTTTTGCCGGAGACCTTCGCGTTAAACACAGACGCGCTTTAGGTCTGCGCTATGTGCCCGAACAGCGCTTGGGTGAAGCGACTGTTCCGGAAATGTCCTTGGAAAGCAACACGCTGCTGACCAGTAATTTGTTCTTAGCCAAAGGTTTTATGCGCAACAAGATGATCGCGCGCTTTACGCGTTCGATTATTGAAAAATTCCATGTCCGCTGCGGCGGTCCCAAAGCTCCGGCTGAAAGCCTTTCCGGCGGAAATCTGCAGAAATTTATTGTGGGTCGAGAGCTGCTTCATAACCCGAAGGTGATGGTTTTGAATCAGCCGACTTGGGGTGTGGACGCGGGCGCCGCAACGCTTATCCGCAATGCCTTAATCCGTCAGAGGAGCGGCGGGAGCGCGATTTTAGTGGTCAGTGAAGAACTCGACGAACTGTTTGAAATTTGTGATGAGTTGGTTGTGATGAGCGAAGGCAAAATTTCTCCTCAAGTCAAAACAAAAGATGTCAGCGTTGAAGAGATAGGACGATGGATGTCCGGTCTTTGGCCTGATGCTAAGGAGTCGTGATGAATTTTCCTTTAGCACTCTATAACCGCCAGCGTCCGAGCCGCTTTCTTTCTGCGGCGTCTCCGTTTATAGCGGTTCTCTTGACGCTTTTGATCGGATGCTTGATTTTTGCCGGGATGGGCAAAGATCCGATGCATTCCATGTACGTGTTTATTGTCGAGCCTTTGCTCACACTGCGGGGCTGGGGAGAGTTGGGCGTAAAAATGACGCCGCTCATTCTCTGTGCATTGGGCCTATTGGTTTGCTACCGAGCAAACGTGTGGAACATCGGTGCGGAAGGCCAATTAATTGTCGGCGCGCTTGCCGGCGGCGTGGTTGAATTGCAGGCTAGCCTCTCAGCTCTACATGATTTGGGTCATCCTGGCTGCGATGGTCGGCGGTGCGTTATACGCCGGCATCGTGGCCTGGCTCAAAGACAAATGCAATGCCAATGAAATCTTAGTTTCTCTGATGCTCGTCTATATTGCCGAGCTTTTCCTTTCCTGGGCGGTTCAGTCCCCGCTGCGAGATCCTCAGGGCTTGGGATTCCCGCAAAGTCCGATGTTTGAGATGGCAGCCACGCTCCCGATCATGATTCCGGGTACCCGAATGCACTGGGGTGGGGCTCTCGTTTGCTTTGCCTTGTTCGGCATCTGGCTCATCATGTCGAAGATGTTTATCGGTTTCCAGGTGCGCGTTTCCGGCATGGCGCCTAAGGCAGCTGCTTACGCGGGCTTCTCCAATCGAGCCATTATTTATTTTGTGTTGCTTCTTTCCGGTGCTTTAGCCGGATTGGCCGGTGTGATCGAAATCTGTGGTCCGATCGGACAGCTCACGCCCAAGATCTCCCCGGGATACGGCTTTGCCGCGATTATTGTGGCTTTTGTGGGGCGCTTAAAACCACTCGGAACCATTCCTGCAGCTTTCATCATGGCGCTCTTTTACCTCGGCGGTGAACTAGCCCAGTCCAGACTCGGAACGCCGGCTGCTTTGACGGGTGTGTTCCAAGGTCTCTTGCTCTTCAGCATCATGGCTTGTGATTCTCTGATTTTCTGCAAATTAAAGTGGGTCGGATTTAATTCCGCGAAGGGGGCCGCATGAGTGTTGCAGCTTCTTTAATTGCCACGACGATGAATGCAAGCACACCGCTGCTGCTTGCAGCGCTGGGAATTTTGGTTGCCGAACGCTCCGGCGTCCTGAACTTAGGCGTCGAAGGCATCATGCTGATGGCGGCCATCGCAGGCTACATGGCAACGGTTGAGACCGGAAGTTTTGCGGTCGGATTTATTGCTGCCGTTGCAGTGGGTATTTTGTTTGCACTGTTCTTTGCCATTTTCGCTGTGGGCTTAAGGGCCAATCAGCAGGCATCCGGCTTGGGTGTAGCGATTTTCGGCGGTGGCTTATCCGCCTACATCGGCATTCCTTATCAAGGCGCCGTGCTCCCTGAAAGAGCGGCTGACGGCATTCCGTTCTTAGACCAGATCCCTTTCCTCGGACAAGCTTTTTTCAGCCAGCATTGGATCGTTTATTTGTCCTTGCTCATGATTCCGGCTGTTTGGTATTTCTTGTTCAGAACCAGGCCCGGGCTGGTCGTGAGGGCCGTCGGAGAATCGCCGTTTTCAGCAAACGCTTTGGGATACTCGGTTCCGATGATTCGATGCGCGACGCTGGCTTTCAGCGGAGCCTGTATCGGGCTTTCCGGCGCTTATTTGTCGCTCATCTATACACCCTTATGGGTGGAAGGCATGATTGCCGGCAGAGGCTGGATTGCGCTGGCGCTGGTGACCTTCGGTACTTGGCGTCCGTTCAGAGTGTTCTTAGGCGCGTACTTGTTCGGCGGCATGACCATGCTGCAGATGAATCTTCAGAGTATCGGAATTTCCGTTCCGACTCAGTTTATTTCCATGGCGCCTTATGCGGCGACGATTATCGTTTTGGCGCTGATTTCGAGAAATCCGACTTGGATTCGTCTGAACATGCCGGCTTCTCTCGGAAAGCCGTTTAACCCGCATTGATGATTTTTGTTTACCTTTCTTTAAAGGAGAAAGACAGTGAAGATGTCTTTAAAACTGGTTGCAGCTGCGGCTGCTGTTGCTTCCGCTTTTGCTTTGAGCGCCTGCGGAGACAAAAAAGAAGCTGCCCCGGCTAAACCGGCAACACCGGCAGCTCCTGCCGCTCAGTCCAAGGCAGCTGAACCCCTGAAAGTCGGTTTTGTGTATGTGGCTCCGATTGCGGACGTTGGCTATACAAAACAACATGACATCGGCCGTATCTACGCTATTGATAAGGTAGGTAAAGATAAAGTCACGACGACATTCGTGGAGAATGTTCCTGAAACTGCTGACGCAGAACGAGTTATTCGTCAGATGGTTGCCGACGGCAACAAGCTGATTTTCGGAACCAGCTTCGGCTACATGAACTACATGCAGAAGCTTGCTAAAGAATACCCGGATGTGAAATTCGAGCATGCCACCGGTTACAAGACTGCGCCCAACATGACGAATTACAATATTCGCTTCTACGAAGGCCGCTATCTGGCCGGTATGCTTGCCGGCGGTGCAACTAAAAGCAACATCATCGGTTATGTCGCTCCGTTCCCGATTCCTGAAGTTCTGCAGGGTATCAACGCCTTTACATTGGGTGCCAAATCCGTTAATCCGAATATTCAGGTAAAGGTGATTTGGACCAACGCTTGGTACGATCCTCCCAAAGACACCGACTCTGCCAAGACTCTGTTGGGTCAAGGGGCGGACATTCTCACTCAGCACACCAATACCAGTGCTGTAGCGAGTGCTGCTGAAGCTGCAGGAAAAATGGTTATTCCGTACAACAGCGACATGAAGTCTGTTGCTCCGAATGCCCAGATTGCTGCTCTTGTGCTGAATTGGGGACCGTACTACGCCAAGAAGATCCAGCAGATGATCGACGACAAGTGGGATCCGACACCGGTTTGGATGCACTACAAAGACGGCGCAATGACTCTTGAAGGAGTTCGCACCGATAAGATTCCTGCCGATATCGTGAAGAAGATGGAAGAAGTGAAGGCCAAGATCGAGAGCGGTGAATTCCATCCGTTTACGGGTCCGATCAAGACCAACGACGGCAAAGAAGCTGCTAAGGCAGGCGAAGTTCTGAAGGATGACCAGCTTCAGACGATGAATTACTATGTTGACGGTGTGATCGGAAAGGTTCCCAACTAATCTGATTCGACGTTAATTCAAGCGAAGGCTCGGCATTTTGTCGAGCCTTTGTGATTTTCAAGACTGTGAAAGTTGTGGTCTTTTTCTCATAGAAAAGCGCGAGGTGCTATTTTGGCTCGCTTAACACATAGACGACTATGCCGGAATGAGCCAGCTCCGCCCCTCTCGGGAGAATAAAATCCGTCAAACCGGAATCCGAGCTTTCTGGAACCAGTCGAAAACCTCTCTCGGAAGCAGTAAATCTTCGAAGTGTTTTTTTCCCTGCGTATTCAAGAAGAACGATATTGCCGACCTGGGCTTTTGCTTTCTTTCTGAGAAAAAGAACGGTTCCCTCATGAATTCCGGCTCGATCCATTGAATTATCGGGAGCCTTTTCCACAGAGATCTCTTCTGCAGGGATGGGGAGCGAATTGAAAACATCATCTGCAATTTTTGTCGGAGACGGTTTTGTCGTGGCTGCAATTTGGGAACGAATCCAGGAAGATCCGCCTAACCTCTTTAATTGAATCAAAAGATCTTCGGTCAGAATGACAGTCGTTGTTTTTGCACCGATAAGGGGCTTGCGTCCGGCACCGGGTCGTGCGCCGCCTTTTTTCTTTGCAGGCGTTTTATTCTCAGTATCGGTCATAACAATAATTCGTACCAAAAATGGAAATTGTCTCAACTGCGACAAACGATTACGCGTTACAGGATCAGGACGGACGCACCAGAAATTGAGCAACGAACCACGATATAGGTCTCCTTTTA
>OHLL01000590.1_pt1 | contig 12298 bp, 10 predicted proteins | sample 1569031 | NCBI WGS metagenome assembly OHLL01 (sample SAMEA3879606, study PRJEB24766) | human gut metagenome | biome: human-associated habitat; feature: feces | place: USA | collected 1985/1987 | reverse complement strand
TTCTGCCGGTGATGTCGTAGATATAGCGTTCGAAGTTGGAAGCCTTGGAAATATCCATCGACGGAGAACTCGTCACAAACGTATGGGCGGAATCGCGAATGCGATATCGGCCGCTGCGGAAGAATTCATAGAGGACATCGTTTTCGTTGGTGGCGACGATCAGACGAGCCACAGGCAGTCCCATCTGCTTGGCAATCCAGCCGGCTAAGACGTCACCGAAGTTGCCCGAGGGGACGGAGAACGTGACTTCTTCATCCTCAGATTCGGTTGCCTGCAGCCAAGCACTGAAGTAGTAGATGACCTGAGCCGCAATGCGCGCCCAGTTAATGGAATTCACGGCACCGATGTGGTGTTCGGTCTTGAACGTCAGATCGCCGGAAACCGCTTTGACGATATCCTGTGCATCATCAAAACTGCCTTGAACGGCAATGTTGAAAATGTTCTTATCCTGCAGTGAATACATCTGAGCTTTCTGGAATTTGCTCATGCGTCCTGCCGGAGAAAGCATAAAGACCTGAATACCTTCACGGCCTTTCATAGCGTATTCGGCTGCGCTGCCGGTATCTCCGCTCGTGGCGCCGAGAATGTTCAGACGGGTTTCTTTGCGGGCAAGCACAAATTCAAAGAGCGAACCCAAATACTGCATCGCCATGTCTTTAAAGGCGAGTGTCGGACCGTTGGAGAGCTCAAGAATGCCGAAATCCTTTTCCAGCCAGACAACCGGTGCGATTTTCTTGAAATCGGTGCCTTCACGTCCGTGACAATAAACTTCGGGCGTGTAGGTGGTTTCGCAAAGGCGAGCGATATCCGAGCGCTGCATGTCTTTGGCAAAAAGACTTGTCACGGCAGTCGCGAGCTGAGCGTAAGAGAGGCCGCGCCAGTTCTTTAAGGTCTCTTTCGAAACCTGCGGGTAGACCCTCGGCACAAACAGGCCGCCGTCGAGCGCCAAACCCTGAAGGACAATTTCGCTGTAAGAGGCGGCGGGCACGCCGCCGCGTGTAGAAACGTATTGCATTACTGTAATTCTTCCTTTCTCAGAAGCACGATTGCGCCGCGAACATTGGCAAGCTGCTGCATCGTACGGATGGCTCTTTGGATATCCGCTTCGCGAGTGCTGTGCGTCAGCAGAATGATTTCGGTGGAAGCATCTTCCAGAGGCGCTTCTTTCTGAATCAGAGACTCGATAGAAATCTTGTTGTCGGCCAGAATACGGGCGATCTCAGCCAAAACACCGGGCTTGTCTTCAACCGGAATGCGAAGGTAATAAGAGCAAACCGTGTCGCCGAAATCGGCAAAAGATTTGGCCTTCGGGTTGTGCGTTGTCGTCGGCATGCGAGGGCGCTCGGAGACTGCTACTTCCGCAGTTCTGGCGATATCGATCAAGTCGGCCACCACGGCAGAACCGGTCGGCTCGGAGCCGGCGCCCTTGCCGTAGTAAAGAGAACTTTCGGCTGCGTCGCCTTTCACAACGACGGCGTTCATTGCGCCTTCCACATTAGCCAGCAGACGGCGTGTGGGGACAAGTGCCGGATGGACGCGAAGTTCGATGCCGTAATCGGTGTACTTCGTGATGCCGAGCAGCTTAATGCGGTAGCCGAGTTCTTCGGCAAACTTAATGTCCTTGGCTTCCAGATGTGTAATGCCTTCGATATGAACTTTAGACATATCGACCGGAACGCCGAAGGCAATGGCCGACAGAAGCATCAGTTTATGAGCGGAGTCCGTACCCTCGATGTCGAAGGTCGGATCGGCTTCAGCGTATCCCAAACGCTGAGCTTCTTTGAGGACATCGTCAAAGCTGCGTCCGGTATCACGCATGGTGGAGAGGATAAAGTTGCAGGTTCCGTTGATGATGCCGGCGATCGAAGAGACTCGGTTGGCGGCTAAGCCTTCACGCAGCGCTTTAACGATCGGAATGGATCCGGCAACGGCGGCTTCAAATGCAACATTGACGCCTTTAGCCAGAGCAGCAGAGAAAATCTCATTGCCGTGCTCGGCAAGCAGCGCCTTATTGGCGGTCACAACATGCTTGCCGGCGTTAATGGCGGCCAAAATCAAAGATTTTGCGGGCTCAATACCGCCCATGGCTTCCACCACGACGTTGACTTCCGGATCGTTGACCAGGTCATGCCAATCGTTGGTGACGATCACGTCTTCGTCGACCAAAGGTTTAACACGGTCGACGTTGCGGACGGTGACGCGTTTGACCGAGATCGGAGCGCCTGCTCTTTGGCCGATTAAAGAGTGGTTTCTTTTTAAGATGTCGTAGGTGCCTTTCCCGACATTACCGAACCCGGCCAAACCGACTTTGATTTCCGTTGCCATTTCCTCTCCTTACGTTAATTATTTTTTCTTAGCTGCTGCCTTTGCCTTCGGTTTCTTCGTACTCTTGGTAGGAATGTTCTTTACCTTGGCAAACTTGGGTGCCGCAGGTTTCTTCTCCGGGACAGCCCGGACCGGCTCACCCTTCCAGCGGCGATGGAATTTCTTCGTCTTAGGCTGAATCAAACCGTCTTCCTTGAACATCTGACGGATGCCGCGCAGCGCCTGACGGATACGATCAGCGTTTTCGATCAGGGCGATACGCACAAAACCTTCACCGTATTCACCGAAGCCGATGCCGGGAGAAACCGCCACTTTGGCTTTTTCCAGCAGACGCTTGGAGAATTCCACGCTGCCCATGGACTTATAAAACTCGGGCAGTTCGGCCCAGATGTACATGGAGGCCTTAGGTTTTTCCACCATCCAGCCTAAGTCATGCAGGCCTTTGACCATTACGTCACGGCGGTGTTCGTATTCTTTTCTGACTTCTTCAACGCACTCCTGCGGACCGTTCAAAGCTTCGATCGCGCCGACCTGAATCGGCGTGAACGTGCCATAGTCGTGGTAGCTCTTAATGCGGGTCAGTGCGCCGACGAGGTCACGGTTTCCGACCATGAAGCCGATACGCCAACCGGCCATGTTGTAGCTCTTGCTCATGGTGAAGAACTCAACGGCGACGTCCTTAGCACCTGGCACCTGCATGATGGAAGGAGCCTTGAAGCCGTCATAGACGATGTCGGCGTAAGCCAAGTCATGAACAATGTAGACGCCGTGCTTCTTGGCAAGCGCAACGAGTTTTTCAAAGAAGTCGAGATCTACGCACTGGGCGGTCGGGTTGCTCGGGAAGCCCAAAATCATAAGTTTGGGTTTCGGAGTCGTTTCCGTAACAGCTCTTTCGAATTCGCTGAAGAAATCGATGCCCGGACCCATGCGGACGCTGCGGACATCGGCACCGGCAATGATGGAGCCGTAGATATGGATCGGGTAGCTCGGATTCGGGACGAGGACCGTGTCGCCGCGGTCGCAGGTTGCGAGCATTAAGTGAGCGATACCTTCCTTGGAGCCGATCGTAACGATGGCTTCTTTGTCCGGATCAATATCGACATCCCAGCGTCTCTTGTACCAATCGCTAATGGCCTTGCGAAGACGAGGGATACCGCGGGAAGCGGAATAGCCGTGTGTGCCGGGACGCTGCGCCACTTCGATCATCTTGTCGACGATGTGCTTCGGTGTGTCGCCGTCGGGATTGCCCATGCTCAAATCAATGATGTCCTCTCCGCGATGACGGGCCGCCATCTTCAGTTCGTTCGTAATGTTAAAGACGTACGGCGGGAGTCGTTTAATGCGGGGAAAATCGTTATTCATCTGAACCTTCACTTGTTTGTTATCAGTAATCTTTTGAGTTTAATTGAAAGATTTGCATTTAAAGATGAATACGACAGTATTTGCTTAATGCTCTGAATTCAGCGGGCACAAAAAAGCCCCTGACTTGCAGAGGCTTCTTGGAAAAGCTTTGGGTTAGAGCGCGTCGCTCGCAAAATCCGCCAAGCGGGATCTTTCACCGCGCTGCATAGTGATGTGACCCGAGTGCGGCCAGCCTTTGAAGCGGTCAACCACATAAGTCAGACCGGAGGAGCCTTCCGTCAGGTAAGGCGTATCGATCTGAGCGATGTTGCCCAGGCAGACGATCTTGGTGCCGGGACCGGCACGCGTAATCAGCGTCTTCATCTGTTTCGGCGTTAAGTTCTGAGCTTCGTCGATGATGACGAATTTATTCAGGAACGTGCGGCCGCGCATAAAGCTCATGGACTTAATGCGGATTCTCGAGCGGATCAAATCCTCAGAAGCTCTGCGGCCCCAATCGGACCCGTTGCCGCTGCCGCGGTTGAGAACTTCGAGGTTATCGTCAATAGCGCCGAGCCACGGGGCCATCTTCTCTTCCTCGGTACCGGGCAGGAATCCGATGTCTTCGCCGACGGAAATCGTGGCACGCGTAATGATGATTTCATTGAACCGTCTCTGCTCCATTGTCTGGGTCAGACCCGCAGCCAGTGTGAGCAGTGTCTTACCGGTACCGGCTTGGCCGAGCAGCGTCACAAAGTCAATGTTCGGATCCATCAGGAGATTGAGCGCAAAGGCCTGCTCTCTGTTTCTGGCATTGATGCCCCAGACGGTGTGCTTCGGATTGAGATAGTCGTCAATCAAACGCACAGTGGCACGGTTGCCTTCAACCGACATGACCTGTGCATAGAACGGTGTGGCACCCTCCTGTTCGTACCAAATAAATTGGTTAACGAGGAAGCTCGGAACCAGCGATCCTTCGATCTGATACCAAGTACGGCCGTCCTTCTGCCAAGACTTGAGATTTCTGCCGTGTTCGTCCCAGAAGTTGGCAGGGAGCTTCAGCGTTCCGGAGTAAAGGATGTCGCTGTCCTCAATCATCTTGTCGTTGTAATAGTCTTCAGCGACAAGGTTGAGTGCGGCAGCCTTCAGACGCATATTGATGTCTTTGGACACCAGGACGACGTCGCGGTCTTTGACGCTTTCCTTCAGACCTTCCACCACGGACAGAATCTGGTTGTCGGCTTTGCCCTGAGGCAGCATCGGAAGCTTCACATCAAAGGGCTTGGTCTGAATAAACAGACGACCGGTTGCTTCACCGTGATTCAGCGTATCCAGAGGGATGCCCTTATCAATCGGGCCTTCTAAATTCTGCAGGATGCCGTCTAGCGTACGGCTGACCTGACGCGCATTGCGCGCCACATCGGTCATGCCGCTCTTATGGTTATCGAGCTCTTCGAGCGTCATCATCGGGAGATAGATGTCGTGCTCCTGGAAGCGGAAGATACTCGTCGGATCGTGCAGCAGTACGTTGGTATCCAGCACATAGAGCTTGTTCTTGCCGTCGTGCTTGAGATTTTTGTTTCTTTTGTGCGCAAGCGTCGTTTCTTTAAGAACTTCTTTGGTTTCAGCAGGCGCCGCAGCTTTGACCTCCTGCTTGGCTTCTTTAGCGGAAATCGGTTCAACTTTGGTGTTTGTACTCGGAGTCTTTGCTGCAGCAGGTTTAACCGCTGCTGCTTTGGTTTTGCGAGGTGCTCGGGCTGCTTTCGGTGCAGGTGCCTGAGTCGGCAGTTCGGCCGGGATATCTATGAGGACGGATCCCTTAGCGGTCGGGGCTTTTGGTAATGGCATATTTGTTCCTTCGGGCTCTTCTAAAAGGAGAGCGGCTTAAAAATCTTTTCTTACTTTGATGCTCGCCGTCTCGATCAAATGATGAGAGCCGCTATTACAATGCCGATCATTGTAAAGGCCAGTCCGAGCTTAATAACGATCCCGATCATCATTCCGAGCCATGTGGCAAAACCGACCTTCCCGCTTTTGAGAAGGTCGCGGTGATCAATAAATTCGCCGATGGCGGCGCCGAGCAGCGGCATAAAAATCAGCCCCCACAAACCGGTAAAGATACCGATGAGTGTGCCGATGAAGGAGCCCAAAATACCGAGTTTGGTTGCTCCGGCCTTTTGTGCGCCGAGGGTCTGAGCGACCCAGTCGACAATCAGTCCGATAACCGTTAGGACTGCAAGAATCACCAGCGTCATTACGCTGATCTCGTCGTAGTGATCGATGAACGCGGCCAGCCAGGCCCCGGCAAAGATGAGGGGGAGTCCCGGAATCATCGGGACAATGGTGCCTGCAAAGCCGATGACCATGAGGGCAGCGGCGATGACCCAAAGAATAATATCCAGCATTGATTAGTAACCTGCGTGCATTTGTGCCTGTGTGGCTCTGCTGACAAAACGCGTATACATACCTTGGAAGATCAGATTCACGGTACCGGTAGGACCGCTTCTCTGCTTGGCGATAATCGCTTCGGCGTCACTTGGCGCATTGGTATCGACGGCCGGCATCGGCTGTCCGTCTTCTCCCATGTCGTCGGTCTTCTGCTGATAAGCAACCTCACGGTACAGGAAGATGATGACGTCAGCATCCTGTTCGATAGAGCCGGACTCTCGCAAGTCACTCATCAGAGGACGTTTGTTGGGACGGGTATCCACTTCACGCTTTAACTGAGAAAGCGCAATCACAGGAACCTTCAGTTCGCGGGCAAGACCTTTGAGGCCGCGGGAAATTTCAGCAATTTCCTGAGCACGGTTCGCGTCATTGCGGCCGCCGGACTCGCCTGACATCAGCTGAAGGTAGTCCACCACGATCAAGCCGAGCTTGCCGCCCACACGGCTCATCAGCTGACGGGCGCGGCTGCGCAGATTCAGAATGGAAATACCGGCAGTGTCGTCGATAAAGATCGGGGCTTTCTCGAGGGATTCAGCCGCGTCGTAAAAACCGCGCCAGTTTTCCAGGTGACCGGTTTTGAGTTCTCCCTGAGGAATTTCTCCCTTGGCGCTCAGCAGACGGCCGGTCACTTCTTCGGCCGACATTTCCAAAGAAAACACACCGACGGGCAAACCTTGATTGCTGCCGACGTGCAGCGCGATATTCAAAGCAAAAGCGGTTTTACCCATGGCCGGACGACCGGCGATGATGATGAGCTGACCCTCATGCATACCGCTTGTCATGCGGTCCAGATCCGGGAAGCCGGTACTGATACCCGAGACATTGCTCGGATTGTCAATTTCTGAAAGTTCACGCAGATGATCCGTGTAATCAGCCAAGACGGCATCGATTTTTTGGAAACCGCTGGACGAACGGGACAAATCCTCGCTGATGCGAAGGACTTTGGCCTGAGCTTCGTCAAGCAAGTCTTTGGCTTCGCGTGCTCCCGGGTTCATGGAGTCATTAATAATGTCGTTGCCCGTCGTAATTAAGCGGCGGCGAATCGAGCGATCACGAATAATTTCCGCGTAGCGCAGAACGTTAGCCGCACCCGGACTGTAATCCGCGAGGCGGTTAAGATATTCGAGGCCGCCGGTCTCTTTTTCGAGACCGCCCTCACGCAGGATGTCGTGGACCGTCAGAATATCGGCCGGCTTGCCCTGCGAGAGCAAGCGCTTAATGTTTTCGAAAATTAAGCGGTTTCCGTAGTCATAGAAGTCCTCCGAATCGATTTTTCCGCCGATCAGGTCGAACGTATTGTTATCAATCAGGAGTGCGCCCAAAACACCGTCTTCGGCTTCCTTAGAGTAAGGCGGAGTGCGGTATTGCTGGACTTCACGATCTTCGCTGCGAATATCGGGCATCGTATTTATGAACTTCCTTTTTTTCAAAAGCAGATGAGAAAACTATAGCTGAAAGAGCAGAGACATGAAAAAAAGAAGCCTCCCAAAAATGTGACATTTCTGAGAGGCATTTTGAAGACCGAAGTCTTCAGGAATTTCTTCCTTAATTAGGCTTCAGCAACAACCTGAACGTTGACGTTAGCAACGATGTCGTGGTGCAGGTCGATCTGCAGCGGGTACTCGCCGATGGCTTTGATAGCGCCCAGCGGTGTACGAACCTGGCTCTTGTGGATATCGTAACCAAGTTTTTCGAGGGCTTCGGCAACGTCCATGTTGGTCACAGAACCAAACAGACGACCGTCGACGCCGGCCTTGGAAGCGATAGTGATGGTCAGACCATCGATCTTGCCCTTGAGCTCTTCAGCCTTAGCAAGACGTTCAGCCTGAGCGCGTTCAAGCTCAGCCTTGTGAGCTTTGAATTCTTCGATCGCAGCTGCTGTAGCACGCTTAGCCTTCTTTGTCGGGATCAGGTAGTTACGAGCGAAACCGTCTTTAACTTTGACGACGTCGCCGAGCTGACCGACGTGAGGAATAGATTCAAGCAGAATGATTTGCATGTTGATTTCCCCCGATTACTGATTGTCGGTGTAAGCAAGAAGAGCAAGGAAGCGAGCACGCTTAATTGCTGTGTCGAGCTGACGCTGATAGTGAGCCTTCGTACCTGTCAGGCGAGCCGGCATGATCTTGCCGTTTTCCTGGATGAAGTCGCGAAGTGTGTCGATATCTTTGTAATCGATCTGATCAACATGATCAACTGTGAAGCGGCAGAATTTTTTACGCTTGAAAAGCGCGTTCTGCTGATTAGGGTTACGAGGTCTACCCTTTCCTTTGGCACCAAAAGCCATGATTTACTCCTTTTCGAATTCCGTTATATGCAGGACAAGTTTGCGTGAACGCGCCGAAGATGTTGTTAGAAACCCTCTGAATTTCAGACGGCTTCCGAGTTCCACCTCATTGAGAGCCTTAGCAGCCGGACCGACTGCCGCCGCTTCCGCGGAAAAGCTCAGTTTTCTGTCTGATCCGGCTTCCTGGACCACCGACATATGGCGGATGGTCAGATCAAGAATGGGAACAGAAGCTAAGGTGTAGCGGATGACGTCTTTCTTTTCCAGAATTCCGTCTAGTTCGAACGAGTTCACCTCGCAGTCCTAAATTAAGCCTGGGCTTCAGCCGGGGCTTCTTCAGCAGCCTGAGGTGCGGGAGCAGCAGCTTCAGCAGCGGCGCTAGCAGCCTTGCGGGCTTCTTCTTTCTCGACAGCCTTCATCATCGGAGAAGGTTCTGTCTCAGCCTTCTTCATTTTCACGGTGAGGTGACGAAGAACGGCGTCGTTGTAACGGAAATTGTTTTCGAGTTCTTCAAGAACTTCGGGGCCGCATTCGATGTTCATCAGAACATAGTGGGCTTTCACGAGTTTCTCGATCGGGTATGCCAGCTGACGGCGGCCCCAATCTTCGAGACGGTGAATCTTACCGCCGTGGCTTTCCACAGCAGCCTTGTAACGCTCAATCATCGCCGGGACCTGTTCGCTCTGATCAGGATGGACGATGAAGCAAATCTCATAGTGACGCATTGAACCTCCTTATGGGAAATAGTCGCCCGGAGCGTCTTCCGGTGTGACAAGGACTAGAAAGTGCGTGATTCTACACCACTTTCATAAGAAAAAATCCTGATTACTAAATTAGTTACGAAAAAGAAGCCAAAACGGGACTTAACGAAAATAAGCTGCCTGCTTAGGCCGCCACACGGACCCTCGGCTTGAATGCCGCAGGTTGTGTTTTTAATGTTCGAAGCGACTTATTAGAAACCCGAGTTTGGCAGATTCCGGCAAACAAAAAGCTCTCAACTCTTTGATTATCAGCGAGTTCAGAGCTTTTTTAAATTATTGTCTTGTGTACATGCTAGAGCATGTCCTTAACCAACTCCGGAATTGCCTCCTCTGTTGTAAGTCTTACTCCTAAGCAGCGCCCCATCTCTTTGAGATTAACTAAGCGTGCCGGAGGCACAAGTCCCACTGTCTTAAAGAGTATTTCGAGCTGATTTGGCTGCTTTCTGCGTTTTGCAAGTTCAGCCTTAAGTTCTTCTTGGCTCAGTCTCTCTAAGCCCTTCCTGATATTTTGCGGTCTCGAGCACTGCAGGAACATTAGTTCATCGCCGCTTTTTATGGGCACGGTCGTCGCAGAATTCAATGCACGTATGATTTCCGGGATAGTCAGCGGAGTACCTGATTTATTCAATTTCCACTGCAGCAGTTTCAGAATCCCCAACGCAATCACACAAATGAGTATGTGGCCTTTGATGTGATTTGAGTTCCTCACGTACATGGGCCGTAAGCCCAGATGAGATTTCATAATTCGGAAGCAGCTCTCGATCTGATTAAGCTCGTGGTAGGTAGCGGCCAGGCGTCCGTCCGGCACAGCGTCATTGTCCTGACAGTTGGGTGCGTTTTTATAAACGAGAGCAGCGTACCCGGCAAGACGGCGTTTAGCTTCAAACGTCTCTTCATCAATTCCTTCAATTCTCGCCTCTGTTTTTTCCGAAGTTTTTGCAATGGAAGCCCAGCCGGAGGTCTTGGGTTTAACTTTTATTCCCTGGGCTTGTTTCTTCAATACAAGCTGCTTCCAGACTTCGAGGACTGCGAGATCCCGTTTTTGTCTCTTCTTATCAAAGGTCAGAACTAAAGTGCATTTCGTATCTTCAGCCTTGCGCTTTCCTTTCTTAGTCCAGTCTTTTACGACCTTGAAGCGGGCGACTTCCTCTCCCTGCCTGATGATAGGGACATAACCTTCAGGATCGAACATTGCTTTTGTAGTCTTCTGATCCAGATTGCTTACTTTCTGTGCCATCAGGAACCCGAGGTCGTTGCTTTGCAGCATCTTTAAGTTCGCTGCAGAATTAAGACCCCGGTCGGCTACCACGATGCTCTCTTTAACGTTGTATTTCTGTTTCAGAGATTCAATCGAAGCAGCCATAGTTTTGAATTCGGATGCGTTTCCGGCGTAGACATAAAAGTCAATCGGAATTCCTTCTTCGTTAATTACCAACGCGATGGACGTTAACGGAAGGTCAAAGCGATGCTCTTTTGAAGGACCTCTCATTCGAAGGTATTCGATTTTCTGAGCCTGAATTTTCTTAATGAAATCATCCGTTTTTTGGCCGGGCACCAGTCTTCCTTCCTTGTCAAAGCATGCAGCATCCAGCTCGCCGCTTTCATAGGCCAGCTGCACCTCTTCCTGAAGTCGGTCTTGGAAGTCCATCTGCTGTCTGCCGCATTCCAAGTCAGTAAGCGCCGTTTCAAAGTAGACATTGGTCACGTCATAAAAAATTAACGTAGCCTTTGTTTTCCCAAGCTGATTATTGATTGAGCGATTGAAGAATTTCATGATCGAGTCCTTGTGCTCAAACAAATAATCGTAAGAGTTGTAGTAACTGTCTAAACCGATGCCTTGGACAGGGGCTCCTAAGAAACCATCCTGATCTCCGAATGAGTAAAAAACGGAGTGCGGATCAAGAATTTTCAAGAAGCAGAGGTAGGAGACGACAGCGTTTAAGTCGAATTTTGCTTTTGTTTGTCTGTGCTGTATGTCTTTGAACTTTCTATCCAAATGAAGATGATCGTCCCAGATCTTTTTTAAGAGGTAATGCCCGTACTGCAGCAGAGGGAGCGGAGCGCCGGCAGAAGAATTGTTGTCAAAACTAAGCAGGCTTTGAACTTGTGCAAGTCGATTGAGCGACTGAAGGCGATTCTTTTCCACATAGTCTTCCTGATACTTCTTCTTTAAATTTTCCAAGTAATTCGGATCTGACTGAGAAAGGATGTCGAGCCGTCCCAGGTTCTGCACGACCTTGTGCTTAACCTTTCCGTTTTCATCCCGATAAGACTCCATGAGCCGGACATAAGTGTATTGCCCGGTGGCTCCGCCTTTGCAAGTAGAGACATACATAGACCACCTCAAATATTGAGTTCAATTATAACATATCTACTACATATCTACAAGTAAATAAATAAGCAAAGGGCCAAAATATAGACCTCATGGGCGTTGCCGCCCAGAAGGTCAATCAGAATCTGCCAAACTTAGGGGTTGTGTTTTTAATGTTCGAAGCGACTTATTAGAAATTTCCTAATAACTGAGTCTTCCCAGAGTTCTCCTAAGGACAAAAATATTCTCTCGACGTCCATTGACCGCTGCAGCAAACACATTGAATCACTCTCCCGTTCGTGGAGAAGCTGCTTTTCACATCAGATTGGACCCCGTGCCGGAACTCATAGACAAGGACTTGCAGCAGCTTAAAAAAATCGAGGCCGTAGTTTGAACGACCTCGGATTTTGAGAGCTTCAGATTCCGCTTAAGGCGGATTCTGATCAGCCAACCGTACGCTGGCGCACGGTTTCAAACAAACAGATACCCGCGGCAACGGAAACATTCAGGCTTTCCGCCGTTCCCAGCATCGGAATCTTGGCCAAATCACTGCAGCGGCGGCGGGTCAGCTGACGCAGACCGTCGCCTTCGGCGCCGAGTACCCAGCCGAAAGCGCCCTTTTGATCGAATTCATAAATAGTCTTTTGGGCTTCGCCAGCCGTGCCGATGATCGGAACTCCAGCGTCAACGAGCTCCACAATCGAACCGGCCAAATTCGTGACCCGCACAATCGGAACGGTTTCAGATGCACCGGCACTGGCTTTCACAGCCGCTGCCGTCAATGTTGCGGAGCGATCTTTCGGCGTGATCACGGCAGATACTCCG
>OHLL01000584.1_pt1 | contig 12406 bp, 13 predicted proteins | sample 1569031 | NCBI WGS metagenome assembly OHLL01 (sample SAMEA3879606, study PRJEB24766) | human gut metagenome | biome: human-associated habitat; feature: feces | place: USA | collected 1985/1987 | reverse complement strand
ACAGAGGATTACAAAGATGGAATTTTCCTTTTAAGTCATTGGAAATTGCAAAACTATATTTGCGAACAGCGGACTATACAACGAAAAGTGTGTGTGGTATTTATGAGATAGAGAACAATAAAGGAAGATTATCTTATAAAATATTTCCAGGGAATGATGAGTTAAATCTATTTTTGAAAAAGAATAAAGACAAGAAATGCAGGCAAATGATGCCTGTGTTTAGTGCTGGAAAGTATAAAGAATATCCACACACAGAAGTACGAAAATTGACGCCTGATGAAATAAAACAATATATGAGTGAACGCTAAATTCCAGCTTGTCATTCTGAAAATTTAACTGAATAACCACAGAACGAACCGCTGCTACATGGAAGCTAACAAACCATGCAACAGCGGTTTTTCTTTACCGTTTTTTTTTTTTTTTAGCTGGTGCAGGATATTAGAACTACGAAAAAGTAAAATGGACATGGCGGCATCCTCCTGTTACCGCCGTACCAGATTTCAATGTATAGAATCATTTTTGTGTCTTAAACGCAATGAAGCGGCGGTCTTGATTTCTCAAAACCGCCGCAGAACATGTGGAATAAGCGCACAAAACCAACCTACCCGGCAACGGTTTTTTCTTTTCCCGTCAGGCGGGCAGGGGTTTTCATAATGTTTTCACTGTTTTTTTATCTTTTCTCAATGTTAATAATCCGTTGTGTCCAATCACGGTAAAATGCTTCTTCATGTGATACGAGCAATACAGTACCCGCAAAATCCATAAGAGCTGATTTCAATGCTTCCTTTGCCTGAACATCCAGATGATTTGTGGGTTCGTCCATAATTAGAAAATTGCAGGGAATCAGTGTTAGCAAACACATTTTTACTTTCGCCTGCTCACCTCCACTTAATGTTCCAATCGCTTGCATTGCGTGCTTGCTGGAAATTCCACACCGGGCTAAATGTTTGCGAACATCTTTTATGACCATATCAGGATGGACATTGGAAACAATTTGAATTGGTGTCTGTTCAGGTTCGTCCCATATTAAGTCCTGCTCAAAATATCCAAGGGCAACTTGATCGGAAAATTTGAAATGACCTTGCATGGACGGGATTTGTCCAATTAATGTCTTGAGCAAAGTAGATTTTCCAATTCCATTAAAGCCAGTGATAACAACTTTTTGCCCGCCTTTTATGCTAAAATCAATATCTGATAGAACTGGATAGTGATAACCAACTGCCAGATGTTTGACCATCAGATGCTCCGTATTTGTCAGCGGTAAAACAGGAAAATGAAAATGAGGAATAATCTCTTTCTGTTCCAAAGCCTCCATTTTGTCCATTCGATCAAGCTGTTTTTGTCGCCCTCTCGCCATTTTTGCTTTTCGTCCAGCAATATTTTTCCTAATAAACTCCTCTGTTTTTTTGATTTCCTTTTGTTGCGCTGAGTATTGACGAATGTAATCTTCCCGCAACAGTGTCTTTTTTCGCAGAAATTCAGAATAAGTGCCATAATACTTTGTTATTGTGTCATTATCTATATCGCAGATACGATTTGCGATTTTATCCAAAAAGTCAAAATCATGGGAAACAACTAAAAAAGCATTTTCCAAAGAGGATAGGTATTCCGCCAGCCATGCAACATGATCTTTATCAAGAAAATTTGTCGGCTCATCTAATAGCAATACATCTGGTTTTTCAAGCAGTAGCTTTGCCAAAATCACTTTTGCTCGCTGGCCACCACTCATTTCAATGATAGGGCGGTCAAGACCAATCGCAAGCAGCCCCAGCCCATTTGCAACGCGCTCGATCGCAGTATCAATGGAATAGAAGTCATGTGTTTCAAGCTGCTCTTGATAGTAGGCAGCAAGTTCCAGATTTTTCATATCTCCATCGGCGGCCTTTTCATATAGCTGCATAACTTGTGTTTCTATTTCAAACAGCTTTGCAAAGGCTGATTTCAAAAACTCTTTCATGGTAAGCGTATGGTCGATTTCTGCATACTGATCCAAATAGCCAATCGTAATATTTGGCTGCCAGATAATCCGTCCGCTATCAGGTATGATCTGCTCTGTACAAATTTTAATCAGGGTACTTTTGCCGGTTCCGTTTTGTCCCACAATCCCGATGTGTTCCCCTTTATTCAGTGTGAATCCTGCATTTTTGTAAAGCAAGTTTTCACCAAAAGAATGTGTTAATCCTGTAATTTCTAATAAACTCATTTTCAAAAACCCTTTCTTATGTATTCTGAAAAAAGAAAAAGGCAGAAAGCAAAGATACACAACGGTATCTGCCTTCTGCCTTTGACATAGTAACGCAAAAACAAAAGGCTATGGACAAAACATTGCCCATAGCCTCGTACACATTATAATTGCACGGAAAGCCAACACCCTAAAACGGGTACACTACTCCCTTGGCTTCCCGATGAAATCTAAATGCGCTTTTTATACGCTATACTCTGCACAATGTTTCATCGGAATGGATTGTACAGAGTTGATTTTCTTTTTACGCTGATCTGTTAAATGAAAGTTCATATCTTGCTCCCCTTTGGAGATATATTTTTATATAGAATAGCACAAACATTCTTCTTTGTCAATCTTATGAAATAATATATCATGTAATATCAAATCATATTACATTCTCATAATCCAACCCGAAATGTACAATGATATAGGGTGATATGAGAATGAACCAAGATGAAAGAAGGTTTGACTTTCACGGCCTCGGGTTGGCGCTCAAAAGAGCCAGAGAAGAAAAGGGCTGGACACAAGCCTAAGGTCTCATTGCTGATGGAGCACACCAGTCGCCCCGGCGATGTGGCAGACCCGTGGTACACCGGGGAGTTTGAAGCCACATGGCAGGATGTGCCGGAGGGCTGCACCGCCCTGCTGGAAGAGCTGCGATAAAAGGGAAAGGGGATGACGAAACGTTATTGCAAGGGCGAACGGTTTGCTGACCTGTCGTTTGCCGGGGAAGTCTTTGATAGAATAAACCTATTGACATGGTGCGAAAATGGGTTTATACTGTCCCCAACACAAGGAAGGGAGCGCAGACAGATGAAACATACAGCAGATGCCCGGCACAGGCTGCCCGGGCGAATGCGCTGCTCCCAGACAAATTCCCGGCAGACAGACTGAAAAAACAGGAAGATGCCGTTGTCTGGGAGAAGTGCCCGAACATACATCGTCACAACAAAAGGAGAATCGACAATGGCTGATTATAAACTGTGGAACGCACTGAAGGATGCTAAAAAATATCGCTGGGTGGAACTTTCTCACTCGCTGAACAACGAAAGCCCCTACTGGTCCGGCATCCCGGAAGGCTCTGTGGAGTTGGCAAAGACCGTATGGGACTGGGGCAAGCCGGAACTGGAATGCCTAATTCAGACCTTCAAATTCCCCGGACAGTTCGGTACCCATATCGACTTCCCGGGCCACTTCATCAAGGGCAAAGCACTGTCCGAAAAGTATGATGTGAACGACCTGATCTTCCCGCTGGTGGTCATCGATATTTCCCAGCGGGCCAAGAAAGATCCCCGCTACGCTGTGACGGTGGAGGACATCAAGGTCTACGAGGCAAAGTACGGTACTATCCCGGATGGTGCGCTGGTGGCTCTGCGCAGTGACTGGTATAAGAAGTGGCCGGATATGGATGCGCTGTCCGGCATCGACGCAGAGGGCAAAGAAAATGCCCCCGGCTGGTCGCTGGAAGCATTGGAGTATATCTACAAGGTGCGCAATGCCGCCGCCAACGGCCACGAAACGCTGGATACCGATTCCTCTGCGGTGGCGGAGGAAAAGGGAGACCTTGCCTGCGAGCGCTATGTTCTGGACAACGACAAGCTGCAGGTGGAGGTGCTTGCAAATCTGGATAAAGTGCAGCCTGCCGGTGCGGTGGTCATCGTTTCTTACCCCCGCATTGAAGGTGCAACCGGTCTGCCCGCACGGGTCTGGGCCATTACCGAATAAGAGCGGAGAAGTGGGAAGATGAGGTGGAGGCCTATGTGGGGCATGCCCCCGGCGGCGTTTGCCCCTTTGGGGTGAACGAGGGCGTGGCGGTCTATCTGGACGAGAGCCTGCGCAAGTTTGATACCGTCTACCCGGCGGCGGGCAACGGCCACACCGCCGTCAAGCTGACCTTGCAGGAGCTGGAAGCGGCCGCCGGAGCCGAGGGCTGGGTGGATGTCTGCAAGGAGCCGGAAGGCGAATAAGGCATTATACAATAAACGCAAAGGGAGCTCTTCCCGGACGTCCGTCCGTGACAGAGCTCCCTTTTTGATTCGCGGAGTATTGTCAAGCAGAAACCGGCAAGTTTGCAGAGGTGAATTTTTCGATGCAGGAAACGATCTGCATCCTCTATACCGCAAAGCCCTTGACCTTTTTGCCGGAGCCATGCTGTATGTGGTGGTGGAGAAACTGATCCCGGAAATGTCGCAGGGGCAGCACTCCAACGTTGGCACGGTGTTTTTTGCGGTGGGCTTCAGCGTGATGATGGTGCTGGATGTGGCACTGGGATGACGGTTGGAGTCCCCGAAAGCGAAATCTTTTTCGGGATCTCCGAAAATGCCTGAACTCCTTGACAGAGGAGACGGCAGGGCGTATTATTTTGGCAGAAGGACCGCTGAGAAGCGGCTTTTTATAGGGTTAAAGGTCAGCTCTATCTAACTGTTCTGCGCCCTTATCCCGGAGGACGTCTGGAAAAGGCAGAGCGTAAGGAGGACGAAACATGGAGCGAAAAGAAGCGGTTCGCCGCGCCTATCGGCTGACAGGCGGCAACAATTTTTATGACGGCATGATCACCTGTTCCACCCCGAGCGGGAAAGCGGTGTGCCGCCTGGTGTGGGATATGAACAAAGTGGAAAGTGATGACTATCTGGAAAAGGCGCTGTCCGGCATCCCGGAGCATTTCTCCGGCAGGCTGCTGGAGGTGCCGGTGGGGACCGGCATACTGACCATGCCGGTTTATAAGACTATGCCGGAGGCGGACATTACCTGCCTCGATTTCTCGGCAGATATGATGGGGCAGGCACAGGAAAAGGCAGACCACCTGCACCTGAAAAATGTGACCTTCCGGCAGGGGGATGTGGGCGCACTTCCGTATGCGGACGGTGCGTTTGATATTGTGTTGTCGCTGAACGGCTTTCATGCATTCCCGGATAAAGAAGCTGCATACCGGGAGGTTTTCCGGGTCTTGAGACCCGGCGGAACCTTCTGCGGCTGCTTTTATGTGGCGGGCGAGCAGAAGCGGACGGACTGGTTTATCCAGCACGTTTATGAAAAGGCGGGGTTCTTCACGCCGCCCTATGAGACGGCGTTCAGCTTGAAAAACCGGCTGGAGAAAATGTATGCTGCCGTAACACTTGGAACGGTGAAGAGCATAGCGTGGTTTGTCTGCCGGAAAGCAGAATGAGGAGAACAGGGATGTTTTTTATGCACTAAGGAAGGCGCTTATGAAATACAAAATCGAGAAAAACACCGTGCAGGAAACGCTGATCCTCCCGCTGTATTCCCGGAAGCTGTGTACCGAGCTGTACCCAAATCTTTATCGGGACGAGACGGCGGTGCGTCTGCTCGGCCAGATCGACTACGACTTTTCGCAGGCAGAGAAAAACTCCCGCAGCCTGATGCAGCGCTTCGGTGCGCTGGAGGTGGCCATGCGGCAGAACGACCTTGCCTTTGAGGTGCGGGCATACCTGAAAACCCACCCCTGCGCAGCGGTGGTCAATCTGGGCTGCGGGCTGGACAACACCGGCAGAGCCTGCGACAACGGCAGATGCAAGATCTACAATCTGGACTTCCCGGATGTGATCGCCTTGCGGCAGCAGCTGCTGCCCGCCGGGGAGCGAGAGCAAAACATCCCCTGCGACCTGAAAGACCCCGCATGGTTTGACAAGATCGATGCCTCCGGCGGGGCGGTGTTCTTTGCCTCCGGGGTGTTCTATTACTTCCTGACGGAGCAGGTTCGGGAACTGGTGCAGGGGATGGCGGACGCTTTCCCCGGCGGAGTGCTGGTCTTTGATGCTGCCAACCGTACGGCGGTGAAGATGATCGCCAAAACGTGGCTCAGGACGGCGAAAATCAAGGATGTGGGAGCATATTTCGCGGTTTCGGATGCGAAAAGCGAGCTTTCCCCATGGGACAGCCGTTTGCAAGTATCCAGCAGGGGCTATATGATGGGCTACAACGATCTGAAAGACCCTTCCGTCAGCGGCTTTTTCCGATTTCTCGCCAAGGTCGGGGACAACGGGATGAAAATGCAGATCGTGAAGATCAGATTTGGAGACAGACGATGAAATATGCCGGGATGCCCTTTGGAATGTGGGTGCTGTTTTCAGGCTCCTTTCAAAAGCAACTGACCGCTGTGCTGGGCTATGATGCAGCCACCGCAAAAGCCATCACGAAAAAGGCAAAGCCGCAATACCGGCAGATCATTGCTGGTTTGCCGGAGTTTGAAAAGGCCGACCGTTTCAAAATGAATCTTGTCAACTGCGCCATGGTCGGCGCGTTCATTCTCTCCATGCCGCAGCGTCCGGAGGTGGACAGGCTGACGGATTACTACGCAAAGTCCATGATGACAAAGCCCATGCAGTGGTTCTGCCGCAAGAGCGGAAAAAGCAAGTTTACCGCAAAGGATATCGCCGCCATGAAAGTCACCGCCGCTCTGAATGCCGCCGACCGCAACCCCTACTCGTGGAACATGGAGTTTTACGAATACCCTGACGGCAGCGGCTACGAGGGACGATTCACCAAATGCGGCATCTGCGTGCTGATGAAGGAGCTGGGGCTGTACGATCTGACCCCTGCCCTGTGCCGTCTGGACTACACCATGAGCGAAGCGGGCGGCGTGACAAATTTTGTGCGGCAGTACACCCTTGCCTCCGGCGGACCCTACTGCGACTGCGGGTACAAAAAGAAAGGGTAGAGAAAAACCATAAGTCATCTGCCACGCTCAGCGGAGCAAAAACCACACGCCCAGCAGGAGCGCGAGGAAGATCAGGTTGGACAGGGTGAACAGCCCAAAATACTGCTTCTTCCCCTGTGGCAGCTCCCGTGCGATCTGCCGGTAGGAAATAAGACTGGCCATGGATGCGATCAAAGTACCAAGACCTCCCAGATTGGTGCCGATGATGAGGGCTTGTGTCTCTGCCGTGAACCCGGACAGCAGCAGGGCGGCGGGAACATTACTGGTGATCTGCGAAGCAAGAACCGCCACCAGAACTTCCCGGCCGGTCAGAAACTCCTGCAGCCAGCCGGAAAAGGCCGGAATGCGGCCAAGATTGCCAATGAAGATGAAAAAAGCCACAAAGGTCAGAAGCAGGGAATAGTCCACCGTCCGCAAGGTGCGTGGGTCTGCAAAAAGGGCGCAGACGAGTACAGCGGCAAAGGCAATGCCATAGGGCAGCACCCGGATCACGGACAGCAGGCAGACGGCAAACAGAACCAGATACAGCAGGATGATCTTCTGATCCCCCTGAGATGCAGAGGAAGAAACAAGCTCATCCACGGATAGGGCGGCAGAGGCTTTCCGGCAGACCAGCGCTGCCCAAGCCAGCAGTAGGAGCAGAGAGACCAGGGTGTAGGGCAGCATAAGAAGAACGAAGCCCCCGATGCTCATGCCGCTTTTTCCGTAAAGATAGAGGTTCTGCGGGTTGCCGATGGGGGTCAGCATGCTGCCAAGGTTTGCCGCGATGGTCTGCATACAGACCACCGGGACCAGAAGGGAGCGGCGGACATCCGCTCCCAGACGGCTCAGAACCACGAACGTAAAGGGAACGAAGGTCAGCAGGGAAACATCGTTGGTGATGAACATGCTTCCGAAAAAGCACAGCCCGACCAGTACCAGCGTCAGCTGAAAGGTGCTGTGGGTGCGGGACAGCAATGCCCGGCCCAGTCCATCAAAAAAGCCCTGCCGCCGCAGCCCGGCCATGACCGTCATCAGGGAAAACAAAATCGCCAGCGTGCGCAGGTCGATGTAGCCGAGATACTGCGCATCCGGCGGAACAAAGAAGGCGGAGACAACGGCCAGCACAGCGGCTGCGGTGAGAACCGTTTCCTGCTGAATGAATTGTTTGAGTTTCATAGAAACACATCCTTGTAGTTGTAAAGGCTGCCCTGCTGCGATGCCGGGCGGCCTTTTTCCGTATTTCAGAGCAACAGCTCAAACGCCCCGATCATCAACGGCATGGTCAGGATGGAAAGCAGCGTGCTCAGGACATAGATCGCACTGGAATGAGAAGCATCCCGGTCATAGAGCTGTGCCATGGAGGTGACTGTTGCACAGGCGGGGGTAATGGCAGAAAGGTAGACCGTCATCAGGATGGACTTGCCGTCCGGGATCCAAAGGGATGCGTGAACTGCCCAAAGCAGCAGAACGATGACCAGCGGAACACCCAGCAGACGCAGAAATACCGGCAGATAGTTGCGCGGGGTGCAGAAAACCTTTTTCAGGGGGACATCCGCAATGGCCATGCCTGCCAGCAGCATTCCCATGGGGCCGATCATATTGCCGACACTGCTCAGTGTGCTGGTGATCGGGGCGGGCAGCGAGATGTGCAGCAGATACAGCAGCGCACCGGCTGCAATGGCGATCAGGTTGACATTGGTAAGGAGCTTGTGCCATTCCAACCGGGCAGACCCCTGCAGGCAGGCGCTGGCATGGGTCCAGAGCAGCACCAGCTGTACAATGACAAAGGCGCAGGAGTAGACAACATATTCCTCCCCCAGCAGGACCTGCACGATGGGGATGACCAGTGCGGCGGCATTGCTGTAAATGATATTGACCTGCTCCACGGCGTCCAGCTTGAGAGGCCTGCGGAACAGCGCATTCAGAAGCAGAAATACAACGTGCATTCCAACGGCGATGCCCATGGAATAAAGCAGCCCGGTGCGGATCTCCGGCGTATCCTTGATCTGAAAGGCGTTCAGAACGACACAGGGCATGACCAGATAGACAAAGACCACAGACAGCACCTTGCTGTCCGATGCCTTCAACAGGCCGGTTTTCACAACGGCATATCCCATCAGCAGAATCAGAAATAGCTGCGCGATCTGCTGCATCAATAAAAGGCTGATTTGCATTTGGATCTCCTCTTTTGCAATTCGTTTTTGCAGCACCATCCTACTCCATTGGCGGGGCATCGTCAAGAGAATCCAGAGAAAAAACGTGTTTCAGAAGGATGGCATAGAGCAATTTTATGCTCAAAGCAAAAACCTATTGATATAATATGTAAGTGGGCATATTATATGGAAAAACCATTCACCAACGGGAAAGGAAGGGGCTACAATACCCAGAATCAGCGAGATCGACCCGGCGCATGCGCCGGAAGCTATCCAGAAAATCATTGCGGACCATGTGGCGGACGGTCATGCCCTGACCGCAGAAAAGCGCACGCTGCTTCACAATGCGGCGGCGTTCAATGCCGAGCATCCAAATCAGAAATGGGTTACCGATATTTCTTACATTCAAACTCAGGAAGGGGTTCTTTACCTATCCATGATTCGTGATTTATATGATAGAAGCATTGTTGCTTACAGGACTGGAACCAGTCAGACAATCAATCTTGTATTGGACACCATTCATCTTGCAATGAAGTCTGTGAAAACAGAAAGTCGCCGGGAGTTGCACCTCCACAGCGACCAAGGGTTCCAATACACCTCACAAGCATATTTCGACCTGACTAAAGAATACGGCATTTTGCCGTCTATGTCAAGGCGTGGAAACTGCTATGACAATGCGTTGGCTGAAAATTTTTTCGGAATCCTCAAAACCGAGTGCATCTACCGACACAAGCCGGAAACTTTTGAGGAAGCCAACAAAATGATTGATGATTACATTTACTTCTACAACCACGAACGCATTCAACTAAAAACCGGACTGTCTCCGCTTTCGCTTCGTCAGTCCGGTTAAGGCACACCCTACACAGGGCGCTTTTTATTCATGTCTACTAATCTTGGGGCGGTTCATTGCGGAGGGGGCTGCACATTAAAGAACTTTGGCACCATTGGCCGTCAGCTTGAAGGTTGCTCCCAGCATATCGGCAGCCCCGCGGCACATCAGCATCCGCTGCAGGAAAATCTCAAAATATTCGTACATGCTGCAAATGTCGGTGTCGATCTGCAGATTCAGCGAGATGACCTTTTTCTCGGTGTTGATTTTCAGAGTCTGGTCTGTCACCGCGTAATTGACCCGGTCATGGATATCAAAGGTCGCCTTTGGCTTTTCCCGCACGCGGCTGCGGCGCACATCGGTCTTGTCACCGATGATGAGGGCTGCCGAGATGGGGTCCACAGCTCCGCCGGTAGATTCATCGTGGTTGGAAATGGCAGACACAATGGTGATGCGGTCCGGAATGATCAGGTCATACTGTTTGAGAATCTCGTTGGCCAGCAGCCCACCGTATTCGGCGTGGCGATTCCGATTGATGGCATTTCCGATATCGTGCATATAGCCTGCGATCCGGGCAAGCTCGATGTCATGTTCCGAATAACCGAATTTTTTCAGGATATGCGCAGCGGTTTCTGCTACCCGGACACAATGATCCTGCGAGTGGTCGGTGTAGCCCAGTAAGCCCAAATTCTGATTGCCCTTTTTTAGCAGTTCGTTGACTTCTTTGTTGTGTCTGATGTCCTTATACGTCATGGTATTGCCCTCGATTCACTTGTTGAAGGAAAGTATCTACTATTATAAGATGAGCCCAGAGAAGTTACAATCAAATTGCGGTAAAATCCATGCGATTTTTCCGGTGATGCAGCGCTCGCCCTCGCCAGAGTTTTTCTTTGGCGGGAAATTTTTGTTGCCAAACTTTTACATAAGCTTTACCCCAGCAGGATAGTTTGCACAAATCCTTCGTGCTACCATAGAGCAGGTATCAAAAGTAGGAGTGCAAAATATGGAGATCAAGCTCGTTCATGTTACAAAATCCTTTGGCGCAAAGCAGGTGATCCAGCCTACCAGCTTCGTCATTCAAAGCGGCAGCCTGACCACATTGCTGGGACCTTCCGGTTGCGGCAAGACCACCCTGTTGCGGATGATCGCCGGACTGGAAACGCCGGACAGCGGTGAGATCTGGTTTGAGAATCGCTGTGTGTTCTCCTCGGAAAAGAAGATCAATATCCCGCCCGAAAAGCGCGGCCTTGGCTTTGTGTTTCAGGATTTTGCCCTCTGGCCGCACATGACTGTCTTTGAAAATGTGGCTTTTGGCCTGCGGGCGGCTGGCAAGACGGACAAATTGGACGAAAAGGTGAAAAATGCACTCCACGCTGTACAGCTGGATGATTTTGCCCAGCGGTATCCTCATCAGCTGTCCGGCGGTCAGCAGCAGCGTGTGGCATTTGCCCGCGCGATCGTCATTGAACCGGCCTGCATCCTGTTTGACGAGCCGCTTTCCGCACTGGACGCACTGCTGCGGGAAGAGATGCGCTCGGAACTGCGGACGCTGATCACCAAGTTGGGCATTACCGGCGTGTTTGTGACCCACGACCAGATTGAGGCCATGAGCATGAGCGATGCAATTGCGGTCTGTCACGCCGGAAAAATTGAGCAGTATGATACCCCGGAAAAAATCTATTCCCATCCGGCAACGGAGTTCGTGGCACGATTTGTAGGCTCTTCCAACTGGCTCGACCAGAATCATCTGTTCCGCCCGGAACAGGCACAGACGGTTCCCACCGAGCAGGCCGAAAAATACGATGCCGATGTCACGGCGGTGCAGTTCCTTGGCAGCAGCTACCAGCTACAGCTGAACCACAACGGACAGGACTGGACATATATCAGCCCCCGACGGGTCTCGGTGGGCGAAAAGATCTCGCTTTATCTGCCCCGCAGTGCCATCGTTGCCGTCTGAATCAGCTTCCTGCCGCAAGGTGCGGCTTGATGATACATCATTGAAAATGAAAAAGGAGAATCCTTATGCGTAATTATAAAATCAGCCGTCGTAATTTTCTTGCTGTGGCGGGTACTCTGACTGCCGCTGCCGCCTTGACCGCCTGCGGCGGCTCCGCAAGCAGCACGGTTGCTTCCAGCACAGCTTCTTCCAGCGTGGCAAGCGATAGCACTCCCGCTGCCGCATCCGGCACCGGCAAAGTGACGGTCTATATGCCTTCTCCGGCTGGTCTGGCCGATAAGCTGGCCGAGGGCTTTACGGCAAAGACTGGTATCGAGGTAGAGCAGTTTCAGGGCACTACCGGCGAGATCCTCGCTCGTCTGGAAGCCGAAGCAGCAAACCCTGTGGCCGATGTAGTGATTCTGGCTTCCTGGTCGGATGGTCTGTCCATGAAAGCAGATGACAAGCTGGAAAGCTACACCCCGGAAAACGCCGACCTCACCGTGGACGTGGGGGAGGGGAGAGGGCTGGAGGAGACGGTAGCCGCCGTGCTCCAGGGCCTGCTGGGGCTCAACACCGCCCAGGCCCAGGGCTGAGCCGCGCC
>OHLL01000556.1_pt1 | contig 13008 bp, 8 predicted proteins | sample 1569031 | NCBI WGS metagenome assembly OHLL01 (sample SAMEA3879606, study PRJEB24766) | human gut metagenome | biome: human-associated habitat; feature: feces | place: USA | collected 1985/1987 | reverse complement strand
TAGCACGGAACAATCCGTAGGTATCAAAGTCGGGGGCTTTTGACCCCGACATCATTTAATTACTGTTTAACAGCTTCCAAGCAGCTGATTAAAATCTCCAACGCACAGTGGCTTTGAATAGTAGAAGCCCTGTATATTATCACAGTTCAGCCGTGTAAGAAAATCAACCTGCTTCTTCGTCTCAACTCCCTCGGCTGTGACCGATATTCCAAGCTCCTTGGCAAGAGTTATTGTATGATCAAGCAGTCTCTCGCCGCTGAAATCACCTATATAATCAATAAGACTTTTATCAATTTTTAAGGTATCAAAGCATTTCATGTTAATAGTTGATAATGATGAATAGCCTGAACCAAAATCATCCACAAGCAGTGAAAAACCGTTGTTGTGGAACTGATCTGCAAGTACCTTGATATTAGCATTATCTATGGCTGCACTTTCTGTTATCTCGATAGGCACATACTTTGTATCTATGCCTGTTTCATTTGCAATGCACTTATAAAGCTCTGCCACTGATTCAAAATACAGTGTCGCCCTCGACAGATTAATAGATACCGGAATAATCTGTCTGCCCTTGCTTTTCCACTCTGCCTGCTGCCTGCATACGCTCTTAAACACATATTCATCGAGTGTCTTAATAAGGCCATCCTTTTCAAACAATGGAATAAACCTGGCTGGTGATATCAGCTTTCCATCCCCACCACGCCATCTTACAAGTGCTTCTGCACCAACAAGCTTGTTATCAACTGGATTATACTTAGGCTGATACCATATCTCAAACTGCCCATTGGATATCGCACCGGCAAACTCATCTTCCATAGCCCTGTTTTCGAGTATTTTTAAAGTATCCTCATGACTATAGAACTGATAACTTATATCTTTACGCTCTTTAACCTGATTCTTTGCAAAATTAGCCTCGCTGTAAGCTTCTTCGACCTTTTTGCCATGCTTCCAGTGTGATATTCCATAGTAAGGTATTATATTAGGTATCTTAAGCGCTTCTGTTATATCTTTAAGACCTTCCCCGATTTTATGTATACACTCTATAACCTCATCTTTGTCATCACATCTGCAATATATAGCAAAGCGGTCAGCATTAATATGGCCTGCCAGGTCTTTAGAAGTGAGGCTTTTTTCTATACATCTCCATATATTCTTCAGTGTTTCATCACCTTTGATAATCCCACATATGGAGTTGATAATCTTGAAGTCATGAATATCCATAGAAATAAGGTAGCCTGGCTCCCTGCAGTCTCTTAATGTCTTTTTAAAATGAGCATAATTACCACCACCTGTTATATGGTCTATATACGCTATACGTTCCAGCTCCCGCTGTTTTTCAGCACTTATATCCTCAAAGCCAGCAACCATATGATGTAATTCACCTATTCCGTCTATGTTAACAAACTTGGCTCTGCAATAAGCGATTCCACCATCACGCACAATACTATAGTCATACTGGTATGAATTCTTTATCTTAAACTGTTCTCTCAGATTATCAAGAGATGTCTCTATACGCATATTTTCCTTTTCATCACCGACTACCCTCTTATCAATGTATTCCTTCATAAGGTCTGAATATAGTGGAATATTCTTAAGAGAGCTGTTAAGCATGCTCTTTACTGCTGGATTGATCTTATATGGATATACCTGCTCACTGTCTACATCTACATAATATACACTGTTAAAGTTATATATAAGTGCACTGACAACATTGTTAAGCTTGGAGTCATCTTCTATATATTCAAAAAGTCCAACAGTACATAAAGGCTTATGATTATCATCATAACTTATAGTACACATAGAGATTCTAAACATCTGGTTCTGAAGTGTTGAAAACTCTTTGCTTATACACCCGGTTCCCAAATCTACTGCTTCAAACATTTTGAGCAGGTTATTTTTCTCAATAATCATATTATAAAACTCTGACTCTTTTATATCTGTTATTTCACCCGTTCCACCCATACGCTCCATCTCATATCTTGAAAGCACAACCTTTTTACTTGATGGATAATATGTAAAAATATGCTTATTCAATTGGGCTAAAGCCTTTTCAACATTAACCACTGTGTCCTTGTTAATAGCCCCAACTATACTTGTTTCTTCCATAAACATCCCCCTATCATTTTTCATATGTCATTTGACACTATCATCTTTCGTTTCTATATATGTCATTCGACACTATCATCTTTTGTTTTTTCATATATCATTTAAAACCGTATCTGTGAAAATAAATCATTACAAAAATTCCTATATACAATAAATATATCACCAGTTTTATTTTTAGTAAATCATTATATTTTCACATCAAAAAATGCCAGCCTCCATTTACTGAAGACTGGCATCTAATATTTTTAATTATATGATATGATGTCGGGGTCAAAAGCCCCCGACCTTGGGACCCTGGTATCATTATATTAACCTTACTTACATAACAGCAAATATAACGGCAGCCGCAATGACTATCTGCATAATAGCAAATCTGAATACAACCTGTGCATCTGACCAGCCCTTATTCTTTCTCATATGATCATGTATAGGTGTTCTTATATTCTGCATAAGATTAATATGAAGAAATCTTATGAATGAAACCTTAATCAGTCCAAGACCTCCATCAACTATAAGAATAATGGCAAGCGGTATGAACAACAGTGGACAATGCAGCTTAAGAAATGAAAATGCAATAAATATTCCTATTGCCCTTGAACCTGCATCACCCATAAGAAGCTTGCTTGGAGATGCATTAAACCACAGATAACCAAGTATACATACAACCATTATAAGTATTACATGTCTAAAAGAGCTTTCTATGTCAAATATTCTGAACAGTAAAAACACTGAGGTAAGTGTAATCGCTGAAAGAGTTCCACATAATCCATCAACTCCGTCTGAGCAGTTGGTTACATTGATGCTTACCCATATGAGAATAACGATAAGTATTCCATATATAACAGGGTTAAGTGTGACTGTAAGCTTAAAAAGTGCTATATCAAATGTGCCCGGGTTGTAGTGAAGATATGTTATGGCAGCCATAACTGCAATAATAAAGTCTATAATACCCTTTTTCAGCTCTCCCCATGGAGATGAGGATGCATCATCAAGATATCCTGAAAGCATGGCAGCAAGCACCAGTATCAGGTATATAATAATCTCTGATGTAAGATTTACGAAAATCATACATGTTATCGTGAATACAAGTATAAATATAATGCCCGCCCCACGTGGTTTACCTACAGACTTTGAACCATTGATAGCATATGCTCTTCCGCCATCTCTTGGAAGTATATTCTTTCCCATATATATCGCGAAGCATGTTAGTGCAAATGCAAACAATATGCTGACAAATGTGACTACATTTATGTAGTTTGGACTTATTAAATAATAAATCATAATATTTCTCCTTAATTAGTATTACCTTTCATATAAAGGTATAAGTGGCAAATGGTTTTTTAACGCTTATATCATAATATGAAACCAGTATACTTTATGATAAATTCCTGCAATTATGATGTCAAGTGTTACATTAAACTCATTATAATCATTTATTATGTAACATTTTAACATTAAACTTAAAAAGGCAATAAAAAATGACCAATTGTCAAAAAATTAATAGTATTTAATCGAATATTATGATAAAATATTTTTATACAAATGAGTATGTGAACTGATATATGATATCAGTTAAATATAAGTGGAAGGGCGGAGTTATATGGCTGATATATTGAATTACAATGATGTGCGGATAAGCGAGTTGGATTCCTATCTTTTTGGACAGGGAACACATTATGAGATTTACAATAAAATGGGAGCACATGTTGCACAAAAGGATGGTAAGACAGGTGTATATTTCGCAGTATGGGCACCAGCTGCCAAGGATGTGTATGTTATAGGTGAGTTTAATGACTGGAAAGCCTATGGATATGACATGAAAAAGATTTCCGATGGCGGCATATATGAACTATTTGTAGAAGGTGCCATGAAGGGACAGATGTATAAGTACCTTATTATAGCACAGAACGGAGAAGCTATATATAAGGCTGACCCTTATGCCAATGCAGCGCAGCTAAGACCTGAAACAGCATCTATCGTAGCAGACCTTAACAGTTTTACATGGACAGATAGTGCATGGGTAGAATCCAAGAAAAAAGAAAACCATCTTAAGTCACCTATGTCTATATACGAATGTCACCTTGGTTCATGGAAAAAGCAGGAGGATGGCACTGAAGATGGCTATATTAACTACAGGGATATAGCACCTGATCTCGCAGCATATGTTTCAGAAATGGGATATACACATATTGAGCTTATGGGTATTGCAGAGTATCCTTTCGATGGCTCATGGGGTTATCAGGTTACAGGATATTATGCACCTACTGCAAGATACGGAACACCAGAGGACTTCATGTATTTCGTTAATTATATGCACAGCAAACATATTGCCATCATACTTGACTGGGTTCCTGCACATTTTCCAAAGGATGCACATGGTCTTGCCAACTTCGATGGAAGCTGTGTCTACGAGTATGCAGACCCTCGAAAAGGTGAACATCCTGACTGGGGCACTAAAGTATTTGATTATGGTAAGAATGAAGTATCCAACTTCCTTATTGCAAATGGTATGTTCTGGGTAGATAAGTTCCATATAGACGGATTAAGAGTTGATGCTGTGGCATCCATGCTCTATCTTGACTACGGAAGAACAGAAGGTAACTGGGTCCCTAACAAATACGGCGGTAACGGCAACCTTGAAGCCATGAGCTTTTTAAAGCATTTTAACAGCATGATGAAAAAACGTTTCCCTCAGGCTGTTACAATAGCAGAAGAATCAACAGCATGGCCTATGGTAAGTGGTGATCCTGACAATGGTGAATGTCTTGGATTCACATTTAAGTGGAATATGGGATGGATGCATGATTTCCTTGAATACATGAAACTCGATCCTTACTTTAGAAAGTTCAATCATGGAAAGATGACCTTCTCATTAATGTATGCGTACAGTGAGAATTTCATACTTGTTCTTTCACATGATGAGGTTGTCCACCTTAAATGCTCTATGCTCGGCAAAATGCCAGGTGATAAGGATGATAAGTTTTCCAACTTAAAGCTGGCCTATGCATACATGAGTGGTCATCCTGGTAAAAAGTTACTCTTTATGGGACAGGAATTCGGTCAGTGGAACGAATGGAGTGAAAAGAAAGCTCTTGACTGGTACCTGCTTGAAGATCCTTCACACAAGGAGCTTAAGGAATTTACCAAAGCATGTATGATGCTTAACAAAAAGTATAAATGTCTGTACGAAACAGATTATAGTCCAGAAGGTTTCCGCTGGATAAACGCAAACGACAGAGATAACAGTGTATTTTCATTTATAAGAATAAGTCCGGATAAAAAGAGGCATCTTCTGTTTGTCTTAAACTTCACACCAGTAGAACGTATGCATCACAGAATCGGTGTTCCTATAAAAGGAAAATACAAGCTTGTTCTTGGTGATGATTTAAAGAATCAGAAGAAAACACTTACAAGTATTCACGGCGAATGTGATGGATATAAAGATTCACTGCTTATTGACTTACATAGATACGGCATCGCTGTTTATGAATTCAATGGTGATGTGAACGCGCATAAGCCTACGAAGATATCATAAATCTTTTATCTGATTGTTACGCTATCATGTCTGTCAATGGCTTAATCATATTTATCTTATAAGTACATATTAAAACAAAAGGCTGGGAGACAATAACCTACAATCAAGGTTATTGCCTCCCAGCCTTCTGTTTTAATATCACTTATTACAGCTGTTTCTTGCTTCTACTTTCCTTTTATGTTCTTCCATTCTCTTACGTCTTCTGTGTTCCCGCTCTTTTTTCTGCTTATCTATTATTTTATTAACACCAGCTTCATCTGTATGCTTTAATATCCTTACATCATAATATTGTCCATCATCACTCTGTTTAACCTTCATTCTACCCTTAAACAATCCGTGCTCATCACACACAAAAACAGAATAATAATTCTTTGAGGATGTGGCAAACCACTTTATACGCCTTTTCATCGGACTTTTACATATATAACAACTGCACGATCTTGCTATCCTGTCCTCTGCCGCCTTATCTCTTGTCTTAAAACCCTTTGATATATACTTTTCATAAGTTTTGAAATTCATATATATCTCTTCTTTTCTTGATGATGGGATTCTATATGTATCTATACTTTCATATATGCTCACACTGTCAAAATCCATGTTAGAAAAGATTCTTGCTGTATATATAGCATCATTGATTGCTGAATGATACTCTGCATCTTCCAAAAATCCAAGCTCTTCAATCGCTATTTTCAAGCTCCTTCTTGTCTTTCCGTCAGAGTATACCTTACTATATAACTTCTGAAGATCATAATATGTTAATGGAAAAGGAAAATGATTCTCCACGCCAAAATACTTCATATTTCTCTGAAATTCTGTAAGATCTGAACCTCCCCATGTTATAAACTTATAATCTTCACCACACCATTCAAGGAACTCACATGCAGCACTCTTAAAATCCTGTCCTGATTTAAGGTCATCTGCTGTAATCCCAAGCATTTCTGATACTTTTCCATGAAGTCTCGTGTATACAACAGGCTTTATTATACGTTCCCACTTTCCTGTTACTTTCTTATTCTCATCAAGCTTAACTGCACCTATCTGTATAATCTCAAATGGTAGTCCTAAAACAGTATATTCCTTACCCCTGCAGCTCTGATTCCACTCAAGATCCAACACTATATAATTCATACTCATCCTCATTTCTGTGTACATTCTTTGTACATATCGGGTTGTGTCACAAGTCAAAAAATCTATAGTGCATGCTCGAATGCCTTTTTACCTTTTGACCATCACATCATCATAAAATACTTTATCACATTTTTTATATTTTATCACCTATATGTTATGATGTTATGGTGTCAAAAAATATAATTCCTGTAGAGCTTGTAAATACCGTCTTATACTTTTCAGAAATAATAAAGTCATCTACTCTGTTATTTCTTCTTAAAGTCTGCAACCTTAAATCTTCGTATCATTTCACGCAGATTTTCTGCTTCGCTGCTCATCTGCTGACTAGCTGCTGCACATTCCTGCGATGTTGCTGAATTCGTCTGTACAACATCATTAATCTGCTCAATTCCTTCGTTAATCTGCTTTATTTCTGCCGTCTGCTGCTCTAATGTATCCGCGATATCAGTAACTTCCTCTGTAATCATCTTAGAACTACCAGCAACCTCTTCTAACTGCGTTGCAGTCTCATCTGCAATCGTCATACCCTTCTTAACAGCCCTTACAGATGTTTCAATGAGTACAGCAGATTCTTTTGCTGCCTTAGCACTCTGGTCTGCTAAAAGATTTACCTGATTAGCAACAACTGCAAAGCCTTTTCCAGCTTCTCCAGCTCTTGCTGCTTCTATAGATGCATTTAAGGCAAGCAGATTAGTCTGTGAGGCAATTTCATTAATTGTTGCAATAATCTTATCAATCTCATTTGATGCCTCATTAATATCATTCATAGAAGCAACCATTTCCTGCATCTTACTGTTACTCTCAGAAATAGCTTCCCCAAGATTTCCCACTCTGCTGCTGATTTGCTTTGCAGACTGCGAATTGCTTTCCACCTGCTCTGCAACACCTGCAACTGTTGCTGTAAGCTCCTCTACAACAGCAGCCTGATTCGTTGCTCCATCTGCTAATTCATTAGAGCTTGAAGCAACCTGCTCTGCTGCACTTGATACTTCATCTGAAACTCTCTGGATTCCTTTAATAGTTTCTGCCATACTTTCCTCAAACAGCATAAAGGAATTCAATATTCCAACAAAATCACCCTTCCACTCTACTTCCGGTTTAACATCGAAATTGCCTTCTGCAAACAACTTCATTGCACGGTCTATATCATCTACGTAGCTTCCAAGAATAGCAATAGAGTTACGCAGGCTGTGTGCCAGTCTTCCAAGCTCATCATCAGACTTATAATCAAGTGTGCTGTGAAGATTTCCTTTCATCATTTCATCTGCAGTATTTTCTACTGACTTTAATGGTGCAATAATCGTTTCAAGTACTTTCTTACTTGTCCTCTTTGCCAGTATCCACGCAATCGATAGACAGACAATAATACATACAATTCCTGCAGCTGCAAATATAAATGTAGTTATAGCAGCCCTATTGCTCGCCTTATCTGTAATATCACCTAAGCTTCTTGCTTTTTCAACAAGCTTATTCAATGCAGGAGTACATTTATTAAGAATTTCTTCAGTTGCCTTATCCTTGTTGCCGCTTTTAATATTTTCTATGATTGAATAACCTATGTTTCCCCACTGAGAAAGATAAGATGCATATTCATTATAATCTGCTTCTGAAACAACCCCGCTCTTCTTTATAATCTGAAGCTGGGAATCAACATCCGTAAGCAATTTTTCTACTGTAAGTTCATAGTCATTATAAGAAGATGTATCATTATTTAATGCCATTTCTCTTATATTTCTCGCAGCAGCATTAACATTTACTCTGCACATTTTAACCGCCTGGTCTGCAGCCGCAACATTTTCTACATAGTGATACATATTAGCAAATAACACACCTATAACTATTATAGAAAACAGCCCGGATATCAGCATCATAATGATAACTTTTTTGTAGCCATAATTTATCCTTTCCTTCAAATGCATATCTTCCAATTTCTTTTTCGTCATATTTATATGTGGTGTCATAGGTTGTTATTTCCTTTCTTTATAATAATTATATTTATTTCAAACCTTTATAGCAGAATATATTTTCTAAGTCAACAGATTTCGGGCATTAGTTTTTATATTCTATTTTTTTAACAAAAGTCCCCTACCCCACTCCTAACTTTTTAGTACTTTTTTCACATTTTCTTTATTTAAACAGCTTTTGATAGTGTGTATTGCATACAAAAATAATATTGTTATTAAGCAGACAGCTATAGAAGTCTATTTATCTATGTATTATCGTTATATTAATAATCTTTATCTATATTAATCTCGTCATCAGCTGGCCATGATTTTCTAAGGGCCACATAAGAAATCAGAAAGTTGGCAAACCAGCCTGCTGGTACAGCGAGCCATACATATTCAATGCCAAAACGTGGAGCACATAAAAGGGCAACCAACAGACGGATTGCAAGGTTAACCATATTGGCAATAAGAAATGGCCGCATGATTCCAAGTCCACGAAGAACACCATCTGTTGCCATCTTGATACCCATAAAGATGAAAAAATAACCAAGCCATCTCATATAATCACCAGACACCTGATATGCGAAATCAGTTCCGTCTTTTCCTAAAAACAACGATGAAATCTGTGTATGTAATGTTTCAATAACTATGAATGCAAGAACTGCAAAACATACGTCTAACACAAGTGCAGCGTGGTATCCTTTTTTAATACGCTGGCTCTGCTTTGCTCCCAGATTCTGGGAAACATATGGCGAAACTGCATTTCCAATAGATACAAAGATTAATGAAAAAACATTTTCCACTCTCATTGTTGCCGAATATCCCGCAAGGGCCTGTGTACCGAAGGGATTTACAACCGCCTGTACTATCATCATGCCAATGGATACTGTTGACTGCTGTAAAACAGATGGTACAGCAATTCGAAGCATAGAAGTCAGCTCCTGTCTGTCAAACCAGTTAAAGCTGCATTCATATCTACGCATCCTGTGAAGGAATATCAGTAGTGAAAACACAGCCGAAATCCCCTGTGCAATAAGCGTTGCAAGTGCTGCACCAAACACTCCAAGGCCTAAGCCTGCCACCATCCATAGATCCATAATAATATTAAGAACAGAAGAAAATATCAGAAGTCCCAACGGAATCTTCGACTCACCGATTGAGGTAAACATCGTTGAAAGAATATTGTACATAAACAGAAACGGAAAACCAACAAAATAAACACGCAGATATAATACTGCATCATCCAATATATCAGCAGGAGTCTGCAATGCACTCAACATTATATTAGAAAAACAAAAACCAAATATGCCAAGAAATATGCTTAATATCAAAAAGCTGAGCAATGATGTTGACACAATTGTTTTCATCTTACTATAATCCCTGGCACCAAAGTACCGGCTCACAAGCACCCCGGCACCTACACCAGCACCAAGTGCTACACATATAAATACATTCGTAAGTGCAGCGCAGGCACCTACCGCTGCGAGTGCAGATGAGCCGACAAACTGACCAACTATTATTGAATCAGCCATATTATATACCTGCTGGAAAAAACTTCCCAGAATCATAGGCATTGCAAATATTGTCAGCGCTTTAAGAGGCGCATCTGTGATTAAATATTCATCCTTTGACATTATCTTATTCCTCCATAAATGTTCAAATAACAACATTACTATTAAGATATATTTTCTTTACATACGTTGCAAGTGGCATTTCTATTACGATATTTTTTTCAGAATTTTTTTCTCATTTGTCTTTGAAAAATCACTTAACCGATAGGATCGAATTCGTGTCTTGACAATAATTGGAATTAGCAAACCATTATTTACCAGCTTTGCACATCTATTAATAATCGTTTTGTTGGTTACACTAAGCATCTTACTTACTTCAATTGGTGTAAACTCATATAATCGCTTTTTTAACAGAAATGCCAGGAATTCCTTTTCTTTTGCATTTAAATAAGAAAGGCTTCCGTCTAACTCATCGTTCTCGGATTCTTTTGATAATTCGTATACTTTTTTAGAATACAATTCCATCATTCTCAAAAAATAATTAATCCAAATTTCTGGATGAGGCGGATTTTCTCTTCCTGAATAATACAATGCTGGCAATCCCATTTGCAGTGATGCGTAATACTCATTTGGATCATAAGCAAAATATTCTTCCAAAGAACCTATTCCGTTAAAACCATACCCATAATAATCAAGGATATATCCTGACATTAATCTGGCGGTTCTTCCATTTCCGTCTTCGAATGAATGAATGGTAACCAACTGATAATGAACTATAGCAGCAATAATTAGCGGATGGTCATCTGTAGTATTTACATATTCAACAAGTTCTTCCAATAAATCCGGAATATCAATATACTCTGGTGGAATATATTCCGCTGCTCCTGTTTCGGAATCATATACTGCAAATAACATCCCTGGTGGCATAGGACCTCTTAATCCTATCTTTTCTTTTGAAGCACCTTTTTCAACCATTGCCTGCACTTCTAGAATCATTTCTTTTGAAAAACATTCTTTCTTTTTCAGCTTTTCTTCTAAAAAATTCAAAGCCAAAAAGTAATTTCGAACTTCCTGTTCTGGCTTTAAAAAATGTTTGTGAGTATCACTATCAATAGCTTCATTGGCCTGTTTTTCAGTCAATGGATTTCCTTCAATCTTATTAGAAGCATAGGAACTTTTTTTCTTGGAGTTTTTTTTAAGTCTGTTTTTTGTAACAGGTGGCATTTCTATAGTGCTGAGAGAAAAACGGTTTTTGTCTATTTCCGATATTCTTTTTAAAATTTCATTTGTCAGAGTAACTTTAATCACATGTCCCACCTCCATTTCATTTCTTTATTATATCGTTTTGCGAATTGTTTTTCCACTAAAATTACACTATTTTTTCACTATTTTTCATTACTCTGTTTCGCATTATATTTTTTTTCACATTAGAAACGTTTATCGCTAAGCGCACCTAAAAAGCAGCAATGACATATTTAATCATTGCTGCTAAAGTAATGTTCCCTGGGGTAACCGAACCCACAACTGCCCCTTAGGAGAGCTCCAACCTATTGTCACTCTCTGTCAAGCTCTGTAAAGCTCTGAAAGTTAGCTGATTATGTCTTTTGACAAGGAATGTGAACTGACAAATGCTCATTTTCACAAAAATAAGAAGTATGAAGCGTCGGAGTATTGGAGGTATGAGATAGCATACCCCGAAATTGTCTCTAGAATTCCATTCATGTTTAAAGCATTGCAAATTTCAAAAAGAGCCTTTTCTTCTTCAGTTAGTTTAATTTCAAGTCTTTCGTTTCGTATTTTATTTGCCATAGGTATTTCCTTCTTCAGGTGTATTTCGGGGTCTTAGGGTTCTCCCTAACAAGCTAAAAATTGATAAAAAAAGAAGCAGATCCCAAAGGATCGATTCATCAATTTTTCCGTAAGTGTCCGTACACTTACTGTGCTTGCTCATATACTAATCGATCATATACTAATTGTGTAAGAACAACTTTAAGCATAATATTTATATTATTATACCATAGTTTGGAAAAATAAAAAATTATATTTCATCAACGTTTCATAAAAGGTGTGTAGAATATTATTGAAAATAGTTATAAGCTGCTATTGTGTAAAAATAAAGGAGGAAAAATTTATGAAAAAAATAGTATAAAGAGGAGCATGCCTATTACTTACGTTATGTTTGAGCTTAAGTACAGTTGGGTGTAAAAAAAGTAATGAAAGCAATAAAATTAAAGAAGGACAATCAATAAGTTCTGAAGAGAAGGGTACGTCAACTAACAAAAAGGATAAAAATACAACATTTAAGCCATCAGATTATACTTTAAAAACAAAAAAAGAATATGTTTATGAATATTTAGGTCTTAAATTTAAACTTTCAAATAAATTTAAAAAGTTGGTGTCAAAGGCATTTTTATCAATATTCCAAATAACATCAGTCCATTTTGTATCAATATTTTGGGAAAATTCCCTTTCTAAATGACTATCTATTTTCTTTATTCTATCAATTAATCTTGCTTTAAAATTTTCAAAGTCAGTTAATGGGCGCCCTCTAGAATTCAGTTTGATATAGAGCTCATCTTCTGAACCAAGTTTATCTATATCGAGGAAATTGAACACAAGTTTTTGGTTATTAGCATCTGATAAAACTGAAACATAATCAAACTCATAATCAAAAGAATCAGAAATGTCATCTAGTGTCTTCAAGGCACCTTGTACAGTTGGATCTAACTGCCATGAATCTGCAAACCATGACTCATCTTTTATGATTTCAGAAGGACTTTTT
>OHLL01000549.1_pt1 | contig 13116 bp, 9 predicted proteins | sample 1569031 | NCBI WGS metagenome assembly OHLL01 (sample SAMEA3879606, study PRJEB24766) | human gut metagenome | biome: human-associated habitat; feature: feces | place: USA | collected 1985/1987 | reverse complement strand
CGGTCTTGGAAAAGGATCGATGGCCATCATCGGGCAAAACCGGGTAGATCAGGTTCTGACGTCCCGTCCGGAAGACAGGCGTCTCATTTTTGAAGAAGTGGCGGGGATCAGTTTATTCCGCATGAGAAAAAACGAGGGGCTCCGGAAACTGGAAAAAACGGCAGAGAATATGGAGCGTGTCCGTGACTTGGTGGCACTTCTTGATGAGCAGCTGGGACCGATGAAAGAGGCTGCGGAGAAATCTAAAATTTATAAGGCTCTCTCCAAAGACAAACGTGCAGTGGAAGCGACAATGTCACTTCTCCGGCTGACATCGGTGGGGCGGATGATCGCCCGGTATGAAAACGAGTATAATTCTCTTGCAGATCAGGATGTAAAGTGGCAGACGGAACTTGCCCGTTATGCGGAAGCGAAGGCAAAACTGGAAAAAGAGGAACTGGAACAGCAGGAAAATCTGCGTAAGGCCGGCGCCGACTCTGCAGAAAAGCAGCGATTGATGGAGACGCTCCGCGGGGATTACCGCGTCAAGAAAGAAGCACTTCGTCATGCGGAGGAGGAGTCAGTCCGTTTAAAAGAAGATGAAGAAGACCAGACCGAAGCGGAAAATGAATTGAAAGAAGAAATGCGGGAAATGCTGGAGGAACTGGCGGAGGCGGAGTCTCTCCTTCTGGAGAAACAAACATTGCTTAAAGCGGAAGAAGAAAAGCGTCGCATTGCAGAAAGCGAGCTTTTGGCAGCGGAAACGGCTTATCAGGATGCACTGGCAGTCAACCGCCGAAGGCTGGCGGAAAAGGAAAGCCTGGAACGGGAAATAGAACAGGGGAACCGTGAGAAAGTTCGTCTTACAGAAGAGAAAGAAAAGTTTAAAGCGGCCGGATTGGAATTGTCAGAAAAGAGAAAGATGACGGAAATCCAGATAGAGAATCTGACGGCTGAAGAAGCATCTGTGCGGGAAAAGATGACAGTGCTGGAAGAAAACGGCAAAAACGACGGCATTCGTTTAAAAGAAGCGCAGGATAAACAGTTCCAACAAATGAACCGAATCAATGATTTCCATGCCCGATTGATGAAAATTATTTCCCGTCGTGAATATCTGGAACGGGCGGATCGGGAGTATGCCAGTTTTTCTCATACGACAAAGACGATTCTGGAAAGCCGGTCTCTTTTTGGACAGCATATCCTTGGCGCCGTGGGTGAACTGATACGGGTTCCTCCGAAGTACACGGCGGCAGCTGAGGTGGCCCTTGGCAGTTCTGTTTCTTATATCGTGACAGATACGTCCCGTTCAGCCGGAGATGTCATTACCTGGCTCAAGAAAAATAATTTGGGACGGACGACATTCTATCCTTTAGAATCCATGCGTCCCCGCGGAAATGACGGAAATGAAAGAAAAGCGTGCAGTGAGAAAGGAATCCACGGTATAGCGTCAGAGCTGTTTTTCTGTGATGAGGAGTATGGCAGTTTAATGGATTCTATTTTGGGGAAGACGCTGATTGCCGAGAATCTGGATGTCGCCCGTACAGTTTCCGCAAAATATAATTATCGTCTGCGTTTAGTGACACTGGATGGACAGCTGGTTAATCCCGGCGGATCTCTTACAGGCGGTTCCATGCGGAAGCAAGAGAATACTTTTTTTGGAAGAAAGAAGGAGATTAATGATCTTCTGAAAGAAGAAAAAGAAACGGAAAAGCTGCTTGCTGATTTGAAAAAGGAAAAAAGTATTCATGATGATTTCTGTGCGGAACTATCCGAAAAAGTAACAAAAGAACGGGAAGATTATCAGTCTTTAAAAATCGGTTTGGCGGAAATATCAGGGAAGAAAGACGGTTTGTCCCGTATTCTTTCAACGGAGAAAAATGCAGAAGAGAAAAATCAGGCTGATCTCCGGACAGCAGAAGAGGGGTTGGCTGCCATTACGGAAAATTTAGCATTATTGGAAGAGCGGCTGGCTGGGTTTGGTGATATCCCTGTGATGGAAGCTGATGAAAAAAGTGCCTCACTGAAAAAAGCTGTGGCAGATTTGGATGCCCGCCTCATGGAAATCCGCATTGATGTGACAAAAGCGGAAGAAGCGGTGAATTTTGGGAAGAGGGGGAAGCAAGAAAGAGAAAATGCTGCTTTGGAACAAAGGAAGGACAGGGAAAAACTTTCCTGTGACATATTGGAAAACAGGGAGCAGAAAGAAAGGCTTGCGTCGGAATTAAGAGATATTGAAGAGAAATTTAATTTGGCGGAAAAAGAATGGAATGAAGTAAAAGGACGTCTGGAGAATATGCAAAACATTTCTGATACTTTCTCTGCGGAGCGAAAACAGCAAGATGATGCCTGGAGGAACGCGCAGGAGAAATCTTCAGCTGTCCGTAAAGATATGGCGGACCGTCAGGCGCGTATCGACAGTTTTAAGGCGCAGGAAGCAGAAGAGAAAGAAAGACTGCGTGAACAGGAACTGACTGTAGAGATGGCAGAAAGTATGCGTATTCAGGGATCTATGGCGGAAATGAAAGAAAAACAGGCGGATCTGGAAGAACGCATCAGCAAACTCGGCGCGGTAAATCCCAATGGGGAAGAAGAGTATGAACTCCACCTCCGCCGCCGCGCTTTCTATGAAACGCAGATTGAAGACCTGAAAAAAGCAAAGAGCGGATTGGAAACAGTGATTCACGATATTGATAAAACGATGTCTGAACGGTTTGCCGATGCCTTTAAAATGATCAATGTGGAATTTGCCCGCATTATGCAGATTATGTTTTCCGGCGGCAAAGCCCGTTTGGAGTTGACCGATGAAGCGCATCCGCTGGAGGGTGGCGTAGAAATGTATCTCCAGCTTCCGGGAAAGAAGCGCCAGCCTTTGACGCTCATGTCCGGTGGTGAACGGGCGCTTACCGTTATTGCGCTGCTTATTTCTTTTATGGCTTACCGTCCCGCACCGTTTTGTTTCGTTGATGAAATTGATGCGGCACTGGATGATGCCAACGTGGAAAGATACAGCCGTATGATCGCGGATTATAAAAGGAAGACACAGTTTGTCATTATTTCTCACAGAAAGAAAACGATGGAATTTGCTGATACCCTTCAAGGGGTGACTATGGCGGAGAAGGGGGTTTCCTCTCTTGTGACGGTCCGTGTGGGAGATTATATAAAGGAGGAACAAGATGGGGTTTCTTGATAAGGTAAGAAATGGACTAAAAAAGACCAAAGAAAGTCTGATCAAAAATATCGAAACGGTTGTTATCGGTTATGCAAAAATTGATGATGACTTTTTGGAAGATCTGGAGATGGTTCTTCTCTCCGGTGATCTTGGCGTACGCACCACCGATTATCTGATGCGGCAGATTCGGCGCGGTGTGACGGAAGGTATGATCAGCAGTACGAATGAAGTGATGCCGTTTATGGAAAAAACGGTGGTGAATATGCTGACGGAAGATGGAAAGGAAGATATTTCCCATCATCCGGAAGTATACCTTGTAGTGGGAGTCAATGGGGTGGGTAAGACGACGACCATCGGGAAACTTTCGGCCCAATTCCGTAAAGAAGGGAAGAAAGTTCTTTTGGCGGCGGCAGATACATTTAGAGCTGCTGCTTCCGAACAGCTCTCTATTTGGGCGAAACGGACAGGAGCAGATATTGTGAAGCATGCAGAGGGAGCAGATCCTGCGGCAGTGGCGTTTGATGCTGTATCAGCGGCTAAGGCGCGCGGTTCCGATGTGGTGCTGATTGATACGGCAGGACGGCTGCAAACGAAAGTAAACCTTATGGAAGAATTGGCTAAAATCAGCCGTGTCGTAAAAAAAGTAATTCCCGACGCGCCTCACCAGACTATTCTCGTATTAGATGCTACGACAGGACAAAACGCGGTCAGCCAGGCGCAGAATTTTGGTGAAATCGTTCCCCTGACCGGCGTAGTGCTGACAAAATTAGACGGAACGGCAAAAGGTGGTGTTGTCCTTTCTATTCATGAAGAACTCCATGTGCCGATCCGGTGGATCGGTCTTGGTGAAAGAGAAGATGATCTCCAACGTTTCAATGCTCTTGAATTTGCAAAGGCGCTTTTTGAAACGGAAGACCATGTGCTGAGACAATCCACAAAAGTTTAAAAATACAAACACATATTTCATTTAAAATCGTATCCTTTTGTTATTCTTTAGTGAGGATACGATTTTTCATTTTAGTAAAATTCTTTTTTCGCCTGATTCAGGAGAGTTCTTCGTTCTTTATAATCAGAAAACCAACGAGACATAAGGGCATGAAAGTGCGGACTGGGCCGCATAATATCAACTGATTAAGAGTGATATACAGTGGAAAAAATATATTAAAAATAGTACAATACTAACAGGTATTTGGTGAGGTAGATTAGAAGTTGTAGGGATAATGGTTATAAAGAGAATAAACCAAATATATTAATGTTTATAAAAACTGCTTGACTTAAGAGTTTAAATATAAATATATGAATAATATGTAAAGGAGTGAGATTATGATTTGGTCAATTATTGTTGGAGGATTTATAGGCTTTATTGCGGGAGCGATTACCAAAAAGGGTGGAGCAATGGGTATAATTGCTAATATCATTGCAGGTTTATTGGGTTCATCGGTAGGTCAAGCACTGTTTGGTACATGGGGGCCAACTCTAGCGGGAATGGCATTAGTTCCTTCTATCTTAGGTGCAGTAATTGTTATTGCTGTTGTTTCATTTTTCTTTGGGAAAAAAGAATAATTTAAATAAAAGGAGTCATGATCATGTCAATAGAAGAAAAAATCGACCAAGCTAAAGGTGCGGCAAAAGAAGGTGTAGGTAAATTAACCGGTGATAAAAAAATAGAAAAAGAAGGGGCTGCGGAAAAAGCAGCTGCAAAAGTTAAAGAAGTTGCTGAAGATGTTAAAGATGCTATAGAAGGAACAATTGACGGTGTCAAAAATATTATAAATAAAGATAAAAAATAATTTTGACCCCTTTTTCTGCATGGATGATGACAAATGCTTTATATTTTATCATTCCCGCCATCATTGTAAAGAAGAAATAGCAACAAATTCCAGGTTGTCAAAGTTGTCAAAATCAAACAGTTAAATAAGAACCTACAACATAGAAATTCAAAAGCAGTAAATCAAAATTGTTTACTGCTTTTTTCAGCGGACAAAAATGATTCATAAGTATCAGAATATGACCCTTTTAAATCATTAACTGTTTCATTCAGTTATCTTTAATCTTGAAATATTTTTTTACATAATCAACAAAAATCCGTACCGGTGTAGACTGGAGCATGGCTTCTTTGAATATGAGGTGGCTCGGACGATATATAGGCTGCTTCTGGCTGTTGTAAATCATCTGTCGGTCTACATTCGGTTTGCACTTGGGAAGCATGTCTGCCGGAATCAGTGAGTGGCCAAGACCGTGGTTGACGATTTCCACGCAGGTATTGCAGTCGCTTACAGTCAGTGAGAAGTGGGGGGACTTTGTGAAGTTCTGGCGCCACCAGCGGGTACGCAGTTCATCCAAAGACGGATCGCTGCGGTAGCGTATGGAAGGCTGCTGTGCCAATGTACTGAAATCAATAGGCTTGGCTGAAATCAGGTACAACGGGGCATCTTCCAGAAGAATATCGGATTCGGGCCATTCCTGGTTGCCGCGGACGATAGCAAGATGGATGTCTTCTTTTTTGACCAGCTTTACTAAACGATCGCTTGTGTCTGTAGTCAGCGATATTTCAATATCACTATACTCATCAACGAATCCTTTCAGAAGCGCAGGACCGTGGGACTGGGAAAAAGATTGGGATGCCCCGATACGGAGGACACCGGAAATAGAGTTTGGTTCGTGGGTGACATAATTCTTCATGTCCTGGTACTGCTGGAGTTCTTTTTCCGCAAAGGAAAAGAGCCGTGCTCCCGCATCGGTGAAGTGCACACCTTTATTGGTGCGGATAAAAAGCGGACAACCGATTTCCTTTTCCATTTGACTCAGGCGGTATGTTAATGACGGCTGAGTCATAAACAGCCGTTTGGCAACTTTATTGATACTTCGCTCCTCACGGAGATAGATCAGGATTTTCCAGTCCGTATTATTCATGCAAACACCTCTGAAAACAAGACTCTACAAATTAGCAGGGGACATATAAAAGTTTTTTATCATTATATCATGCAAGGACAATATAGAAAAGTCTTATAGCAGAAAATAAAAAGATACGGGTACGGAAAGAGAAACTCTTGTGATACACTGGAAAAAATAAAGCTCTGAACATGTACTGCAAGGAGATTTGCCATGAAGACTTTTATGAAATATTTATTTTGTTTTTTTATGGTATGTGCAGTGGGGATGATGGCACAAGCCGCTGACAAGTCGGTAAACCGGAAAATGGAATACTTTGATAATACACGGACAGTACTGCTTCTTTTGCCACAGAGCAATGATAGAGGCAGTTATGCCACAGCATACATTGCAAAAGAGATGAATGCGGTGTTCCGTTACCCTTATTACAGAAAATTAGATACGGCCGACTATGCTTATAAGAGTATCAGTCCTGCGGAGCTTCCTGCCATTGCTGAGGAAACGGGAGCGGATATTGTCGTACTTCCTGTTGTTACAAGGTGGGTACAGAGGCGCTCTCATCCGATTTCCATTTTCTTTGACATAGATCCCGTTGTGGAAACGCAGGTTGTTGTTGATGTATACAGCTGTAAGAACGGCGAAGGGGTCAGGGATGATCAGGCGGTTTACTATGAAAGAGAAGAAGAAAGTTCCGTACGTAACCGTTACATTATGGATGAAGTGATGAAACGGCTGTGGAAAAAATTTCCTTACCGCCGTGTGCCGACAGATGTGGAAGCAAAGTTATCGGAGACTGTCCATGCCGATAAGGACAACACACCGGCGGCAGCAATGAATAAATAGCAAGAACAAAAACCGGGCGGAAATAAAAGATGAAATTATTTCCGCCCGGTTTTCTTTTATAACCCTTTTTGCTCAATACTTGAAAAGAGATATCCTAAATGGGTCGTGGCGTTTAATGTGACAAGCCTCCAACTTTTTTCATGTTCTTCTATGACGTTGATACAGGCATTGTCCTGTTTGAAATGCCAGAAATGTTCCATGCCGAGTCCCATGAGATCACAGAGGATGACTTTATTGACCGCATCGTGGGCGGCAACGAGAAGCGTTTTGCCCTGATATATAGCGGCATAATCGTCAAAGGCGGCACGGACGCGTTTTCTTACATCTGCCAGAGATTCCCCGCCGGGCATTTGTATCTGTTCAGGCCGGTTGTGCCAAAGTTCAAATTCTTTCGGATAGTTTTTTTTGATTTCATCGGCATGGACGCCTTCCCATCTGCCGTGAGAAATTTCCGTGATCCGCTCATCGATACGGATGTTTACATGGTGGTATTCTGTGATGAAACGGCAGGTATCAAAGGCACGGGAGAGCGGTCCGGAGACGGCCGCATCAATGGATATATCTTTTAAGGCAAGACCGGCGGCTTTTCCCTGAGCAATTCCTTTTGGGGAAAGAGGAATGTCTTCCTGTCCCTGATAACGACCTTCCACGTTCCACGTAGTTTCCCCGTGACGTATAAGAATAATTCGTACCATAATGACCTCATTTCCGTTAATGACTTTCGCAGTGAATGACTGTAATTCCGTGGATTCCGTCAATGTTTGCAAGAACGGGGAGGATAGCGCTGGGAATATCCTTATCAATGGCAACGGCCATAATATTGGTGTTTTTGTCTTTGGATGCACCTACCTGCATGCCATTGATGTTTACGCCTGCCTTGCCGAGAATACCTGCCATCTGGCTGATCATGCCCGGTTTATTTTCATGAGGAGCAAGGATGATGCAGCCTTTCGGTTCAAAGTCTACACGGAAGTGGTCAAGAGAAACGATTTTCGCTTCTTTCCTGTCGAAAAGGGAGCCTGTAATACGATGTGTACCTTTATCGGTATCAATAGTGAGCGTGACCGTATTGGTGAAGTAATGTCCTTTTTTTGCCTTAACTTCCCGTATCTCCATATGCCGTTCTTCCGCGATATTTCTTGCATTTACAAAATTAACCGTTTGCTGAAGAATGGGGGTTAAAAGTCCTTTCAGGACAGCCGTGGTGAGCGGGGTGGTTTCTGTTTCAGTCAATTCACCTGTGTATTCTACACTGACACGGGAAATGCGTCCGTCAGCCAAATCAATACCAATATTTCCCATGCGTTCGCACAAATTGAAATAAGGTTGGATAACGGCGAGTGTAGCTCTTGTGATGGGTGATGCATTGACAGCGGTTGCTACCGGTTCTCCATGGAGGGCGTCAGCAACGCCGCGGGCTACATCAGTGGCGACGCCTGTTTGTGCTTCAGCTGTGGAGGCACCCAGATGGGGGGTGAGCGTTACGTTTTTCATCCCCAGGAAAGGATTGTTTTCCGATTTGAGCGGTTCATTTGTCCACACATCGATGCTGGCACTGGCAACTTTTCCGGTTTTTAGTGCCTCTGCTAAGGCATCAATATCAATGACAGCGCCGCGGGAGGCATTCACAATGCGTACCCCGTCCTTCATCTTTTCTATTTCTTTCGCGCCGATCATGCCTTTTGTCTCCTCGGTGAGCGGTGTATGGAGCGTAATATAATCGGATTCGCGGAGAAGCGTATCAAGATTTACCAGGTCTACTCCCAGCTGCTGGCCTCGTTCCAGCGGAATGTAAGGGTCATATCCAATGGTCTTCATGTTGAACGCCTGCAGACGTTTTGCTACATTGGAGCCTACACGGCCCACACCGATAATACCGACTGTTTTATTCAAAAGCTGGATGCCGGTAAAGCTTTTGCGGTCCCAGCGGCCTTCCATAATGGACTGGTGTGCCTGAGGGATATAGCGGGTTATGGAAAGCATAAGGGCAAGGGTATGCTCACAGGCGGCGATTGTGTTTGATTCCGGCGTATTCACCACGGTAATGCCTTTCGCTGTGGCCTCAGGAATATCAATGCCGTCGATGCCTACGCCGGCGCGGCCGATGACTTTCAGATTAGTTGCGGCATGAATGACTTTCTTTGTGATTTTTGTCTGGCTTCTTGTGATGACAGCGTCATATTCGCCGATCACTTTGCATAATGCATCTTCTTCCATGTTCGGATGGATATCCACAACAAATTCTTTTTCCAGAAATTCCTTTGCTTCCTTAGCGACATCGGCAGTGATAAAAATTTTGAACATAATGTCTCCTCCTAAAAAATAATAAAAAATGTACAGATAAGATTATTGATGCTCTTTCCGGTATGCTTCCATGAATTGGGCAACTGCTTTACAGGCGTCTATGGTAACTGCATTATAAAGAGAAATACGGCAGCCGCCTACGAGTCGGTGGCCATTGACGCCGATAAAGCGGTTTTCTTTTGCTTTCTCAATGAAATCTTTTTCCTCATCGGCAGAAGAAAGGTTGAAAGTAATGTTCATACGGCTTCTGTCTTTTTTTACGGCATGCCCTTTATAAAATCCGTTGCTTTTGTCGATGATGTCGTAAATCAATTTTGCTTTTTCCTTGTTTCTTTTTTCAATGATATCCAGTCCGCCTTGTTTTATTATCCAGTGGAGCATCTTGTTCAATGTGTAAATGCAGAATACCGGCGGCGTATTGTAGGAGGAATTTTTTTCAATAAATGTTTTGTATTGAAGGAAAGGGGGGATATCGGTACGTGCCGTTTTTGCAAAATCTTTTTTCAGTATGGTAAGAGCCATACCGGCGGCGCCCAGGTTTTTCTGTATGCCTGCCCAAATCATGTCGAAATGGTTGAAATCTATGCGTCGGGAAAGGATATCAGAGGACATGTCACAAATGATGGGGATCTTTACCTCCGGAAATTTCCAATATTCCGTGCCGTAAATCGTATTGTTTGTCGTAATGTGGAGATAATCCGTTTCCGGCTTGATCAGGCAGTCCTCCGGAATATAAGAATAGTTTCGGTCTTTAGCGGAATTTGCATCATACGCTTCTCCGAAGAACGCAGCAGAATCACGGGCTTTGTGCGCCCACACACCAGTATCTGCGTAAGCGGCGCGGGTGTGGAGGAAATTATAACTTTCCATAAGGAACTGCATGGTGCCGCCGCCTTGAATAAATACGATTTCATGATCCGGTGTCAGCTTCATGAGATCGAAAAGCAATGACTTCGTTTCTTCTATGACGGATTGAAATTCTTTGGAGCGGTGGCTCATCTCAATAATTCCCATCCCGGTGCCTTTGAAATTTGTCATCTCATCCCGGATTTCTTCAAGCACTTCCAGTGGCAGCGGAGAAGGGCCGGCATTAAAATTATAGACTCGATTCATAAAAGAGACCTCCTATACTTTATAAACACAAAAAGAGAAGCGTCCCATGGGACGAGCTTCTCTTTTCTCGCGGTGCCACCCAATTTAGCAGAAAACCAAAAGGGGCAAAGTATCCTGTGTAATAAAAAACGCTCTTCATCCTCTAAGGGACGAGAGCACCCGCGATACCACCCAAATTGCTTTTCAGCCATCTTTAATCTGCTGTAACGGGCATACCCGATAGATTCATCATCTACCACTCTGAAGCGGAACGACAATTGTTTGCTGATGGTTTCCACCGTCCACCATCTCTCTGGAGAGCTTGCAAAAGCGCTTCTTCATCCTTGTGCATAATGTATTAACATGAGTATAGACGGACGTAGTAACTCTTGTCAAGTCTGTTTATAATATTCTTGAAAAGATGACAGGAAGGAGCGGAAAGGCAGCGGAGAGCACTTGAAAAAAATAATGAGATAAGGCATAATAAGCTTATCCGAATATGGGCGATTAGCTCAGCTGGGAGAGCGTCTGCCTTACAAGCAGAATGTCGGCAGTTCGATCCTGTCATCGCCCACCAAAGCAAAAAGCAGCCTTTCCGGTTGCTTTTTGCATATTAAAGACAAAAATAGTATTTTTCTGTATTGATGGCATATAAGTCCTGTTTATTGCGTATTCAACCTGCTTATTGCCTGTCAAAAAAGAAGTTCAGGAAAGATTATGTAAAGAAAATTTTTTTAAGTGTCTCTTTATGTTAAAATAAGGAGCAAGATGTTTTCCTTGACCGCAATTTGAAAAAATTATACTTTTCTAATTACTATTATATAAATAAAAACTATGTTATAATAACGAAATTACAGGCTACAAATAAGTCAATTATAGGGGGCGCTTGTGCGTTTCCTTTTTTCGTGCAGGAGGTATTATGTACGATACATTTAAGGAACTGGGCCTTGTTCCTGAAATCATGAAGGCTATTGAAGATATGGGATTTGAGGAGCCCACTCCTATCCAGAAGGTATCTATTCCCGCGGCGATGGAGGGGAAGGATCTGATTGGACAGGCACAGACCGGTACGGGCAAAACAGCGGCATTTGGTATTCCGATTCTGGAAAAGATTGACACGACAGAAAAAGGGCCGCAGGCTATCGTGCTTTCGCCAACGAGAGAATTGGCCATCCAGTCTGCGGAAGAGATGAATCGGCTTGCCCAGTACTTGCCGATTCATGCATTGCCTATTTATGGCGGACAGGATATCGAAAGACAATTTCGCGCGCTTCGCAAGAAGCCGAATATTATTGTGGCGACACCGGGTCGTCTTATGGACCATATGAAGAGAGGAACCATTGATCTGTCCCATGTCCAGATTCTTGTTCTTGATGAAGGCGATGAAATGGTGGATATGGGATTTATTGATGATATCCGCACTATTTTAGCGGGGATGCCTGAAGAAAGGCAGACGATGTTTTTCTCTGCTACCATGCCGGCACCAATCAGGGAACTGGCGGAATCTTTCCTTCGTGATCCTGTGCTTGTGAAGATTAAAGCGGCTACGGTTACAATTGACCTGGTGGAACAGGAATATATCGAATTGCCGGATATGCAGAAGTTCGATTGCCTTTGCCGGCTGCTGGATATGGAGAATCCTGAACTGGCCATTGTCTTTGTTCGAACGAAACGCCGTGCCGACGAGGTGACGGAGGCGTTGAAAAAGCGCGGGTATATGGCAGAAGGTCTTCATGGCGACTTGTCTCAGCAGAAACGCGATGCAGTCGTCCGCCAGTTTAAAGAAGGCACAATTGATATTCTTGTGGCTACTGACGTGGCAGCACGAGGATTGGATATCAGCGGGGTAACCCATGTATATAATTTTGATATGCCCCAGGATTCTGAAACGTATGTGCACCGTGTAGGCCGTACGGGACGGGCGGGACAGACCGGTTTGGCCATGACTTTTGTTGTTTCCAGAGAAATCGGGCAGCTTCATGATATTGAGCGCGCTATCCGACGCAAAATCAGAAGAAAGAGTGTTCCTACGCTGTCTGACGTCATTGAAGGAAATCAGCGGATTGCTATTGAGAATCTGCAGGAAGCGTCCCGGGGGACCGGACTGGAAGAATATCGTGAAAATGCGGAAGAACTTCTGAACCATGTGGATGCGGTATCTTTAGTTGCGGCGGCAATTAAACTGCTCACAAAACAGCCTGATGTGACGCCTGTAAAGATTACGGAAGAACGTCCGCAGTTTAAGAAGCGCAGAAGCTCCGGCGGCAAATGCTCTTTTGGCGGGGAAAGACGCGGCAGACGATTGCAAGGGCATTCCCGTGATAAAAATTATGAAAGTGAAAAACGGGACGGCAGGTATAACGGACATCGTTCCCGTCCGCAGGAAAGTAGAAAAAGGGAAAAGAGCAATATGCATGAGTCCAGTTTTAAACCATACTTTAAGAAAAATTGAAAAGCAATATAAAAGGAGGCGTCATAGTAAGCGCTTCCTTTTACGTTGCTCAGCCATTTGATAAAAGAGAATTTTTCAGATGGATATAGGTGTCGGTATAGTAAGGGGCTATTTGCGATTCACGGAGATCATAGCCGTAAGGACGGCGGCTGACGGCAAGCAGGGGGGGCGCCTGTATGCGCTTGGCAACGGCAAATCCTGCAAACAAATTCCACCATTTTTCCAAATCGGTGATAAAATCGTGATGTGTTTTGAAAATAGATTTGATGGATACAGGAGTTCCCAGTTTCTCCTCCAGACAATTTTCACTGTACCAGGTAAGAATCTCTTCCGGTGTTATCCGATTCCATGGTTCAATAAACGAGCGGAAGAGAAAATCATGGTA
>OHLL01000529.1_pt1 | contig 13612 bp, 10 predicted proteins | sample 1569031 | NCBI WGS metagenome assembly OHLL01 (sample SAMEA3879606, study PRJEB24766) | human gut metagenome | biome: human-associated habitat; feature: feces | place: USA | collected 1985/1987 | reverse complement strand
AGGTGGTGGCCGACCTCTGCGCATGGGAGCAGAAAGAGCACAAGCCTGTGCTCCACATCCACGCCACCGGACAGTACGGCGTGGAGCTGTTTCAAAATCTCGAAAAGGAAAAAGGCTTTGCTCCCGGCGAGAGCCTCGTGGTGAAGGAATATATCAACAATATGCCCGAGCTGCTGGCCGCTGCCGACCTCGTCATCAGCCGTGCCGGTGCGCTGACGCTGGCCGAACTGGAAGCCGAGGGCCGCGCCGCCATCCTCATCCCCAGCCCCAATGTGGCGGAGAACCACCAGTATTACAACGCCATGGAGCTGCAGAAGGCCGGTGCCGCTGTGGTCATCGAGGAAAAGGATCTGACCGGCGAGAAGCTGGTCTCGACCGTCTCCGGCCTGCTGGCCGAGCCGGGCAGGCTGGCTGCCATGGGCAGGAACGCCCGCACCCTCTCGGTGGACGACAGTCTCGACCGCATCGCCGACGCCCTGATGAAGCTGGTCAGGACGCCGTGATTGATTCGGCAGCACTCTTGTGATAAAATAATCAGACGGAAAGGAGGCGACGCCGCACCATGCAGCAGGATCGGAACAAGAGCCGACGCCCCAGCAGTTCGATCCAGCAGAACAGCGCCCGGCGGAAGGAAAAGCCCCGCAAAGCCTACGACTGGACGCAGGACCGGCGTCCCTCGAATCAGGACCGCCGCCGGACGCAGGGCTACCAGGAGCAGACGCTGGACTTCTCGGGCGGCAATGTGACGTTCGAAAACCACAGCTCGGGATATGCGGACAACAGCATCCAGTTTCCCCAGCAGACGGCGCGACGGCCCGATAACCAGAACCAGAGCCGCCGTCAGGGCCAGCAGAGAAGCCAGCGGCCCCGTCAGAACACGACCGCCTACCCCACAAATGGGAGCCTCCCCCGCAATGGCCAGCGGCCCCAGAACGTCCAGAGCGCCCGGAGGCCCCAGAGCAGCGGGCGCTACCGCCCCACGGAGGCGAACCTCCGCAGCCCGGCCCGGCGGGAGGGCAGAAAAAAGCGCCGTCTGACCCGGGCCGCTGTCCGCCGCCGCAGGGCCATCCGCCGCCTGACGGCGCTGGCGCTGCTGCTCTGCGTCATCGGGGTGGGCGTCTACCTCACCGTGACCATGCTCTTCAAGATAAACACCTTAGAAGTGGCGGTCGATGGAGAGGTGGTGCAGGAGGTGGGCGGCTATTCCAGCGCTGAGATCCTGCAGGCGCTGGGCGTCCACGCGGAAGAGAACATCTTCAGCTTCGACCCCGCCGAAAAGGCCGCTGCGCTGGAAAAGCAGTTCCCGCTGCTGGAAAATATCCGGGTGGAGCGGGATTACCCTAACACCGTAGTGGTGCGGACCAACGCGGCCGCTGCCGTCTACGCCATGCAGACGTCCGGCGGCTGGCTGAGCCTTTCTGCGGGGCTGAAGATACTGGATCAGGATTCGGCCCAGCCGGACCTTATCATCCTCTGCGGCGGCGAGCCGGTATCCACGACGCCGGGTACACAGCTGGAATTTGAGACAGGACCGTCCGGCCCGTCTTCGGGCAGCGCGGCGTCTGACAGCGCCGCGTCCAGCGAGGCCGGACCGCCCACGGATAAGCGGCTCGAGTCCCTGAACACTCTGCTGACCGCACTGGACAGCAGTGAGCTGGGAGCGGATGTCACCCGCATCGAGTTCGAGGACCCGGAGCAGATGGCGTTTTTGTATCAGGGCCGCATCAGCGTGCTTCTGGGTACCCTGAATGAGCTGGACTACAAACTCCGGCTGGCAAAGTATGTCCTGCTCAACGAGGACGGCAAGGGCTGCTCGCCCACCGACACCGGTATGCTGGATCTGAGCCACCTGAGCGCCTCTTCCAGCCGCAAATTCCGCTTTGCACAGGGCGAGCCGACCCTGCCCTCGGGCTGGACGGCCCCGGAAGAGCCTGCCGCCCCGGCGGAGGCAGAGGCCGAGAGCCAGCCGGAGGAAGCCTCCGGCACCGAACCCGATACCGAGGGCGCGGAAGCCGCGCCCGCCGAAGACCCCACTGCCGCAGCGGCAGAACAGCAATAAGGAGCATTTGAACGATGAAACTGGAACAACTGTTGGAGGGCGTGTCCTATACGCTGGTGCAGGGCAGCCTTGAACTTGACATCGAGGACATCATCTACGACAGCCGCAAGGCGGCCCCGGGCCGGCTTTTCGTCTGCATCGTGGGTACCCAGCGGGACAGCCACGACTACGCCGCCCAGTGCGTGGCCGACGGCGTGACGGCGCTGGTGGTCCAGCACGACATCGACCTTTCCACCGTCCCCGGCGCTGTCGTGCTGAAGGTGGAGAGCAGCCGCTATGCGCTGGCGCTCATGAGCGGCAACCTGTTCGGCAACCCCTCCCGCCGGATGACCATGATCGGCGTCACCGGCACCAAGGGCAAAACCACCACCACCCACATGATAAAGAGCGTGCTGGAGGCCGCAGGCCGCAAAGTCGGCATGATCGGCACCAACGGCATCTACTTCCTCGGCCACCATCAGGAGACGGCCAACACCACCCCTGAGAGCTATGAGCTGCAGAAGACTTTCCGGGAGTTTCTGGACGCCGGCTGCGACACGGCGCTGATGGAGGTGTCCAGTCAGGGCCTCATGATGGACCGCGTGGCGGGCATCCATTACGACATCGGCGTCTTCACCAACCTCTCGCCCGACCACATCGGCCCCGGCGAGCACAAGACCTTTGAAGAATACCGCAGCTGGAAGGGTCAGCTTTTTAAGCGCTGCACCACCGGCGTCGTGAACATCGACGACGAGAACACCGAGGCCCTGCTGGAAGGCCACACCTGCAAGCTGGTGACCTACGGCTGCAGCGAGAAGGCCGATTACCGCGCCGGTACTTATCAGCTGCTCCGCACCCACGACTTCCTCGGCGTCCGGTTCCATGTCTCCGGCAAGGATGATATGGACGTCAAGGTGAATATGCCCGGCGAGTTCAGCGTCTATAATGCGCTGGCCGCTCTTACTGTGGGCAAGGTGCTGGGCCTGCCCGATGAGGCCATCCACGAAGGTCTGAGCCGCTGTGTGGTCAAGGGCCGCGTGGAGCTGGTTCCCATCAGCAGGAAGTTTACCATCCTGCTGGACTACGCCCACAACGAAGTCTCCACCGAGAGTCTGCTCACCACCCTGCGGGCCTACGAACCCCACCGCCTCGTGGTGGTGTTCGGCTGCGGCGGCAACCGCTCCAAGCTGCGCCGCTACGGCATGGGCGAGATCTGCGCCAAAATGGCCGATTTCTCCATCCTCACGGAGGACAACAACCGCTTTGAGAAGGTGGAGGACATCCTCGCCGACATCCGCGTGGGGATGAACAAGGGCAACCCGGACGCAAAGTTCGTGGAGATCCCCGACCGCCTCGACGCCCTGCATTATGCTGTTGACCACGCACAGGAGGGCGACCTCATCGCCGTCATCGGCAAGGGCCATGAGACCTACCGTGACCGCGAGGGCGTCAAGACCCCCTTCCTCGAGCGGGAGCTGCTGGAAGAATACGCCCGGCAGATCGGCCTTGAGTAATATCTGAGCATAAAAATACCGGCTGTGCTTTAAGCACAGCCGGTATTTTTGTAATATTTGGACTTTAGTTCTTTTCTGCCAGAGTCCTCTGGGTCTTTTCCTCGGGGATGAGATTGGTCATGCTCTTGAGGCTGATGCCGATGGTGGAGAGGTTGTGCAGCATGGCAGAGGACGCAGGCTGCAGGATGCCCATTGCCCCCAGCGCGATGAGGGCAGAGTTGAAGGTCAGCACGAAGCGGTAGTTGGCGCTGACACGGCGCTGCAGGGAGTTGGCGATGGTCTTGAGGATGACCAGCTCCTCGAGGCTGTCGGCCTTGATGGTCACATCTGCGATCTCGCGGGCGATGGCAGCGCCGGAGTTGATGGCGATGCCGACGTCAGCGGCAGAGAGGGCGGGGGAGTCGTTGATGCCGTCGCCGATCATCACGACGGTGTGGCCCTCGCTCTTGGCCTTCTGGACGAAAGCAGCCTTGTCCTCGGGCAGGACTTCGGCGAAGAACTGGTCCACGCCCACCTGCCTTGCGATGGCGGCGGCGGTGCGCTCGCTGTCACCGGTCATCATGACGGTGTTGGTGATGCCGAGGCCGCGCAGAGCGCGCAGCACGCGGGCAGCTTCCGGACGCAGCGGGTCGGCGATGCAGATGACGCCGGCCAGATGGCCCGAAGCGGCCAGATAAAGGTGAGAATACTCCGGCTCAAGGTTATCGAACTTCTCGCGCTCGTCCTCGGGGATGGTGCAGTGCTCGTCCTCAAAGACGAAGTGGTGGCTGCCGATGACGACCCGCTCACCGCTGACGCGGCTGGCGATGCCGTGGGCCACGATATACTCTACCTCGGAGTGCATCTCTTCGTGGGAGATGCCGCGCTCCTTGGCCTCCCGGACGACGGCGTTGGCCATCGAGTGGGGGAAGTGCTCCTCGAGGCAGGCGGCCAGCTGCAAAACTTCGCTCTCGCTGCAGCCGGAGAAGGGGACGACCTTGACCACCTTGGGGGTAGCGCGGGTCAGGGTGCCGGTCTTGTCGAAGACGATGGTGTCGGCCTTGGACAGGGTCTCGAGGTATTTGCCGCCCTTGACGGTGATGTGGCTTGCGCCGCACTCGCGCATGGCAGAAAGAACGGCCAGCGGCATGGAGAGCTTGAGGGCGCAGGAGAAATCGACCATCAGGCAGGAGATGGCGCGGGTGGCGTTCCGGGTCAGGGCGTAGGTGACGACGGTAGCACCGAGGCACCAGGGGACCAGACGGTCGGCCAGAACCAGCGCACGGTTCTCGGTGCTGGACTTCAGCTTCTCGGATTCCTCGATCATGGCCACGATCTTGTCGTAGCGGTTTGCGCCGCCCTCGGCCCTGGTGGTCAGGACGCACTCGCCCTCTTCCACCACAGTGCCGGCGTAGACGGTGGCACCGATGGTCTTGCGCACCGGCATGGACTCGCCGGTGAGTGCGGCCTGGTTGACCATGGCTTCGCCCTCGATGACGGTGCCGTCCAGCGGGATCATGTTGCCGGAGCGGACGACGATCTCGTCGCCCGGGTGGACCTTGGTGAGCGGCATGAGCACTTCGCTGCCCTGTGCGCGGACCCAGACCTTATCGACATTCAGGGCCATGCTGCGGGCCAGATCGTCGAGGCTCTTCTTGCGGGTCCACTCCTCCAGCAGGGAGCCGACGTTGAGCAGGAACATGACGGAGCCTGCGGTGGCGAAATCGCTCCGCAGGATGGAAACACCGATGCTCAAAGCATCCAGCACCTCGACTTCCAGTTTGCGGTGCCACAGGCAGCACACACCCTTCCAGAGGAACTCGATGGAGCGGAACACGGTGTAGGCGGCGTTGAGCGGGGCGGGCAGGAACAGCTGGCGCAGCACCCGGCCTGCCAAGAGGTTATACATCTTTTCCTGATATTCCTGATTGATGCGGCGGCTGTCGGCGCTGGTGACCAGTGCGTCCAGCTCGGGGTCATCGAAACGGTAGGTGCTTAGGGCGGCGACGGCGTCCTTGCGGGCACCGGTGTAATACACCACCACATCGCCCGTCCGCTCGTAGACCTTGGCCTTGCTCACGGCGTCGTGGTGGTTCAGATAGGCTTCCAGCACATCGGCCCGGTGCAGGGTCATCCGCACATTGCAGACGTGTACCCGCAGGCGGCCGCGGCTCTCATGAAGAATAGTACATTTCATATCAGAATATCCTCTGCGTATTGCAAAAAATAACCATAAAAAGAGCCGCCCGCAGGCGGCTCAGAGACTGCAAAATTACTCGTTGGTCTCGGCGGTCTCTGCCTTGGCAGCGTCCTCGATGACCTCAGCCTCAGCCTTGGCAGCGCGGGCCTCGTTGATGGCCTTTGCATCCTCGAGGATGTCACCGGCCTGCTCCTGGACCTTGCTGACGGTCTCCATGGTGGAGTCCTTCATGCGCAGGACAGCAGCGGTGGTCTGGGTGTAGACCTTCTTGGCATCGCTGCTGGACAGCAGCTTGAAACCAGCGGAACCGAACAGGGTGCCGGCAGCGAACAGAGCAATCTTCTTAATATCGACCATAGTAGTATACCTTCCTTTTTTATCGTATTCCCTCATGCCCCAAAGGGCATGGAATAAGTGTTTCTTCCGTTATTATAACGCGGTTTTTGGAAAATTCAAGGGATTTTGATGATGTTTACATCTGCTAACATTTTACGATAAGTAGTTAGAAATGTCTATCTTTACGTGTTTTTTGCCGCAAACTACAGTTTGTATTTTCAAACAAACTCCAAAGTGCCGAAGAAATATAACAAAGAGTCTTGCGCTGAGTGGTGCATTCATTGTACAATAAAAAAGTGTGCGATAAAATCGACAGGGCCGGGACGTTCCGGCCCTGTAACAATAAGTGAGGCTGGATATGGAAAAGAAAGATATTCGTGTACTGGCGCTCGACCTCGACGGCACCCTGACCAATGACCAGAAGGTCGTCACCCCCGCCACCCGCGCAGCGCTGGATGCCGCTGCTGCCAAAGGTGTGACCATCGTGCTGGCCTCGGGCCGTCCCACGGCAGGCATCATGCTGCTGGCAAAGGAGCTGGGACTGGATAAAAAGGGCGGCTGCATCCTCTCGTATAACGGCGGTGCCATCATCGACTGTGCCACCGGCGAGACGCTCTACCGCAAGCAGCTGGATGCAAAGTATGTGCCGCAGCTCTGTGCCTTCGCCAGGGAGCAGGGCGTGGTCATCATTACCTATAATAAGCAGGGCGTCGTCACCGAAAGCCCCGAGGACGAGTGGGCGCTGAAGGAGTGCTTTACCTGCAAGCTGCCCATGCAGAAGGTGGAGGACCTCGCCGCCTATGTGGATTATCCCGTCTGCAAGATGCTCATTACCCTCGACCCCGCCCGCCGTAGCGAGGTGCTGGAGGCAGGCCGGAAACGGTTTGCGGGCGAGATCGACCTCTACCCGTCCAGCCCCTTCTTCATCGAGGCTGTGCCGCTGGGGGTCGCCAAGGACGTGAGCCTTGGCAGTCTGCTGGAAAGCAGGGGGCTGACCCGCGACAACCTCATGGCCTGCGGCGACGGCCTCAATGACTGCTCTATGATACGCTTTGCCGGCGTGGGTGTGGCCATGCAGAATGCAGAGCCCCCCGTCAAGGAGGCGGCGGACTATGTGACCGTCGCCGACAACAACCACGACGGCGTGGCGGAGGCCATTGAGAAGTTCATTTTTTGAAAGGATACCAGACGCAAATGCCGCGCAACTTAGTTTTATTCGATTTGGAGTGGAACATCGGCTATCAGCCGTTTATCTTTAATTATCACGGTGTCCAGCAGACGTTCCGGGGGGAGATCATTGAGATCGGTGCTGTCAAGATCGACGAGGACGCCAACGTGCTGGATACCTTCTCCATCCACCTGCGTCCCCGCATCTTCCGCTGCCTGCAGCACCACATCGCCAAAGTCACCGGTCTGACGCAGGAGGACCTCGACAAGGGCGAACCCATCATCCAGGGCCTCCGCCGCTTTATGAAGTGGTGCGGCCCGGACGCCGAGTTCGCCGAGTGGGGCATGGATGATGTGCCGGTGCTCAAGCAGAACCTTTTCCTCTGCAATCTCGACGAGAGCTGCCCGACGGTCTGGTACGACCTGCAGCAGCTCTTTCTGCGGGAGTACCCCCGCAAGGAAGGCGAGGGGATGAAGCTGGAAAATGTCGTCACCCGGATGGGCATCCCGCTGGAACGCCCCTTCCACGACGCTCTGTCCGACACCCTCTACACCGCCGACCTCTGCCGTATGCTCGACCTGCGGGCCGGACTGGCCGCTTACCCCAGCGAGGAGGACACCCTGCGCCAGAGCCTTTGTCCCACGCCGGGCGACTACCGGGATTTCAAGGTCTTCCGGGGCTATCTGGACCAGTCTATGTGGAAGCTGGACCCCGTCATCGGAACGATGGCCTGCCCGGTCTGCGGCACGGCCCTGCAGCCGGATGACGTCTGGCTGAAAAAGGGGAGCAGCGGCTGGTACACGCTGTCCCAGTGTCCCGTCTGTAAGGGCCGGGGCGGCGAGGCAGGCCGGGGCGTGTTCCAGAAATACCGGATGTCGCGCCGGGACGGCCTGCACTGGGCCTTCGCCCGCTGCGTCCAGATGCCGGACGATGCAAGCCTGGTCCGCTGGAAAAAGCAGAAGGCCCAGTATCTGGAGCGTCAGCGCCTCAAGGCCGAACGGCAGGCCGCCGAAGCAGAGGCCGCCCGGCACATCTTCTGAGGCAGAAGAATAAAATATCGTGCAGGAAAGAACAACGCTGTTTCGTATTGTAAGGAGAGACAGGAAGAAAAAGGCAAAAATGCTCAGATTTTGTTCATATCCCGGTCATAGATGCTGGATATACTAAGAAGGAACTTCAGGCAGAAACGAAAGGGATGGTACGAGCACGATGGAAACGATGCTCATCGACTGGCTCCACCAGCTGGGTACGCTGGAATTCTGGGAGGCATTGTTAGAGGGCTTTGAAGGGCTGGGGCCGTTTGTCCCTATCCTGCTGGCGATGGTGGAATCCATTTTTCCGCCGCTGCCCCTCATCGCCATCGTGGCCCTCAATGTCGCGGCCCACGGCGGATTTCTTGGCTTCGTCTACAGCTGGCTCGGTGTGGCCGCAGGCGGCACGGTGATGTTTTTATTCTGGCGGCGGGTGGTCAAGCGCTTTTTCTGGAAGCTGGCCTCTCGCTCCGAACAGCTGAAAAAGGCCCAGCAGTGGGTCAGCCATGTGGACACGGCCAGCCTCTTCATGCTGGCCGTCCTGCCCTTTACGCCCACGTCGTTCCTGCATCTGGCCTTCGGTATCTCGGATTTTGACGAGAAGCGCTATCTGCTCACCCTTCTAGCGGGCAAGTCCGTTATGGTGGCCATGATGGCACTCTTCGGCCAGTCGCTGCTCAGCTCGCTGAAAAATCCGGTGTATCTCATCCTCGCCATCGCCATCTGGGCCGGGATGTACTGGGTGAGCAGGAAGTTCTGCAAGAAGCACGATTTGGATCGATAAAATTGCGAAGCACTTGACTTTTTTGCTGAGAGTGCATATAATAAAAGCAATGAAAGAAGATATTGCTTCATAGGTTTTCACCAATGAGCAGCAAAACGCCCCACGGTACTGCGAATACCGCGGGGCGTTTTGCTTACTAGGGGTTAGTGCTTACCGGCCTTGAACTGTTCGTCAAGCCACTTGCCAATGCAATGAGCCACAACATTGGCTGCGACGGACAGAATGAAAGAAGATAACATTTCCATAGGTTTTCACCCCCTTCCCCAATTTGAATGGAGTCGGAAGGCCGACACCTACAGGATACCATAAAATTCGACGAAACACAAGAAAAGCCGCTGTACAGCTGTGAAAAGCTGCACGGCGGCTTTTGTGGTAGTACGCTTAGTTCTCGGCCAGATTGCCGGTATAGAGCTGGTAATACTTGCCCTTCTTGGCGATAAGCTCGTCGTGGCTGCCGCGCTCGATGATGCGGCCCTGCTCCAGGACCACGATGCAGTCTGCGTTGCGGACAGTGGAGAGGCGGTGGGCGATGACGAAGCTGGTGCGGCCGTACATCAGGCCGTCCATGCCGCGCTGCACCAGAGCCTCGGTGCGGGTGTCGATGGAGGAAGTAGCCTCATCGAGGATGAGCACCGGCGGGTCGGCGACGGCTGCGCGGGCGATGGCCAGCAGCTGACGCTGGCCCTGCGACAGGTTCGCGCCATCGCCGGTCAGCATGGTGTTGTAGCCCTCGGGCAGGCGCTTGATGAAGCCGTCGGCGTTGGCCAGACGGGCTGCGGCGATGCACTCCTCGTCGGTGGCTTCCAGACGGCCATAGCGGATGTTCTCCATGACCGTGCCGGTGAACAGGTGGGTATCCTGCAGCACGATGCCCAGAGAGCGGCGGAGGTCGGCTTTCTTGATCTTGTGGATGTTGATGCCGTCGTACCGGATCTTGCCGTCCTGGATGTCGTAGAAGCGGTTGATGAGGTTGGTGATGGTGGTCTTGCCGGCGCCGGTGGAGCCGACGAAGGCGATCTTCTGGCCCGGACGGCCATAGAGGTTGATGTCGTGCAGGACAGTCTTGTTCGGTACATAGCCGAAATCGACATCCGTAAAGGTGATGTCGCCTTCCAGCTTGTGGTAGGTGGTGGTGCCGTCGTGGTGGGGATGCTTCCATGCCCAGATGCCGGTGCGCTCGTTGGCCTCCACGAGGTTGTCGTCCTTGTCGTACTTGGCGTTGATGAGGGTGACATAGCCCTCATCGGTCTCGCTGGGCTCATCCATCATCTTGAAGATGCGCTCTGCACCAGCCAGTGCCATGATGATGCTGTTGGCCTGCATGGACACCTGGCTGATGGGCATATTGAAGCTCTTGTTCAGGGACAGGAACGCCATGACAGTACCCAGCGTGACGCCGCCCATGCCGGTGACGGCCATGGCTGCGCCCACTAGAGCGCAGATGGCGTAGCTGATGTTGCCCAGCTGAGCGTTGACGGGCATCATGATGTTGGCGAAGCTGTTGGCCTGCTTGGCGCTGTCCTTGAGCTTGTCATTCAGCTCGCGGAAGCCCTCGAGGGCCTTCTGCTCGTGGGTGAAGACTTTAACGACCTTCTGGCCTTCCATCATCTCTTCGATATAGCCGTTCACCTTGCCGAGGTCGCGCTGCTGTGCGATGAAGTACTTGCCGCTCTGCTGGGTGATCTTCTTGGAGCAGAAGAGCATCAGGGCCACCATCAGCATGGTGACGATGGTGAGCTGCCAGCTCAGCATGCACATGCTGGCAAAGACGGAAACGATGGTGATGGCGCTGGACACCAGCTGCGGGATGCTCTGGCTGAGCATCTGACGGAGGGTATCCACGTCGTTGGTGTAGACGGACATGATGTCGCCGTGGGGATGGGTGTCAAAGTAGCGGATGGGCAGGCTCTCCATGTGGGTGAAGAGCTGGATGCGCAGGTTGCGCAGGGTACCCTGGGTGACGTTGACCATGATGCGGGCGTTGAGCCAGGCGGCGAGGATGCCCACCACATAGATGCAGCCGACGCGCACCAGCGCACCGGCCAGCGGTGCAAAGCTGGGGTCCTGCTGCTGGGTCATGGGGATGATATAGTCGTCGATAAGGGTCTGGAGGAACAGGCTTGCCTGCACATTGGCCAGTGCGCTGACCACGATGCAGATGAGCACGAGGATGCAGTGAGGCAGATAGTGCTGGAACACCTCTGCCATGATGCGCTTGAGCAGCTTGCCCGGGTTCTTGACCTTCGGACGCGGGCCTCCCATGCCGCGGGGGCCGGGGCCATGGACGACTTTTGCTTTCTGTTCCGCCATTTACTGCTCACCTCCCTGCTTGTCGAAGTCGCCGCCGCCCTGAGTCTGGCTGTTGTAGACTTCCTGATAGATCGCGTTGTTCTTCAGCAGTTCCTCGTGGGTGCCGAGGCCGTTGATCTGGCCGTTGTCCAGCACAAGGATGCGGTCGGCATCCTGCACCGAGGAAATGCGCTGTGCAATGATGATCTTGGTGGTGCCGGGGATCTCCTCACGGAACGCCTTCCGGATCTTTGCGTCGGTGGCGGTATCCACGGCACTGGTGGAGTCGTCGAGGATGAGGACCTTCGGCTTGCGCAGCAGGGCGCGGGCGATGGTCAGACGCTGTTTCTGGCCGCCGGACACGTTGGAGCCGCCCTGCTCGATCCAGGTGTTGTACTTGTCCGGGAAGCGCTCGATGAACTCATCGGCGCAGGCCAGCTTCGCCACACGGATGCACTCTTCCTCGCTGGCGTTCTCATTGCCCCAGCGGAGGTTGTCGAGGATGGTGCCGGAGAAGAGGACGTTCTTCTGGAGCACCATGGAGACCTCGTGGCGGAGGACATCGAGGTTATAATCCCGGACATCCACGCCGCCCACGCTGACGGTGCCGGTCTCGGCGTCGTACAGGCGGGGGATGAGCTGCACCAGACTGGACTTTGCGCTGCCGGTGCCGCCGATGATGCCCAGTGTCTCGCCGGGCTTGATGTCAAAGGTGATGTCGTTCAGGACAGGCTGGCCGGAGCCGTGCTTGTACTTGAAGGTGACGTGGTCGAAGCGGATGCTGCCGTCCTTGACCTCCTGCACGGGAGCCTTGGCGGGGGGCAGGTCGGTCTTCTCGTCCAGGACTTCCACGATACGCTTTACGGAAGCGGCGGACATGGAGATCATGACGAAAGCCATGCTCAGCATCATCAGAGCCATCAGGATGTTCATGATATAGCCGAACAGAGCGTTCAGCTGGCCGGTGGTCAGCGCGCCGTGCAGGATGTACTTTGCGCCGAACCAGCTCAGGGCAATGTTGCAGCCGTAAATAGCCGTCAGCATGGCGGGGCCATTGAAGCTCAGACGGCTCTCTGCGTTGACGAACTGCTGATACAGACCCTCGCAGGCTTTGGTGTACTTCTCGTTCTCGAAGCCCTCGCGGACGAAGCTCTTGACCACGCGGATGGCGGAGACGTTCTCCTGCACGGAGGAGTTCAGGCTGTCGTAATTCTTGAAAACACGGTCAAAAATTTTGAAGGTGGGAACCATGATGCTTGCCAGCACGGCCAGCAGGAAGGCGACGGCTCCCACGAAGATGAGGGCCAGAGGGCCGCCGATGCTGAACGCCATGATGAGTGCGAACACCAGATGGACCGGGGCGCGCACACACATGCGCTCCATCATCTGGAAGGCGTTCTGCAGGTTGGTCACGTCGGTGGTCATACGGGTGACGAGGCCAGCGGTAGAGAATTTGTCGATGTTGGAGAAGGAGTAGTGCTGGATGTTCTCATACATCGCGTCGCGCAGGTTGCCGGCAAAGCCGGTGGACGCCTCGGCGGCGTACTTGCCGGCCAGAACGCCCAGCAGCAGAGCGATGGCCGCCACCGCGAAGGTGAGCAGGCCGTATTTGACGATGGCGTTCATATCGCCCTTTTCAATGCCAAGGTCGATGATGAACGCCATGATGGTGGGCAGCAGGATGTCCATGACTGCTTCCAGTGCGGAAAACATCGGCGTCAGGATCGCGGCGCGTCTGTATTCGCCCAGATGGGAAGCAAGCTTCTTTATCATGCTTTGAGCCTCCTTTGATAAATTGTTTGGTACGGAACAATTTTATACAAAACAATTTTAATGTCAATGCTTTTTTCAAAGTTTCGGAAAAAGTTCATATTTGTTTCACTTTAGGCCGAGATACAACTTATTCAGCAGCCGCAGCAGCTCGGTGTTCTCTTCCTCCGTCAGCAGGCTGGCGACGTATTCGTCGGTCTGGTGGAGGGCGAGCATGGTATTTTCGTGGAACTGGCGGCCTTTTTCGGTGAGGACCAGCTGCTTGAGGCGGGCGTCCTGCTCCACGCTCCGGCGGGCGATGTAGCCCTTGCGCTCCATGAGCTGCAGGATGTTGGTGACAGTGGAACGGGTGATGGAGAACTCCCGCTCGATGTCCCGCTGGAACACCGGGGTCTCGGAGTGCCGGTAAAGATACTCCATGATCCAGCCGTGCATGGGGGTCACGGCCTCCACGCCATTGGTGCGGGCGATCTGGCCGATCTTGCGGAAAATAAGGTTGTTCA
>OHLL01000511.1_pt1 | contig 14173 bp, 6 predicted proteins | sample 1569031 | NCBI WGS metagenome assembly OHLL01 (sample SAMEA3879606, study PRJEB24766) | human gut metagenome | biome: human-associated habitat; feature: feces | place: USA | collected 1985/1987 | reverse complement strand
GAGCCGGAAATGGCGGTTCTTGATGCGGAGGCAAACCAGCAGGAGGCTTTGTTTCTAATTGACGATGCCACCTATCTTCATATTCAGCCCTGTGACAGCGGCTGGGACTACACTCTTTACGATGCTGCGTCCATGAAAGAGCTGGATGGTGGTCAGCTGGATATGCCGGAGCTTTCCTGCATGAAGGCAGTTCTCCAGATTTGTGATGATAACGATCTGGACAGCACTTCGCTCAGACGCGCTCCCTTGTCTATGGTTGAGACCTTGCAGGAAGCTGCTTATGAGCAGATGCAGGCAGAGGCAAGTCAGGTGACCGCTTCTGCCCAGCTGCCGGAAGCGCAGGAGCAGGCACTGGATGAATACCCCATGCCGGATGAGCAGGTATCCACACCGGATATGCAGGAATATGGCTACTCCTATGATGGGATGCTCCCTGTTACCAGAGAACGGGCGCTGGAACTGGATGCCGCCGGTTTGACTGTCTATGTGCTGCATGAGGACAATACGGAGAGCATGGTGTTTGACCCGCAGGAAATCATGGATCATGGCGGTCTTTTCGGTGTGGACCGTGAGGAATGGGAGAAAAGCCCTCAGTTCCACGAAAAGGTCATGGAGCGTCAGGAACATCAGCAGGAACGCGAACAGGCATTTCTCTCTCAGAACAGAGATTGCTTTGCCATCTATCAGGTGAGCCGTGACGATCCGCAGAATGTGCGCTTTATGAATCTGGATTGGTTAAAGTCCCATGACATTTCCATAGACCGCAGCAATTATGACCTCATCTACACCGCTCCGCTGAGTGAGTCTGGCACTGTGCCGGAGCAGCTGGAAAAACTCTATCAGCAATTCAATCTGGAAAAGCCCGTGGACTTTCACAGTCCCTCCATGAGCGTCAGCGACATCGTTGCGATCAAGCAGGACGGTAAGGTATCCTGTCATTACTGTGACAGTGTTGGTTTTACCCAGATCCCCGGATTCCTGCCGGAAAATCCGCTGAAAAATGCGGAGATGGCCGTGGAGGACGATTACGGCATGATCGACGGTATCATCAACAATGGCGCAAAAGAGCCTACGGTGGCAGAGCTGGAACAGCAGGCCCGAAGCGGTCAGCCCATTTCCCTGATGGATCTGGCTGCCGCTGCCCATCGGGAGGAACGGGAAAAGAAAAAGTCCGTCATGGAGCAGCTGAAAAGCCAGCCCAAGGCAGAACACAAAAAGATAGCGCCAAAAAAGAGTGCGGAAAGGGAGATTTGATATGGGAAACTTTACTTTTGAGGAAATGAACCTGATGTGCATTTACAATACCGGCAGCCGCACCGGGCTGATCGACAGCCTGCGTGAAATGCACGGCGAGCTTTCGCCGGAGGAAACGGAACTGAGGGAGCTGACCGACAGCGCCCTTACGAAGCTCTGTGCGATGACCGATGAGGACTTTGCCCAGCTGGAGCTGTACCCGGATTTTGACCAGTAAACACCATAACCGCAGGGATGGGGTGGCAATTTGCCACCCCACCTCTTTACCCCAAAACCGAAAGGAGGACAGAACACCATGCCAACCAAAGCTGAACTATATGCACAGATGGCGGACAAGGTGGCAACACAGCTCACGGGGAGCTGGCAGGAATGGGCAGGGTTTCTCACTACTGCTTCCCGCCTTTACAAGTACCCGTTCCATGAGCAGCTGATGATCTATGCCCAGCGACCGGACGCCACCGCCTGTGCGGAGTACGATTTGTGGAATGAAAAGATGGGCCGTTATGTAAGGCGCGGTTCCAAGGGAATCGCTCTGGTGGATGATTCCGGGGACAGACCTCGCCTGCGTTATGTCTTTGACATTTCCGACACCGGAACCCGTGAACATTCCCGCACTCCCTGGCTGTGGCAGCTGGAGGAGCGCCATCTGGATTCCGTGCAGGCCATGCTGGAGCGCACCTATGATGTTTCCGGTGATGACCTTGCCGGACAGCTCACCGAGGTAGCCGGAAAACTGGCTGAGGAATACTGGACGGAGCATCAGCAGGACTTCTTCTATATCGTTGACGGTTCCTTTTTGGAGGAATATGATGAGTATAACATCGGAGTGCAGTTCAAGGCAGCCGCCACCGTCAGCATCACTTACGCTTTGATGTCCCGCTGTGGACTGGAGCCGGAACGCTACTTCGACCACGAAGATTTCATGGCGATCTTTGATTTCAATACCCCGTCCACCATCGGGGCGCTGGGAACAGCGGTCAGCCAGATCAACCAGCAGGTGCTGCGGCAGATCGGCGTTACCGTCCGAAATGCAGAGCGCGAAGCCAACCAAGAAAGGAGCAAACAAGATGAACAATCCCATGACCTATATCCAGAACGGAGACTATCTGATTCCCGACCTGAAGCTGAGCCAGCAGCCGGAGAAACCCCTGGGCAAGTACGGCAGGATGAGGAAAACCTACCTGAAGGAACACCGTCCCATCCTCTACAACCAGATGCTGCTGAGCGAGAAGCTGTACCCGCACCTTCTGGAGATCGACGAGACCGCCCAGAGCAGACTGGAGCAGATGATGCCCCAGCTGGCGAAGGAAGCGGGAGCCACCGAGGAACTGAAAGCCAGCGATCCCATGAAGTGGGTGGGGCTGATGAACACCTGCAAAGCCCAGGCCGAGGAAATCCTGATGGCGGAGCTTATCAACAGCTGACCCTAAACCTGTTCCTCTCCGAAGCGGAACAGATCCAATCCATAGATGAAGCAGAGAATGTAGCGCATACATCCTCTGCTTTTTCTTTTGCCCAAAATGACATCGACCATGTGCTGCGTTTGGGCGGCAATACAGACCGTCAGAGGGAGCGTGTGGTTGCAGCCTTTGAAAAGCAGAAAACCACCGCTGAGATTGCCGAGATACTGAAAACGCTGTACCACGGCGGCAATGGCCTTGGCAGTGTGAGCGCATGGTATGCCGAGGATGGTATCCATCTTTCCCATGGGAAGTCTGTCCGTTATGACAGGTCTGCCCAGGTCATTTCCTGGGAGAGCGCCGCAGAGCGTATCGGGGAGCTTTTGGAGAGCGGCCAGTTTGCCTCCAATGTGGAGCTTGCAGAAGCGGCAGGCTATGAACGCTCCCTCCTCTCGGAAAAGCTCTGGCATCTGTATCACGATCTCAGTGAGGACGCCAGAAAAGCCGGATATTTGTCCTGCCTGTCAGAGATCAAAGGCAATGGTTTCCCGGAGGAGACTCGCCGCCTGACGGAGCAGCTGAGTGACCCGGCTTTCCGCCAGACCCTCAAGGAAGAATACGCCGCCTTCTGGACTGCCTATCAGCAGGACCGTGACCTGTTGCGTTTTCACTATCATAGACCGAGGGAGATCTGGGAGAACCTGAAGGACCTTGACCTGCCACGCAGGACCTTTTCTTCAGACCTTTCCCAAGTGCCAACCGTCCAGCATTTCATTACCGAGGATGAGATCGACGCCGCCATGACCGGCGGAAGCAGTTTTGCCGGAGGAAAAGGCCGTATCTATGCGTTCTTCATGGCAAACCATACGGATAAGGAGAAAGTGAGATTCCTCAAAGACGAGTATGGCATTGGCGGACGCTCTCATGCCCTGTCCGGCGCAACACACAGCGGCGAAGATCACGATGGGAAAGGACTGCACTATAAAAAGCAGGACTGCCCGGATGTTCACTTGAACTGGGAAAAGGTTGCCAAGCGCATTACCTCACTTGTCCAGAAAGACCGCTATCTTACCGAACAGGAACAGGCGCAGTATGACAAAATCCAGGCTGAAAAGGAATTGGCAGAAGAAGATGCCATCCAAGCCCAGCAGCCGGAGGTGGAGGAAGAAACGCCAAAGCCTACCCTTCGGGAGCAGTTTGAGCAGTATAAGCCTGTGGTGACTGCCGCCATTTCCGAGGATACCGCATATCGCAATGCCTGCGGTCATTCTGACCGTGAAAATGCTGTCATCGAGGGTAATGCCGCTGTGCGCCGTGCAGTCCTTGGTTCTAAGGATATGGAGCTGATCCGACTCTATTCGGATGTGCCGGAGTTCCGCCAGCGTCTGCACCGGGAAGTGATCGACGAAACCTATCCAAAGCTCCATGAGCTTCTGCGCCCTCTTTCTCAGGAAGATATTGATACTGCCCTTTGTGCATGGAACGGCAATATCGAGAGTAAACACGCTGTTGTCCGCTATATGAAAGACCATGCAAGAGAAAAAGATACCGCCGCATGGCTGGCTCAGGAATACGGCGGCAGTAACAGCAACAGCCTGTTCGTTGTCCGTGCCGGCAGCCCGGAGGAAACGCAGCTGCCCTGGCCGAAGGTACAGCGCCGGATTGCCCAGCTCATTCAGGAGGACCGGTTCTATACCGAAGAAGAACAGGACCGTTTTGACAACATCGACCCCATCGCCATCCGGGAAGCCCTGGAGGAAAGAGGGATTGTCAACGGACAGGTGGCAGACCCGGAAAAACTGGACAATGACCCATTTATCCAACAGGTGGTGTCGGATGTAGAGCAGATCGCAGATGCCGAGACAGAGCAGACTTCCGAAGTTTCCATTTCCGATGAGGAATATGATGCAGTTCGCCGCCCAACTCCGCAAAGAACCTCCTATGACCCAGCCGCCCCGGTCTATGCCGTGGGCGATACCGTGTATATCGAGGATGACGCCTATCAGATCACCGAGCTGCGGGAGGACACCGTACAGCTTCTGCCCACCGGGATGGTATATCCCATCTACCGGGCAGAGCGCAAAGAACAGTTCGAGCAGCTGCTTCGGGCAGACCGCCGCAATGCTTACTATACCGAATTTCTTCCTATTGACCCGGACAAGGCAGATCAGGACTTGCGGGATGTATTGGCTCATGGACTGATGGATGAAGCGGATAAAAAGCAGCTTTCCACGCTGCTGCAATCCGGCAGGAGCAACAGCGAGATCGCCTACTGGCTGAGCAGAGCCTATTCCGGTGAGATCGAGACACTGAATCTGGAGACCGGCGATATTGCCGATTACCGTACCACGGCACAGGGCATAGAACTGGAAGTCATGGATGCAGAGGAAAAGCGTCTGGCTATGCTGTATTTCCGCTGGGATGAAGTTGCGCCTTTGCTGCGCGGGATGTATGCCCGTCAGCAGGACGGTTTTGGACAGGAACAGCCCCAACCGGCTACCGAATCCCCGACCTTCCATTCCGAGACCATGGCCGTCTATCCGGGCGATAAGAACAATCTGCCTTATGATGTGGTGGTGGAACGACTGCATATCGAGGAGCCGGAGCCACCAGCCCCTGTGACAGAGCCGGAGAAAACCTTTGAGGAAGTGCTGGACGAACACCCGGTTTCCATTCAGGTCAATGGCCAGTGGCAGACCTTCCCCAATGCCAAAGCTGCCGAGGAAGCATCTTATGAGGAATACAAGGCTAACCTGCGCCGCAATGCAAAAAACTTCCGCATTACCGATGAGCATTTGGGTGAAGGCGGTCCGAAAGCCAAGTTCCAGGCAAATATCAATGCCATTCGTTTGCTGAAAGAGCTGGAAGCTGCCGGACAGCAGGCAAGCCCCGAACAGCAGGAGGTTCTTTCTCGATATGTGGGCTGGGGCGGTCTCTCTGATGCGTTTGACCCGGAGAAACCGGCATGGGCTTTAGAGTATGCCCAGCTAAAAGAACTGCTGACCCGGTCGGAATATGCCGCCGCCAGAAGCTCTACCCTCAACGCCCATTACACCAGCCCTACGGTCATTCAGGCCATCTATGAAGCGGTGGACCGTATGGGATTTGAGACCGGAAATATTCTGGAGCCGTCTATGGGTGTGGGCAATTTCTTTGGTATGCTGCCGGAGGAAATGCGAAACAGCCGTCTGTACGGCGTGGAGCTGGACCCTGTTTCCGGGCGCATCGCAAAGCAGCTCTATCCCAAGGCGGACATCACAGTAGGCGGCTTTGAGACCACCGACAGGCGTGACTTCTTTGACCTTGCCATCGGCAATGTGCCTTTCGGTCAGTATCAGGTCAATGACAAAGCCTACAACAAGCTGAATTTCAGTATTCACAACTACTTTTTCGCCAAAGCACTCGACCAGGTGCGTCCCGGTGGCGTGGTAGCTTTTGTGACCTCCCGCTATACCATGGATGCCAAGGATTCCACCGTGCGCCGCTATCTTGCCCAGCGTGCCGAGCTGCTGGGAGCTATCCGTCTGCCTAATGACGCGTTCAAAAAGAATGCCGGTGCCGAGGTGGTATCGGACATCATCTTCCTCCAAAAGCGGGACCGCCCGCTGGACATTGTGCCGGAATGGACCCAGACCGGACAGACGGAGGACGGGTTTGCCATCAACCGGTATTTTATCGACCACCCGGAAATGGTGCTGGGCAGACAGGAGCCGGTAAGCACTGCTCATGGTATGGACTACACCGTGAACCCTATCGAGGGACTGGAGCTTTCCGACCAGCTGCATGATGCGGTGAAGTATATTCATGGCACTTATCAGGAGGCAGAGCTGCCGGAGCTGGGCGAAGGCGAAGCCATTGACACCTCCATTCCTGCCGACCCCAATGTGAAGAACTATTCCTATGCCATTGTAGACGGGCAGGTGTACTACCGGGAAAACAGCCGTATGGTGCGCCCTGACCTCAACGCCACCGCCGAAGCCCGTGTAAAAGGTCTTGTGGGACTGCGTGATTGTGTGCAGGAACTGATCGACCTTCAGATGGATGCAGCGGTTCCGGACAGCACCATTCGGGAGAAGCAGGCGGAACTGAACAGCCTCTATGACAGCTTTTCTGCCAAATACGGTCTCATCAATGACCGTGCAAACCGTCTGGCCTATGCAGACGATTCTTCCTATTACCTGCTCTGTGCGCTGGAAGTCATCGACGAGGACGGAAAGCTGGAGCGCAAGGCGGATATGTTCACCAAACGGACCATCAAGCCCCATCAGGCGGTGGCTGTGGTGGATACGGCAAGTGAAGCACTGGCGGTGTCCATCTCGGAAAAAGCCTGCGTGGATATGGACTATATGAGCCAGCTTACCGGAAAAACAAAAGAAGAACTGGCCGGAGAGCTGCAAGGCGTAATCTTCCGTGTACCGGGACAGTTGGAGCAGGACGGAACGCCCCATTATGTGACTGCTGATGAATACCTCTCCGGCAATGTACGCCGCAAACTGCGTCAGGCGCAGCGGGCGGCACAGCAGGACCCGGTTTATGCAGTCAATGTGGAAGCTCTTACCGCCGCCCAGCCCAAAGACCTGGATGCGTCGGAGATTGAGGTGCGTCTGGGCGCTACCTGGATTGACAAGGAATATATCCAGCAGTTTATGTACGAGACCTTCAACACCCCGTTTTATCTCCAGCGCAGCATAGAGGTCAACTATTCCTCCTTTACTGCTGAATGGCAGATCAAGGGGAAATCTTCTGTATCCTACAACGATGTGGCAGCTTATACCACCTATGGGACCAGCCGCGCCAACGCCTACAAGATTCTGGAGGATTCCTTAAACCTGCGGGATGTCCGTATCTATGACACCATAGAGGACGCAGACGGAAAAGAGCGCCGCGTGCTGAACGCCAAGGAGACCACCCTGGCTGCTCAAAAACAGCAGGCGATCCGGGAAGCCTTTAGGGACTGGATCTGGAGAGACCCGGAGCGCCGCCAGACTTTGGTGCGCCAGTACAACGAAGAAATGAACTCCACCCGTCCCCGTGAGTATGATGGCAGCCATATCACTTTTGGCGGCATGAACCCGGCCATTACCCTGCGGGAACACCAGAAAAGCGCCATCGCCCATGTGCTGTATGGCGGTAATACTCTGCTGGCACACGAAGTGGGCGCAGGCAAAACATTTGAGATGGTGGCTGCTTCGATGGAAGCCAAACGCCTGGGCTTGTGCCAGAAATCTCTCTTTGTGGTTCCAAACCATCTGACCGAGCAGTGGGCGTCGGAGTTTCTGCGTCTCTATCCTTCCGCCAATATCTTAGTCACCACCAAAAAGGACTTTGAGACCCATAACCGCAAAAAGTTCTGCGCCCGTATTGCGACCGGTGACTACGACGCCATCATCATGGGACACAGCCAGTTTGAGCGTATCCCCATCAGCCGGGAGCGTCAGGAACGGCTTCTCTATGAGCAGATCGACGAGATCACCGAGGGCATCGCAGAGGTGCAGGCCAGCGGCGGCGAGCGTTTTACCGTCAAGCAGCTGGAGCGTACCAGAAAGTCTCTGGAAGCCAGACTGGAAAAGCTGCAAGCCGAGGGGCGAAAAGACGATGTGGTAACCTTCGAGCAGCTGGGTGTGGACCGTTTGTTTGTGGACGAGGCCCACAACTATAAAAACCTGTTTCTATACACAAAAATGCGGAATGTGGCAGGCTTATCCACATCGGACGCGCAGAAATCCTCCGATATGTTTGCCAAGTGCCGCTATATGGATGAGATCACCGGAAACCGTGGCGTGATTTTTGCCACCGGCACACCGGTCAGCAACTCCATGACCGAGCTTTACACCATGCAGCGTTACCTTCAGTATGAACGCTTGCAAGAGCTGAATATGACCCACTTCGACTGCTGGGCTTCCCGATTTGGGGAGACTGTCACAGCATTGGAGCTGGCACCGGAAGGCACCGGCTACCGGGCAAGGACGCGGTTTTCCAAGTTCTTTAATCTGCCGGAGCTGATGAACCTGTTCAAAGAAGTGGCGGACATCAAGACCGCCGACCAACTGAACCTGCCCACCCCGGAGGTGGAATACCACAACATCGTGGCGCAGCCTACCGAACATCAGCAGGAAATGGTCAAGGCCCTTTCGGAGCGCGCATCGCTGGTACACAGCGGAACCGTTGACCCGTCCCAGGACAATATGCTCAAGATTACCTCGGATGGCCGCAAGCTGGGGCTGGACCAGAGGATCGTCAACCAGATGCTGCCGGACGAACCTGGCACAAAGGTCAATCAGTGCGTGGACAACATCATGCAGATCTGGCGGGATGGCAAAGCTGACAAGCTGACCCAGCTGGTGTTCTGCGACATTTCTACACCGCAGGCAAAAGCTCCTGCAAGCAAGGCGGCGAAAACGCTGGATAATCCACTGCTTCACGCATTGGAAGGCGCTGTGCCTCTGCCGGAGCAGGAACCGGCCTTTACGGTATATGACGATATTCGTCAGAAACTCATTGCTCAGGGGATGCCTGCCGACCAGATCGCTTTTATCCATGAAGCCAACACCGAAGTGCGGAAAAAGGAGCTGTTCTCTAAAGTCCGTACCGGTCAGGTGCGTGTCCTTTTGGGCAGCACCGCCAAGATGGGCGCAGGCACCAATGTGCAGGACCGTCTGGTGGCACTTCATGACCTGGACTGTCCGTGGAGACCGGGAGACCTTGCCCAGCGCAAGGGCCGTATCGAGCGCCAGGGTAACCAGAATCCTCTTGTCCATGTGTACCGCTATGTGACCGAAGGAACCTTTGACGCATACCTCTGGCAGACGGTGGAGAATAAGCAGAAATTCATCAGCCAGATCATGACTTCTAAATCGCCGGTGCGCTCCTGCGATGATGTGGATGAAACAGCCCTCAGTTTTGCCGAGATCAAGGCTCTGTGCGCCGGAGACCCCCGTATCAAAGAGCGTATGGATTTGGATGTGGAGGTATCCCGCCTGAAGCTGATGAAAGCCGACCACCAGAGCAAGCAGTATCGTCTGGAGGACCAGCTGCTCAAATACTTCCCGGAGGAGATTGAAAAGCACAAGGGCTTTATCAAGGGCTTTGAATCTGACCTGGAGGTTTTGGCAGCTCACCCACACCCGGAGGACGGCTTTGCCGGTATGGAGATCCGTGGAGACCTGCTGACCGATAAGGAGAACGCCGGTGCAGCCCTTTTGGATGCCTGCAAGGAGGTCAAAACCTCCGATCCGGTGCAGATCGGCAGCTACCGGGGTTATGCCATGTCCGTGGAATTTTCCGCTTGGAAACAGGAGTATACGCTCCTGCTGAAAGGACAGATGACCCACCGGGCAACCCTTGGTACAGACCCTCGCGGAAATCTTACCCGTATCGACAATGCCCTCGCCCAGATGCCCCAGCGTCTGGAGGCGGCAAAGGCCCAGCTGGATAACCTCTATCAGCAGCAGGCTGCCGCAAAGGAGGAAGTCGGAAAGCCATTCCTTTATGAAGAAGAACTGAGAAGCAAAAACGCCCGTCTGGTGGAGCTGGATACCCTGCTCAACATCGACGGAAAGGGACAGGCACACGCTGAGGCTGTTGTTGCCAAAAGCGCACGGCCTTCGGTGCTGGATAACCTAAAACGCCCGGTGCAACCCCGCAGTACAGACAAGAAACCAAAACAGCATGAGGAGGTGCGATAACATGAATACTAACGATCTGAATACAGCCCTTTATGAAAAGATGGCTGCCGAACAGGACAAGTTCCGGGACTGGCTGAAAAGCCAGCCCCCGGAAGAAATCCTGCACCACACCTATGAATATACTGTCCGTGAGGATATTGTGATGGCGATGGAGCAGCTGGAGCTGACCGACGCACAGGCACAGGCGCTTTTGGATTCCCCCTCGCCGCTGGCTGATGTGTACCGTTATTTTGAAAAGCTGGAGACCGGCTATATGGATGTGATCCGGGACAGCATTGAGAACCGTGCCGATGATGTGTGCAGAGCCAAAGAGGAACTGCGAACAACACCGGTCTATCCCCATTCTGCCGCCTATGCGAGAGAACATGGGGAGTTGGAGCAGTACCGGGCTTCCAACAATGCAAATCTCCAATGCAAGGAGTCCATTGAAGCGGCGGTGCGGGAACACTTCGACGGAATGTATCTCAGTCACGATGCGGCAAAGGGTGTGATCGAGATCTATGGCATGGAGCGTGTGGCTATGGTTCTGGCTAACACCGTCCAGCTTCAGGACTGGGATGGGCGCTACTCCCGACGCAACAAAGAATGGGCTAAGACCATTCCCAACGATAATCCCGAAACTGTCCGTTGTGGTTATGCCTTAAACAGCCACCCTGCTGTGCTGGATGGCTTTATTGATCTGGTGCGTGTAGAACAGCAGCGCAGCCGTACTCAGGGAGAAAAACTGCAACCGTCCCGCCCCTCAGTACGGGATAAGCTCAAACAGGAGCTGCCTGCCCATAAGCCTGCCGCCCCGAAGAAACGGGAGCCGGAGCGATAACTATGGCAAAGCGTAAGCGGGATGTTCCGGTTTTGTTTTGGGTGTCCGCAGAAGAATTGGAACTGATCCATCAAAAGATGCAGCAATACGGGACAGAGAATTTGAGCGCTTATCTGCGGAAAATGGCGCTGGATGGTTATGTGGTCAAGCTGGAACTGCCAGAGATGAAGGAGTTGGTCTCCCTGATGCGCCGAAGCAGCAACAACTTGAACCAGCTGACCCGCAAAGTGCATGAGACCGGGCGGGTTTATAATGCTGACTTGGAGGATATATCCCAGCGGCAGGAACAGTTATGGGAGGGCGTAGAGGAAATTCTTACCCAGCTTTCCAAACTTTTATAACAGGGATAGATACTCCATTTGCGGAGGGAGGAACGGCGTTTCTTCGCCGCACCTTCCTCCGCTTTTTCTTTTTGCCGGTATCCTTGTCTTTTGCCTGTCCGTACCGGATAATATGAGTAGAATAAGAAGCGTAGCAAAGGAGTGAAAACAGATGCTGACCTTTGAAAAGGTGCTGGAGATTTTTGCGGATTACCTAACCGCAGACGAGACCATAGAAGTTTATATCAGCCGCCATGGATGTGTAAGAGTTGAATTTGACCAAGATTTTCACTATTGCTCTGGCGAGGTGTGCCATACTCCCAAGGAACTGTTCGACCTCTTAGCCGATGATTACCGGACTTATCTGGAGATTGAACTGACCAAAGGAAAACGGGAAGTGACGGAAGATGATGAGAGAGAAGCGGATGCCCTATGCAAACAGTATCTGGAGCGTTGGAAGGAGGAACAGAAATGAAGATTTTGAAATGTCTGCTGATGATCGTAACTGCACCGGTCATTTTGGTGTTGACGCTTTTTGTCTGGCTCTGCACGGGGCTGATCTACATATCCGGTCTGGTTCTTGGTCTACTAAGCACGGTAATTGCTCTGCTTGGCGTGGCTGTGCTGATTACCTATTCCCCGCAGAATGGTGCAATTTTGCTGGTTATGGCATTCTTGATTAGCCCGATGGGGCTGCCGCTGGCTGCGATCTGGCTGCTGGGCAAGGTACAGAGTTTGAAATTTGCGATCCAGGATTGGGTGTATGGGTAAATGATGTGAATATAATTTGGAATGAAAAGAAGCAGGACAATGGGAGATGAGACCCAATGCCCTGCTTCTCTGTTTATTCGGAACGAACTGTAATATATTTTTGATTGCGACTTTTAGGTTTATCGGGAATAGTCATTTCTAATTGCCCGGATTCTAAAAGCGGATTGATATGCTTCAAAGTGAAGTTTCTTAAATCTTTGAAGCCGCAAAATACTGCAAGCTCTTTCTTGGATTTTGGTGTTGTGCAAAAAGCCAAAATCTGTTTGGACACCGTTGATAGTTCAATATCTTGGTGGGTAACTTGGTGGATAACTTGGTGGGCGTCACCCTCTAAGTTGTAGTTTACATTTTTCAAGATGACTCTGAAATCTGTCGCTGTTGAGGAAAATTCGGGCTTATATGCCTCTGTGTATCCAGGCAGCTTTTCAGTTTCACTGACGATTTTGCGCAGACCACTTCCACGGCGTTCCATGTACTTCATGCGGTGGAACAGGTCAGCAATCACAGGGTTTCGTCGCATCGAACGAATACTGTAAATATCGTATTCCTGAATTGAGCCGCCGCCAAACATACCGCCCGGAGATGTGATTTCCACCCGATCATCAAACATATCAATGTGGACTTCGCTGCCAAGCACAATATAATCACGATGGATGAGAGCGTTGACAAGAGCCTCTGTCACAGCTCGTTCAGCATAATCCGGCTTGTCTACCCGATACTGAGCTTCTTTGACAAAACGGACTTTGGAATTATTGCGAATAAATTCACTGCCGCTTTTCAGTAGATAAATCAGATTCCCTTCGTATTCTTTATCGTCCAATGCATCATCAAAGATAGAGCCTTTTTCCAAGCCATTCCACCGGGTACAGAACATACGGGAGTTATAAACTGTGTGCTGATCGGTCATGAGCTTTCCGGCATTGGTCAGGAATCCATTTTTGTCAGCCAAACCGAAGGAGACATAATCGGATGGCTCAAAGCGGAGACCAGTCCGTTCCAGATAGGTTGCTTCCAGAAGTGTAAAGCTGTAATCCTTTTTTACCGCGTCTGTTGTTAGGGTATCAAAGGACTGATTGGTTCCCTTTAAGATCAATTCATTTACAATGTAATCCGGGGCAATTACGCTTTCATTTCCAACACGGATATATGCTTCCATCACGCCGTCTGCCTTGTAATAATATGGGGTGCTGCGGCCGGGAGAAACCTCCAGAGCTAATAGATTTTTACCATCTTCCTGTAATGGTTTTAAGATAAACTGAGGTAATGGTGTGATACGTTCTTTGATTAAGCGGCTGATCGCTTCAGCATCCTTTTGAACATCGGACAAGCCGATAGGTTTCCGGTCATCAGAGATTCCGAAAAACAGAGTTCCGCCGATTCCATTAGAAAAGGAACTAACACTTTTTAACCAGCTTTTGGGTTTCTTTATATTATACCCATAAGGAGAGTTTATTTCAACGATAGGCACAAAGAGTTCAGAGAAAATATTTTGAGAGGATGGCGGTTAGACACCGCCTCCTGCTCGTTGGGTATCCCCACATAAAACAGGTTGCTTTTGCAGGGCTATGTATGCAATAATATCATTATCTATCCAAAGGACAGATAATGATATTATTAAGTTCAGAAACATGACACAGGTCAAAATGACAATATAGGTAATTGCAAAACTTATAGAAAACATAATTAAATTGTGGAAAATAAGATAAAATGAAATATCCACTTGTCAAACATGGCAAATTCATGTAATGTAGTAATTGCGATGAATTTTCACGAATAAAATCCGTCATATTTTTGAAATGAAATACTAAAAATTGAATTTATGATCTCAAATATTGCAAGTTTTGAAATCAGAATATTCAAAATAGTCAAGTGTACGCAGTACACGGACAAAAAGAAAGGCTTTTCGTATGGATTTATTTGATT